>Ga0105045_10005367_pt1 | contig 11281 bp, 8 predicted proteins | sample MAT02_FD_78089 | JGI IMG/M metagenome (GOLD analysis project Ga0105045, IMG submission 78089) | Freshwater microbial communities from Lake Fryxell liftoff mats and glacier meltwater in Antarctica - MAT-02 (megahit assembly) | ecosystem: Environmental > Aquatic > Freshwater > Ice > Liftoff... | reverse complement strand
TTGTTTCGCTATTCAAGAACTCAAGGGAGCGTAGCAACTCGACCGCTTCTGGCTGACGAGAAAAACAAAGCACAAAGGCCTTCACGACGCGTTGCTCGACAGTCTCTTCTTTCTCGAGTCGCTTTGCCAAGCCCTTGGCTCGATCCTGCACGCCACCCATTTGTCACCCCCGGCGATATAGGTGCCTTTGATGGCGGTGAACTGTGACAGGTCGATCTGGCCCTTAAACTTAGCAGAAATTGCATCTTTAGATCCTTCAAATCAGCAATGTGTAGTGCATTGCTTTACAAGCCGGCCTTAATCACTATCAACTGGAACTTTGCCGCGGACCTTTGAGGGACAGATGCAACCCGCGCGGTCAATTGCGTCTGCCCCTACACGTTTGCTACGGTTGCTTGTGGCCAAAATTTGGATCAAAGTTTTTCGGGCATCGCTTGCCAAAGTACATACAACAGCACCACGCCGCGAGTGGACCAGAGCAGCGTGCGTATCCAGTTTGTGTTGACCAGTCGGTGGTAGGTCGCCAGATCGAATCCACTGAGCAAACGGTTGTGACAAGGTACTTGCAGAAAGATCGTTGACGCCCAAATTAACCCGACTGCGATCAGACCCGCGATCGCGACCGATCGCGGCAGCCACGGTGGTGAATAACCGAAGACCAGTAATACTGACGTCGCCAATTCAACCAACATGACTGGTCCGACGACCGGTGTGATCAATTGATTGTGGTCGGTCTCATAACGAACGAACGATTCGGCTCCTACACGATCCAACAATTTGTAGTGTACTGATTGCACGGTCCAGATCAGCCCAACAAGATAAAGCGAACTGGCTAGGTTTAACAAAAAAATGCTGATAGGATTCATTTAAATAGGCTCACGAAGGTCAGGCGAAACAATTCTCAAGCAGACGAGAGTGTTTGTTTGCGATGCGGTCAGTCTAGGGCGACGACATCCCCAACGTGGTGGATTTGGCCGGCATCTAAGCGGTGGGCACTTTGATGAAAGCTTGAAAACCGGTATTGCGTCGCCTCACCGGAGGTGAATACTTGGCGTCCGCGAGGGGAAAGAATCGCTTCGTTAATTTCACAGTGAGCGCAATCATGCCGAATGTTCCAGACCCGCCGGACGCCAAGCCGATCCACCACGCAGGCCACAGCCAACCAGGCCAGGTCGCCGAGACCGATGACACTGGGCCCCGCAGATCACCTGGAGCCAATTCGCGATCCGAGGCGCCGGGCGAATCTAAACAGCGTGGCACGATCTTGGTAGTCGATACGACGCCGCTGTCGTTGATTGCATTAGCAGGTGTGCTGGATACCGATGGCTATTCGTGCATCTGTGCGCGAACGTCGGCCGCGGCATTGGAAGCGACTGGGTTAGACAAGATTGACATCGTCGTTTGCGACGTTGGTGATGATGCGCCGGCGATGTTGGATCTGCTAGCTGACTTGCGAACAAAAGTCGGCGAAACTGAATTGCCAGCCGTTTTGATTGCTGACCAGCGATGGGTCGGGCTTGAAAAAAAGATTGAGTCGCTGGGCGGCACAACACGTTGTCTGTTTAAGCCGATTGACCCAGGATCGTTGCTGGCGGTGGTTGAACAATTGTTGTGGATGCCGCAAGTCGTCGCGGCCCATCGTCGTCGTGGGACGCGTCCTGGCCGACCCGGTTGGGTCTCGCTTTAACGAACGCAATCGCAACGCTTACGACCGAGAGGTCGCTTCGAGCGACGTGAAGTTGCCTCGGTATCGATGGATCAGATGTTGTGTACCGCGGCCGAGTTGCTCAAGCGCCCCGACTGTTTCACCGAACGGGCTGGCGAGTTGTTCGACGTGATGTGACTGGACGATGATCGTGTATCCGGACCAAGGATCGGGAGACCCGGGCAGAAACACTGTCACCGATTCTCGCACCACGCCGCCCGCATCTTCATGTTCGGCCTGTCGTTCAACTTCGAAACCGAGTCGTGAATGGCCAGGCAAGCGAATGATTACCGGTTGCAACGTATTTCGCAGCACATCGCCGCCGATGTTTCCGGTCAATTGTTCCTTGATGATCGCGTATCGAGGGAACATCATCAGGACATACTTTTCCACCGATTCGCTGAACTTACGAGCGAACCGTCGACGAGCGAAGACGCCGCAAGCGAAGCAGGCAAAAACGATCAGCCCGATCGAAATGGCGATCACGATCGCGTAGCCGATGGCGGTTTTAGTCGGCAGGAAGTCGTTGACTTCTACCGCCACAACCCAAACGATGCGTGCCACTTGGCCGGCCAGCACGCCGACAACGGCTAAGGGCAACAAGAAAAACAGGCCACCGATCGCTGTCGTTTTCAAGAAACCGAACGATTGGATCACGCGGCGGTTCATTCGATCTGCTCTGTAAATGGGCGGAGTCTAACCCGCACGGTTGCCACGCTGGTACGGCTTCCCCTGGAATCCGCTAACGCGGAAAATACCCCAACGAAGGATTATTCGAACGATGCCCGACCTGATTTTGATCCCAACTGAACTGGAACGTCGGTTTTTGCAACGATGGGTGTACGGTTTTGACCGTCGCGGCGATTGCACCGATGTTTCGAAAAGTCCGGTCGATGTGGAGTTGTGCGGTTTCGGTTTGGTGGCGGCGGCGGCAAGGACGACGCAGTTGATCGCAGTTCGCCGGCCAAAGCGAGTTATTTTGATCGGCATCGCCGGGGCGCTCGACCAGTCGTTGCTAGTCGGATCGGCGGTCGAGTTCGGGTCGGTAGTGGTTGATGGTATCGGTGTCGGTTTTGGCGACAGTTTTCAAAATGCCGCAGCGATGGGGTGGTCGCATTGGCAAGATCCGGCATCATCGGCAACGATCGGCGATCGAATCGACTTGCGACGCGGCGATTGTGCGGCGCTGTTGAGCGTTTGTGCAGCATCGGCTGATGCTCGGCACGCAGATCAACGCCGACAGGTTTATCGCGATGCGGTGGCGGAAGATATGGAAGGGTTTGGCGTCGCGATGGCGTGTCAATTGATGCAAGTACCGCTGCGGGTCGTGCGTGGCATTTCGAACGTCGCGGGCAATCGCGATTTTAAAACGTGGCAAATCGAATCGGCGCTGCACCAGGCGGCTCGAATGGTTGATGCGATTTTGTCGGAAGATAAAGGTCAAACGAAATGAGCAACGGATCGACTCAGACCATTCGCCTTGGGATATCGACATGTCCCAACGACACCTTTGCTTTCCACGCTTTGATCGAAAAAGCGGTCGATTGGCGTGGGCTGAACTTCGAAATCGAATTGCTGGATATCCAACAGTTGAACGACCGTCTATTCGCTGGCGGGTTTGATGTTGCGAAGGCCAGCTTTCACGCGGCGCTATTGCTTGCCGAGTCTTGCGTGGTGTTGCCCAGCGGATCGGCTTTGGGGTTTGGCGTCGGTCCGTTGCTGCTGGCGGCACGCTCTGGTGAAGAGCCTCGCGACGCCGCCCAGGTCACACTCTGTCCGGGGCGACACACGACCGCGATGATGTTGTTTCAAATCTTTTATCCCGACACAACGCGGGTCGAACAAGTTGTCTTCTCCGACATCATGCCTCGGCTGGTCAATCGGCAAGCCGATTTCGGGGTCTGCATCCACGAAGGGCGTTTTACGTGGCAGGATCAAAACCTGGCGCTGGTCGAAGATCTTGGGAGGCGTTGGGAAGCGACCACCGGGTCACCGCTACCGCTGGGCGGAATCGTTGCTCGGCGGGCCTTGAGCGATGATCTGATCGGTAGAGTGCAGGCTGTGATTCGTGATTCGATCGAGTACGCAATGGCCGATCGCGACGCGGCATTGCCGACGATGCGGCGACATGCACAAGAGTTCGGCGATGAAGTGCTGATGCAGCATGTCGACTTATATGTGAACCAGTGGACTGTCGACTTGGGCGATACAGGAGTTGCGGCACTACAGCGGTTGGCTGAGGAAGCTCGCAAAGTCGGAATCATTGGTTCAAAAGATGACTTAAGCGTGTTTAGCTAAAGAGTGGCATCCGTGGTTTGGAAAGCGCAGACATGAATCCCGACGACAATCCAGATGACGACATGACGGGTGACCCCGGCGCGAGCGAAGTTCGGGTGAACGATGCGGATGGCGTTGCGCCGGTGTTGCCCGATTATGGCGTGTTTTTGCGATCACCGGATGGCTCGGATTGGATTCATCCGGATGACCATGAGATCGTCGACGGGATCGTGCCGAGCAATCGCGTGTTTTGTCGCTTTCGATATGAAGACGGTTATTACCATTTTCGCTATGGCGAGATCGTGTTTCGGTTGCGGCCTTGTTTGTGGTTGCCGGTCCGTGACGAAGGATTTGATTTGGGCGATCGTGTCGAAACGACGGGTGTCGGATTGAGCCAGGAGTTATTCGTGTCGGAGATCACCGGCATGGTTTTCGACGATCGTGCGGGGGAAATCCGTTACCAGTTGGCACGCACGCCGATCAGCGGCAAGTTGTACAGTGCGGAACATTTGCGATTGCTGAGCGATAAGACGAAGCTGCGGGAAGGAGATACGATTCACCCGCTGCCTCACTGGAACGATGCGTTTCGCAAGGCTTATCCGGCGAGCGATTATTTACATCCAACCGCGGACGACGAACCCGATCAGCGCGCCGATGAACAGGCAAATCGGGATCGTGATGGCTAGTACGAGTGCGATCAGCATGCCGTCGGTTTGTTTGGTGACGGGACCAAGTTCCGATCCGTCGGGCGAAAACGGGATTGGCGGTGGAGGTGGTGGAATGGCAGCGGAACCGCTGGTCGATGCCGCAGAGCGTTGGTCGTCGATCGATGCTTGCGACAGCACATCGCGTTCGGCTGATTCGACCGCTGGCGTGGCAGCCGTTTCAGCGGGCGGCGGCGCGGGATGCCACGGGCTCTGCGATGGTGCGGCGGGGACGGGTTCGATTTCGCCATCGAACCACGGCAGCAGTCGCTCGGCGACGATCGCGGCAGAAGCGATTCGACGCTGCGGATCCTTCTCCATCATTTCCGCGATCAGCTCGACAAACTCTTCAGCCAACTCGGGTGCGAAACGTCTGGGGTGCCAGGGCGTTTCGTCCAAGTGGCGGCGACATTTGCTGCGCGCGTCGCCACCGGGATACGGCACTTTGCCAGTAATTGCGTAATAGAGCGTGCATCCGAGCGAGTAGATGTCGCTGGCCGGTCCGATCGACAGCGGTGTGCGGATCTGTTCGGGCGACAGGTAATCGGCCGTGCCGACGATTTTGCCGGCCCTCGGATCGTCGGCCAAACCCATCGACCAAGTCGCCAGTCCGACGTCCGAGACTTTCGCGCGGCCGTCGGGCGTGACCAGGATATTGCCGGGTTTGACGTCGCGATGGATCAGGCCAAGCCGATGGGCGTAATGCAAACCGAGCGCGGCTTGGCGGATCACGCCAGCGGCTTGGTTCATGGTCAGCGGTCCCTGTTGGCGAACCAGTCGCCGTAGGTCGGTGCCGGGCACGTATTCGGTCACCAAGTAATGCACGTTACCATCGTGTCCGGCATCGAAGGCGCGAACGAGGTAAGGACAATCGAGCCCGGCTTGGAGGCGAATTTCACGCAGAAAGCTTTCTCGTGACTCCGGCGTCGACTTTTCCATCGGCAACACCTTCACCGCTGATTGTCGTCCCATCACGGCATGCACGGCTTTGAAAACTTGCCCCATGCCGCCTTGGCCGATCCAGTCGGTGATTTGATACGGCCCCAAAGTCAACTTGCCGCGGCCGGACTGCAGTTGCACGGTTTGGTAAGTAGAAAAGATCCCTTCGCGGACAAAGTAATCGGCCAGCGTCGTTGGATCGGGGCCGACCTTTTCGACGGCGGCATGCCATCGCGAAGCGTCGATCAGTCCGCTGCGGAGCGCGGCATCGCGAAAGATTAACAGGGGCGAGGATTCTGGCACGTTGTATCCGTTTGCTTCGTTGTCGCCGATTTAACCGCCGAGTGTCACGTGCAGACGTACCGCTTCATGACCGGCCAGCGACAGATCGACTCGGTCGCCTTCGTGCGTCACCGCTTGTCGTGGCATGTGAGGGTTGCCCGTCTCACGCTCAGCCGACACCAAATCGCGACAGAACCGCAGTTTGACTTTGCGAGAATCGCTGCGGCCCGTGATCACCAGCATCGATAGCGACAGCGGCGATTGCGATTGCACCTTCAGGTCGGTGACCACGATGTCGGGCGTCGAGCAATTCATCAGCCATCCGACCGACGTTTTCGGCAGGGCCGCGATCGGAATCTGCGCCGGCGGCGAGATCGCGGCACGCAGCGATTGCAGCGGCGCTTTGACATCGAACCCCAGCGACATCGAAAACTCACGCTGCTGTTCGCCACGGACAATCAGCAACGAGTCGATGAAGCGATCACCGACTTTTCGATGTGCGGGTCGACCGTCGGTGAAAATCAAAGTTTGCTTGTCCACTTCGTCGATCAGCAATCCGCCGGGGCTGTCGATCCGTTTGCCGCTGCCGACGCGGTGCAACATGTCGCGAAGTGGAGCGAGCGTGTTTGACGTATCGGTCGAAATCGCGCTTCGCCACGCGATGTAAGATTGCCACGGATCGTTGCCAAGATCGAGCGACTGGTCAGGCTGGAGATGCGTCGTGACGTCCAACCAACGCGACCCGCGATGCAGTCGGTAAATGATTTTGAACGTCGCGACCGGCTTGCCTTGCGCGCCGACCAAACGGCCGGTGGCTTCGATAATGCCGACCGCGTCGTCGCCGCGAATCACTTCAACCGACTCGGCGATCATCTGTTCGGTATCGTCTGCGGTTGTCGATTCGTCAGCAAAATGGAGTCGCGACGAGAACCGGTTGCCACGGCCTTGGCCGCTGTAAACGCCGAGGATGCCAGCGGTGGCAGGTGAAATCTCGACTTCCATGAACTCATTGGACAGATGCGTCGCCGAAGCGATTCTCCGTTTGCGTTTGAACCACGATCGGGCGGGCGGGCGATGCGATCCGTCGAGAAAAACGAAGCCGCCGCCAGCGATATCGATTGTCGCGTCGCAGAGATTTCGGCTGGTTGAAGTCCAGCGGAAGATCTGGGGACGGATCAGCGGGTCATTTTTCGCCGGGCCGCCGGTCATCGTTGCAGACGTTCGCAGGCTGATCGCGTGCGGATTAACGATCAAACGTTTGGATGCAGGTTTGGATTCGTCGTTGGCGGTGGATTTATCCGAAGTCACTTGAGTCGGCATTTCCAGCGGTTTTCCACCGAGCGCCAGGCACAAACGCTGCGTCGCTTCGGCCAAGCGTGCGCCGGGCGTTGTTGCCGCTAGCGGCGCGGCGGCTGATGCGGGCGAGACCATCGCCGCCATGCAAAGCACAGCGCTAGCGGATTCATCGACGACCTGTTGGCGGAATCCGTCGGCGGCAGATGACAGCGGGTTAGCGACCTTGTTTTCGACCGCTCGCGTCAGCCAATTTCCGGCGCCTTCATCGGCACGGCCGCGGTAATGGTGAAACGGTCGTTCGCCGTCGCGAAAGTAATCGTCGATTTTCCAAAACTTGCCCAGCGCCAGGCCCCAAGACGCGGCCCGCCGCAGATCGCGATAGGCATCGCTGTGCGCATCGGGCCAATGCACCAGCAGCGCGGTCGCGATTTCGCCGCTGTCGATCGACTGGCCCAGGTCGGCTGCCAGCGACAGGAAACCGACTGATTGCGAGGCGTCGATGGGGCGCGCGACCAGGGCATCGAGGTCACAGGTGCCGGACTGCCAAATCAGTTTCGATTCCTCTTTCCAACCGCTTCCGGCGGCCAAATCGATCGGAATCGCGCCGCGAAACCCGCTTTGCGCCAGCAGGGGGCCGATATCGCCGGGTGTCTCGCCAGCAGGTCGAGCGTAAACGGTGCAGCGATCGCCGATCAACCGCAGCAGACGTTCGCGACCGGCGCGGACTTCAATTTCGGCGGCCGCAGCCGTCATGTGATGCAGGTTGACGTCAGCCGCTGGGCCGCCGCCAGCGATTCCGACCGCGTCCTGGTCGATTAACGATTTCAGACGTTTGCACGGATCGGATTCGCTGGTCGTCACTTCGGCCGCGATTGGGGTGTCGAGCAGAAAATTGACCGGTGGCTCCGCCGTTTTGCCGACTCGATCGAGTTCGCGGCTGAGCGATTGTCCCAAAGTCGTCGGTGCCAGCAGCGTTAAATCGACCAAATGCGGGTCGCTGGAAAAATAGTGGTCGCGTTCTTCGGCCAAGCAATCGAAAGCTTCGTGCAACGCCGCAACGGCTTCATCGCCGCTGCCCTGAACGACCGCTTTTGCGGCTGCGATCACGCGTCCGGCGAAATAAATTTCGTCCAAATTGCTGGTGTAACGCAACCGGCGGGTCATCAGTTGGACCTGCAGCCACGTGTATCCCAATGCGTAAAAGTCGTCCGGTCCGATCGATCGCTCGCCCGATTCTTGCTGAAAATCGCTGGGCGTTTGCCCGTCGCTGGACAACCGCTGCAATAATTGTGTGACGAACGACGCTCGATCCGGTGCGAACAGAGTAACGCAATTTTCCGCTGCGGCGGTGTCGGCTTCGAATCGGCTGGGCAGCCGTTTTCGGGATGCTTCGGGGACCAGCAGCGTTGCATTCGTCAAAATCGGCGGAACCGTGTCGGCACGGAACCACTGCGGCAGCTTTCCGCGAGCGGCGATCCAGGCGGGGTGCCAAGGAGCGGTCCACGCGGCCAACAACCCTCTGGCCAAGTCGTCCGTCGTTTGTTTAGGAAAGTCCTCCAGCGTGGTGCAGGGGATCAATACGTAACATTCATCCAACATGTCGGGTGAGCCGGAGTGGATTAGGTGAAGCAGGTAAAAATTTGACGCATCGTCTGGCGCGGCGATAAACTATACTGTACGCCGCTTTGGCGAAACGACTCCGATGAACAACGGGAATCTGCGTCGTTCGCTGTTGCAAGTTAGCATAATCGACTAAACAGAACGCACTGGTCTGCCCTGGCGGTGGACGATCCGATGCGGCGAAATATTGGCACTGGCCTACCTTTTCGCGACTGAAATCCTTATCTGAACCGCTACGAAAATTACTCACAACCGATTGGCAGATTCATGGCGAGCAACAGCGGTGTCTGGGGCATCGAAATCGGACAAGCAGCTCTCAAAGCACTTCGTTGTACTCTCAACGGCGATACAATCGTCGCTGAGGCGTTCGATTACATCGAATACCCGAAGATGCTGAGCCAACCCGAAGCGGAACCGGCGGAATTGATCGCCGAGGCGCTGGAGAAGTTCAAAGAGCGAAACGATGCCGGCAATTACATGATTTGCATGAGCGTGCCGGGGCAAAGCGGTTTGGCCAAGTTTTTTAAGCCACCCCCGGTAGAAATCAAAAAAGTCGCTGACTTGGTCCGCTACGAAGCTCGCCAGCAGATTCCGTTCGATCTGGACGACGTCGTTTGGGATTACCAAATGATGCCCGGCAGCACGATCGAAGAAGGTTACGCGCTGGAAAGCGAAGTCGGTTTGTTCGCGATGAAACGGGAAATGGTGACTCGTCAATTGCAGCCGATGGACCGCGCGGGGATCGAAGTCGACGTGGTGCAGATGGCCCCGATGGCGATCTACAACATGCTCGCTTACGACCGCATGCACGAGCGGATTGAGACTGAGCCGTTTGACGTTGACGCACCGCCGAGCTCGATCGTGTTGCTTTCGATCGGCACCGATTCGTCCGACTTGATCATCACCAACGGGTTTCGAATCTGGCAACGAAGCATGCCGATCGGCGGCAACCACTTCACTCGCCAGTTGACCAAGGATTTGAAGCTAACGTTTGCCAAGGCCGAACACCTCAAGCGAAATGCGCGTGAGGCGGTCGATCCGAAGATGATTTTCCAGACGATGCGGCCCGTGTTTAATGACATGGTGACCGAAGTCCAGCGCTCGATCGGGTTCTTCCGAAGTCTGAACAAGAAGGCCGAGATCAAAGAACTGTTGATCTCGGGTAACACGGTCAAAATGCCTGGTTTGGCCGCGTATATCGGCAAAAACCTCGGTTTGGACGTCCACGTCTTGGATCGTTTCAATCGTCTGACCGGCGACGATGTGCTGAGCATTCCAACGTTCCGTGACAATGCCCCGACATTTGCGGTGGCGTACGGATTGTGTCTGCAGGGGCTGGGAATCAGCCAACTGAAGAACTCGTTGGTGCCGCGCGAGATCGTGGTTCAGCGGATCATTCGCGCCAAGAAACCGTGGGCTGTCGCTGCGGTGGCGACGCTGATGACCGGGATGGCCGTGCATTACGCATTCACTCAGCGAAGCTGGGCGAAAACGCATCCGGATGTCTGGAATCGAGCGACAGCGGCTGTTGAAAACATGAGCGGTTACAGCAGCAAGCACGTCAGCGAAGATGACACTCGCAAGAGCAAGCTGAAGTATTTGGACGTGCTTGGTGTAGAGGTTTCCAGCACCTCAGAGCGTCGGTTGCAATGGTTGGAGATTCTACGGGCGCTCAACGCCACGATTCCGCGCACCGCTTATCCCGATGGCAAGCCGCCAAGTCCCAAGGAATTGGCGTTTGAAGATCGCCCCGACATTCACATCACGGGGATCGAGTCGAAGCGGTTCGAAGATTTGGCGACGTGGTTTAGCGAAGATGTGTCACTGCGCTATCGCGAAGAACTGCGTAACTTGGCTCGCTTTGATAAGACGCTGGTCCCAGAAGATCTGGCCACGGTCACCGGCCCAACCGGACCTGGTTGGGTTTTTGAGATGAAGGGGTATCATTATTACAACAGTCCCAAACGGAGGGGCAGTGAAGGTGCTAACCATGTACGCCGGACATTGATAACTAACTTGTTGAAGCAGCCGATTGCGCTACCGGACAAGCAAGGAAATACCATTCCGTTTTTGCCAGGCGAACTTGGGCTCAGTTTTCCGTTGTTGCTGAACGACGATAAGCCCAATCTTTTGAAAATTCCTAACCCTGATTTCGATCCCGAAACGATGGCTTCGCCAGTAGGTGGAATGGGAGGTATGGGAGTTGGTGGCATGGTTGGCGGTGGTGCAATGGGGCAAGGTGCGGTTCCAGGTAGTGCGGCACCGGCGGTTGGCGGCGCTGCGGCGACGGGCGATGAAAAAGAAGTTGTCCCGCCGACGCTGGACGTTCTTCGGCACGATTTCATCGTGCAGGTGGTTTGGCAACCGAACTCGTTAACTGAACGGTTGCTGATTCGAGAAGAGAAACGCAAAGCCGCAGAAGAGGCGGAGAAGGCGGCCCAAGAAGCCGATGCGGTAG
>Ga0105045_10005366_pt1 | contig 11282 bp, 6 predicted proteins | sample MAT02_FD_78089 | JGI IMG/M metagenome (GOLD analysis project Ga0105045, IMG submission 78089) | Freshwater microbial communities from Lake Fryxell liftoff mats and glacier meltwater in Antarctica - MAT-02 (megahit assembly) | ecosystem: Environmental > Aquatic > Freshwater > Ice > Liftoff... | reverse complement strand
TTGCGTAAATTTCAACTGGTACATCACCACTCTTCCCGGCTGTTTCGGCGGCCGATTCGTAGGTTCCTCCAACGCCCGTACTTCCTGGAGAAACTCCACTAGTGGCACCTCCATAAACCTGCGCCCCCCCACCGCCACCACCACCACCATATCCTCCCCCGCCGGCGCTTCCACTAACACTCTCTTGACCGTTTACTCGAACTTGCTTGACTTCAATCAGAAGGGGGTTGTTTCCGCACTCGGAAATAAGGGTTGCAATTTTGGTCGGATCCATGTTCAACCGAAATTGCACTGGAATTCTCTTAGCTACGGCAAAGAGCGCGTCGCTTGGGGAAGAACTCTGCATCGCTGACCGTAGTCGAGAGCTTGGCACCGGCTTATAGTCGCTGTCCACATATCTTCCGTCGGCCGGGTCCGGGCGAGCTAGCGATCGACCTCCAGGAATTCCTATACCTCCTGGACCTCCGGCACCTCCTGGACCAGAAGGCATAGAACTAAGGTCACCAGTTCCAGGACCTCCTGTTAGGGGGCCGCTTGGATATCCGCTTGGCCCTTGATTTTGGCCGCCAGCGCCTATCGAGGCACCGACTACCATGACGCTACCGGCGTCAGCGCGAGCCGCTTTCCCAAGCCGTATCCATTCAATTTTTTTGATAGGAGCCTGGAAGTTTTCCCTAACGTTGCCGTTTGTCCTTTTTACGACACGTAAGATTCCGTCTAAGACCCAAAGGTCTTCTTGGGTGTAGCAAATTTCGAGAGTACTCGGAGGGATTGCGGGATCGAACCAAGGAACGATTTCCGATTGCAGCTTTGCCTGAGAGCCCGTTTCCCAGATGACTAATGGAACAGGTTCATTCGCAACGGGGCCTGACGAGGAAGACGGAGTGCTAGAAGAGGGATCATATGCACCGGCGCCCGCACCGGCGCTAGCAGATTTCATTGTTGCTGTCCAGTTAGCCCCAACAATCTTTGCCAGCTTAGGAAAGACATCTTTCACGTAGTCGCGGTAAACTTCACGTTCCGTTAGGCTCAAAGGGTCTGGCTTGGGCGGATTTGAATACTCCAGAAAAAATTCGATAGGACGGTAAGAATTCAGTTTCTTGAGCGTATCAGATTTTCCGACATTCTCGGGCCATACTAGAATTCCCCGTTGGCGGTTGTACTGAGATTCCCAGGCCGACTTTACGTCATTGGTCAATAGGCTGACCGACTTCTTCATCTCTTCGTTAGACAATTCATTCGGGTGCGTGCTTGCAGAGCTCGATAGATTACTCACGCTCCGATAATTGCTTGTCACAGCACCGATTCGAGTCGTGACTTCCTGATTGATGGCTTGACGAGAAGTGTAAAAGCTGCCGATGGAAGCGAACAAGACAAGGGTCATCAGAATCCAGAAATGGAATTTTACCATAACGGCCCAGATGATTTTTAGTTGATCCATAGAGTCTATTCCTTTTTCAAATTACCGATTGAGTTTCGAAACTAGCAACGGATGCCTCAGCATGGGCAAATTACTCGTCACTTAACGGTAGGGCGATTGGAGTCGGCTCCGCAGCGGCGGCTTGCCCGCCTCCCGTTCCTTGCCGCTTCGGTGGTATTGCGAACTTGTTAAAAGTCTTTTGCTCTTGCCACCAAGTCCTGTCCGCTAGGGTTTTTTCCTGCCACACGAATTGAATTGTAAAACGGCAGATGGGGGCTTCAAAGTCATAGGGGACTTCGTTTCCAAGTTCATCTTTGATTACCCCTGATGCGTTCGTAGCCGCCGAGGATTCCACTCCCCCCGGCATAGAACCAAGCGGCGTAGAACCAAGCGGCGTAGAACCAAGCGGCGTAGAACCAAGCGGCGTAGAACCAAGCGGCGTAGAACCAATTGGGGACGCCATTGATGACCTGAGACGTTCGTAGTCTGGATTCGCGATGCGAAAGTCGAGGTTAAGTTCCGGAGCCATCACCAGTAACGGATAGGAAATTCCCATCTCTTTGAGTGTATATTCTGCCGGTTGGCCATCTGGGCCCGGCACCGTCACATAACCATTCTCCAAACGTTCGATCAAGTACTTACGAATATGGTCAGCACCACCCTCGCCACGCTTATCTGCTCCATTGAAGTAATGGTACCCGTCGATCTGAACTAGCCAGCCTGAATCCGTCGGACCAGTAGGCGGTGCAGGGGGGGCCGGAACCGGTTGCCCCGGTTCAACGGGTGCTACAGGAGTTGTGATGCCTACAAGCTTGACACGGTTTTGGCTTTCTTCAATGTACTTTGGAAGGATGCCTGCTGACCATTTGGACAAGTCCTTCATGTAAACGGAGTCGATTTTCGTCAGATGAAAATCAGGGCGATTATTGTAAGGAAGCTCTATTGGAGTCTTTCCTGCGTTTGCTGGATCTCGTCCCAGATTGACAAAAATGGTTTTCATTAATTCCAGCCAAACCAGCCTTCGATCGCCGTTGGAAGAGACTTGCTCTCCAATTTCGGTTAAAAGTGCAAGGCGGTTTTTCTGCTCGTCATCTTTTTCCTTGAGCTTCGTGCTAACGCTCGCCGCGTCCTTCACGCTAGTTTCGGAGTCCTTCCATCGATCCGGCGCTACCGTCGAGTAAGAACCATAAACAGATGCAAAATTCGCTACGATTCCCAGTAGCAATGCTGACAGTGCCGCAATAGCCCATGGCTTCTTAGAACGAACAAGACGTTCGATAACAATTTCTTTTGGAAGCAAGTTAGTCTTCATAGGACCTTGGGCGAGCAACTGCAGGCACAATCCATACACAACGCCGAACCCTGGCTGATTTTCTTTGAATGCCGGTTGCCCAGTAACTTCGGAACCGTTTAATCGCGTAAATTTCTCCAGTAGATGAACTTCCATACCTAAGTTTTTGTTCAAGTACGGTTGTAAGCCCGGGAGTTTCGCCGTGTTACCCAAAAGGATAACGCTTTCAATTTCAGATCTTTTGTTCAAACTCTTGAAGAACCCGATCGAACGTTGAATCTCAGTTACCAAATCATTAAACACGGGTCGCATTGCTTGGAAGATCATCTTCGGATCGTCGGCTTGCATGACATTCCGCTTGAGATGCTCGGCCTTCGCGAAGGTGAGCTTCAAATCCTTGACAAGCTGGCGAGTGAAGTGGTTACCGCCAATTGGGATACTGCGTTGCCAAATCCGGAAACCATTGGTGACGATTAGATCGGATGCATCGGTACCCATCGATAAGACAACAGTCGACTTCGGTGGAGCTTCGGCGTCAAAAAAATCATTCGCGATCTGTTCTGCAAATTTGTCGTACGCAATCATGTTGTAGGCCGCCATGGGTGCCAACTGAATGACATCGACATCGATAGTTGCCTGTATAAAAGGCTTCAATGCTCGGAAGACAGCTTCCTTTTTCATTGCGAAAAGCCCGACTTCACTTTCCAGAGCGTAGCCATCCTCGATATTCGAACCAGCCATCTGCTGGAAATCCCAGATCACATCGTTCAAATCGAAAGGGATTTGCTGCTTCGCTTCATACTTGACAATGTCTGGGATCTTCTTCACTTCGACCGGAGGCGGCTTGAAGAACTTTGCAAGACCGCTCTGGCCAGCGATACTAATTGCAACCCGAGCTCCACGAAGGTTGTTCCGCGACATGAATTGTTCGAGAGCGTCGGCGATGAGCTTTTCTGGTTCGGCTTCCGGCTGACTTAGAATCTTCGGGTATTCTACGAAGTCGAACATGTCAGCTATGACGTCGCCTCCATCAAGATGGCAACGAAGGGCCTTCATGGAGCTTTGCCCAATTTCCAGTCCCCAAACGTGATTTAATTTCTTGGCCATACCAAAGTCGTGAAGAGAGGATTGTGATTAGGTTAGACCAGAATGATAATCCTAGCCAACCTTCTAGTTTATCCCTCGCAGGGCTAAGCTGTCAAATTTCCCAAAAGAAATCCCTTAATGGAGCCTTCATGGCCTTCAATCGCCTAATTGCAGTACTTCCTTGCTATTCGCTGGACGACGTCTCTAAAGAATTGGCTGACCCACAAATCGCCGAGTTTCATGCGGCTTGGACTGTTTTGTGGCACCCAGCGTTGCTCTCAGATGCCTCGGGAGTACCGGAATGGAAGCGTGCCGACGCGTCGTCGTTGGACGTCGAACATGCGCTGATTGTCATGCCCGCGAGCCTCGCTACCCCCCAAAATGCTCCCCTATTGGAACGTTTGGTTGTGCAGAATTGCACGGTTGCAACGGCACTTACCACTCGTCAGTCTACACTGGAAAGTGTTTTTAGAACGATCGAGGACCAAAATGCGTCCTCGATGGATTTGGCTCAATCGCTCCCTGTCGAGTCGCCGGGGAGATTCTTATTCGAACGATTGTTATTGCCAATCGGTATTGCACCATCCATCGATTTGCATGGGCAACCCAAAATCGGTACTTGCGTCGAGGATTTTTATGCACTCGGCCTTGCGACACTGTTAGTTCAGTCCCTCACGCGAAAAATTCATTACAGTAGTAACCTGGACGTTGTGCTGTTCGCCGAACAAGCTAGTACGGCTGCCAAGGCGTTCTTGGCTCGAAACGCCTCTGAATGCGAACGATGGCTTCAGTCTTGTTTCGACCAGTTGTCCCAAGAAAGGGATCGCTACTTTACTCAGTCGGCTCACCTCGTCGACCTCACGCTTGTCGCACCAACGACTCTCAAAGGGGGACTTGATCGGCAGTTGGCCGAAAGGCATCCTCAAAACCTACTCGCATCTGCAGCGATCCTTGAGCAACTTAGTGACGCTAATCCAGACGCGTTACAGGTGATTATCGAGAATGTTGCTTCGAACTGCCTCACGCTTGCCGGTGGCTCAGTTCTTTCAAGCGAACAACTCTCGCAGACTTCGCCTAGCACCGACTATATGTGGTTGACTCAGAATTCACTCTATCATTACCTACTCAGAAGCAGACTTAGCTACCTTCGGTTGGGACTGAGTTTACCTACCGTCTTCGCGCAGTTGGAACCAGGTATCACGTGGGACATGCCCACGGTTTTGAAGAACATAGGTTACAAAGCGGCCTTGTTGCACGCTTTTAGCGAGACGAGCTATCCAGTTCCTACACAATCGAAAATAACGTGGGAAGCATCCGACAACAAAACAATCGATACAATCGCAAGTGGTTTTTTAGATGCTTCTTTTCCGAAGTCCGTTTTCAGCATGATTTCGGATCTTGGGAAACAGTTTGATTACCACCAGATCCCGACTCTAGTATTTGCTCATTGGCCTGACCGATGCTGTGATGCGTTCCACGATTTAGTAACTGCAACGCGTCGCACCTCGGCCTTAGGGCAATGGACGACTCTGACAAATTACTTCGAATCCACAGGTAGTCCCTACTCGAGCCAAACGTTTAGTAGTTCCCAGTTTCCCCAAACGCTCCCGCAAAATCGAGGCGAATACCGAAGGATTGCAAGTACCTTAACGCTCGAGCAACAGAAGGTTTTCTGCGAGGAGTCGACAAATAACCTTGCCGTCATTACTGACCTTATACTGCGAGGAAAGACGCAATATTCTGAGTCGTTAAGAATTGGAGATCTTGCAAGTAAACCTAGTTTTTTCGCTTCGCAAGTGGCTATTCCTCTGGTGGCCACTACTTTGGGCGATAGCAATGGAATCAAGCTGTTGCGAGAGACCATTGGTAGTGCACTTGCGGGAGCCATTCCCCGTGACTCGGCTGGCTCGAGTGCAACAACTGGTTTACTGCTATTCAATCCATTTTCTGGGCCGCAACGAATCTACCTGTCGACGACACAAAGACCACTTGAGTCGTCTGATTCGCAACGTATCTACGCAAGTCACACTGGTGCCTACGGGGCCGATGTCATTCTTGACCTGCCACCCATGGGCGTCCTGCGACTTAGCCATCGTGCCAATAGCATCTCTGAGGCCGCTCGTTTCAAAGCCAAGGGGGCTCAAGGCCCGCTCGTCGGATCTAGTAGTTGGTTGCTTGCGAACGAGTTTATCGAATGCCAGATCGATCCGAAAAGCGGGTACCTTAGGAGCCTCATGGTCGCTCGGAAGCGTGGTGGTAAATTGAGTGGTATGCCCGCGATTGTGATAAGCAAACCAGAGCATGTCGGTGGATCGAGGTATGCCACTCCAGCGAATGTCGCGAACCAATATCTTTTTAACTCACCGCTTCGAGCCACGATCAAAAGTTGTGGAGACTTGGTTCTAGAGGGGAAGTGCTACGGGACGTTTGAGGCTGAATACACTCTATGGCGAGGTGCTCGGCACGTGGATGTCTCTGTTTGCTTCAAAATCGATCGAAACGACGATATTTCCGACAACAACGGGCTTTGGCAGTTGGCTCCCGTCTGGAGAACCGCATGGCCTAGCCCAGCGACTACCATTTCGACATGGATTCATGGAGCAAGGACAAAAGCGCAAGGGCCCAAAGCGAATGGTTCAACCATTTACGCGCCGGAACTCATCGAATTCGATGATGCTGAGCATCGCCTTTATTTGACAACGATAGGTGCCCCAATACACCGTCGGGTTGATTCAATGTTTCTCGAAACACTCGTACCTTCCGATAGAGAAGTAATCGCCTCGCATCGTTTCCGTCTTGGAATGGATTGGCCTAGGCCCTACCAAACACTTCTTGAGTCATTAGAAGCGCCTTGGCAAATTGAAGACAGTTTGGGTGATTTTCAGTCTGGTGGAAGCCTGTGGATGGTCCAGGTGAATCAGCCGAACGTCCGTGTCACATGTGAGCACTTACTGATGGATTCTAATTCAAAGCCGAACGGAGTACGGGTAATGATTCAGGAGACCTCCGGAAGATCTGCCAATTCCCGACTTTCCTTCTATCGTGACGTGACAACCGCTTCCAAAGTCCAAATCGATGGCTCGGTCACCGATATGCTTACGATTGATTCCGGCGAAGTCATTCTTCCAGTCAAAGCGAACGAATGCAGCTTTATCGATGTTTCCTTTACAACGGCCTGATCGATAAAAGCCAGTAATCCAAAACTGGGAGTGATAACCATACTCTTCTGGTAGCCGGACCGTCAGTACAGGCGTTATACTTGTCGATGGAGGCAAAAAGTAGTTCGGTGACTTCCCTGGCGATGTGACTTATGTTTTTTAAAAGCTTTGCACTAAATATTCGTTTCGAATGGCTGATCGCGAGGTTAACGCCTCAGAGTGTTGGATTCTATGCTGGATTGTTATTTTTCTTGGTAAGTGTTCCCTGTTTCTGGGATGTGGCGGCAAGTGCTGGGGATGAGTCGCCGTCCACGACGATCCCAGCCAGTTCGGAAGCGAGTGGAGGTGATTCGACGACTCCGGCAGCAACAACGGATTCGTCACTTAATCCAAGAGCCACGGTTCCAATCGCCACAGTTGAGTCGCTTTTGGAAAAAATCCAGAGTGATTCCTATGCTTCTCGCGAGATTGCCTACGAGCTACTCCTTTTGAATCCAGAAGGTTCAATTCGGTTGATCGAAGATTCACTACCGAAAATGGATCACGACGCGGCAACGCGGCTCATCCGGATTCTGGCCTCTTGGGCAACTCGCCCAGATGCTGGGTTCGGACTCGTTGCTTGGGAGACACTTCAGAGGATTGCTGTTGGAGGGGTCACTACAAACTCGCAACTTGCCCGCTTCCACTCTACGGCAATTGCACTTGAACAATCAGAGATTGCCGCCAAGAGGCTCCAGAATCTTTCTGCCTTTATTGGGGTCGAGCCAATTCAGGTTGTAACGGCTGCCAAGCTCGATCTATGCATTCTCAGGATTGATGAGCGTTTTCGCGGTACCGCGGATGACTTGATTGCGGCGCGCTGGCTCATTGAACCCAAGCTCGTGCGATTGGAAGGCGAACGGATTAATCGCGAATGGCTTGAGAAGATTATTAGTATGCCAAGCGTTCAAATTGTCCAGTTAAAGCATACTTTACTCAACGCCGATGATCTACAACTGCTGAGGGAAATGAAAACGCTCGATACTCTTGAACTCCTTTACATGCCGATCGACGATACTTCGCTGGAGTCACTTGCTACGCTGCCAATTTGGGGAAGTTTGCGGATCTTTGGTACGAAGATTACACCTGAAGCGATACCGCGCTTGGAGTCACTACTGGAAGGGACACAAGTAATATTCGGGCTTGGAGGATTTCTCGGAATTCAGAGTAACAGCCTCACACTGGAAGTAAGCGAAGTCAACCCTGGGAGCGGTGCCGATAAAGGCGGTATGCTTAGGGGGGATAGAATCCTTTCAATTGATGGTAAGTCTCTTGAAAACTTTGAAGCATTGCGAAAAGAATTAGGAAAGTCATCGGCGGGAGCCGAAGTTGTTATCGAGGTTCGCCGCTATGAACGAGAGTTGGGGGAGTATGGAGTCCGAAGGACACCCGTGGACGTAAAACTAGCGATTACCCTTGGCGAGCAGTAGTCCGACTTTGAAGCCGAATCCAACGAAGGCCGTTCAACGCAAACGGTTGCAGTCCATTCGAATAGCCCTCGTGAAGTGGTTTGCGACTTCTCAGCGGGATTTGCCGTGGCGGCAGACTCACGATCCCTATGCCATCTGGATCAGCGAGATCATGTTGCAGCAAACGCAGGTTGTCACGGTACTTCCTTATTACTATCGATTCTTGGAGCGATTTCCTCGCGTTCAGGAACTTGCTTGTGCCGATGAATCGGAGGTTATGCGACTTTGGGAAGGGCTCGGCTACTACCGTCGCGCTAGGCAAATGCATGCCGCTTCGAAGTTGATTGCGGAGCGACACAATGGGCTTTTCCCTACTTCTTTCGAGGAGGTTCTCGCTCTTCCAGGAATTGGACGCTATACGGCTGGGGCAATATGCTCTTTTGCGTATGACGCTGCTACGCCGATCGTGGAGGCAAACACTCAACGACTCTTTGCTCGGTTACTGGCTTGGGATAAACCTCTCGCAGAACGTCAGTCGCAAGACAAACTATGGGAGTTTGCGACCGCACTCTTACCCGACGGAAACGGTTCACGAACTACCAATTATGCTGCAATGGAACTCGGTTCGCTCGTATGCAAGCCTCAACCCGAATGCGAGAAATGTCCGCTAATAAAAATGTGCCCCACAGCAAGTGCTGGGTTGCAAGCTAGTATTCCCGCTCCGAAAGCGAAAACGGTTTATTCGGACCGCTTCGAAGTCGCTTTGTTAATTCAGAGTCCTGCTTCCGTCGAGTCTGTGCACAACGAACCCCAAATGGACCGACAGTTTTTAGTTCGTCAGTGTGGTCCGAACGAGTGGTGGACAGGTCTATGGGACTTTCCCAGAATCGAAATTGACGAAGTAACATTCCAGTCAATCGACCGTCCCCTGCTTTTAAAGATAAAGTCAACAACAGCCAGATCCACGATTGAGGATTCAGCGGACTTTGGGAGCGAGATTGTGAAACGATTCTTTGACCGATTCGGACTGAGGATTAGTCTATGCGGTTCTGCTCAACGAGTTATCCGACATAGCGTTACACGTTATCGCATACAGTTGCGAGTCTGTGCAGCCACCTTGGCCATTGCAAAGAAAACCCACCACGTGAAAGACCGCAATGATCAAATAACCAACATACAGGTACTCAACACAACGGACGTGGCGGACCATTCATTCAGATGGGTAAGCCTTGACGAACTGGAATCGTTACCGCTGTCGGCTAGTGCTCGAAAGGTTTATCAATATTGGGCTCGTTAAGATTGGGCTCGTTAAGGAGCATCAGACTTACATTTGTTTCGCTTTGCCACTTTTACTCATTTCGTTCGAGGAATCGCCAAATCAGTAATGCGAGTCGAATCGTGCCAATGAATGCCGCGCCAATCGATACCCATAATACGGCTGCCGCGGCTGTGTCTTTCGCGTCTCGTATCATGGGATCTCTTTCCGGCGAAATACGGTCGCCAAGCCTCTCGATTGCGGTGTTCAATGCCTCGACAGAAATCACAATGGTGATACAGAAAATAAACCAACACCAATCATCGATACTTGCTCCCAGAAACGTCGCAGCAACAAGGAGAATTGTCGCAAAAACCAAATGAATTTTTGCGTTAGGTTCGTTCCTGATAAGGAAATCCATGCCTCGCATCGCGTGCTTAAACGAGTTGATCCTTCCGTATATCCAGCCATTTTCGTTTTCGAGTTGCTTCAAGTGTGAAGTCCTTTGTGAAGGGCGGTGGAGGCTTATCGGTGAAGAGAGTAGACTTTCGTTTTAAGAGCTTTGCGGGAAATTTTTAACTTGCTTTGACGACCGGCCACGGCCACAAGCAGCCAATCGCAATGGCGATTCCCGCGCCTGCCAAGCAGTCTGTTGGATAGTGAGCTCCAGAATAGATCCTCTGCAATAAGGCCAATACAGCCAGCGTCGCAAATCCATATACGCCACGTGGATAGATGATGCTAAGGGAGATTGCTAACGCGACGGCAGTTGCAGTATGACCCGATGGAAATGAGAGCTCGGAAGACTTTCTCCCGATACCGAAGATAAATGGAAGCCAAGTCGATTGCACGTCGGCTACCTCGATCCCGGAATTGGGTCTCAGTCGAGGTAGAAAATACTTCGCGGCATTTGCTAGACCTCCAACCATTAATACGTAGATAGCTGCGTTCGCAAGCCGCTTACGATTGCTCAAATCGACTTGCAACAAAATCAAAAATATCGCGATTACTCCACTACCGTGAGCAAAGGCTTCCGAGAGTTGGACAGCTTTCTCCAGGTCACCTGGCATGGGGTGCTGTCGCATCCATTGGGAGACTGGAGGGTCGAATTGTTGTATGGCGGGTACCGCTGCGAAGAACATGGCAGACATCGCCAACAGAGGGATTCTAATCCGCATGGATCGAGATTCGGATGGACTGTAAGCCCGCATAGAATTTAAAACGTTCATGCCGGACGGGCTCTAGGGTATATTTTCTATCTGAAACACGTTTTGATAGAGCGCATCGAAGAAATCGGGGACGCTGCCCAGTACGTCCAGACCGCCGAGTAGTTCCGATTCGTGCATCCAGTGCACTTCCGATACCTCCTCCAGGTACGGGATCGGCTCGTCCGACGCATTGCGAGTTAAGTGCATCCACTCCAGCTTTGTGCCCCATCGCGTTACCGAGGACCATAAATGACGTCGAACCACTACAGGCAATTGGAGCTCTTCCATCATTTCGCGAGCAATGGCCTGTTCGAAAGTTTCTCCTTGCTCGATGTGGCCGCCTGGAAAGCACAATAAGCCAGGAGCACGAACCTTCATCGAGCGGCGAATGACCAAATAAAGCCCAGCTTCTCGGA
>Ga0105045_10005365_pt1 | contig 11282 bp, 8 predicted proteins | sample MAT02_FD_78089 | JGI IMG/M metagenome (GOLD analysis project Ga0105045, IMG submission 78089) | Freshwater microbial communities from Lake Fryxell liftoff mats and glacier meltwater in Antarctica - MAT-02 (megahit assembly) | ecosystem: Environmental > Aquatic > Freshwater > Ice > Liftoff... | reverse complement strand
TGTCACCCGAATCGGGAAATTTATCCGTCGCACCAGTCTGGATGAATTTCCCCAGTTCTTTAACGTACTGAAAGGAAATATGAGCATCGTAGGGCCGCGTCCGCACATGCTGAAACACAACGAAGAGTTTCAGATCATGGAAGATCAGTACATGATCCGTCAGTACCTTAAGCCCGGTATCACGGGTTGGGCGCAGGTCAATGGCTACCGGGGGGAGATCACCGAGTTGTTTCACATTAAAAAACGGGTGGAGTATGACATCTGGTACCTGGAGAACTGGAGTCTGGCGCTGGATCTGCAGATCATTTTCCTGACGGTATATAATGTGTTCAAAGGAGAAGAAAAAGCTTACTAGTAGGCTAGGTGGCGTAGCTTTTCCTGCTTTTGCGTGAGTCAACTACATCAGAGTAAAGTAGTACAGTTGTTTCTACTCTCTTATTGCTTTTCGGGCAAACTCCAAGTACCCGCTCTGGTGCTCTCTCCGAATATCAGCCACAAAGTCTTCCGGGTCGTCTTTCTTCATGCCCGTTCGCCGGAGAATCGAATCGGCGAGGTACTTAACGCACTTTAACGTGAGCAGCCCCTGCCGGTGTGTGAAGTCAATGTTGGCCTCGGTAGCCCCAATATTATAGGAGTACGTTAGTACAAACGGCTTATTGAACCCTATTAAATTGCCAGCGGAAACAAAAAAACGAGCTGCTAAAACCGGAAACCGAGTTGTTTTCAAAACTGCCGGATTACCCGGCCCGGGTTACCTACTACGACACTGTTGGGCGGCACGCTCTTTACCACCACCGAACCAGCCCCTATGATGCAGTTGTCGCCTATTTCAATGTCCCCCAGAATACACACGTTTGAGCCTATGTCTACATTGTTTCCGATCCGGGGACTGGGGCCCACTCCGGTTCCCGTATGACTCTGTCGGTTGCCGATGGTCGTACAATGTTTGAGCACTACGTTATAACCCAGTATGGTTCCTCCGTTTACTACCAGCGCCTGACCGTGTTGTAATTTCAGACCACTACCGGCCCGCAGGCTCCAGGGCAGTTCTATACCCAGGAACCACTCCACCATAACCCGGTAGATGATCAGATACCAGAAGAAGAGAATAATTAGGACCTTGTTGCTCCTGACCAGTGTAGCCAGTCGAAACATAAATAAAACCAGTTGCGCCTTCACATTGCCCTGGTTGGCCTTCCAGTCCTGGAAGGGATTGTACTTTACTTGCGGAGTAATCATACATTGTGAGAAAATGTGAATCAACAATATCAGAGTAGTACAGTTGTTTTTAACCTTTTACTGCTTTTCCGACGAACTCTAGGTACCCTCTCTGGTGCTCTCTCCGGATATCGGCCACAAAGTCTTCGGGATCGTCTTTCTTCATACCCGTTCGCCGGAGAAACGAATCAGCGAGGTACTTACCGCACTTTAACATGAGCAGCCCCCGCCGGTGTGTGAAGTCAATATTAGCCTCTGTAGCCCCAATGTTATAGGAGTACATTAGTACAAAGGGTTTATTGAACCGATTCTGAATTTTGTGATACACAATAAGGTCAGGATCATACAGCAGCTTGTACCCCTTCTGCTGGGCTCGTAACAGGAATTCGTTTTCGTCGCCGCCCAGTTTAAAATCACCCAAAGGTCCAATCTTAACATTGTAGTCACCTACCTTATCGGCCACCTCTTTGCGAAAACTATGGTTGGCACCCATCAGTTTGGGCACATTCCGAACTTGGTCTCCTATATCATAGACACTCACTAAATAGTAGTACTTCCGGGGCAGCCAGTCGGGTACCTGCGCTTGGTAGGGCAGTACCTTACCGCCTACTATATGCACGGAAGGATCGGCGTAGTGTTTGTCCAGTACTTCAAGGTATCCTGGCTCAATAGCTATGTCGTCATCTAGAAAAACGATAATGGGGTACTCGGCTTCCCGGATACCTCGGTTTCTGGCGTAGGACAACCCCTGATTCTTTTCAAGCACATAACGCACCACCGGTACATGCCGGTATTGCGCTACTACCTCGGCAGTATCGTCTGAAGAATTGTTATCAATAATAATCAGCTCGTACTTTTCCTGGTCTTTGAAATTTGTAAGCAGGGATTCGATGGTTTCCTGCAAAAAACGGGATCGGTTATACGAGCAGACGATAATACTGTACTGAATCATACCGTGACTTTTAAATTGGTTGATACTATGCCAGGCAAAACCACTTTATAGGGTGTTTTTTTTTGGTAATTTACTTTTAACAAAATCAGTAACCAAATGAACATCAGCCATGGTATAAATACCAAAAAGGAAACATACCGGCAGTACTGCCAGTAGTAATATTCCCCTGACCGTGTAGGATAACACTACCTGACCGGGGTCAATAAAGCTTTCGGCTATAAACCAGCTGACCGCCAGCACCGAAAATACCAGCAGGATGTGAGGATGGAACAAAAACTGAATCCGCTTATCAATATCCCGGGCCCCCCACACAAAGAAAAGTCGCTCGATCAAACAGGCAATCAATAATCCTAGGGCCACGGATATCGTGAGATCGTTGAACAGATCGAGATATACCAGTAGCAGCGAAATCCCTACAATGGAAACCGCAAAAACAATGGATCCCCGGTTGAAGGCTTTGAAATGGTTGTTGGCAAAAAGGTAGTTCTGAAAGGGGATGGTCAGGGTCTTGGTCAGGGCGAACAGCAGGGACAGGATCAGAATAGGGTAGGCCCGGGCGTAAATCACCCCAAATACCAGGGTGATTATCTCTCTTCCGAAAAGTATGCTAAAAAAAATGGCCGGAAAGAAAAGAATGGAAATATAACGTTCGTAGTTTCCCAGTTGCTCCAGCGTTTTGTCATATTTCTTTTCAATTATGTTTTGGGAAAACACCGATAAAAATATCCCCCCCACGCTAACACCTATTGTCATCAGAAGGAGCCCCAGCCGGTTGCCTACATTGTAGTACCCAATGTTCGCGGCCGGAACAGCATATAACCCTAACAGTACCTTATCAAAACTCAGCAGCAAACCGTATGCAATGGTAGAGGTGGATATACTTAGGGAGTACCGGATGTACTTCCGGATATCCACCCCAGCAAAGCTACCGAACTTGTCTTTCAACAGTTTGCTTAATGGGTATATCGAACTAATGCCACAGGCAATTATGATGTACCAGGCTATTCCAATTTCGGATTCACCCAGTACTACGGCCACAATTTTGGCAATATTGATCAGGATCTGGGATGAAAAGTCTACCATGTTGGCCCGCAAAATATTCAGTTTCGACGACTGATCGGTCACGTACATGTACAGGGGCGTGAGCAGGTAATCCTGTAAAATAAAGATAATGATGAGGTTGATCTGCAGGTCGGTAAAAGTACCCTGTTGGCTTTGGTTGTTCCACACCACAAACAGCAGGACCAGCAGGGTGGTCAGGATATTATAGAAAATAAAAACATATAAGTAATTACGGAGGCCTACCTTGTTATTGTCGCTGTACATTTTGAGGTGAGCGCTGTTGACCGTGTGTGTAAATATAGATTTGACCAGTACCTGAAACGACATGGCCAGACTGATATTTCCCAGTATAGCCGGACCACCTATGCGGGCAATAAATATGGAGCTGAGAATACCCAACACCATGGAGACAATGTTGATGGCAAAATTTTGACTTAATTTCTTTCCTAACATGTGCCGGGTAGTATTTATTTTAGAGGGCTCCTCCTTTTCTTTCTAATTCTCTTTGCGGGCGTCATTCAGCACGATCAGGGTTTTATTCATTTTTCTTTCGCGGTGTATTTCCTGAACGGTATTGAGGTGGTCGCGGTGGGTATGGCTGTACCGGATCACAAACAGGCATACGTCCACATAGGGTGCCAGGGCGAGGGCATCTGCTACCTCACCTACCGCGGCGGTATCTATCACTACGTAGTCAAACTTTTCTTTCAGCTCCACGATCAGCTGCTCCATCCGCACGTTCATCATCAGTTCGTTCGGATGCTCGGGCAATCGTCCCGTTCCGGAAATAGCCAGGCCCGGCACGGTAGGAATTGTCTTCAGGATGCTGTCGATGGTCAGGCTTTTGCTGTGCAGGTATTCAGAAATCCCCGTATCCTGGTTGAGTCCCAGGGTAGTAAGTATGGCAGGATCCCGTAAATTAAAATCCAGCAGGACTACCTCGTTTCCGGCCATTGCCAGGCTTCCGGCCAGATTGAGCGCCAGAAAGGATTTGCCGTCTTTTTCCTGCCCGGACGTAATAAGTACCACCCGGTCGCGTAGCTGATCGGACTTGGTAAGGAGGGCAGCCCGGATAAAACGGATTTGTTCAGCGGCTTTTGACTTGTTGACTTTAAAGATAATACGCCCTTTTTTTCTTTTAATATGGGGAATCTCACCGATAATGGGCACCGTAGTATGCTGCTCCACCAACGACCGGTGGCGAATTGAGTTACTAAGCAGGAACTTGGTAAACAGGACGGCAAAGGGGATAATAAGTCCTGCAAAGAAGGCCAGGGCCAGTACAATAGATTTTTTTGGGAACTCCGGTTTCAGGCTTGCCCGAGGCGGATCAAGTACCCTGATCCTTGAGCCGGTTGAGGCCAGCGACAGGGCCGACTCCTCCCGCTTCTGTAATAAATAAACATACAAGTCCCTCCGTACGCCCTGTTGCCGGTTTATGTCATTCAGTTGCCTTTCAATATTAGGAATTGCGTTGATACGCGACTGAAACGAGCGGGCCCGTCCGGATATATTGTTTCTGGAAACGGTAAGACCCCTTTTTATGATCGAGAGGTTTTCAAGAATACTCAACCGCAGATTAGATAGCTGCTGATTGATATTTATTACCAGCGGATTCGTTGGTTCCTGCGTTCGCAGTAATCGCTCCCGCTCGAGTTGTAAGGTATTGAACCGATCGATCAGCTCTGTGAGTGAAGGGTCTTCAATGCTAAGATTAGAGGGTACCAGCCCAAAAAGTTCGGTTCGCTGCGAAAGGTACTTTTCCAGCGATTCAACAACATCAATCTGCGTATTGAGTGCCGTCAGCTGGTTGTTGTAATTTCTCGATTCTTCCAGATAGGCAGATGCTTCCGAGCGTACATCTGTGACGTAATTTCTGGCTTTAAACTCAGCCTCCCGCCTTTCATTTTCCGTGAGTTGACCGGTCAGTTCGCTCAGGCGTTCGTCAATAAATTCCAGCGTTGTCAGAGCCAGCCGGTTTTTATCCTCTATTTCGTCCTCATTGTATACCCTGAGTATCGAGGCCATGATATCCTTCCCTCTTTCAGGAACAGGGTCCATCAAGTTCAAATACAGCACGTCGGCAGTTTTGCTGGCCTGAGCTACCTTCAGGTTCGCGTTGTAATCTAAAGCAAGTTTTTGAAGGGAGTTAAAACTGATGATAATTTCACGGTTGTTTTTCCAGGCACCTGCGGTAGCTTGAGGATTTTTGAGAACCGTAAAATTGGCATAAGGCTTGGCTATGCGTTGCCCAAAACGATAGGAAGTATTACTGTTGCTGTCCAGGAGTTCAAAACTGTTTTCATCTTTGATAGCAATCGTAAGATCGCGTTCAAGGGCATCTTTTATAAGGCGACTTACTACCACTTTAACCGGTACATGCTGTCCGTAAATTATTTTTTCATTCAGCGCTCCCGGTACAAAATAACTGGTCTGCAGGTTGAGCGATATCAATGCCCTTTGCATCAGACTTAGCGATCGGAAAGCTTCCAGCTCGTTTTCAATGCTAGTGAGCTGATTAAATACATCCAGATCCTTAAAAACCGGATTTCCCGCCTGAAAATCCGGCCCTTTGTCAATATCCCTGACCAGGACTGAACTACTTATCAGGTACTTGGGGGTACTGAGTAACAAAAACAGTGCAGCTAAAGCCAGTGCAAGTACTATACCTATCAGGAAATAGTACCAGTAGTGCAAGTACTGGTAAAGGATCTTTTTTATATTAATCTGTCCTGAATTAGTAGTCGCTGGCATGGGTAAATCTTTATCAGTCATACATATTCCTTACTGGTACTACCTGAAAAAAGTTAAGATTGAAAACGCGAGGGTTGAAATGGCCGCCGCCCAAATGGGTATGTAGCGATTCTCCGGCTCTGTCTGCGCAATTTTAACTTTGTTATACGGTTCCACATAGACAACATCGTTTTGCTGCAGATAGTAGAAAGGAGAATTCAGTATTTCCCTTGAATTGAGATTTAAGCGCATGGCTACACGCTCTCCGTTATTTTCTCTGATAATTAATATATTGTCCCGCCGGGCAAACTCCGTGAGGTCTCCCGCCAGGCCCAGGGCCTCCAGTACATTGAGCTTTCCGCTGGGTACCATAAATAAGGACGGATTATTTACTTCTCCAATTACAGTTACCTGAAAATTAAGGATGCGAAGGTTAACAATGGTCGTTTTGGCCAGTTTACTTATTTCGACTGTCAGCTTTTCAGTGGCCTGTTCTCTGGTCAAACCTGCCAGCCACACTCTGCCCAGCACCGGAAAATTGATATACCCGTCATTATTAACAAGGTATCCTTCATTCAATCGTGGTGCCGTGACGGGTGTACCGGGGGGTACTATAATTCCACTATTGAATAGTAAATTGGACTCCGGACTTAAACTGCTAATGGAAATATCAAGCAGATCACCAGGCTGAATCCGGATATTGGATTGGTTATTGATGGGGGTTCTAAACTCTTTTGAAGTAGCTAAATCATCAAAATAAACCAGATTTCTACCAGGACTACAAGCCGTTGTGACTAATAAAAACAGGTAGATTCTCTTGCAGAAGTTTTTCATAGTGTCAAACAGCATAAATTGCTTTCGGTATTTTGCCGCATTAATGGCCTATTTACTAAACTAAAACTACTAAGTATGAAGAACTAATATAATGTGAATAATTTTTGACATAAGGCTTTGTAAATTAGAGATTTACACTTTTTAATTTTGTCAATTTATTTCGCCTTTTTACTTATCCTCAGAGGGTCTGAAATATTTCACCTTGAATTCAAGTAATAAATGCAACGGTTGAAAAAAGCCCCCTTGGCGGGTTCAGGCTCCGGGGCCTGAACCCGCCAAGGGGGCTGCGCCAGAAAACTTCATACTTTTGGGTTACCAAACATCAAAAGATCATGAAGCTCCTGACACAGGAACAAAGGTATCACATTTCCGCCTTTGTGAAAACGAATCACTCCCAGGGCCAGATTGCCGAGTTGCTCGGCTGTAGTAAATCCACGGTCAGCCGCGAGTTGCAGCATAACTGCGACAAGCGCGACGGGTCTTGCTGGCCCGATCTGGCCCAGCGAAGCGTCGCCCGACACAAGACCAAGGCCCGCCACAAGACCAAGCCCAAGAGAAGGAGCTTGACGGCCAGCATTGAGGCCCGCATTAGGGAGAAGATTGAAGACGATTACAGCCCCGAGCAGATCGTCGGCGAAGCCGCCCGCAAGGGCATCGAGTGCGTCTCGCACGAGCGCATCTACCAGTTCGTCTGGCAGGACAAGAAGAAGGGCGGAAAGCTGTACCGCCACATGCGCACCAAGGGCAAGAGGTACGCCAAAAGGGGCAGTGCGAAGGGCAAAAGGGGCCAAATCATCGGCAGGGTGGACATCGAGCGACGTCCGGCAGTCATCGAAGCGAAGCAGCGGGTGCGCGATCTGGAGATGGATTTGATCATCGGCCAAGGCCGTCGAATTGCTGGCCGACTGGAAACCGTATTTGCACACGATTACCACTGACAATGCGGGGCGGCCCGTGCCGCATGGAGTTTGCCTATCATCAGAAAGTCGCCGATGAGCTGGACCGGGGCGGTTCCTTAGATTTGTGAGATAATACTTACCTTTAAAAAGTACAATACAAGAAGAGTCGAAGGTGTGAGCGGTGAACTATGGCGGGGTGCCCCGTGGCCGGTGCGGGATCGCCCAGTTCACCTGCCTTCAGGGCAGCGGCTTCTCAAGGCTGCGCTTCTGCCCTCGGACAGTCTTTTGAAACTCAAGAATCTGATGGCCTTCTGCGATCGGCTGGTCAAGACCAAAACCAGCCTGAAGAACACCATTGGCGGTCTTAGGGACATTTCCTACCTGATCGACAACACGCTGAATGCAGCCGGAACAAACCGGGTGGAGCGATGAAGGCCTACGTGGCCGTTCAGAAGAAGCTGCTCACGCTCTGCTACGCCATCTGGAGGAACAGGGCCGAATATGACCCGATGTACTATGTCAATAATGCCAAAGAGCTAAAAGGAATGGACGGCTGTGAAACTATTAAAAAAATAGTCCCGACTGGCGGGACTACCGCACGGGCGGCCCCGACAGGATGTGTCGGCCTGAAAGCCGACACTCCTACACATTACAAATTTATTAAAAAATGCTATTTCAAAATTTGTATTTCAAGACAGTACCAGCGTCTCCGCCGTAAATCAATAACCGTCTTCTTCCTCACTACTTTTGAAGGAATATACGTCCTTATCCAGTTTCAGGCGGTCGGCGTTGAAATGAGCTATGAAATCGTCGACTACTTTTTCTGTGATTTCATCCCGATTGAGTCCGACTTCCAGGCCAATGCCGTATTCGAAGTCGGTGTCAATGTCCACGTGTTCGGAAACCTTGATTTCCTCATCTTCCTCAATTTCTTCAATGAATTCTGTCAACAGCAATTCGGCCTCCTCGTCTTTTTCGGAGTCTTCGAGGGCGTCGATGCTACGTTCGTCGGGCGACACGTAGCCCGGTATTTGCTTTTGCACTCGTTCTAGGGCTAAGTCATAGACTTTGGTGGCGTGGTGGAGGCGAAGCGTGTAGATGAGGGCATCGTAAACTACCTCGCGGTTGTTGTGATAGCCAATGAACTGAACGTGAGCGTGTTCATTGTTTTGCTCTTCGTCTTCCTCGAATCCATCTTCCACGTAGATGAAGTTCGTGCCTTCGGCTTTGCATTCTCGTTTCAACTGGGCAATCTCTTCGGGATCGAAACCGGGATTCATAGCGTAGTTAGTTGTTTACCAGATGGTTTTTGTAAAAAATATGCCCCAAAAATACGATGTATTTGGTTAAAGCCCAGCTTTCGTTTCCAATAAAATTGCGGTCTAATCCCACAATTTGTCCGAAATTCGCCGTAAATATCCTTTTGAAATGAAGAATAGAGTACAATTATTGGCAGGCTGCTTCTTAGTGTGGATCATCTTTTTTCAATTAGCAAGAGTTTTTTTCTTTGTGTATCAGGGCTTTGTCATGGGTCACCATCCACTTTCCTATCTGCTGGGTTCCGCCTGGCACGGGCTCACGATGGATCTTTCGATGGCGGGTTATTTGCTTGTAATCCCTTGTCTGCTGATAATGTTTACAACCCATAATTGGCAATGGTACGGCCAATTCTTGACTGGTTACCATGTTCTCGTCGGGTTTTGCGTGTGTCTGATTACCGTCGCCGACCTTCCCGTTTTCCAAGCCTGGAAATTCCGGCTGGATACGACGCCCCTGCATTATCTGTCGCAGCCCGCCGAGGCTTTCGCCTCCGCCAGCGCTTCGCCGCTGTTTGTGCTGTTGTGTCTATTTGTCCTGCTTTTCTCATCAATGGTTTTGCTGTTCAGCAAGATAAATCAGTGCTTTATCTCGAAGTTCAGGCCCATAAGTCCATTTGTCAGCGTCTTTGGGTTTTCTATTCTCACTAGCCTACTCATTGTTCCCATTCGGGGCGGCTGGGGCACCGCTCCCATAAACCAGAGCACAGTTTATTATTCGTCAGATCATTTTGCCAACCAACTGGCGATCAACGCAACCTGGAATTTTTTCAGCTCGGTGGTCAACGACACGGGGCGCACGGTCAATTCCTATCTATTTATGAGTGAGTCCGAAGCCGACTCGCTGGTAAACGCCCTCGCACCGAAAAAGGACGAATTCAGCCGCCACATAGCCGCCGACTCAGCGACCAATGTGCTGCTTATCATTTGGGAAAGTCTTACCGCCAAGGTCGTGGCTCCTCTGGGCGGGTTGCCCGGCGTTACGCCTAAATTTGAGCAGCTTACTAAGGAAGGTCTGCTTTTTACGAACTACTACGCCAGCGGTGACCGCAGCGACAAGGGACTGATCGCCATTCTGAGCGGGTATCCCGCCCAACCGACAACATCCATTATCAAATTTCCCAAAAAGACGATTTCTTTGCCCTCACTGCCCAAGACATTTAACGAAAACAACTACCACACTTCCTTCTACTACGGTGGCGAAACGGAATTTGCCAACATGAAATCCTATCTTCTACAGCAGGGATTCGGGCGGATTGTGGACAAGCACGATTTTTCCTCCGATGAGATGAATTCAAAATGGGGAGCGCACGACCACGTGGTACTCAATCGGTTGTTGACCGATCTTGACAAGGAAAAGATGCCATTTTTCAGCACGATCTTCACCCTGAGTAGTCACGAACCCTACGAGGTTCCCGTTCCCACGGTCATTCCCGGTGAAGACAGCGAACACCAGTTTTTGAACGCGCACCACTATACCGACAAAAGCCTGGACGATTTTATCAACCAAGCGAAAAAAAGTGCCTGGTGGAACAACACGCTCGTAATCATCGTAGCCGACCACGGCCACCCGCTGCCCCGGCTGGACGGCAGCAGAATCAGCGAGTTTCAGATTCCGATGCTCTGGCTGGGCGGAGCTTTGACTAAAAAGGGCATCCGCTTCGATGGCGCGGCTTCGCAAACCGACCTGGTCGCCACCTTGCTTTCTCAATTGGGAATCGATCACCAGGAATATAAATTCAGCAACGACATTTTAAACCCCTTCCGAACTCCCTTTGCTTATTTTTCCTTTAACAATGGATTTGGTTTTATCAAAGAAAAAAGAGGTTTGGTCTTCGACAATGTCGGTAAAACGGTAATTGAAACAAAAGGCCACCCAACTCCGGCCGATCTGACGACAGGACAGGCCTACCTCCAAAACTCATTTGGTGATTTTTTGAAGCGTTAACGCAGTTAATTATACTTTTGCCAAATATTTACTAGGAAAAAACATTGACAATGAAGCGAGTGGCATTTTACACGCTAGGCTGTAAGTTGAATTATTCGGAGACATCCTCCATTTCGCGGATGTTCGAGGAGCGGGGGTATGAGAAAGTCGATTTTAACCAAAAACCCGATATTTTCATTATCAATACTTGTTCCGTAACCGATAACGCCGATAAGAAATGCCGTAAGATTGTCCGGGAGGCGCAGCAAATCAACCCCGCTGGTTTTGTGGCAATTATTGGCTGCTACGCGCAGTTGAAACCCAAGGAGATTTCGGAAATT
>Ga0105045_10005364_pt1 | contig 11283 bp, 10 predicted proteins | sample MAT02_FD_78089 | JGI IMG/M metagenome (GOLD analysis project Ga0105045, IMG submission 78089) | Freshwater microbial communities from Lake Fryxell liftoff mats and glacier meltwater in Antarctica - MAT-02 (megahit assembly) | ecosystem: Environmental > Aquatic > Freshwater > Ice > Liftoff... | reverse complement strand
TGATTGAGCATATTTACACCATCCCGCGCACGCTCCACCAATAGGCCATCATTCGCCAAGAACTCTTCTGCGGCATCGTGGAAATCGGTCAATAGTGCAAAATGAAGGTTTGGATCGCGGTTTGATAGATAGTGCAGTTCCAACGTCTCGATGAGATGGTCCACTCCATCAGCACTTGTCAACATGGTCGGCACAGCCACCATCGCGCGGCAGTCCGAAACAATACCCGCTGAAAAATCCAAGCGAGGAAGCAGCCTGGGTTTCACCAGTAGCGAGCTCAGCCAATTCATCAATGCGACAGCAAGTTGGCTGCTGCAAAGGAGGAAGATCATACTGAATACCACGATCTTCCAATCGTCCACCTGCATCATCCGGGCCAACTCGAAGAACCCGAGCGTGGCAAGTAAAGTAATCGCGACGATGCCACCAGCATAGAACGTCAGAGGCCGACTTTGAATACTTCTTTCAATAACAGATCGCCACGGCCACCGCACATTTGCCAAACGTTCTAGTGCAGGCATACCTTTATCGACCAAATAGAAACCCACGTGCGCAGACCTATCATTGTGGCCTTTCAGCGATGCGTCTTCCCTGGCGAGTTGGATCGCTGCTTGTGCGACTTCATTTTCCGATAGTTTGCTGTGACGGGAAATTTTTTCCACAGCATGTCGATAGTGGTCACGGGTTGAAAAATCCATGTCGCAATAGACATCGGCAGGGTCTCCACGGAGCGTCATCTCCACCACGCTCAGGGTTTCTACAAACTCCTTCCAATCCATAGAACTCAGAAATCGCAGGCTGCCGATGCTATGGCTCACTGACACCTGATCAGCAGCTTGGTTCTGGCTATCCTGATGCACCAGCAGCTCGATAGAAGCTCCCAGCTCGATGAGTTTTTGCTCTAACCACGTCCGGGCGAGATGCAGCACAGGGCTATGTTGGGACAGTCGCTGGCTGAATTCGGCAACGAATGAACTTGTCAGCGGGAGGTCAGATTTCGCCATATCCGCCACCACGATGACAAGTTGAGACGGGTCTGTTTCTGCCATCTCCTGCAACCGCCCCATCCACAAGGCCGCTAGGTCCCGGTGCTCTTTTGCAATGGCCAAGCGGGATGCGATGCGTTGAAGATTTTCAATTAGTCCGAGCCGGAGCATGATGGGAATAGCCCACAATTCACCAATTTTCAAGTTTTCTATCGTTTGGTAAGCTGCGATGTATGCGCCGAGTGGTCCCGCATCGATTTGCGCGTCCACATGCATGATATATTCCAACACAACACTGTAGACGCGAGGATGGCCTGCGGAAGGTCCCTCTGAAAGGTGAGGTAGTTCCCGGCTGTAGCTACGGGGCAAGTGGCGCCGCGCCATCTGGATTTGTTCCTCGATTAGGTAAAAGTTATCCAGCAACCATTCAGCAGCCGGCGTATGGCGGCGGCGGAGGACAATTTCACGAATAGATCGGTTAAATGCCCTGAGCTTGAGTTCATTATCGTCCAATTCCGCCAATAGATGATTGGAGCTATTGTGGAAATTAATCCTATGCCCCAACGCAAGCACGCGCGCGTGGTGCGCAAGTTGCTCAACGGTAAACAAATCCGCACGCAATGGCAGTTCACCCAAGCTCAAAGCAAACCCTTGCGCTCTATTTTTTTTCCACGGTAATGACGATATTCGCATGTGTTTCTAAACTTCGCTGGCCACACGAGCGATCGTAGTGGGAAAAACCTCCAAAGCTATGGGGTGTTGCCCTACCGGAGAATCTGCAAACAGGGGGGCGGTTGCTGCATTTCCAAGCCTACCCGATCCGGCCTTGCCTTGCAGGGCACTGGCCGGGTAGTTGGGAGGTATCCAAGCCCAGATGGGTTAAAGAGAGCTTACAGAATGGTCACTTGTACACTACTCTCGATAATGCCCGCAGCAATCGCATAGCGGGTAAGGCTTGCAGTATCATGAATGTCCAGTTTTTCCATCAACCTGCCCCGGTGCTTCTCAATGGTCTTGATACTGATATTGAGTGCTACGGCGGATTCTTTATTGGCGTTCCCTTCCGCAATGAGCTGTAAAACTTCCATTTCCCTCGAAGTTAGCAGCGCCATTTTCTTGTTGATGGCGGCCGGCTTTCCGTTGCCTTTCGGGTCAATCCGGGAAAGCCTGCGGGCGATGGAAGGAGTAAACAGCAATTTGCCTTTATGTAGCTCTCGAATCGCCCAGCAAACATCATTCGCAGATGTCTGCTTAAGCAAAAACCCAGAAGCACCAGCCTCCATGGCACCTTGGACATAGGCATCGTCATTGTGCGCGGTTAGGATGAGAATCTTGATTCCTGGCTTCATTTTCACGAGCTGCCGGGTGGCCTCGAGACCATTCAGACCCGGCATCGCAATGTCCATTAGCACAACATCCAGATCCAGATCAAGTGCCATGGACACTGCCTGACGCCCGTCTTTTGCCTCACCGACGATGTGGATATCCGGGTTCAGTTCAAACACCCTTAGCAATCCCTCCCGGAGGATGGTGTGGTCTTCTGCGATTAAAACTCGGATTGTTTTCATAAAAAAAATTTCGAACAGCTAGACAAGACGGTATTTCATTCAAGAAAAGCAAGAAAATTAGAATAGCCAGTCCATGTTTTGGATTGAAATGGGGTATAACCCTACCAATCACTAAATCCCGGAGCGTTGCTGCGTGGGATAAATTTCAGTCCGAAATTGCAGTTGGTTCCCGAATTTCACAGAAAAATAGCATTTACCTGGTAGCCCTTCTCAAATTGACTTAGCCATCTTAAAATTAGTTTCCACTTGAAATTCCCATGCTCGCAGCCATTGAATTAGGCGGAACAAAAACCGTAGTCGCCATTGGAAATGCCCAAGGTGATATTATTGAAGAATGCCGTTTCCCCACTGAAGATCCTGTCGCCACCCTTGGCTTTGCAATTGATTGGTTAAGACTGCGAGGGACGCCAGAGCGCTTGGGAATAGGCTCTTTTGGCCCGATTGGAATTACGCCGGGGACAGAAAATTATGGGATTTTTCTCAAGACTCCCAAAGCGGGATGGTCGGGCTTTTCACTGGTCGAAGCATTTAGGGGTTCTCTGCCAAAGTGTCAGATTATTCTGGAAACCGATGTGAATGCCGCAGCCCTTGCAGAGGCGAGGATCGGAGCGGCAACCGGACTTGAAGATGTGGCATATATTACGATAGGCACTGGCGTTGGCGCGGGCATTCTTTCGAATGGTCGCCTGGTTCACGGTGCGTTGCATTCCGAGTTTGGGCATCTCAAGGTTCCCAGGGCTCCGGACGATGCCTACGCGGGAATCTGCCCGTTCCACCAAGATTGTCTGGAAGGGCTGGCCAGTGGCCCCGCGATGGCGAGCCGCTGGGGCCTGCCTGCCCACCAACTACCGGCGGAACATCCCGCTTGGGAAATGGAAGCATGGTATCTTGCACACGGGATTCTAAGTTTCGTAGCAATCGTTTGCCCATCACGAATAATCGTCGGCGGTGGTGTCTCGCAAGCCGAGGGGTTCCATGAAAAAATCAAATTTCACTTGGAGAAAATCGCCGCAGGCTACTTCCCGGTAGTGGCATCACCGAACTATGTGCTCGCACCAGCACTCGGACAGGAAGCCGGGATCCGTGGAGCATTGCTGCTCGCGGCAGAAGCCCGTTAAGGTTTGCTAAATCGATAATGGGAGACGATCCATTCTTCACCATCGCGGTATCCCCATAGTTCCGCACACGCCATGAAGAAGACCCGCCAGTAGCCCCACCAGCGGGTTTGCTGCTGGCTGCCGTAGGTCTCACCGATGATTGGAAATAATTCATTGCGCGCAGCATCCATGCGTCTGAGCCAAGCTTCCGAGGTCTTTTGATAGTGTTTACCATTTACATGCCAGTGGCCCTCGATCTTCAACTGCTCTTGAAAATAGAGCAGTAGATCGTCCGATGGCATCTGCCCTCCGGTAAAAAAATAGCGAGCCATCCAGTCATCCTCGCCCGTCGCTTCATAGTGGTAGGCATACTCGCGGTGGGTAAAGATATGGACAAAAAGTTTACCTCCCTGTTTTAACCATTTCGCTACCCTGCCGAGCAAAAGTTCATAGTTTTTCATGTGCTCAAACATTTCAACCGAGACAACTCGATCAAAAACCCCCTCCCCTTCGCCTTCATAGTGGATCATGTTCGCAGTCTTCACCTCCACATTGGTGAACCCGCGGGCGGCGAGCTGGGAATCGATATGAAGTTTTTGGGAACGCGAATTGGACACCGCGGTGATTTTTGAATTCGGATAATGCGCCGCCATCCAAAGCGTAAGTGAACCCCAACCGCAACCGAGCTCAAGAATCCGCTGCCCATCCACCAACTCCGCACGCTCAGAGGTAAGGCCGAGCATCCGCGCTTCGGATTGCTCGATGCTGGTGACGCCCTCATCCCAGTATCCCGAGCTATATTTCATGTGTTTTCCAAGCACTCGCTCAAAAAAACGGGTTGGAAGTTCATAGTGTTGTTCATTCGCCTCATCGGTTGCGATCGCGATGGGACTCGCACGCAGTTCGGCTACATGCTGCATCAATTTTGCCTGGCGTTGCTCGCAGGTGAGCTTCTCAAAGGCAGCAAGCGTGCCAGCGAGCCTGCTCCGGATGCCGATGCGGATGAATTTGTCAGGCACTATTCCTTTAGCCAATAGTTCGTCAGTATTTATCATGGTATGCTAGTTAAGCTTTTTTGGAAACCAAGGGATGAAAGCACTCGTCGATTTCTGATATAGCCGGTAGGCCTCACCTTTTCTTTTCACCGCCGATGCCTCTGTCGGCGGGATCCCTGTTACAAAAAGCAAAAGAGAGGTAATCAGGACTGGCGCGTGGAAGGTGGTCCAGCCCCACGGCGATCCGCAGGCAAACACATAAAAACCTATCCAGATGACCGACTCAAAAAAATAATTGGGGTGACGAGAGTAGTACCAAAGGCCGCTGCGACAGACAACACTTGACGAATGATTCTCCTGCTTGAATGCCGCCATCTGTGAATCCGCAACAGATTCACCAAGAATTCCAGCAGTCCAAACAAGCAACCCCGCCGATTCCCATAATCCCCAAGTTGAATCTGCATCCTGCGAGATCATTAAAAACGGAATTGCCAACAAAATCACTGAAAGCGCCTGAGCCTGAAACAACCAAAAGAACTTGCTGGCAACACTTCCCTGCCAGATCTCCCGCAGTTTTGCATAGCGAGAATCCTCAATCGGGTGATGCTTCCGAATTCGTTTTTGCAAGTGCCCGCCGAGCCGTAAACTCCAGAGTCCGATCATTGCGGCAGCCACGCCGTGTTTCAGCGTCCACTCGCCAAGTGCTAGCCAGAACACCGCTGTGATGCCGATTCCGAAGGCCCAGAATGCGTCTATTAATGAATAGTTGTCGATCTTACGGGACCATAGCCAACCTAGAAGGAAGAAACCCACCATAAGCACAGCACCACTCGCCAATTGGATCCACAAACTCATGGCAGCACCGCCTTTTTTGATTCAAGTGAAAGGCGGAGCCGCTTGAGTACGGGTAGGACGGAAAGTTTAATTAGAAATGCCGCGAATGGTGCGATCAACGCCCATGCCACCACTCCGTGAAGAGCTGCGATGCCGAAATCTTTGGCAAATTGCAAAGGATCCAGCTTAAATCGAGATAATAACTCCGGTATGGAAAAAGATAAAGGTGGCACACCAAACAGGCGATCTCCGAGATGGATAAAAACCAGGATCAAAGCCAAATGCAACGGATAGACCGCCGTTTTAAAAACATGCAACACGGGTTGATTGAGGCGAAGGGCGTAACCGAGCAGGAAGCACACAAGAGTCGTCGATCCCATGATTGGAAACACACCGACCACCATTCCAAGCGCGATGGTCCATGCGAGGCGCTCTGGCGAAATCCCTTGGGTAAGCTGCGCCAATACGGGGGCGAGCAGCCAACGCCTCCACCAACTCGACTCACCTTTTCCAACTGCGGATTGCGGCTGACTCATAGGACCCTTTCTGCCATGAGGTGGCTGCGTAATTTCAGGTTGTTCGGGCGGGTATAGATCGCTTGAACCACGGAGATATTGCGGGAATCAAAAGCAGCCTCACAATATTTCAGATAGTAATTCCAACTGCGAATGAAGGCCTCGTCGAAACCCTGGGCACGCACCTCGGCCAAGACAGAATTAAAGTTCTTATGCCAAGTGGAAAGGGTGAGGGCATAGTCCGCCCCAAGATCTTCAAGATCATGCATATACAGATCTCCGGTTTTCAAAAGCACCTGATTGATTCGTCCCAAGCTGAGGAGCAACGATCCGGGAAAGATATGCCTTTGAATCCAATCCACATTTTTCTTGAGACTGTGATAGCTACAATCAGGGACAGTGATCATTTGCACGCCCAGAAGCCCGGCAGGAGTGAGAACTTCCGCACACTTTGCGAAAAATGATTCATGGTATTTATCTCCCACGGCTTCGAGCATTTCGATGGATGCAATTTTATCAAAGGTTCCGCTGACGTGCCGGTAGTCCTGAATGCGGATCTCGATTTGATCTTGCATGTCCTCATCAGAAATCCTCTTTCTGGCATAGGCTGCCTGTGCTTCAGAAAGCGTAAGTCCCACGACCGTGCAGCCGTAGTGCTTCACCGCGTGAACCGCGAAGCCGCCCCAGCCACAGCCGATTTCCAACACACGATCGCCGGCAGCGAGCTTGAGTTTACGGCAGAGCGCGTCATACTTCCCGATTTGTGCGAGTTCGAGTGACTGGCCTGAGTGATCGAAGCGGGCACTTGAATAAGTCATGGATGGATCAAGCCAGAGTTGATAGAATTTATTTCCAAGATCATAATGCTGGGAGATATTTCTACGGCTGTTTTCCACAGAGTTCTCACGCTTGAGGTGCCGGAACCAATTGACGATCTTCAAGAGATTCACACCTGGCAGCCGAGCTGAAGATGTTTCAGCACCTTGGAGCGCATTGACATTGAAAATGAACCATTTGATGACGGCTGCAATATCATCAGTCTCCCATATTCCATCGGTGTAGGCTTCTCCCATGCCGATGTTCCCATAGAAGGCGCAGCGTTTGAAAAACTCATGTTCGTTTTTCAAAAAAACCCTTGCAGTTACGATGGCACCCGCTTCGCCGAAGTGGCGTGCTTCACCGTTTGGATATTCCAGCCGAAGGCCGCCCAAGGGCATTTTATCCAACAATTTGATGACCATCCGCTCGGCGAATCCAAACGTAGCTCTGGGTGTGGTTGCTTTTGGCACCATTTCAGTTTTAAAATCAGTCAGAGTATTCATGGTTGATTCTTCTTCAAACTTGAGTGGGGGTGCAGGACATCAAGTTGTGCATCGCGACGTTCTGTTTTGCGCAAAAACGGCACTTTCTTGATCCAAAGCAAAAAGGCCTGCCAATGAATCATTGCAATGATTTTCAGCGACATCGCGGGATACTTGAAGGCATATCCCAGCAGCCGCAGGGCGTTGAGAGGCTTGCGCTGGCCACGGACGCTGCTTGCCAGCATCCGCTCTTCACCATCGTAGTTGTCAATGTCTACCCTCCAGTTCTCAGCCGGACAGCCGAGGCGGAAATCAAACTGCATCGCTGGGTCAGAGAAAGGCGACACGTAGAAATTTTTGGCAATACGCAGGTTCCAAACCCCTGAGACATCGCGCTTTTGGAGGGCGAAGAGCTTCATCTCACGGAAAGTATTAACCACTTCCGCCACTGCCACCAGCGGCTCGCCGTTCACGGAATCGATATAGTAAAATGATACCGGATTGAATCCGTAGCCGAGAACCCGGGGAAATGTTACCAAGCGAATCACTGAATCGCACGGGCAGTCTATCCCTTGGGCTGCGAGCCATTTTGTTAGGTTGGGACGGATGCCTCCCGGTTCGCCCAGATCGACGTGATCTTTGTCATAAATCGCAAATAAATTGAAGCGGTTATGACTGAAGAAAGTAATTTGTGGTAGTTGATCAATATCCACGGAGAACATGAATAAATGATAGTCAAACGCATGTCTCTTCGGCTTGAAGCGGCAGTGGCCTACCGCACACTCGTAAAGAAAATTCATTGCCATGGGTCCCTTCCTAGAATTTGAGTGGAGACATTCACGGCAGACCATAAGCCATCTTCGTGGAATCCATATCTCTGCCATGCCCCGCAAAAGTAGCGGCCGGTCTGATCACCCGCGCGATGCAATTCCGGCAGCCGGTTTTGTGCGGTAATTGATCGCAGGTCAAACAACGGGTGCTCGTAAGCCATGTGGTGTTTTACTTTTTCCGCCGCAGGTTGGAAGGACGGGTTGATCGAAACAAAGTAGTTCTCGCTTTGAGATACATTCTGCAATTCATTCATCCAGTAATGGGTGGAGCAGCGGTTCTGTGCATCGATCCGGTAGTTCCATGAGGCCCAGCAGCGGCGTGTCTTCGGCATCACACTCGAGTCCGTGTGGAGAACTGCTTGATTTGTCTGGTATGGAAAGCGTGCGAGAAGATCTTTTTCCAACGGAGTTGCATCGCTCAGCATCGCTAGTGCTTGATCGCCATGCGCTGCGATGATGACTTGATCATACTCGTGATGGCTGCCGTCAAGGAGAGATAGGTAAGCTTTGCCGTTGGCGAGCGCGGAGATGGATTGCACGCCACTCTCGCGGCGAATGTGGGTGGATAATGGTGCGGTGAGCTTTTCGACATAGTTGCGCGAGCCACCGGTGACGGTGCGCCACGGGTGCTGGGTGTCCAACCCAAGAAATCCGTGATTATGCCAGAAGCGCATCAAAGTGCGTGCGGGAAATTGATCGATCCGCTCGGGCGGGCTGGACCAGACGGCGGCAGCCATGGGTGAGAGATACCAGCGAAGGAAATCTTCGCCATAACCCCGCATGTTGACATATTCGCGCAACGGCATCTCACCGAAATGAGAATCCCGAAGCTCTTCGATGGTCTCGCGATTGAATCGGTTGATTTGCAGCAGCATTTTCCAGTAGCGAAGATTCAATAGATTCGAGCGCTGGCCGAAAAGCAGGTTTAAACTGCCGCCATTGAATTCCAAACGATCGTTCAAGTGCTGCACGCTGAATGACATGGAAGTCGCCTGAGTGGAGACGTCCAACTCGTTGAAAAGCCGTGTGAGCAGTGGATAGGTCACCTCATTGTAAACCATGAACCCGGTATCGATGGGGATTTGATTACCATTTTCAGGCACCATCACCGTATTCGAGTGTCCACCGAGCCGAGCTTCCTTTTCGAAAAGGGTGACGTCATACTCGTGATGCAGAAACCAAGCAGATGCCATTCCGGCAATGCCAGAACCCACGATGGCAATGCGTTTACGACTCATCGAGCAGGCGGTGGCTTTGGTTGAGCCGATCCTTCCTCGACGATGGCGCGGGGGACAGCCCTGAGATCCCAGATCAAGCCGGTGAATGATAGTAGCTTGAGTCCATAGTAAGTGAGATCGAGTTCCCACCAGCGGAAGCCTTGCCGCACGGAGTGCGGGTAGCGGTGGTGATTGTTATGCCATCCTTCACCGAGGGTGATGAAGGTGAGCAGCCAGCTATTGCGGCTATCATCTGCGGTATCATAACGGCGCTTGCCCCAAACATGGGCGAGTGAATTAATGAACAAGGTGCCATGCAAGAGAACGGTGGTGCTGATGAAAAACGTCCAGATGAAGAACTGCCCCATCGTGACACCTGATGTTGGAAAAATTTTCTCAAGCGCGAAGCCAACCGCCAACATCAGAATTCCATAGGCGAATGGCACGGTCTGATCGTAGCGGTTGAGGAATACAAGTTCCGGATATTTACTCAGGTCCGGGATGCTTTTGTAGGCGGTTGGAAAATTCTTCATCGAAGTGAGCCATCCGATATGCGACCAGAGAAAACCGCTGACCACAGGAGAATGTATATCTTCTTCATGGTCTGAATGCTTGTGGTGGTGGCGGTGGGTAGCTGCCCACCAGAGCGGGCCGCGCTGCATCGAGCTATTCCCGATGACCGCAAAGATGAACTGACCTGTCCGGGAGGTTTTAAAAGTTTTATGGGAAAAATAGCGATGGTAAAAGCCCGTGATGGCAAACATGCGGATGAGATAAAGGAAAACTGCGGCAAGCATGGAGATCCAGCTAAAGCCCACCCATAGCACCGCCAGGCATCCGAGGTGGAGAAAGATAAAAGGCAGGGTGCGCTGCCAATTGACCTTTGATGGCAAGGTTGCAGGGTCCGGCGCGCTCTCGCGGCGGTAGTCCGAATCCAACCATTGGGCAAATGTAAGAAATGCGGTGTTGAGGAGACCTGATGGAGGTGACTTTTGCATGTTTGCCCTGGAGCTATGGTTCTATTGAATGCAACTTCAGACTATTGGAGGCGGCTTTGAATATATCCTATTGCACCTTTCACGACGGGAAGATGGCCATAAAAATTCTGACCGGAGTCCCAGAAGTCCTGGTGGAAGGTGACTTTCCCCTCACGATCAAAGCATACTTGGCTGATCCCGATGGAGAGGACGGGCTCACCACCACTCATCGCAGGGGCTGAAAAAACCATGGTCCAGCGGATATAATAATTTTTCCCCGATTGAGCGACATCGTCGATGGTGACTGTGCAGGATTTTATGGTCTGGGCTGTCTCGGTAAAATAGTCCTGGATGGCGGCTGCACCGCGGTGGACGGTGAGCGTATCGTCCAAATAGGCATCCGAGCTATAGACATTGAGAGTTTCCCGCTTGATGAATTCCACATCGCCGATGCTTTGCAGGAACGTCTTGAATCGTTCCAGGGCCGCTGCTTCTTCTACTTTGGAAGCGAAGGGTGGCGAGGCAGACTGCTTGGTGAGCTGCTGGTGGAAATCTGCAATTTTTTGCTTTGATCCATTGGGCTTCGCGTAGGCACTGAACAGCCAAGCGATGAGCGCCAAGGTGACGAGAATCCCTGCGAAGAAGGTGAAGATCGGGTGGGTGAGAAGATTGCTAAGCACGGCTAGAGGTTATCGTCTGGCATTTCAAGCGGCGCAAGGGGCAAAGTGGTAGTCACTGGGGAGAGTTTTTTTTGCTGAAATGAGAGATTTGTCCGCTACACTGAGGCCATCAACGGAGGGGCAGAAAATGAAATTGCATGGGAAGAGTTAGCGCAACTCCGCGCGTCTCTTTCCCTGCAAAGTGCGCACGAGTTCAGCTTAGTGATCTTGGCGATGGGCGAGGCATGCTGGATTTCTCAAGAACCGAATGGTGAAAACTACGGGCTGCATGTGGAAGCGACGG
>Ga0105045_10005362_pt1 | contig 11288 bp, 6 predicted proteins | sample MAT02_FD_78089 | JGI IMG/M metagenome (GOLD analysis project Ga0105045, IMG submission 78089) | Freshwater microbial communities from Lake Fryxell liftoff mats and glacier meltwater in Antarctica - MAT-02 (megahit assembly) | ecosystem: Environmental > Aquatic > Freshwater > Ice > Liftoff... | reverse complement strand
TTGCCAAACAATCGGGGACGAATGGCCAATTCCAGGAGTGGGACGTCGCCAAAGAATGTTTTTACTCTCGCTCCAGTTAAGTGGTACATCGATCTCAGAACTGAAGCCTGAGCCATCCACACCACGCCATCCCGGCCAATCGGCACCCACAACTGTTTGCATGGGCTGAAGTGCTGGCAAAAGCATCGCATTAACCAGCAGGATACACAGCGAAAAAATGACACAATGGTTCATGGATCTGATGCTTTGAATTGACGCGGAGGCTGTTTGTTGATCGGACAGTAAAAATATCTGTTACAAGAATCAACGCCCCTTGGGCTGTAATAATTTTTCGGTTGCTTCGATTTGTGCGTCGATATGAGCCAGAAAGGATTCTAACAGACGCAGGGATTCATCATCGAAGTTATCCGAGTTGACCAGTTCCCGAAGTTCACGACTTTCTTCAAGCACTCGCTGTTGCGTTTTCAGCCGAGCCGATTGCCGTTCGATCATTTCGACGCGGCTATTGAGCGTGGCGATCGTTGCTTTCAGTTCATCTAGCTCACTGGCCAAAGACTGATCTAAATCCATCTCTTCTGGTAAGTTGCTTTCGACGCTCTCACGCGACACTAAATTGGTCAGTAAGGTTTGCAATCGGTCGGTGTCTGTCGGAATCACCATGCGTTTGGTAACTTCCATTTTATCGAACGCATAGACTGCTATGTTTCCGGCTGCATCAGCCAAAACAAAAGAAGTACCGCCATCTGAAAACCCGAGGTGATCGATTTGTTCTGTGAGATTCAGTTCTCCTAGCAATTGATGGGATTCATTCCAGGCCGTTACTTTACCATTACGACCCGCCGCTATCGAAAAACCCGCTGGGTGCTGATCGAAACTGAGAACACCGGCCACGCCAGCCACTTGTTCCGCGATCAGTTTGCCATAGTGCATTTCCCAGGTCCGCAGTTTGCCATCTTCGCAACTTGTAACCAGTGAATCGCCAGAATCGCTCCAGTGAAGCGACCGCACAGGTCCTTGGTGTCCGATCAACGTATGAAAGAGTTCACCGCTTGCCGCGTTCCACACGAAAACACCACCGAAGCGATCGGCAGTGGCAAGAAGCAGACCATCTGGACTGAATGCAACCGAGAGTATCCAATCGGTGTGACTTCGCAACGAGAATGTTGGCTGGCCCGTTTCTGTCGAGTAGACGCGAACCACTTTTGTCGGGCCACCGACGGCGACATATTTGCCATCGGGCGATATATCGAGTGCTAGTATCGAGTCGACTTCATCAGCTAACTGGAAGCGTTTCAATCCAGTCTGAAAATCGAAACCGATTACGGTTCCAGAAAGACCGCCAACACCTCCCGCGGCGAGCAACATATTTCCATCCTGAGTGAACTTGAGCTTAGAAACCTGACCCGCTGGAAAATCCAATGCGTTTCTCCAGCTACCGCTTTCGAGGTTCCCAAAAACAATCTGGCCATTACCGGATACTGCAAGCAGCGGCTCGCTGGGGTGAACTGCAAATGCGGCAATCGCCGCTGGTCGCATCAACGGCTCAACCGAAACCCAGCCACTGGCCTCGGTTGCCAAAGGAACCGCATCCAGTGCCACTGCAGATGTCATACGGTCGTCGGTCTCCTCATCAGAATCGAAAACCGGCGTCTTTTCCTCGACGCCCATTCCTTCAATCCAGCGGCGAATGAGATCAAGTTCGCGCGCAGGAATTTTCGGGCTGTTTGGCGGCATTGCCGGTTCCGCTAAATGAGCCGACAGGGTGTAAAGTGTACTCTCCAATGGTTTACCGGCAATCACAATAGGTCCAGCGCTGGAACCGACCAAAGTAGTGGTCAAATTAGAGAGATCGAGATCGCCGCGTGTTTCGTCAATATTATGACAAGTCACACAGCGTTTCCGGAGTATCGATTGGACTTGATCATAGCCAACCGGCGCAATTGCAGAATCTTGGGCGAAAAGAAGGGTTGTTGCGATAGTTGAAACGGCGGCAACAAAAATGGTCAAGCAGATCGAGTAACAACGGAAGGTCATAATGATTGCGTCACGGGTCAGGAGAGTTGAATTCACGATCAATGGTTGAAGATAAACTCGTTTGAGTTCAACACAGCCCAGAAGATATCGACGAGGTCTTGGCGGACCTGCTTCGATTGGTCCAATTGCAATTGAATCGCTTTCGATTCGCGTTCAGTTGGCTGTCGGGAATAACAAGTCATATAAATTGTCTCGACAATTTGCTGAGGTGGCACGCTCGCAGCGAGCCACTTATCGATCAGTCCACCTTCTTCGATCTTGCCAGTGGTTGTTTCACCATTCAACAGGTGAAGTGCTTGAGACAAAGTGGGAGCGGTCGTTACTTCACAACTGCACGGGGTGCTGCGGTCCGCTCGGCCAAAAGTTTCCAAAAAATAATTGTCTGCCGATCCGTCTGGAATCTGGATTGCTCGACCACCAAGAGGCAGGCCGCTAAGCCTATCCGAAGTCACAGTAACCTGACTAATGCAGTCCAGCAGAACCTCGGCACGCAAACGCCGGATGCCAGCATGGCTAAAATCTTTGTCATCCCAACTGTTCCACTCGTTACTCCGTGAGCTGAGTTGATAAGTTCGCGAGTTCAGTATGTCACCGGCAAGTTTTCGAACATCAAACTTGTACTGGATCAACTGTGTGCCGAGCCGATCGATCAGGGCGGGATTCGAGGGAGGATTGCTCACACGAACATCGTCGACGGGATGCACGATTCCGCGTCCAAAGAATTGATCCCAAAGAATATTGGCTAGATTGTTGGCAAACGCCTGGTTTTTAGATGACGTCAACCAGTCTGCTAAAGCAACACGATAATCATCACCTGGGTTCAATAGTGGAGCATCACCGCCAAGAAACTTGGGACGAACTTCGCGGCCCGCGATAGGATGCAACAGATTTCCCTCTCCCGTGTTATAGACGGTGATTTCACGAGGATCTTTTCCCTGTTTATAACCGACCTGGCTGACAAACGAAGCAAAGCCGTAGTAATCATCCATTGTCCAGCGATCAAACGGATGGTTGTGGCATTGTGCACACTGGATACGTGTGCCGAGAAATGCTTGGGCAATGTTCTCCGCAATCAACTGTGGAGTAGTTTCTGTTTGATAATAGCTGGTTGGTGGATTTTCGAAGGTACTGCCAGTTGCTGGCAGTAACTCGCGGACGATCTGATCAACAGTCACACCGGAATGGACCTTATCGCGCAGCCAAGCATCATAACTGATCAACCCTTTGGAACTGAGGCCGTTCGCTCGACGGATCTGGAGCAATTCAGCCAGCTTCATGATCCATAAATCGAGAAACTCTTCACGAGCAAGAAGTTCATTGATGATGAGGCTGCGTTTGTTATCGCGATTATCCTCAGAAAACTCTTTGACTTGTTCCGGCGTTGGCAGGCGACCGATAGTGTCGAGATAGACTCGCCGTAGGAACTCATTATCGGAGCACAGTTCCGATGGTTTGATATGGAGATCGGTCCAGCGAGCGAACGTTAAAGTATCGATGTAATTACTTCCGACAAACTCAGGTGCCGAGTAATCCGAACCGGGTCGAACAACGATCGAGGTGCCAGCGGTGAATTGATCAAAGCGGGCCAGGATAAATGCGGTACCCGGTCCTACTCCTGCTGCGAGTCCAGCAGCATTGACAGTCGCCGCCGCATCGTTGTTACTCAGAAATACCGCCAGTTCCGTTACGTCTCGCGTTGTTCCGTCGTCGTAACTGGCGAGAACGGTAACCCGTTGGCTTTGTCCAGGACGCGACATAACCGCTTTTACTGGATAGACATCAATCTTAATGGGAACGGGTGTTTCGGAAGGATCTGGATTAGCACCTTGAGCAAGCCAAAGCAACAGTCTGCGATAATTGAGTGAGTCACGATCAATCAACATCCCGCCCGTGTGGGGAACGTCGCCAGTCGCTTTATTGACCAACAAGCAATGTTCTGGGTCCGCTAAATCGATTCGTCGTCCGCTGAGTTCACGTGTGATCCTAAAATGGTCCCCTTCTGGATCATATCCATAAAGGCTGAGGCGAAAGCCATCTTTCCCCGACGCAGAACCGTGACACTTGCCACTGTTGCAGCCTACACGTGTAAGCACGGGAAGCACATCGTTGCGGAAGCGAATGGGGCGTTCTTCCTCGGCTGGGGCAACGCTGATTTTGATTTCGCACGATTGACCTTGAAAGGAGACGGTCGCACTCGTTTCGCCACTTTTCTTGGGACGTACAATACCCGAATTAATCTCCACAAGCTCGGGATCTTTCAAGGTCCAAGCTGCGTCAGCAGTGACATCCAATGTACTGCCATCGGCGCAAATGGCTTGAATCAGAATGGATTGTTGATCCGATGCATAAGGCAACCGAACCTCCGTTGGCCAAGCCACCAAAGATTGGCATTTTATATCAGCAGCGAGAATCGATTCGGGAGCGAACAACAAAGCTGCGGCAAACCAAATCGCGCGACCTAGAAATGGCAGTTGTGACATATATTTTCGCCGTATCGTTAGTATGCAGAAGAGAATGTTGTAGTGAGCCACGGCTCTATGAACCGAAATGGAAATTAAATGATGTACCGATTGGTCACTGAGACGGGTTCGGGCTGACGTCCGCAGCATCTTGCTTCTGCGATGTCGCTCGAAGGGCTTCGAGGGGGCTTAACAATTTGCCGGTGTCACTGCGTGAAAGACGACCCGGTGCCGCGATTTGCAGTTTGGTCCCAACGGCAACCACAAAGCTGACAGGTTGGCCCGCCAGTGTCCCCTGCATACGGCACTGCAACGAATCGAACACTCCGATCGGTGCATCTTCGGCGACCTGCAAATGGAACTGGGCGTTCTTTTTCGAGCCGGAAACGGTTATTGGCTCTACTAAAACTCGATTCGGCAATCCTTCCAGAGTGATCAGCATTTCGTCAGGCACCGAACCATTTGTTTGGAAGTGAAACTCAGCAGTGAACGACTTACCTTGCTCAACAGCCAGCGGAGCGAATTCGCCGGTTATCGGCGGAGAAACAATTGTCAGGTCGACAATTTGGGAAGCGACTTGGCGACCCTGCAGAGCAATCAAATCAGTTGAAGATTCCTTGACGTCGACCTCTGCAACCGCGACCAATGGCCATGTACGTGGGATCGCCTCAAAATTAGCAACGAACTCGTGGGTTGCTTCGGCTTTTCCAGCCGGGATGATTAAAGTGGGTTCGCAAACCACCCAGGGCGGAAGGAACGGAAAGCTGACGCGTAGCGGTGCATCGAAACCGGCCGCCCTTTTTGCAGTAACCTTCAGCTTGACGGAACCGCCGGCGGGCAATTGAGCCTGTGGTTGTTCAAGCTCTATGGTGAAGGGCAGAGGGTCAACAACAGCAATCGCCAGTCGATCCACTGTCACACCGTAGAAAAGTGTGTCCGCACTTCCCGCAACCAAGTCAACCGTCTGTGCAAAGCCGCCGATGACACTGGATGAAGTGGACGAACTTGAGACACGGACCGAACTTAATTCACCAGCGATTACCGCCGATTCATCAGCAGTAACGACGACCGGATACCAAAAACAATCGCTGGGAATTTCAACCCTTGGGAATGTAACACCATCAGGCGGATTTGATACCTCAATCGTCGCTGGTCCACTCACGTGTTCTCGTTGCACGGCCAGGTTAACGAGGGTGCGATTGCCTTTTGGAACAGCGATCGTTTGACCACTCTGGCTAAGCCGATCCGCACGAGGCAAAAAAACTGTGACGGCAGGTTGTAATAAAGTGGCTTCGACTCGGTAGACCCCGTGAGGATTCCCGTCGTTCAATTTGTCAGAAACACACAGAATGTATGTGCCCTCAGAACCAGGCATAAAATCGAGTTGGCTGTCGTGCGATGTCCAATCATCATTGGTGCCGACAATTCGTCGCTGGCTGTCAAGCACGGTAATCTTCGAATCGATCGTAGATCCGACGGCTTGCGCAAATACTTGCAGTCGAACCAACATGCCAGGCTTTGCGATGAAAGCAAAATAGTCGACATCACCGGATTTCTCCAAAATCCCGTTGAATGCGATCGGAAGCGAATGAGGCAATTTTACCGCCAAGTCAATCGAATCGCAGGCCTCGGATTCAAGCACATTTTCAAAAGGAGAAACGCGTAGAGGAATCGAGGTGGGAGTACTGACCTGCCCACTGGTCAATCGCAAGGGATACCAATGACTTCCATCGGAAGAAAGACGCTCGATGGTGAAACTGTCCGGACCAGAGGATTCGCTGTCCAGCAAACGCACAGACAACATCTTGTCCGCCGGTCCACCGGCGGGAAACACAAGCGATGGTTTTGGAAACGGACCGATAAACAGCAGATAGTTGCTGTCAGCGCTTCCGCCGTAGTTTGTTTCGTGAATTTCGATTACATAGTCTCCCGCCTCTTTTGCAACGAAGGACAGCACGGGGTCTTGGCGATAAAGGTACGAGTCATCAACGGTCCGGATCAATTCACCGGAGGGAGAATAGACTTTCAGAACGGTATCTAGCAACGGGCCGCCTAAACGAACAGCTTCCACAATGGCTGTGCAAACTTGTTGCTTCTGGAGGGAGATCGCATAGCGATCATAATCACCAAGTTCTAGCGTTCCATAAAGGGCCACGCCTATACTTTCGGGCACTGATACTGGCGAATCCTTCTTGTCTCGCTGCGGTTCAACGATAACCGGAAGATCTATCACACGCAGGGTACGTAAGCTCGAAAAACCGTCATCGGTTAGCAAGCGGAACGGTACCGTGGTAACTGGTGAACCTTGGTCGGTGCGAATCTTTACCACTGCTTCGAAATCCGACTTCGAAACTATCTCCTCGCAAGCGATACCAGGCGAATAAAATACGATATCGTACAGCGATGCGAGACCTTCGCCGGCAATCGTACACGTTTGTGTCTCACCGACTGAAATGACACCTGGCTGAAGTGACTCAATTTTCGGTTCGACAGCGCAAGTTGAAGACATACTTGCGCATTGAAGAACCGTCGCGAAAAGAATCGCGATGATAGGCACACGAAACAACATTAGTTTTTACAAGATAGAGTGCAGGTCAGGCCAATAAGTCTTGAACAACGTTGCCGTTCATCACAATCGCTTGCGGTCGATCGCCGGGGGACATTAAATCTTTGCGGGCATCGATTCCAAGCAGGTGATAAATGGTGGTCGAATAGTCTTCTATGGAAAGTGCGTTGTCTGCGGGTTCTCCGGCAAGCGCGTCTGAGGCACCGTAGATGCTGCCGCGTTTGATACCGCCTCCAGCAAGCACAATGCTGAATACTCGCGGCCAGTGATCGCGACCACCGCCAGCGTTGATGCGTGGTGTTCGCCCAAACTCGCTGGTGACCATTACCAATGTTGAATCCAGCATGCCGCGCTGGTCGAGGTCGGTGATTAAACCAGCGAATGCGCGATCGAAATCGGGCAGTTGGACTTCGATACCACGATAGTGATAGGCATGTGTATCCCACGCCCCGTAGGTCACCGTGACAAAACGCGAACCTGCCTCGACCAACCGCCGTGCGGTCAAAAAGCTGGCTCCTGCACGTGGCCTCAGAACCGGCCCCCAAGGCTCAAACCCATAAAGCTTCTTGGTCGCAGCCGATTCACCATCGAGGTGAAAAGCGTCCTTGGACTCTTTGGACGCAAGTAAGTCATAGGCACGCTGGTAAAAGGAATCCATGGTGACCAGCTTGTCATCTTGCTCAATCTCCGAGAAATGCTGTTCGACCAGTTGCTTCCAACTTTTTCTGCGTTCAAAACGTTGATCATTGACGCCTGCTGGCAGACTGAGGTCGCGAACTTTAAATCCGGGACGAGCGGGGTCTCCGCCGAGTGCAAAAGGGCCATAGGCATTGCTGAGGTATCCGCTGCCCAGATAAGTGCTGCCCGCTTGAGGCACAACAATGTAGGGCGGAACGGCGCTCTTGGGCCCAAGTTCATGAGTCACAACGCTGCCCATGCTGGGATAAACAAGTGCCGGGCTGGGGCGATAACCTGTGAACATGCTGTGTTCACCGCGTGTGTGGTCAACCTCCGTATGAGTCATGCTGCGGACAACCGTCAATTTGTCAGCTACCCCAGCCGTGCTGGCCATGTGGCTGCTGAAATGCACACCAGGCAGCGACGTAGGAATCGTCCCAAGAATGCCGCGATATTCCGACGGAGAATCGGGCTTGGGGTCAAAGCTGTCCATATGAGGAAAGCCACCCTGCAAGTAAATGTGGATTACACTCTTCGCCTTGGGCTCCTTCTGCCCGCCTGGCGATTCGCTGGCCACAGCACGCGCACGGAACCAATCTCCCAGCGTTAACCCAACGCCCCCAAGCCAACCGGCATAGAGGAAGTCTCGTCGCTTGGGACGAGAAAAATGTGCGCTATCGCCCAACCATGTTCCTGTGTCGCCAGCCATTGTCAGTCTCCCACTCCGTAAAGAACTTGTCATCAGAAAAAAGATTATTCAGTAGCTCGAGGCTCAAACCGCACGATCAATTTCGGGCGCTGCTCGACCTTGTCGAACTCAGCAGTATAAAAATCCCAACCATTTCCGCCCGTATTGAGAAAAATCCAGCCATGGTTGTCGAGACCATTGGCCCATGCCTGGACCGTGTCAGTCACATCGAAAATCGCACCGGAAGAACTTGCAGCGATCGTGCCAAATGTAAAACCATCCTTGTGTCGCGACGCTTCCATGCCATCGGCAGAGACACCCGCGATAAGACTGTCCCACGTGGCAGACGAGTCAAAAGGAACATAAAGCCGGTGAAGATTAACCGTGCTGCCTTGATCGAATGCACTCACCACGAGTCGTGCCGAGACAATCGACGCAAAAGGCGGTATTTGCTCGGATTTTGTACCAATGATGTCATCAAAACGCATCAGAACCTGGCTCTCGCCACCATCGTTGTTGGCGTCCGACGATGCATTCGGATTCGCATTCAGAATGGTCTTGGGTGCCAATGCCCAAACTTCTAAATCGACGGTGCCGCTGTATCCATTGACGCCTTGTTGAAAGGCAGCCTGCTGTACTGACAGCGCTGGCTCCGAGCAATACAACGATTGGCTTGAGCAAGCAAATAAAAACGCGAAAGCGATGGCGACTCTTTCAACACATCGTGACCGGTACATCGAGCATTCTCTCAAAAAAGATGATTCCGTTAAAGTGCACTTGTCGCGTCCAGTCAACAATCTAGCAACACGATGCTAGGACTTGGTGAAGAAACGGTTAATAATGAACTGCCTGAAGCGTTGAACATTGGTATTCTCCAATAGATTCACAGCCTAGGAGCGAAAGAAGACAATAAAAACCGCACGATTCAAGGCAATGTGTTTAGCATCGTGCGGGAAATTATTGTCGGAACTTGTAGTGGATCTTGTTAAAGATCCCGAGACGGAGGATCTTTAAAACGATCCACTACGACTTTGATTTCCCGCACGATGCTTAGCTGGCGGGAACCGGTTGTTCCGCTCTCAAGTTTTGGGGGACTTCGGGCTCCAGCTCAACCAGCTTGTTAATCTTTCCCGGTTGCTTGTGAAGCTCGAATGCGTCGTAAAGATCGCCGATCGCCGTTCTTGCCTCAAATCTCAACTTCCCGCCATCGATATGGATGACCTGGTAAAGCTGGGTATCTTCTGCGACCCGCTTCATGAAGTCCTGCTTCTGATGGTTGTACATTTTTGGACCACTGACGGAGACGACATAAACCGTGCCTGTCTGGTTGTCGACTTTCTGGACACCGGTCGGAACGTTTGCGATCGTTTGCGGCACGTTAGTCGAAGCCGGTGATGAGCCAATTCCAACGTCGTTAGTCACTTTTCCGACGACATCTGTCACCGCAGCCAGTTCCGGCTCTTCTGCCAAAGTCTCCGGGACTTGTAACCCAGTCCGGCCGTAAGTGTGATCGTGGCCTTGCAACACCAGGTCCACTTTGTATTTGTCAAAGATTGGCTTCCAAAGCGCACGCAGTTCTTTGTTGTCGCGATCCTTGCCGGTCGAGAAAATCGGATGGTGGAAAGTACACACGACCCACTGGGCAGTGTTCTCTTCTAGCACTTTATTCAGCCACTGAGCCTGCGTCTCTTGTTGTTCATTGCTGTTGAGGCCAATCATCAGCATATTGTGATATTGGATCGTGTAGCATGTTTCTTCCAGGCCTTGGGGGCCATTGAGCGGTAGTTCAAACTGCGGTCGCCAATGATGCGACAATTTTCGTTTGCCATTGTCTAATTTTGCTTGCTCGTGATTTCCGGGAATCGCGACGTTTGGCGTCATTGCATTGATCCATGCACCCGCACCAAACCACTCGCCCCATTCGGCGTCCGCTTCGGCGGTGTTAATCAAGTCACCCGCATGCAACATAAATGCAGCCTTTGGAGCATCCGAATACGCCTCGCGAATCACCCGCGACCACATCGACCGGACATTGTTTTGAGCATCACCGAAATAGATAAATGAAAAAGGTTCATTTTCGGCAGCGGCAGTCTTGTAGTGAAACCACTCACTCCAGTTAGTGCCATCGCCCACGCGGTACGCATATTTTTTGTCCGGTTTCAGACCGCTGAAACTGACGGTGTGAAAGTGCGCGGTATTAATATCCGTTTTTAGAGCGGTTGAGGTTGCCTCAATCTGTTTCGATTTTTCACTAAAGTATGGGTTGGCCTCGGCCTCGGCAATTTCTGCGATTCCCTTGACAACATCAACCGATGTGCGCCAAGTAACAGCGGCGGAGGTACGCGGGTCTCCATTGAGTGTCAATACGATACGATCCGGCATTGCTGTCGGCTTGTACATCTCTGCGGGTTTGACAGCAATCGGCGAGTGTTCATGCCCCTCGTGCCCACGAGTGATTGTTGTGATTGAGATCAAGCAACTGAAAATTGTTAGCAATCGTATGGATTGGTAATCTTTCATCCGGCGTACAACGTGCATTGAGGATCACCCTATGACAGAAAAAATTAAGAGCGGAAATAGTCAGCGGCGTAGCGAAATGAAATGTCTGCCGCCAAGTGCGCGCGGAGCGACTCGACAGACTGGATTGCAACCGGAAACTTGACCAGGAACTTACGATTGCAACCCCTCGCCCAAAGTTCGGCTCACAAAAAGCACCAAGCCGAGACCAATGCATCATTTCGCCGACAATCTTCCTCATGTTTTAAGGGTCGCGAAGTGGTGTCCGGTGAATGTGGCGTTAATTTTTGATGATTACCAGGGCGAACTCGAATTGAAGAGGCCCAAGTATTAAGTTCCGTTAATT
>Ga0105045_10005361_pt1 | contig 11289 bp, 12 predicted proteins | sample MAT02_FD_78089 | JGI IMG/M metagenome (GOLD analysis project Ga0105045, IMG submission 78089) | Freshwater microbial communities from Lake Fryxell liftoff mats and glacier meltwater in Antarctica - MAT-02 (megahit assembly) | ecosystem: Environmental > Aquatic > Freshwater > Ice > Liftoff... | reverse complement strand
GACACGCAAACTTGTGTCCATTATTTCCATCGTGGACACTTCCTTACCAACCGGCGTTGCAAAGACCGGAAGCGTCAGCCAGATCGAACGGAAAAGGTAGGCGGCCTACGCCGGAGGGATACACAGAAATGACGCCGCGCGCAGCACAAGTGCATCCCGAAGAGGCATCCCGGTCAATGGGAGCAACGTCGGCAGGGCCACCAGCAGGCCAATTCCGATGGAGAAGGCAAGAATTGCCCCCAGAGTGATCAACAAGGCTGTCGCGTAGAAGGCGAAGACGCCGCGCTGTTCCGCCTGGCCTTGAGCCAGGGTCAATGCCCCCAGCAGCGCTCGCACACCTGAGGACGCACTCCAAAGAGCAATGGCAAGTCCAATCATCGCGCCAAAGCCAGGGGGTGCTCGCCGGTGCTCGACCAGTTCATGCACGCGCTGCGCAATCAGGTCGTAGCTCTCCTCAGGCAGAAGACGGCGCAGGACCTCCAACTGCGGTTCGATGGTCGCCACATCGAACCAGAAACCATAAAACGAGATACACAATGAAATGGCTGGAAAGAGCGCAAGCATGGCGTAGAAAGCGCAACCCGCCGCTACCAAAGAAATCTGATCGGAAGTTGCAAGGTCCCAAGCCTGACGCCAGACCGCTATGCCCTTCGCCTTCGATGGCGGAGGCGACCGCCCGACTGGAACTCCGTCAGCGATTGGCACGCGATCTCATCATCCGGGCCAAAATCAGTCCCCCGAATCGCATCGCAGGCTTCTGCCAGGGAAGCCCTTTCAAGCCATCCATCAGCGTCGCAGGCTCGGTGATTGCCGCCAGCGACTGTTGGCGCAGGGCCCTCGCCTGCTCGGCCAAGGGATCGGCCTTGGAACGCAGTGCAACCGCCAACAACACCGCCATCAAAACCAGATCGGCCACCGCGAGCAGCAGAGTTGCCTGGACAGCATCAGTATGCCGCTCCAGCCAGATCCAGGCTGCGATGTGCCCAAAAGTCACCGCCGCAAACGCAAACAATGCAGCCACGGCGAGCAGGGTGGCTTGACGAACCCTGCCGCCAGCCTCCCGCTTCAACCGGATCCCCTCAGCCCGCGCAGCAACGCCGAGGAGGCCGAGAGCACGCATCTTCAGCGTCGCGTCAGATTGGCGAACACGAAGCCGGCCGCGGCAGCAATCGCGATGGCTGTCAGCGGCTGCTGCTGTACCGTTTCCGACAAGCGTGTGGTTCGCTGACGGAACTCGTTTGAAGCATTCCGCGCCACGGTCTGGGCCTGGTCAGCCACCGCCCCAAGGGCAGGGGTGACACGCTCATTCATCAAGGTTTCAACCTTCTCACGCAAATGCGCGAGTTCTGGAGTGGCTTCGTCCGCCAGCAGCCTGGCCATGTTGGCGCTCTGTTCGGGATAGGTCTCGTTCATCGTGCTTTTCCTTCGCGTGGTTTGATTCAGTTGAGATGGCTGCGGAGCAACCAGGCGGCCTTGTCATGCGCGATGGCCCGCGCAACGAGCAGGTCATGGGTGCCGGCATCTTCCCCCTCCTCGGCCTGTGCGGCCACTTCGTTGGCGTGCTGGGCCATGGCACTGTTTGCCTCCGCCAGAAGTTCGGCGGCTTGCTGTGTGCTCACTTTTCCAATGCCGTCTTCCAGCGTGGCCATGGATAGGATTTCGCCCAATCCGCCAGGTGCACGCACCGAAAGAGCGCGAAGCCTTTCAGCCAGGATGTCGATGGCCGCAAAAATCTCGTTGTACTGCGCCTCGGTCAGTGTATGCAGCGCGAAGAAGTTCGGCCCTGTTGCATTCCAGTGGCAAGCCTGTGTCTTGGTGAGAAGCACATAGCTGTCGGCCAGGAATACGCTGAGTGCCGCGCCCACAGCCCCGCCCATATCGTCGTTCTTGGAGGGGCGCTTCTGCTTTTGATCGGGCATGTCTTCAATCCTGGTGAGGTTCCTGTCCTGAGCAACGCGGTTGCTGGATTGGCGTTGCAGATTCGAGATCAAGGATTGCGCCATGCCCCCGTTTCGTTCGCCCCAATCCACGACCCGTGAGGGGTGGGCCACACGGCTGCTGCTGATCGGTGGCGCGATAGCCGCCCTCTATGTGGGACGCGATGTCCTGACGCCGCTTGCCCTTGCATTGCTGCTGACAATCGGCTGCCTGCCCGCCGTGGAATGGCTGGAACGCCGCGGCCTCCCGCGGATCCCGGTGGTGTTGCTGGTTCTGGTTTTGTTGGTCTGCCTTATGCTTGGCCTTGCCTATGTGGTGACCACTCAGGCATTGGCGCTGGCTGCCGAACTCCCCCGCTATGAATCGGTGTTGCGTGCCAAGCTGGAAGGTCTGAACCAGGGGTCAGGGCCGATTGATGGCGTTCTGCTTTTGATGCAGCGGCTGGGCAGCGTGCTCTCACCCAACCAGACGCCCGCACCCATGGTTGTCACTCTCGAACAGGCTTCGGGCGGTCCGCTGAGCGCACTGCTGAGCTATGCCACCGTCATCATCGCGCCGCTGGCCATGATCCTGATCACGCTTCTTCTCATGGCCTTCATTCTGATCCAGCGCGAGAATGTGCGTGATCGCGTGCTGCGCCTGGCGGGCCTGCACGAAATGCATCGCACAACGGGTGCCATGGCGGAGGCCACTTCGCGCGTTGGACGCTTCCTGCTGATGCAGGCCCTGATGAACGCGATATTCGGCCTCACAATGGGCGCAGGACTTTGGTTGCTCGGCGTGCCGCAAGCGCCGTTGTGGGGTGCCATGGGTTTTGCCCTGCGCTTCATCCCCTTCCTCGGGGCTCCCCTGTCGGTGCTGTTCCCTCTGCTGCTCGCCTTTGCCACCACCGAGGGCTGGACCACCGTGTTTCTGGTGCTGGGCCTCTTTGCGGTGGTGGATATTGTGGTGACCTATGTGCTGGAACCCTGGCTGTATGGCGCCAGCACCGGCATCTCGCCTTTGGCCCTGCTTCTGGCGTCTGCCTTCTGGGCACTGCTTTGGGGACCCATGGGCCTGATCCTGGCGCCGGCAATGACCGCCTGCCTGGTCATTCTGGGACGGCATGTGCAGTCACTGGCCTTCTTCGACATCCTGCTCGGCGATTCCGAACCCCTGCCGGTATCCGCGCGCTTCTACCAGCGCATCCTCGCCGAGGACTCATACGTCGCGCGCAAACTGCTTGCATCGGAGTCGGACCGCACCGGGACGAAGATGGCATTGGAACAGTTGGTCCTGCCGGCCATCGCCCAGATTGGCAGCAACAGGCCCAGCGAGGCCTTCGGCACTGCCCTCGCCATCCGTGCCTCGCGCACGCTGCTGAACGTCCTGGAGACGCAGGTTCCCGTGCCGGGTGAAATCATAGCTGGCCCTGCGGATATCCTGGTCCTGCCTGTCTCAGGCGCACTGGACCAGGCGCTTGGTGCTGCGATCCTGACGGCACTGATTGATGCCGGCCATGCTGCCACGCTGGTCAGAGAGGAAGCCGGCGCAGCCGCACTCGTGGTCCTGGTGGCCGCAGCGCCTGCCCGGGCGCATCGCATGGCGCGCACCTTGCAGGATGCCAAGCTGCTCGGAAACGACCTCATGGCTTTTACGGTCAGTGAGGCGGCGGAGGATCAATTCCATCGCGCCGGCCTGGAAAGCCAGACAGTCAGGACACTGTCCGCCCTGTTGGCCCAGCTTGAGGAGCCTGTTGGCAACGAGGCACTGGCCGCCTGATCATTCCCCTGGCAGCGCGGGCATCCCCTCCGTCGTCATCTTGAGGCGCCCGAGGGCCTCAGCCAATGTCTCCCGCAAGCCCAGCGGCGTGATCGGTGTGGCCAGGACCTCGATCAAATCCATGCCCGGGGCCGAGCCCTCTGGCGCTTCGGTCAGCAGGATGACGCCCGCACGCCGCCGCAGCATCTCGATCAGGGGCCAGGTGGACCGCCCCTGCAAACTTGCGCCCAGAATCGCCGCGTCCAGCGGACCAGCGCGCTCCACAGCTTCCAATGCATCGGGGAGGCTTTGCGCTGAAGCGCAGATGACACATCCCGCTTGACCAAGGCTGGTTGCCAGCACCTCCGCCAGCTTCGGATCATCCTGCGCGATCAGGATGCGCCGCCCGGAAAGCAGGCTTTGCCGCCTGTGGATCATGCTGATGGAACCGGGGGAGAAGGCTTCATCGCCCAGTGTCAGAATAGCGTGGAGGCCGGCACTGTCCCATTCGCGCTCGATCCGGCCATCCAATTGCGCATTCACATTCGCATCGATCAGCACGGTGCCAAAGCCCTTGCGGACCGGCGGTGCTTCAAGCGCCGGCCCACCCCTCTCCATCCAGTCCAGGCAAACACCATCTGCCCGCACGTTCCAACGCAACGTCAGCCGCCCCTTGGGGGTGGAGAGAGCACCATGCTTGACCGCGTTGGTCACGAGTTCGTGCACCACAAAACTCAGTGGCTGGGCCGACTCGGCATGCAGGCGAAGATCCGGGCCAGCGAGTTCAACCTGCGCGGCGTGACTGGCGGTTTCCTGGATGATGATCTCACGCATGTTCGCGCCCACCCATTTCTCCCGGGCGAGAACATTATGGGCGCGTCCCATCGCCGCGATGCGCCCTTCCAGAACCTCCACCAACCCGGCCACACCGCCCTTCGCCTCCGCCGCCGAGAGGCGCACCAGGCCGCGCACCACGCTCAGAGCGTTTTGCGCGCGATGGTCCACCTCGCGTGAGAGCAGGCGCTCGGAGGCTTCGATCCGTTTGCGAGTCGTGATGTCCACGACCGCGCCGCTGAGGCCGGTGATCTCTCCATCCGCACTTCTGACAGCGTAGTAGCTGCACAGCCAAAAGCGTTCCTCGCCGGCAACCACGCCGCGCAATTCGAGGCCCTCGGTCGGCTCGCCCGTCTCCAGCACCCGACGCATCACGGGCGCCACGTATTCGGCTACCTGCGGCGCCATTTCCTCGATGGTGCGGCCGATATGGGCATCTACCGACTTGCCGTTCGTCTCGGCCAGCATCGCATTGATCGCAACATAGCGAAGCTCCCGGTCAAGCAGGCACAGCCCTGCCGGCGCGCTTTCGTAGGTGGCGCGCAGCCGGGCCGCCGTTTCGGCCGCCTCGGCCTCCACCTGGCGGCGTTCATGGAAGTCCACGCCAACCATCGCCCAGGCCACGATCACCCCCCGCGCATCCTCGATTGGCGCGCCGGTCAACAAATGCCACCTCCATTGATGGTCATCGATCCGACATACTCGGGCTTCCTGTGTGAAGGGCACATCCGGGCCGGTCGTGGTCTTGGTAAGTGCCGAGAGCCATGCGGCGCGAGCGACCTCGCGGTCATCAACGTGGATGCCCTCAAGCCAGCCATCACCCTTGCTTTCCGCCAGGTCCAGGTGGGTGATTTGCCGCCAGTGATCGTTGGTCCAGTCCACCTGCCCGGCCTGGTCCGCCATCAGGACGATCTGAGGTGCCACATGCGCCAGCGCCTGCATCCGCGAGGTGGCCTGCTGCCGCGCGGCTTCCCGCAAGGTGACCGCCTCGGCCATGCCGTCGAACGCGGCGCCAAGCCGGGCGAATTCCCGCCCGCCACGCAACCGCCCCACGCGCGCCTCCCAGTCCTCAGCCCCCCAGCGTCGCGCGGCCACGAGCAGACGCTGCACCGGGCGTTCCACCGCCGTGTGAAACACAAAGACGGCAATTGCGAAGGACAGCAGGAGAGAGCCGATGATCATCACTGCAACGCGCCGGTCTTCCTGGATCATCGCGCCCAGCGGACCAGCCGGATCAAGGCCGACGGATACGAAAAGCCCGCGCGGTTCCTCGTTCAGCGGGACGATAGCCGCGATCCTGCGCACACCATCCAGCGCGGGGGCGTCAATCACGCGCGCATGTGGCTCATGGAGGAACGCCTGCGCGAAGGGGGCCATGGGCCGGCCCACGAAACGCTCGGGATCAAGGGTCCGTGCCAGGACAACGCCGTTGCGATCAGCAACAGTGGCGGAACTATCCGCTGGAAGCGGCACGCTCTGGAGAGCGCGGATCAACCAGTCGATGGACAGCGAGACCAGCATGACCCCTGTGAGGCGGCCGGAATCATCCTGCAGCGGAGCCGCGAAATCCAGTGACCGCTCGCCGGTGGAGCGGTCCTGTGTGAATGTGCCGACATGGAAAGCGTTGGTCTGGAGGACAGCCTGGAAATATCCGCGATCTGCCTGGCTAGGGTCACGATTGCTGCCTTGGGTCACGCAGATGGCGCGGCCATCCAGCCCGAACAGGCCTGCCGAGAGGTAGCGCGGGTTGGCCGCAACGATGCGGCCCAGGAAGGCATCGCATTCGGCACTGGGCTGCATGTCCCGCAAGGCATCATGTGCGCCCATCGAGTTGAGCAACTGCTGGGCGGCGGCAATGATGCTGATGTTCTGCTGGCCGACCAGGCGGACGAAGCGCATTGCCTCCTCCTGCAGTTGCTCGGTGCGCTCAACGCGCGCCTCGCGCTCAAGCTGGACCTGAACAATCCCAGCGGGGACGAGTGCTATGAGCAGCCCGACAAACGCCCAGAGGGCGAGCGGGAAGGCTTCCAATCTGCGAGCCAGCCAGGACATCACGCGCCGCGAATTAGCCTCCCCATGTCAAGCGGCTTGCAGGGCCACTTCATCCTGAGTGACCTCCACCGTCACATCAACTGACAGTCCTTTGGGATCAGCGGGGTCGCCCACATAACCCCCCGCCACTGGCAATGCCTGAGATGGCGAACGTGCAACGCCCACGCGAACGAGATGATCACCCGCGAGCAGCCCGTTGGTGGGATCATACTCGACCCAGCCCGCTCCGGGAAGGTACACCGCGCACCATGCATGGGTGGTGCCGCCGCCGCGCACGGCCAGCTCGCCAGAATCATAAAGATAGCCGGTGATGAAGCGTGCCGCGAGGCCCAGGGCACGCGCCGCCTCCATCATCAACAGCGCGAAATCACGGCACGTCCCGCTGCCCAGCGTAAGCGTTTTCGCGGGGGTCTGCGTGCCCTCGGCATCACGGGCGGCGTAGGTCAGATTTTGCTGGATGGCCTGGGTCATCGCCTCCAGAATGCCCAATGTCGAGGGCGAGTCTGCCCCTGCCACGAAGCCGCGTGCCCAATCATCCACCAGGCCGTCGGGGTCAGGAAATTGCCGCTCGGTCAGGCGACTCAAATCCGGGATTTCATCTGCCGCATAAGAAAAGGGGAAGGTTTCCGAACCCGAGTCCAACGTGGCATGTGGCGCGGCATTGCCTGACGGATAATGCGTCAATTCCAGCGCGGAGACAATGCGCAGAAGCTTGGTTCGCGTCTCCGGAGCCCAGTCCAGCACGCAAACAGAATTGCCGAACACGTCATGCGCCCAGCGAATACTGGCGGGCTCCGGCTCTACAGCCAGCGTGGCCGTATGCAGCCGAAGATCGTGGCTGTCATGGGGGCGGATCATGAGCCGGTGCCGCAGCAACCCCACCGGATTGTGATAGGCGTACTCGGTGGTGTGGGTAATATTCAGCCTGTGCATGATAATTGGCGCTCGCTGTGGGAAGCCTGGGCGGAACGCAACCACACCAAAACGGTTGCAGGCAGGGTAGCTGCGCCGGCCGTGAACGCTGCGGCGTCAGCGGATCGCCATCAGTACCGCTGGTAGCCGTAGTGCTGGTACAACCGATCCTCATAGGCGCGGTCAGCGGTGGCGCTGGCGTCGTATTCAGGGCTTTTTTTGACCTGGTCGCGTGTGAGGCTCACATGGACCGATTTTTCCGCCCAGCTGACCTCCGTAAACCATTGCGGCGCAACGAGAACCTTCTTGCCGGGCCACCAGTTTTTCGTATCAACAACGAAATACCTGATCTCCCAGCTTTCGATGTCCACCAGCAATTCTTCGACATGGCCGATATCATCATCGCTGGCGCGGATGTTGTAGCCGATGATCTCGTTGGCGCTGCGCAGATGCGGGTCACCGCTGGTCGGGTCAGTGCCATCAGCCCGATAGCCGTGCGCTTGGCTTTGAGAGGGCGGCAGGCTTTGAGCGACCGGCAAGGCACCCATCATCCCCATGCCGTATCCGGGATACCAGTAGGGCGACCAGCCGTAATAGCCATACACACTGGCTTCGAGTTGCCGCGAGACAGGGGCATCGGCATCAATGACCGGGCTATCCTCCACCTGTTGGCGCGTCAGCTTCACCATGAATGAACGGCGACTGGAATCCGGTTCTCCCATGGCGGATGGCGGCAGCAGGACTTTCCTGCCTGACAGCCACGAACCGGTGTCCACCACACACCACCTCAGGGCCCAGTTCGTGTCATCGAAAAGGAGGTCGCTGATGCTGCCGATTGCGCCATCGCTGGCCTCGATCCCAAAACCCGAAACGACTGATGATCGCCAAAGCATTGTCTTCTCCTCGAATAAGTGATTGGACCGAATATATTCGCTACTTACGACCGGCACCGTTTTTTGATGCATCGGACAAGGCGTATTGCATTCCAATCGTGGGACTGGGCGGGAAAGGTTCGCCACGCACAACTGTCCGCTCCTCACCCGTCTTCTCACCAGAAGCGTCAATCAATGCGTACTGGCCGGAAAACGGCGCCACTTCCCCTGGTTTGAAGTGCTGAGGCTGTGCATTCCGACTGATGTTCATGTGACATTCCGCCCGATGGGGATCAAAACCGCAGCACGGCTGCTGCGGGTGCGGAGTCCGGCATTTCATCGAGTGCGAGGATCGAGACAGCACCACCATGCCGCAACACCCGCGCTGCGACATCATCGAGCAGATCACGCCCGGCGGCCGCGGCCCCAGCGCCCATGGTCACCTTGCCGGTGGCTTCATCAAACCTGCCCCACAATTCCGCTCCCTCGGCCAGCATCAGCGTTTCAATGCGGCCATGATGGGCCGCCTTGACGATCTCGCCAGCATCGAGCGTGGCGCGGGCGTCACCACTGCCCAGTAGCGCTGCCAGCTTTTCGACAGCCTGCTTGCGGTCGGCATCCAATAGCGGCCGCACAACATCATAGGCGGCGGCGTGGAGCGAACCGACATCCATTGCTTCCGGATTCGTCTCGACAACGCCCGCAAGAAGTGAACCTAAATCGCCTAGCTTCTGGAAATGACCCTGGATTTCGGCGTCAGCGATAAGCACCACCGGCCGCCGGTGGGTGGCCAGGTGCTGCTCCATCGCCGCGGCGACGAGACGAACGAACTCCACCGTATTCGCCTTCCGCCATTCCTCGGGGCTGTCACCAAAGACCTGCGATTTGCCGATGTTGAAACTGCCCGTGTTGGGCCGCCCGGTCGGGCTCGCCTGGAGTGGATTTTCGTAGTCTGACTCCCCGCTCACCTCATCCACTCCGGCTGGAAGGCCGGCGGTATCATCCTCGATCATCGAGAAGCGCGAAGCGTGGAACAGTCTCACATTTTGTGCAGTGATGGTGAGCACATGAAACGCACCGTCAGCGGCCAGAAGCGGCAACAGCGGCGTAAGATGGAAGGCAGGACCAATGGCAACCTTCGCCTCGAAGCTGAGGGGAACCTTGTAGGTGTGTGCCTGCCCGGCGCCCAGAAACAGCGCCAATCCAGCGTCCTGATGCTGCCAGAACCCGTAATCCTCCACCAGTGCCACGGCTGGATCGAGGATCGGGTCAATCTCCGCCTTGTTCAGGCCGGATGATTCAAGATTTTGTCGTGCTTCCGCGATCAGGTTCTTCAGTCGGATTGGGTCCTGCCGCGTTTCGGTACCAAGCTTATGCGTAGGGATATAAAATGAAACGCCGGGTGACGGCGTGGCGTCCATCAGCATGGTCAAATCGGATCTTGTGAACATGGCGGGCCTCCAGGGTCGTGATACGGGATCGTTCCAGGCGCTTTACGGCTCAGCGGTGTTCATTATCGCGGATGGAGGCCGCACCTTTGACGTCGTGCAATTTTCCGAAATGGCTCTCCAGCAGGCTGCGCATTTTCTTCGCGGCGCCGATGCACGCGTCATCCACGCTGGCCCCTTCATGCGTGACCGAGACAGGCTTCTGGTTCGAGGGGCGCGCCTCGATCATGCAGCGCTTGTCACGCTGGCCACCCTTGCCGGCGTTTTCGTCGCTGATGTGGACTTCGACGCGGGTCAGGTGCTCGGTGAACTGGGCCAATGTGGCGGAGACCAACGCCTCGACGCTGGCTACCATCGCCTCACGACCTTCGATGTTCTCGTCGGTATTCACTTGAACTTGCATAGGTGCTCCTCCGCCGATGCGCGCTTTGCCGCATCAGGATGTTGGGCCTTGTCCGACCATTCATTGGTGTGCGTCGGATTTCGAGGTGGTAACGCGCCAGGTTGCGCAAGGTTGACCACCGCTCACAGGATTCACCCTGGCAGCCCGCATCGGCCGTGCAGACGAAAATGTGGAGAGGCCAAACTACTCCCGGCGCAGCACCGAATCCGTGAACCACGCGGCCACGGGCTGCGGTTTGAAGGCAGCGCGCAACGCCACCTCGTCATACACTTCTGCCAGCCAGGTCTCGAAGCCAATGCCACGCGCCTCGGCTGCGGCGTAGTCCTGGAAAAACGCGTCCAGGATGCCTGTTCGGGCGGCCGCGATATGGCCGAAGCGCAGCGAAAGCTCTGTATGCGCCGCTGCAACGCCACGCCCTTGCAGCAAATGCCACACCCCGGCCGCGAGGCCCGTGCGATCCGCGCCGGATTTGCAGTGAATCAGAATGGGTTCCGGCAAGCTTCTAAACAGGCCGATCAACCGGATCAGCCGATCCTTATGGGGCGCACCCCGGCTCTCCAGCGGCTGGTCGGCGTGCACCAGGCCCAGCGCACGCGCCGCCTCCCGGCCCAGCGCGTCCGAACCGCAGGTCACGCGATGGCCGCGCAGGTTGAGAATGCTGCGAATGCCGTGCCGCTTCGCCGCCTCCTCCATTTGCCAGGGCAGCGGGTGGTTGGAGCGATACAGCCGCCCGCTCTCCACCACGCCCCAATTGCGCCAGGTGATGCGCAGCAGCGCGTGGTCCACAAAAAGCGAGTTGATCCAGGCCATGCGCTGCTTCTGCGCTGGATTGCCCTCAGAAGACAACCACGCTGCGGATGCTCTCGCCTTTGTGCATCAGGTCAAAGCCCGTGTTGATCTCGCTGAGCGGCATGACATGGGTGATCAGCGGATCAATCAGGATCTTCCCCTCCATGTACCAATCCACGATCTTGGGCACATCTGTCCGGCCCCGCGCGCCGCCAAAGGCCGTGCCGCGCCAGTTGCGCCCGGTGACGAGCTGGAAGGGCCGGGTGGAAATCTCCTGCCCCGAAGCGGCCACGCCGATGAT
>Ga0105045_10005360_pt1 | contig 11289 bp, 13 predicted proteins | sample MAT02_FD_78089 | JGI IMG/M metagenome (GOLD analysis project Ga0105045, IMG submission 78089) | Freshwater microbial communities from Lake Fryxell liftoff mats and glacier meltwater in Antarctica - MAT-02 (megahit assembly) | ecosystem: Environmental > Aquatic > Freshwater > Ice > Liftoff... | reverse complement strand
CTATTGAGAGCCGGTCGAGCAGCACGATCGGCGCTGCGGGCGACTGCAACAGCGCTGCTTCGGCTTCGCTCACCACGCAATAGGCGCGGACATCGCTGACGTTGGCGGCCATCAGTGCGAAGGGTTTGCGGTCGCGGCGCTTGAGCGCACGCAGCCGGTCCACCGTGTCGGGTTGCGTTGCATCGCAGGCCAGTTGGTAGCCGCCCAGACCCTTGATGGCGACGATTTGGCCGCGTGCCAGCAGGCTGCCGGCAGCGTCGCAATCGTCGAGAAATGTGAAACTTTCAATCGTGAAGGTGCGCTCGTCCATGCGTTGTAGCGCGAGCCTGGGGCCACAGATGTGGCAAGCGATCGGTTGGGCGTGAAAGCGGCGGTCGGCCGGGTTGTCGTAATCGCTTTGACAGGCCGGGCACATGGCAAAACCGACCATCGTGGTGAACGGGCGGTCGTAGGGCACACCGGTAACGACACTCAAACGCGGACCGCACTGCGTGCAGTTGGTGAGGGGGTAGCGGAAGCGACGCGAAAACGGGTCGAAGATTTCCGCCACGCAGTCGGTGCAGGTGGCGGCGTCAGCGGCCACAGCAGTGGCGGTAGCGGTAGAGGATTCGGTCGTCGCACCGCGGCTGGCCTCGATGACGAATGCGCCCGGAACGGGTACGGGAAGCGCCACGGGCTGTCGCTCGAAGGATTCGATGCGGGCCAACGTCGGCGCTTCGGCATGAATGCGGCGTGCCAGGGAATCGATGGCTTCGGGTGACGCCACGGCGATGATCAGCACGCCCTGTGCGTCGTTGACAACAGAGCCCACGACCCCCAATTCGCTGGCGATGCGCCACACGGTGGGCCGGAAACCGACGCCCTGCACCGTGCCGCGCACGCGGATGTGTTCGGCGCCGAGAAGGCTGGGCTGCGCCATCACGTCGAAACAGGCCCCATATCGGCCAGCGCCCACATCAGGATCCGGTTGTTGCCCGAATCGGCCACCAGCAGCGTGTCGCGGCCATTGACGGGCGCGCCGATAGCCACGCTGTAGGGCCAGCAGACGCTGTCGCGGGCGGCAGGCAACCAGCGGTTGTCGCCCTTGCTGTTCCAGTCGGGCTGGGCGGCCAGTGCCACCGCGTTCCCGCCGTGGCCTTTCAGCGTGTCAACGCGCCAAGCCACGACACGTGAGTTGGCGGTGTCGCCCACAACCAGCAACTCGCCGACAACAGCGGCGCCGTAAGGCATGTTCAGGCAAGCAGCGTCGGGGTAGTAACTAGCCTGGTTGTGCTCGACCAGCACAGCGCTAGTCTGCCCGATTAGCACGTCGCACGCGGTGTTGTTCAAGGTTGGGGGACGCAGCCAACGCATTAGGCGGTTGTTGCCGGCATCCGCTACACATACACCTCCGGCCGGGAAAGTGACGGCGTGGGGCCAGCGCATGCTGCGGGCGTTCGGGGAGCCGCCGCCGTTTTCGTCTCGGGTGTCGAAGCCTTCTTGCCCCAGCACCAGATCTGCCGGCGCGCCATGTTCTTGAGGCAAGCCTTGCCACATCAAGACGCGGCGATTGCCGGTGTCCGCCACCCAGAGGCGCGCGCCGTCCCACGCCACACAGTACGGCCAGAACAGGGTGCCGGCCGCCGGCACTGGCTGGCCGCGATTGGACTCGCTGCCGTCGAAGTCGGCTTGACCGAGCACCACATCGGGCCGCTGGTTCGACTGGTCGGGGGTACGGTGCCAGATCAGCACACGATGATTCCAGGCATCAGCTACGGCCAGTCCTAAACTTTCTGACCCACAGGCGCAGATGCCGGTGGGCACGTTCATAGTGTCGGCTGTGGCGCTGCCGCCGGCGTTGCGGCCTTCCCGGTGGAAAGCCGGCTGACCAAGCAGGATATCGGCCGGTGCGTTATCGACCGTGGGTGCGTTCCGCCAGCCCAGCACCCGGTGGTGGCCGGTGTCTGACACCCACAACGACCCGTTGGGTGCGGCGCAAACGCCGCGTGGGCCGAACATCGCATGCGCCGACGGTACAACTGGGGCGGCCATGCCCAGCACGGTGTCGGTGGCGCCCAGTACAACGTGGGCTCCGCGTGGGTCCAGCAATGGCGCGCAGGGCACGGCCGCTGCGGGTGCACGGCGGGCAGCCGGGGCGAGCGATACGTGGGCCGTGGTCATCGGAGGGGGGCGGTCAAGGGAGCGACGGGGAAGCGTGCGGCGGACATGGAAGCAGCTGTGGCGAAAGCGGCGGAGTGGGCTGCAGACCGTGGGTGGCTGGTGGATCAGCGACGCAGCCGAACCGAAACACGTTGGCCCACGACCTTGACGGCGTGGACGGCCAATTGCACCTCGGGCACCGTCAAGCACTCCCCCGTTTCCAGCAGGTAGACGAAGCCGTGATACGGGCAGCGCAAGGTGCCATCCTCCACCTGCCCACCATCCAGCGGCATGCCCATGTGGGCACAGGCATTGTCCAGGCAGGAAACGGTGTCGCCCTTGCGGTACAGCAGCACGTCGCGGCCTTCAACCATGCGTGTGGCCACCTCGCCTTCTTCAAGCTCGCCCAGGGCGCACACATCGGCCCAGCCCGCATCTTGCTGGCGCGCGAAGGGGCTGACGAAACGCACCACCTGCGCGCCATCGGCCGTGACCTCGGGCGCGCCGCGGCTGACGCGGTTGACCGTGGTGATTTCGGGGCAGGTTGCCTTGATCGATTTCTCCACGCCTTCGCTCAGCGTCTCGCCCGAAGACGGGCAGGACTGGCAGGAGCCGACCAGTCGCACCTCTACCGTGTCAGGCAGCTTCACCGCCACAAGCTCGACGTCGCCACCGTGTTCCTTCAGCGAAGGCCGTACGGCGTCGAGGGCACGGCGAACGCGCTGTTCCAGTGGCTCCTTCACCAAGCCGTGAAACAGCAGCAATTGGTAAACAAACGGGTCATGAACTGCCGCGCGCAGCGCCGTGCCGGCGGCCGGGTCGCCCTTCATCGTGCGGATCAGGCGCTTGAATGCCTCGGAATTGAGCTGCTCGATGCCCGTTTTGATGGCCGAGAGGACGCTTTGGTGTTGCGGTTCCCAATCGTTGGTCAAAGCCTCGAGCCGCGCCAATTCCTGCACGCGCCTTTCGAACTCGGACGCCGATTCGGCTTGCGAAGCATCAAGCTCGGTAGAAATGTCGCGTGCCGACATGAGGGTCAGGCGTACTTGATGTCTTTGAACAGGATCGGCTGCATAAGCCCGCCTACCAAAGACGCAACCACAACGCCAACCAGTGGCGACACAAACCAGCCAAGAACCAACAACAAGCCCAGCGTCATGCCGAAGCCTTTGGCCCATTGAAAGAAAACGACGCGGCTATCGCGGAAAAGACGGCCGGTAAAGAACAGCTTCACCGAATTCAAAAACATGTCGAACATCGCAAGGCCTCTCAACGGATGACGTACAGGATTGCAAGCCCGATGACTGCGGCCGGCAACACGGCCGTAGGGCCGAAGAAAGCGCCCATCATGGCCGCCAGTTCTTTGCCCAGCGCATCTGCGCCAATCTTCAGGCCGCTCGCCGCGCCACCCGCCAATGCAAGAACCAGGGCCAGGGCCAGCAGCCCCAACAAGGTCAATACCGTCATGAAAATTTGCTCCGTCAATGCAGATAAAAAGGTCAGTCTTTTGACGCGCGCCGGTGTGCCAGCTCGGCTGCCAATTCGATGGCAGTGTCTTGCATCATGGCGGCCTTGTGCGGGTCGCCATGCAGTTCAAATAAAGCCTGCGCTTCGCGCACCAGCGCTAGCGCCTCTGACAAGGGGTCGGCCAAGAAGCTGTTCAGCGGATCACCAGGCCCTGAATCGGTGCCTGATTTTCCTGACGCTGACGCGCCTGCTGCTTCAGGCACCAGACCGCGCAGTACGTTGGACTTGTTGGCGATGGTGTTGGCGTACTCCAGCGGCGTGTCGCGCGGGTTGCGCACCCGCAGCGCCTCGTCGTAAGCGGCCAGGGCACGCAGGTTGTTCTCAAGCACGTGGCTGCTGCTGACATACTGCAGAGCATTGCCAAGATTGTTTTGGATCATCGCGTACTCGCTGGGGTGGTCAATCAGGTTGATGACCTTGAGCACTTCTTCAAACGACTGCACCGCCAATGCCTCGCGCATGCGGCCACGCTCATCGGTGGCTGGCATCTGCAAGTAGCAAATCGCCAAGTTGTTGTGCAGCACCGCGTATTCCTGCGGGTATTGGCCACGGTTGAAGGTGCGCAGTGAGCGGTGGTAGGCGCTAATCGCATCGGTGATGCGGCCGCGGCCGAGGCCGGTCAGGGCCTGAGTGACCAAACCCAGGTTGAGTTCGACCTCAGCAACCTCTTCAGGGCGGCCATGCGCCTGCAGTACGGGGATGGCTGCAACAAAGTGATCTTGCGCCTGCTCTAAGCTGCGCGTTCCGCCGTCGGGTAGCGCTTGCAAGGCCGTGCCCTTGCGTGCGCAGATGCGCGCGCGCAGCAGGGGGGCACCTTCGGGCGCCACCGCCAGGGCGCGTTCGTATAACTGAACGGCATCGTGCAACTGCTGGGCGTCCTTGGGCCTCTGCTGCAGTCCCATGGCAATCTCCATCAACATCTCGGCCCGCTCTTCGGGCGAGGCATCGACATCGTTTGCCGCGCTCAGCGCCGCTTCGAGTTGCGACTGTGACAGGGTGGTTCGGTCGGGTTGCATGGAAAGGCGGGCCATATTCGACTGGAGTCTACGAGTTCAACGTAGCAGCCGGTAACGTGGTTTGCACCTGCAAAGTAAGTTTGCAGGCCTGTGCCCTCGGCAGGTGTCCAACTTACGCAACGGCGCTGCCGAGGCCTTCGATCAGCAACGCACCAGCATCTTCGACCCAACGCACTGGAAAATTGAGACCGGTACTGAAGCGCCCAAGACCGCGGTCGTCCAGGAAGTCGGTGGCCAGCAGCACATGGTCGCCCAGCGCGTTGCGGCGCTTTAGCAGCATGCCACCGGCACTCGGCCCGCTGAGCGGCACAAGAAACACTTGCCCGTCGCGCTCAATCAGCGCGGCCGATGAAACCCCGGCCAGGTATTGTTCGCAGGTGGCGCACGGCAGCACGACACGACCATCACCAACGAACACGGTGTACGTCAAGGCTAGGCCCTGAGTGTTCAGGGGCTGGCGGATGCTGGTGGCAGCGCCGCCAGCCACTGCCGGATACGGTCGCCAACCAGCCCGCAGACTTTTTCCGCCGCGCGCTCGACTGGCTCGGTCAGCTCGGTGCCGAGGTCCAGCGAGCCGGCCTCGACAAGGTAGACGCTGAGATCGTCAGGAAAGCTATCGCGGAAGATGCGCCGGCCAGCGTACACGGCATGGTCCCAGCGGAAGTCGTGCAGCGTGTACCCGGGCTGGTGCGCGCCGTCGATCTCGCTGCCGGGCACGCAAAACACCGCGCCGGGCTTGGCGCCGGAGCGGCAGGCGTCGATGATGACCAGCGCGCCCGCGCCGCGCGCCTGGAACATCACTTCCATGCCTGCCGTGCCCGCATCGAACAACTTGATCCCTGGCGGCGGCGTGGCGCCGAATTCGGCGCGCAAAGCATGGATGACATGCACGCCTACCGCGTCGTCGCTGCGGTTCAGGTTGCCGCAGCCGATAACCACCAACGGCGCTGCACCTGCGAGCGGGCTCAAATCCGCCACAGCACGCAGGACCACGCAGACCGTACCGGCAACATCAACTCGGGCAAGTCACACCAAGCGCGGTGGCGCTCGAAGTACATGCAGGTCGCGCATGATTGCTCGATGCCGTCGACATCTTCTGGGTCTACGTACGGCGCGAGGGTGAAACCGGCTTGAACGAGCTTGCCCTGAAGGTCGGAAGGCGCCAGAGACTGCAAGCGGGCCAGCAGTGCGGCGACCGCCTCGGCGCTATACGCGCGCGCTTGCCACTCCGTCTGCAGCCCGCCTTTGAGTAGCACGTCTATTTGCCCGACCATGGAATTGTCATCCATCACAGTGCAGTTTACGACATCAGTTTCGCTTGGCCGGGCCTTTAAATGCGCCAAAGCCGACACCACCAGTCGGGCTCTGCGGGCAGGTCAAGTTCAGGCAAGTCGCACCACTTGCGGTGTACGAGGTAGTACATGCACTCCTGGCAGCGCAGGTTGTCCTCGCCATATGGCTTGTCGATCCAGCCGGTCAACACCATTTTGCCGACTAGGTCGTCTTCGGGCAGAGCACCGCATTCGTTGACCAGAGCGGTGAAGTCTGCGGTGGTTTCCGGAAAGGGTTCGGTCCGGGTCTGCAAGCCGTCGGCCATGAGCTTGGCCATGCGGGCGCGCAGGCTGCCGTCAAGATCGGTAGGCATGCCGTAAATCTCCGTGTGTACTGCGACCCTGTACCGTCTTGCCGTAGAGGGTCGCTCTTTCAGATCTCCTGGCGCCTGTCACCGGTACGCCCGGCTCACGCGGTGCGAAAACGGGCCAATTCCTGCCCCGTCTTGGCATCGTGGGCGTGGACGCAGCAGACCAGGCAGGAGTCGAAAGACCGCGCCACATGCCCCACTTCGATGGGATCGGTCGAATCGGCGATGGGTGTACCGATCAGCGCCTCTTCGATGGGTCCGCGCGTGTTTTCGGCGTCTCGTGGCCCCACATTCCAAGTGGTGGGCGAAACGATCTGGTAATTCTTGATCTTGCCATCCTTGACTTCGATCCAGTGGCACAGCGCGCCGCGGCTGGCCTCAGTGGCACCCCATCCGCGACCGTCCCGCTCCCGCGGCTTGATGTACCAGGGGTCGTTCAGGCGGAACTCGCGCAGACAGCGTTCGGCTTGTCGAAACAGCTTAACCGTCTCGTGCATACGACCCAGCTGACGGAGGTGCACGCTGGCGCCACCCATCTTCTTGTACATGTTCAGGATGAACGGGTCATGGTGCTGCCAGCTTTCGCCATGTTGCCCACCGGCCACCAGCTGCCGCGCAAACGGCCCCGCCTCCAGTCGACCGAAATCACTGTGCAGCACAGCGCTCGACCACGAGTACTTGCCGTCATGGTCGATGGTGTTCTTCTGGGTCGGCTTGGTCACGCGGTCAAACGGATGAAAGTCTGACGAACCTTCGTCGTACCAAGCATGGCTCAAGTTTTCGCGCGCAAACTTCTGATCCATCAACACGTGTTGATCAGTGGCGGCGTCGTACACGCCGCTTTTCATGATGAGCGCAGCGTTTCGGTTGTCGATCGTTGGCTTCTGGTACTTGTCTTCGTGTGGCAAGTACCCCCAGGTCACGAATTTTCCCACCCCCGCCCCAAATGTATCGAGGCCAACGTCGAGACCCATCCTCCAGTAGAAACCCAGGTCTGAGTTGGTATGCGCCGGTGACTCGTCCAGCCAGACCATGAAGTCTTCGTAGGTCTTGATCTGCTCATACCGTTCCAGAGTACACCCGAGCCACGTCGACTCGATCCAGTTCTTCTTGAAGTACTCCAGGATCGCCCATGCCCGCGTGACGTCGGTCAACGTCGGCGCGCACATCACGCCGCCGGGCACCATATAGCTGGAATGCGGCCATTGCCCGCCAAGCAAAGCGTAGATCTCCACTGGCTTGCCCGAGATCGTGACGCCCAGTTCATAAGAGCTGCCGGTGAACGGCGCAAAGCGCCTGCAGGCTTCTTCATAAAACTTGCTGTGCTTATACTTCTTGTTCGTCAGGTCGATCGCATACAGGCCGTAAAAATAGCGCGGCACGCTCTGCAAGCTTTCGACGAGCTGCCCCAGATTGCGTGCCAAGATGGCATTGCGCGGTACTTCGGTCTGCCAGGCCGTATCGAGAGCCCAGGCGGCACATGTCAGATGGGAAGCGCCGCAGATGCCGCAGGCCCGCGGCGTTACGACCAGCCCAGCCTGCGGGTCTTTGTCGCGCAGGATGACCTCGAAGCCGCGGAAAAGTTCGGCCTGCGTCCAGGCATTGACGACGCGGCCGTCGAGGATGTCGACACGAATGTCGAGGTCGCCTTCGACGCGGCCGACTGGGGAGATGTCGAGCGTTTGAACAGTGGACATGGGGGATGCTTTCTCAACACTTGAGCGGCGTTCGTCAGCCGCAGATCAGACGACAAAAATATCTTCCTCGGCCCACTTCGGCGCCGCATTCTTGGCAGCACCCGTCAGCGCGATGTAGCCCTTCCTGTCGACACCAGCGGGCAGTTCTTTCGGCACACCCATTACGGTCTGCGTCTTGAACACCGTGCCCGGCATGAGGTCGAAAAACGGGAACTCGGGTTCGGTGCAGCCCAGGCAGGGCATGCCGGCGCGCGTCTTCGACGACTGGCGGTTCCACAGGATGCGGTTGCACGGCGAGTGGGTCATCGGTCCGCGGCAACCGAGGTCGTAGAACAAACAGCCCTTTCGCTGACCAAATGCAGTGGCCGAGACCTTGTAGGCGAAGTGCATGTTCCGCGTGCATCCCGTCTGTGTAAAGCTTTGAAAGAAGGTCTTCGGGCGCTGGAATTCATCCAAGCCGATATCGGCAGCTCGCCCGGTGGCCACGGCAACGACGATCTGCGTAATCCAGTCGGGATGTGCCGGGCAGCCCGGCACATTGATCACTGGCAGGCCAGACTTGGATACCCAGTTCTTGCCCAGGAAGCCGCCATGCGCGCGCTTCAGAAATTGCAGCCCTTCGGACTGGCTGGGGTTGGGCGCCATAGCCGGGATTCCGCCATAGGTGGCGCAGTCTCCAATGGCCACCACGAATTTGGCCGCATTAGACAGTTCCCTGACCCAGTCTTTCATCGCCCGGCCCGCAAAGCGGTTCCATTCGCCAGTTCCGTTGGGCGCGTTGACCACGCTGCCTTCGAAGACGAAGATATCGAGCGGTACGGCACCAGAAACGCAATCACGCAGCAGCCTTTGCAAGGCATCACCCAGTTCGACGCCGAGCGACGGATGCCAAAGTATGTTGATACCGAAGTCGGTGACCAGGTCGCAGGCGCTGGGTTCTTCGGCATTGAGGAAGGACATGGTGTTGCCGGAGCAAGCACCCCCCTGCAACCACAGCAGATTAGCCATCGCGTATTTCCTCGTCTATGAATGAGTGGGAGCCGCCGGGCCACGGGGGTGACAACGGCCGGGAAAACTCTTAATGCCATGCATAGGACGTGCCAAAGCGCGGTAGCTTCGGGTATCTACGCAGTCGCCCCACGCAACTGATACGAGACTGGGCATGTGCGCAGCCGTTCTTGACTGCAAAGATAGTTTTCACCACGTTAGATAGCAAACAAAGTTGTCAGCTTGCCGGATCAACGCCAGCAGTGCCTGACGGACCTGTAGATCAACCATTACGGTTACCGCACACGGGGCATTGCACTTCTAGCAAGCAGCCGTACCAGATGCCTTGGCAACGTTTGCACCAGTGGCCGCCAAGCTGATCTTCTTCTAACCCGAGCTGTTTAGCCAGCGCGGTGGTGCCAAGCTCGCGGTGGCCGCCCAACGGCGCGGCTGGCGACAAAAGTCGGCGTACGAAGCCCGCCGCCGGATCGGGCGCGGCACTGTCGTCGGTCGGGTCCGGGCTCATGCAGCCTCGGCCTGGCCCTGGCGTCCGATGCCATAACGCTTGAGCTTGTTGCTCAGGCCCACACGCGACAACCCAAGTTCCTCTGCTGCACGCGTGTGGTTCCAGCGGTGCAGCTCGAGCGCAGCACACACCAAGGCCACTTCGAGCCGCTCGACACGGTCTTTCAGACTGTGGCCGTCGAGACCAACGCTCTGGGCCGGCGCGCGGTCGTGACGCGGTCGAGAGCGGGCAATCTCGGCAGACAGGTGGTGCAATGTGATGAACTCACCGTCTTCCACCGTGGCCACGGTACGGCGGATCTCGTTTTCGAGTTCGCGCACGTTGCCGGGGAAGGCATAGGAACGCAGTTTCTGCTGCGCCTGAATCGCCACGCCGGCGACCTTGCGATTGAAAACTTCGCTGTACTTCTTGATGAGGTAGTCGGTCAGGACCGGAATGTCGTCGGGCCGGTCACGAAGCGGCGGGATCGCAATTTCAAACCCCTTCAGGCGGTAGTACAGATCGCGTCGAAACTTGCCTTCTTCCACCAGCTGGCGAATCGGCCTGTTGCTGGCCGCAATGATGCGCACATTGGTCGGCCGCGTGCGGTCGCTGCCAATGGCCTTGACCTCGCCATCCTGCAAAAATCGCAGCAGGCTGACCTGGACGGCCGGCGAGATGTCCGAAATTTCGTCGAGAAACACCGTGCCTTTGTCGGCCGCCAAGAACAGGCCGAGCCGGTCGCTGATGGCGCCAGTGAAACCGCCACGTTTGTGGCCGAACAGCTCCGAGAGCAGCAAATCGTCGACGATCGCGCCGCAGTTCTGCGCCATGAAGATCTGCTGCTGCCGTTCGCTGAACATGTGGATAGCTTTGGCCATCAGTTCCTTGCCGGTGCCGGTTTCACCTTCGATCAGCACGGGCAAGTCGGTTGCAGCGGCCTTGCGTGCGGTGTTGCAGACCTCGGCCATCTTGTCGCTGACGAACACCAGTTTGTCGAACTCATACGTCTCGCGCAGTGCGCGCGTCATGTGGTTGTTTTCCTCGCGAATGACATCGGCCGCGAATTTCAGCTCGCGGCTGAGGTAGCGGTGGATGCGCGACAACTCACGACTTTCCAGTCCACGCTTGAGCATCAAGGCCAACTGTTCAGGTTCGAAGGGCGGCGAAATGACCTGGTACACCGCGGCATCGTTGATAGCCCGCATCATCTCTTCGCGCCGCGCGCTTTGCAGTGCAAGCACACGCAGGGCGTGGGGCTGGGCGAAACGAAGATGGTGAAGCAGATCCACGCCGCGCCCGTCTGCCAACTGCTGTTCGCACAAGACGACATCAGGCGGGTGTCGACGAGCCGTGCGTTCGACATCTGCAACATCGGTCATGCCGTGCACCATGTACTCAGCTTGCAGGTGTTTCCTGAGGGCACGGTCCGCCAGTGCGGCAGTGCCGACCAAAAAAATACAAAATTTTGTCGGAGACACAATCACAACCTTCTATGCAATCTGCATAGAAGGTTATCACCGGCATGGCTGACGGACTGGCGTCAAGAGCAGTTGTTGACTAATTACAAACCCGCATGGTTCGACCGGAAGGCGCGTCGAAAGCGGATGGAGGCCAAGGGTCGGCGGTTCCGACCGATCAGTGGTTCCAAGGTGTGATGCCCATGTTGAGATGACCGTCCACGATTGCGGACGCCGGAGCGGAAGAACTGGGGTTTGCGCGTATGACATCTAGAAATTTCGTCATACACTTCACTTCACTTCAATTCACTTCACT
>Ga0105045_10005359_pt1 | contig 11289 bp, 12 predicted proteins | sample MAT02_FD_78089 | JGI IMG/M metagenome (GOLD analysis project Ga0105045, IMG submission 78089) | Freshwater microbial communities from Lake Fryxell liftoff mats and glacier meltwater in Antarctica - MAT-02 (megahit assembly) | ecosystem: Environmental > Aquatic > Freshwater > Ice > Liftoff... | reverse complement strand
GTAAACTAAACTGTGTCACCCCGCATTGGGGTAAAAATAACTAAATTCAAACCGTTATCAGACACAAACATGGAAACAGGACACAATTTCAATTTTGAGAGCTTCAAAGAAGAAGCCATCCAAGCCTTTCAGAAGGCAAAAAGTGGGGCGGGGCGGACGGCGTCTTCGGCCCGATGCTCAAACACCTTTTGGAATCGATGCTTGAGGGCGAGCTTAATCACCACTTGGCCGAGAACAAGGCCTCCGGCGTGAGTAATCGTCGAAATGGCAAGACAAAAAAGACCGTCAGGAGCCTTAATTCGGGCCACCTGGAGATCGAAAGTAGCCGCGACCGTGAGGGAACCTTTGCGCCCAAGATCATCCCAAAGCGCCAGTTGATCGTCACCAGTGAGCTGGAAGACAAGCCGGGCCGCCGGAGCGGTTTTGGCGCTGTACGCCAAGGGCATGAGCACGCGCGACATCAGCGGCTTCATCCTCGAGATGTACGCCATGGAGATTTCGGCCACCGAGATCTCGCACATCACGGACTGCGTCATTCCGATGCTTAACGAGTGGCGCACCCGCCCGCTGGAGGCCGTTTACCCCTTTGTCTTTTTGGACTGCATCCACGGCATGGGCCGCCCCGTATAAGGTTCGCGAGAGCGGCACGGTCAAATCCAGGGCGATCTACAATATCCTGGGCGTAAACAGGGAAGGAAAAAAGGAGCTTCTAGGGATCTATGTCTCAGAGAATGAGGGAGCCAAGTTCTGCGGGGCCGCCCGTGCGGCTGTCGGTTCTTACAGACTTGAAACAACGGGGTGTGCAGGACATATTCATTGCGTGCATCGACGGGCTAAAGGGCTTTCCCGAGGCCATAGAGGCTGCCTTTCCCCAGACGCGGGTGCAGCTGTGCATCGTCCACCAGATACGCACTACTCTACGCTTCGTGGCTGAGAAGGACAAAAAAGAAGTGGCTGCGGATATAAAACCGATCTACAAGGCTGTGAACGCGGAAAGGGGCTTTGAAATGCTGCTGGAGTTCGAGGCCAAGTGGGGGCAGAAGTATCCGCTAGCTGTCAAGTCCTGGGTTGATAACTGGGACAATCTGTCGGCCTTCTTCGAGTACGACACCGACATTCGGCGCACGATCTACACCACGAATGCCATCGAGGGGGTGCATCGGCAGATCAGGAAAGTGACTAAAACGAAGGGGGCTTTCACCTCCGATATGGCCCTACTGAAGCTGTATTACCTGGTTGTGATGGACATCACAAAGAAATGGACGCTGCCGCTCAGAAACTGGCCCTTGACCATGTCGCAATTATACATTAAGTTTGGCGATAGACTCCGCGTTGATGAAGAATCATTCATCGGTAATTAGAGAGATTGACACAGTTCAATTTACACTCCCAATTATAAAAAAAGCGAAGCCATATTTGGCTCCGCTCTATGAAACTATTTGTTGTCAACTGTCCACTGTCCACTGTCCACTGTCCACTGTCAACTGTCAACTGTCCACTGTCAACTGTCAATTGAAAGAACTACTTTCCAAACAAACCGCCCAGCATTCCGCCGAGATCCAGGCCACCGCCTTGCTGCTGATTGGCGTTGCCGCCACCGCCCATCAGGCTGCCGCCCACGCGCATGAGGTCGTTCATGTCCAGCTTGCCGTCCGCCAAGGCGTAGCCAATTTGGTTGAAATCGAAGCCGCTGCCACCTTTTGCGCCAGCGTTGCCGCTCGCCTGACCACCCATCAAGCTGCCAAGGATGCTGTTGAAGTCGATGCTGCCATCGCTCGAGTTGCGGGTTTTGTTGATGAGACTGCCGATGACACCCGGCAATACAGAAGCCACAATCCCACTGGCTACCGAGTTGGACATACCGAATTTTTCCATGATACTCTGGATTGCTTTGCCCGCAATGCCTGCCACAATCGGGTTGCTCATCAGGCTTGATGACTGACTGGGGTTCACAGATTTGCCCGAAAGCAACCCCATCAAGCCGCTCACATTGCCGCCTTGGGCTTCCTGCTGCATTCCGCCCATAATTGAGCCCATCAGGGTCTGCATTACGTCATCGTTGTGCTGGTTGGGTACTTGCGGGTTTTTTACGATGGCCTCTTGGGAGTTTTCCTGGATCATGCCCATTAATTGTTCTAACATAATTTTTCTGGGGTTAAAGGTTGCACGGTAAAAGGTTGTCTTTTTACAAAGACGGGAATATAACTATAAAGTATCTTGGTCTTGTGAGATTTTGATAAACAAAAAGCCCCCACCGGCGAGGGCGAGGGCTTTAAAATTGCTGTTTTTACTTTACTTTATCGACGATGGCCTTGAAGGCTTCGGGATGATTCATAGCCAAGTCGGCCAGAACTTTGCGGTTCAGTTCGATACCGGTGGTGCTGAGCTTGCCCATGAAAGCCGAGTAGGACATACCGTGCTGCCGGGTGCCGGCGTTAATCCGCTGGATCCACAGGGCGCGGAAATTTCTTTTCTTGTGCTTGCGGCCGATGTAAGCGTAGCCCATCGCTTTCTCGACGGCATTCTTGGCAACAGTCCATACATTTTTGCGGCGACCGAAGTAGCCTTTGGCCATATTTAAAATCTTCTTGCGTCTGGCCCGCGACGCGACGTGGTTCACTGAACGTGGCATAATGTTGTTGTTTTTTGACTGCCGGTGCTACTTTGAGTCTTAGGTACCGACAATCGGGTGGAAACTTAAACCAATTAAATTAAAAAGTCGGCCGGGCGGCTGAATTACTTCAACCCCAGCATGAGCAGCACGCGGTGCTTCTCCGTCACATCGACCAAGGTCGATTTTGCCAAACGACGCTTGCGCTTGGTGGACTTCTTGGTCAGAATGTGGCTGTGAAAAGCGTGCTTGCGCTTGATTTTGCCAGTACCCGTCAGCTTGAATCGCTTCTTGGCGCCGGACAATGTTTTCATCTTAGGCATAAAAAATCGTCTTTTAAGTAAATGTAAAGTTTAAACAGCCCGCAAAAATACGGGATTATAACGCAAAAAAAAAGCCCCGGACAAACGCAACGGTTGTCAGGGGCTTTTTTCGAAAATATGGAGGTGGAGAAAATGGGAATGCTGAACGCGGAATAGTAAATTCTCTCATTCTCTCACAGCGCGGGCTGCCCCGTCTCTCATTCAAAATTATTTCTTCGGCGCAGTCGGTGCCAGAATAATCGTCATCCGTTTTCCTTCCAATTTTGGCTCCATCTCCACCTTGCCAACCTCGGCCAGGGCTTCCGAAAAACGATTCAGAATATTGGCACCCCGCTCTTTAAAGACAATGGTGCGACCCACGAAGTGGACATAGGCTTTTACCTTAGCCCCTTCTTTCAAAAACTCTAGGGCGTGTTTCAGCTTGAAGTCGAAGTCGTGGTCGTCGGTGTTGGGACCGAAGCGGATTTCCTTGATGACCACGCGCTGCGCCTTGGCTTTGATCTCCTTTTGTTTCTTCTTTTGCTCGTACTTGAATTTCGAGTAGTCCACCACCTTACAAACCGGCGGCGTGGCGGTGGGGGCGATTTCCACCAAATCCAGGCCCTGCGCCTCGGCCATGGCCCGCGCTTTATTGATGTCGTACACGCCGATCTCGACGTTGTCGCCGACTACGCGGACTTCGCGCGCCAGGATGCGTTCATTGACTTTGTAAGGTTCTTCGGGTACTCGGTATCTGCCGCGTGAGCGTGGGGATCTTAATGCCATAGAGTGTTTTTTGGTAGGTATTAGGTGTTGGGTTATTAGGTGTTAGGTTGAAAATATAATGTCAGGAACTTATAAAGCGAAAAAATAGTGCCAACAGGCGATAATAGTAAGGAAAAATCAAAAACCTGCCAAATTCGCTTTGATTTCTTTTTGAAAAAGCGCCGAGAACTGCGCCCATGACATGGAACCCAGGTCGCCTTCGCCCTTCTTGCGCACCGAAACCTGACGGTCGTTTTGCTCCTTTTCGCCCACGATGAGCATATAGGGTACCTTCATGATTTCGGCGTCCCGTATTTTGCGCCCAATCTTCTCATCGCGGTGATCCACGAAACCCCGGATGTCGTCGTCCTGCAAGGCGAAGAAAACCTCGTCGGCGTATTCGGAGTACTTTTCAGAAATGGGCAGAATGGCGATTTGGTCGGGAGAAAGCCAAAGTGGAAACTGTCCAGCGGTATTTTCAATCAAGATAGCGATGAACCGCTCCATAGAGCCAAAGGGCGCGCGGTGAATCATGACCGGGCGGTGTTTCTGATTGTCGGAGCCAACGTATTCCAGCTCGAAGCGATTGGGCAGGTTGTAATCCACCTGAATGGTGCCCAACTGCCACTTGCGGCCCAGCGCATCGCGCACCATGAAATCCAATTTGGGGCCGTAGAAAGCCGCTTCGCCCAGTTCCGTGACCGTGCTGAGCTCCCGCTCGGCGGCGGCTTCTATGATGGCGGACTCGGCCTTTTCCCACAAGTCGTCACTACCGATGTACTTGATCTTGTTTTCGGGATCGCGCAGCGATATTTGGGCACTATAATCGTCGAAACCCAGCGTTTTGAAAACATAAAGCACCAGATCGATGACTTTGATAAACTCCGCTTTCACCTGGTCGGGACGGCAGAAAATGTGGGCGTCGTCCTGGGTGAAGCCGCGCACGCGGGTAAGGCCGTGCAGCTCGCCGCTCTGCTCGTAGCGGTACACGGTGCCGAACTCGGCCAGCCGCAGCGGCAGGTCGCGGTAGGAGCGGGGCTTGGTTTTGTAAATCTCGCAGTGGTGCGGGCAGTTCATGGGTTTGAGCATGAACTCCTCTTCGGAATCGGGAGTCCTGATGGGCTGGAAAGAATCTTTGCCGTACTTTTCCCAGTGGCCCGAAGTTTCGTAAAGTGCCTTGCTGCCGATGTGCGGCGTCACCACGGGCAAGTAGCCAGCACGGAGCTGGGCTTTTTTTAAGAAACTTTCCAGTCGCTCCCGCAGCATCGCGCCTTTGGGTAGCCATAGGGGCAGTCCCTGTCCCACTTTTTCCGAAAAAGCGAATAGTTCAAGCTCTTTCCCCAGCTTCCGGTGGTCACGTTTTTTAGCTTCCTCTACCTGAAAAATGTACTCGTCGAGTTCTTTTTGTTTAGGAAAAGTAATACCGTAAATTCTGGTCAACTGCTTGTTTTCCTGATTATTACGCCAATACGCCCCAGCAAGGTTAGTCAGCTTGACCGCCTTCACCGCCCCGGTGTTAGGGAGGTGAGGCCCCCGGCACAAATCCGTAAAGCCGCCCTGGGTGTAGAGCGTAATCTGCCCGTCTTCCAGGCTGTCGATGAGTTCCAGCTTGTATTCGTCGCCCTTTTCGGTGAAATAGGCGATAGCGTCGGCTTTGCTGATTGGCTGGCGCACGTACTCGTTTTTCTGCCGGGCCAGTTCCTTCATTTTAGTCTCGATGGCGGCGAAATCGTCGCTGGAAAGCGACTTTTCACCTAAATCCACGTCGTAATAAAACCCTTTCTCAATCGAGGGTCCGGTGCCGAACTTCACGCCGGGATACAGTGCTTCCAGGGCTTCGGCCAAAAGGTGCGCCGAAGAATGCCAAAAAATGGCCTGACCCTCCACGTCGCTCCAAGTCAGTAATTTAACCTTGGAATCTCGTTCGATGGGCCGATTGGCATCCCAGATATCTCCGTTTACATTGGCCGACAACACATTACGGGCTAAACCTTCGCTGATACTGAGCGCAATTTCATAAGCCGAAACGCCGGCCGGATATTCCCTGATAGAACCGTCGGGGAGGGTGATGTTTATGTTCATTGTTGAAAAAAAGTGGAAGGGTTGAAAAATTGAAGGGTTGAGCTATCTGAAAATTAAACGCAACGGGACGCCCGCTTTAAACCTTTTATTAATTTAACCCTATTTGATTTTTATTTTCATCACCGAGTCCCTCCCAATGTCGATCGTGCGGCGGGGCTGAATGGTCTTGATTTTCACCTGTGAACTGTCCAGCGTGCGCGGCACGATGACGGGTGTGCGCCGCCCCGCTGTTTTTTTCTGAGCCGCAAAAATTCCCGCCGGGTCGTACTGCCGTTGCTTGCGATACTGTATACGCGCCAAAGCTGCCTGGGCAACTCGACCCTCCGGGTTAATCTGGATTTCGACGGTGTAAAATTCGGCCGCTCGTTCGTCGTTGCCGATTTTTTCCAGGCAATAGCCCGCTAGGTAGTTTGCTTCGGGGAAGCCGGGTTCGTATTTCAGCGTTTTTTGGAAGGCAGCCAACGCGCCGAAATACGATTTCCATTTCAGGTAAATCAGGCCAATTCTGTTATGAACGGGTGCTAGGGTGGAGTCTAGCTGTACCGCCTTTTTGTAGGCAAACATGGCACTGTCCAGGTTGGTGGCCCGCAGGTATATCTCTCCCCGCGCCAAGTGCAGTTCGGCCCGAACCGGATAACGGTCGAGGGCCATCTGGTTGTAGCGCAGAGCTTCGCGTTTGTTGCCCAAGCTGCTGTACACAGAACTAATCTGTTTGTAGGCCCGCAACATTCGCGGATTGAGCGAGAGAGCGTATTTCAAATTATCGAGTCCCGTAAGCGAGTCCGACATCTTACTTTGCAGCATTCCTTTCACGTAATAAGCGTCGCCTTCGTAAGGGGCCATTTTCAGGGCGGTGACGAGGTAGTTCTGGGCATCGCCGTACTGCTGCTTTTCCTGGTTGAGGTCGGCCAGAAGAATATAAAGCTCGGGAATATCCTGCTGCAAAACTTCCGCGCGCTGGGCGTCTTCCAACGCCAGGTCGTTTTTGTTGAGTTCGTGCCGGATCTTAGCCCTTAGCAGGTAATATTCGCCCACGTTGGCTTTCAGGTCGATGGCTGCATCAATGTCGCTTTCGGCTTGCTGGTACTTTTCCTGTTCCAGATAAATCCTCGCCCGCTTGTAAAGATTGTTATCCAAATCAATCTTCCCGGCAATCAAATCCCCTAAGGCTTGCAGGGCATCTTCCTGCCAGACTTTTTTGGCGATACTGGCGGGTGTCGGCGGAATGCGCGTGGTGGTGCGGGCGTCGCTTTGGCAGGCCCATTGGCCCGGCAACAGCAATACCAGCAGTAATCCAACCGAAAGTTTATTTCGTGAAAAGAACATCGGAACTATCGACCTTACGCGCTTCAAAACGCAAAATTCGGCATTCTTTTGACAAAACACCATTTTTATGTGTTCATAATTGTCCTTGGTCGCGGATATTTTAGGCCAAAATGTCCGAAAAGCGTGCAAAAACGCCTAATGGCAGTTTCTTCTCAAAGGAGTCTTGCAGGAAAAGTTCGCCGGATTGGTAACCTGTTGTTTTGCCAAAATGACTGCCTATCAGGTTGTCAAGAATCAAGGCAGAGAAGCCCAGCGAATACAAATTGATAATGAAGAAATGGTTTTGCGGGGCCAGAAGCCCCGCGCAAAGGCCAATCAGTTCATTAATTTGCTCTTCCAAAAGCCACTTTTCGCCATTGGGGCCGCGACCGTAAGCGGGCGGGTCCAGAATGATGCCGTTATATTTTTTGCCCCGCCGCACCTCGCGCTTCACGAATTTCATGGCGTCTTCCACCACCCAGCGAATGTTGTCCAGCCCGCTCAATTCCATATTCTCGCGCGACCAGTTGATGACGGGCTTCACCGCGTCCACGTGCGTCACGTCGGCCCCCTGCGCCTTGGCGGCCAGCGAGGCCATGCCCGTGTAGGCGAAAAGGTTCAAAACGGTCGGTTTCTGGACTGAAACACCATGTAGTGTTTCAGCGATAAAATCCCAGTTAACCGCCTGTTCAGGGAAAATGCCGACGTGCTTGAAGGAGGAAAGCGTGAGCTTGGCCCGCAAATCCAGCAGGGGCGTGGCGTAGGCCATGTTCCAGCGTTCCGGCATCTTGGCTTTGAGCTGCCACTGGCCTTTTTCCTGCGAATTTTTGTCGCGGGCAAAAACGGCATGAGCGCGGGCATCCCATTCGGCGTCGCTCAGCGACTTGTCCCAAACGGCCTGCGGTTCGGGCCGGACGAGCGTGTACGCACCGAAGCGTTCCAGTTTTTCAAAACCGCCGGCGTCGATCAGTTCGTAGTCGGTATGTTGGGTGGGGGTGAGGAGAAGCAAATTCAGAAAGTGATTTTATTCAAATAAAAGACATTGCGACGGCCCCGGCTCTGCACGTCGCCGGCGGGATTCACGATGCGCTGCAGACCCCAGGCCAGGTAGTGATTGCCATACCAGAAATCCACGTCATCGGTCGAGGTTTTGCGCACTTTGTCGCCTTCCAGGCCCGTGGGCAATTCCACTTTCCTGCCGCTGTCCACGACTTGATTGCCCTGAATTATTTTGCTGGTTATCGCGCCGTCCTTGCTGTAAACCAGTTGAGTACGGCCTTTTTCCGAGACCTGAACGTTGATTTTTTCCTTCAATTCCATGCTCTTCACATTGTCGAAACTGATGCTGTTGTCCCACAGTAAGCGGCCATCCTTGTCAAAATCGGCTACAATGGCGTGGGTATACACGAAGCCGTCGAAAATCTGGTTATTGAAGCCGCCGCCGGGGCCGTAGTAGGGGTTCCAGAGGTAGGGATTATACAACCCGCGACCAAAGGCAGACCCGAACATATAAGGATTTCCGTAAAAGGAATTCATCCCCATGATGTTGTCATTGTTGCTGCGGTATTCGGGATAAAATACCTCCGAAACCATCACGTACTGGTCGCCTTTCGGGATAATGTCGTGAACTAGTAACCGGTAGTTGAGTTTCAGATCACCGCCCGAGTCTTTCTTTTTCTGAATCCGCCGTTCTATTTTTTCCTGCTGCCGCTCGTTCATGAACGAAAAGAAATTGGCAAAATCCGTAAAGCTGTGGTAACGGGTGTACTGCACTTCATCGTCAAGAATTTTGCTGATAAACATCCCCTGCGAGGCCGCGCTGCTGGAGTTTTGCATATTGCGGTAGCCGTAGGTACCAATCATCAGCTTCACCGAATCGTTCAAAATCTGCAACTTTCCGCTCAGGAAGGAATAGTCGTCTTCTGGTTCCACCAAAACCTGCGAATGCCGCTGCCCGGAGGCGTCGTAAGTGTGGGCGACGAGCTTAATCTCCCTGCGATTTTTAACCGCAAAACTCACGTTCACCAATTGGTGGATGGTGTCGGTTTCTATCGACTGAATAGCGTTAGAGCCGCGAATGGCGGAAGGCAGAATTTTGGTTTGCTGAGTGTGTAAGTCCGTGTAAATCAATACGGGTTCATCCCGCACCGTGCCCGCCATAAACAGCGCGTAGCCGAGTGACTTGAAATCAGTAATCTCGAAACGATCCAGCGTATTGATCGTAAAAGTCTCGACAAAGCCCGGTCCGATGTTTACCTTGACGATCTGGTATATCGGACTCCGGTACCGGCTGAAAAGCAAGAAGACCGAGCCGCCGTCGTAAGTGGAGGCAATGTAGTCGAGGTTGTTCTCAATATTGCCGTCGATAGACCACCTCCGTTCGAGACTGGTGTCGAAAAGCTGAACATTATAGGCGTTTCGGCCCGATTGGGAAACGAGCAGCACCCCGCGCTCTCCAAGGGGAATAGTCTGATAGGTTTCACTTTTGTCAGGAACAGGCAGCTCGACCCGCTTGGTTTCTTGGGCCGAAACGGAGTTGAAAAACAAAGCACACCACGCGAAAAAAAACGCAGCGCGTAAACGCAATAATCTGTCAGTCATGGGCTAATCCTAGAATAATATCAAACTCTTCGGCGCGGATGGGCAGCACCGAAAGCCGCGATTGGCGAACGAGTGACAGGTTTTGTAGCCGATCGTCGGACTTGATTCGGGCCAAACTGACGGCCTTGGGAAAGCGCTCGACGGGAACTAAGTCCACCACCACCCAGCGGGTGTCCTGGGTGGTCGGGTCGGGGTAATGTTCCTTCACAACTTTCGCCAAGCCTACGACTTCCTTCCCCTCGTTACTATGGTAAAAAAGCACTAGGTCGTCTAACTTCATGGTTTTTAGGTTGTTACGAGCCTGGTAGTTCCTCACCCCGTCCCAAACGCCGCGCTTTTCTTTAACGAGGTCGTCCCACGAATATTTGAAAGGTTCCGATTTGACAATCCAGTAGTTCATTATTGAAGGGGTAAAGTTCCAAACGGGGCCGCCCGGCGGGTACAAAGCGATGCGGCGTTCCGACACAAAGTGAAATTATTCAACTCTTTGTTTTAAATCAAAATCAATCTCCCAGGTATGATCGGCCAGCATATTGACTTTGGCAATGAACGATTGAAAAGGTTTTTTTCGGCCCCACTCTCGGGGGCCGATAAGCGAGAGCGTATCGCCGCCATCCGCTTTTTCGTACAGGTAGTACGTTTCGCCGATGATGGGTTCAAAACTCATCTGTGCCGAATAAATCCGTTCCGAAATCTCGACGCGTTGACTGATGAGTTTGGCTTGCTCGGCCAGAAGCTGCATCTGTTGGTAGAGCTGGGCAAGTTGGATGTCCGTTTGTTGGTGCATGGCTACCAAGCTGCGGCTTTTGACCTTGCCCATATCCTCGGGCCGGATCACGGCACCGCCCACCGTGTGGGCGTATTCCATCAATCCAGGGTTTTTGGCGATCTTTTCGTCGCCCGTTGTTTCTTGTACGTGATTCATAACTCTGCTAAACGCCCAAAAATACGCATTGTTTCTGCGGGGTTGAAAGCAATTACCGAACTTTGGGCTTAAAATCGACACCATGGACTATTGGACAACCCGCAGCGATAAGATTTTTGAGGAGCCAATTCCGAACGACCCTTACTTCAAATCGGTCTATGACTTTGCCAAAGCTTGGCTGCAAGGACAAAAAACCTTCCTTCTCACTACTTCCGGCTCGACGGGAACACCCAAGGAAATCGCCCTCAATCGCGAGCAAATGATTGCCTCCGCCCACCTGACGGGGCAAGCACTGGACTTGCCCCAAGGAACGCGCGCGCTGGTGTGTTTGAACGTGAACTATATCGCCGGGATAATGATGCTAGTCCGCGGACTGGAACTTGATTGGCAGCTTACGATCGTAAATCCCGGCAGTAATCCGCTGCTGGATGTGCCGGAGGCGGTTTGTTTTGACTTTGTGGCGCTAGTTCCCTTGCAGTTGACGGCTATTTTGCGCGATGAAAGCACACGCGGGCGGGTAGGGGACTTGGGAAAAATACTGCTTGGTGGTGCGCCCCTTTCGGAGATACTTTCACGCGAAGTTCGAGGATTAAAAATTCCCGTTTATCAAAGTTACGGAATGACCGAAACGGTTTCGCACGTAGCCCTCCGGCGAGTGAACGGGCCTGCGTCGCAAGAAAACTTTCAGGTGCTGCCGG
>Ga0105045_10005358_pt1 | contig 11290 bp, 9 predicted proteins | sample MAT02_FD_78089 | JGI IMG/M metagenome (GOLD analysis project Ga0105045, IMG submission 78089) | Freshwater microbial communities from Lake Fryxell liftoff mats and glacier meltwater in Antarctica - MAT-02 (megahit assembly) | ecosystem: Environmental > Aquatic > Freshwater > Ice > Liftoff... | reverse complement strand
TAATCACCGAATCTTGCCCCCTGAGCGGAACGTTGCTGATCCGGTCAAACCCTATTTCGGGCGTATCAGAGTAATTGGGGGGCACAAAACAGGCCGACAAACCGCCCAAAAAGCAAAAAGCAAAAACTATATTGACTATTTTAACGTTTTTCATGGGTCATGAGGTAATAGTACTAACCAAAATTGGTTTGGGGCCAACTAAACGTGAATGCTCAAAAATCAAAATAATCAACCAAGCTAGTCCCCAACCGAGCGTAATCTAGGTATAAAATGCAATTTATTAAATCTTTCAAACAATCGCTGTTCAAAATCACAAAAGATAATTTTGTGGAACACGCTTTGGCACTTTTCCGGTTTCAAGCGACCAACAATCCTATTTACGCCAATTATATTGCCCATCTGGGAATTAAACCAAGCAGCCTCCGCAGCATTGACCAAATTCCTTTTCTGCCCATTGAGTTTTTCAAACACCACTCAATAGTAAGCAGTCCAGCCCCTGCCTCGCACGTATTTGCGAGCAGTGGCACCACCGGGCTGGACACCAGCAAACTGTTGGTGAGCGATCTGCCGTTCTATCAGCGGGTGGCTGAATGTGCTTTTGAGCAATTTTATGGCCCATTGGCTGATTACCATTTGCTGGCCTTGCTCCCGTCTTACCTCGAGCGCAACAATTCCTCACTGGTGTTTATGGTGGATCATTTTATGCACCGCACTTCACGCCATTCGGGCTTCTTCTTACACGATACGGACAAATTGGCCCAGCGGTTGAAAGAAATGCAAATGAGTTCTCACAAAATTCTTTTAATTGGCGTAACATTTGCACTTTTGGATTTTGCCGGGCAGTTCCCAATGCCACTGCCCAACGGCACAGTGGTGATGGAGACGGGTGGCATGAAAGGGCGGCGACGGGAAATGGTGCGGGAAGAGTTTCACCAACTTCTGCAAAATGCCTTTGGATTGGCCCAGGTGCATTCTGAATATGGCATGACCGAACTGTTTTCGCAATGCTATGCCCGGGCCGGGGGCGAATTTGAGTGTCCGCCCTGGGTACGTGTTTTGCTCCGCGACCTCAACGACCCATTTGATCTGGGCGCAGATCGGAAAAATGGGGGGATCAATGTGATCGACCTGGCCAATGTGGATGCCTGTGCATTCATTGAAACCAAAGACATTGGGGCACGTCAGCCGGGCAGCGAGACATTCCGGGTGCTGGGCCGCTTTGACAATACCGATCTCCGGGGCTGTAACCTGCTGATTGCCTGAAAATTGATTTACTTATTATCTAACTATATAATCATCTCCACCCCATGAAAGTAATCAAACTTGTTGCCGTGATCGTCTGCGTTTCGCTGTTGGGCCTTTCTTCTTGTGCGTACAAGACTTGCCCCACTTATGCCCAAAAAGCTCCAGCCAAAACCGTGGCCAAGTACTAAACTGCCATTGGTGGCGGCAATCTGACCGCGCGGCCACGAACGGCCGCGAAGCTGATATGCACCAAACCAAAAGCCTGTCAAGTTCACTTGACAGGCTTTTGGTTTGGTGGCCACTGGCTAGATTTTCATCACCCAGCCCCTAGTATCAGCCTTGCGGCCCCGCTTGATGTCCTCCAGTTCGGCGTAAATCTTGGGGGCCAGTGTGCGACCTTCTACTGGGGGCAGTTCGTAGTTGGTGCCGTCATGGCCGATCGTTTTGATGTGGGCGATGGTAGCGGCAGTCCCCACCCCAAATGCTTCTTGCAGCGTCCCGTTTTGGGCCGCCGCGATAACTTCGGCCACGCTGGCCTTGCGCTCTTCTACGGCCACGCCCCACTCGCGGGCCAAGATCAATACGCTCTTACGGGTGATGCCCGGCAGCACGGTATCGGTTTCGGGAGCAGTGATGAGCACATTGTTGATCAAAAACATGACGTTCATTGAGCCAGCTTCTTCAATGTACTGATGGTCACGGCCATCGGTCCAAAGCACTTGATCATAACCTTCTTGGTAGGCCAGTTTAGTGGGCAGCATGGCGGCAGCATAGTTGCCCGCCGTCTTGGCTGCGCCGGTTCCCCCGGCGGCGGCCCGGGTGTAGTGGGTCTCTATTTTCACTTTGACCGGATCACTGTAATACACGCCGGCGGGCGAAGTAAAGATCAAAAACTTGAAATCTTCGGAAGGTCTCAGGCCAATGAAAGCATCGGTAGCAAACAATACGGGCCGGATATAGAGGGAGCAGCCCTCACCTGGGGGCACCCAACCGCGATCCAGTTGCAGCAATTCCCGCAAGCCGCCCAAGAAAATCTCTTCGGGCACTTCGGGCATGCACATCCGGGCGGACGATACGTTCATCCGCTTCCAGTTTTCATCTGGACGAAAGACCAGCACTTCACCATCAGTATTTTTATAGGCTTTTAATCCCTCAAAAATCGATTGGCCGTAGTGGATGGCCGACAGGGCAGGGCTGAGGCTAAGATCACCGTAAGGAATAATTTGCACATTGGTCCATGCCCCGCCAATATAATCGGCAGAAAGTAAGTGGTCGGCGAAGGTACGGCCAAAAACCGGGTTCTCTAGGTCAATTTCCGGCAAACGGGATTTGGCCACCGGGTGGATGTCAATATCCAGGGCATTGTCGATGATCATAAGCTAAAAAGGTTTAAACTATTTTCCATTTCAAAAGGGTGGGGCTACAGATTGCCAAAATTATCATAAATGACGGCCAATAATTCTTGGTGGACTTGTGCATGGCCACTGGCCACCAGTTCGCGCCCAAAGAGATAGGTGTCACCGTCCCGAAAGTCGCTGACCCGCCCGCCGGCTTCCTCCACCAGCAGCACGCCGGCGGCAATGTCCCACGGGTTGAGGTTTTTCTCATAAAAAGCCTCAAAGCGGCCCGCCGCCACGTAGGCCAAATCCACCGCCGCCGACCCGATCCGGCGGAAACCGTGGGTCTTGAGCAAAAAGGCTTTTAACAAGCCCATGTACTTGTCCAGATCGTCATTCTGGTAGGGGAAGCCAGTGGCTACGAGGCTCACGGCCAAGGAATCGACCGCCGAAGTGCGGATGGGCTTATCGTTGAGAAAGGCCCCGCCCCCACGCACGGCATGAAAACATTCCTTGGAACTGACTTCGTACACTACCCCGAGCAACACTTGGCTGCCTTGGGCCAAAGCAATGCTGATGGCGTATATGGGCAGCCCGTGAACAAAGTTGGTGGTGCCGTCCAACGGATCGATGATCCAATTGAGGCCCCCCGGTATCTCCTCGCCACTTCCTTCTTCGGCAATAAAGCCGGCTTGGGGCAGCAGTTCCGACAAACGGGCCACGATCTGGGCTTCAGATTCCTTATCTACATAAGAAACCAGATCATTTTTACCTTTGACTTCGGTGCGGGCCCGATCAAAGGTGCGGGCCTCATGACGGATGAACCCGCCTACTTCGTCCGCCAAGCGGATTACTTCGCGCACCAAGAAATTTATATCCACAAGCTGCAAAATAAGGTTTGGCGTAAACTTAATTTTTATTTAGAGCAAATCAAACAAATTGTTGACCCCAATTTGTTTATCGCGCACAAAACCCTCGCCAAAACGCGTGCGGATGGACTGGCCAAACTCGCGTGCGCGGGCTTCCAAAAAATGGATGAATTCGGGCGTGGCGATAAAAGTGGGTTCATTGACTTGCCCGGGCACAAAAAACTGGGACCGGTAAGCATAAATGGCGTCCATTTTTGTGTCCCAAAAGTCAGAAATATCGACCACAAAGTCGGGGGCAAGGTAATTGCTCTGGATCATGTGGTAGAGGTTTTTGGGCCGCCAAGCTGCTTGCATTTCATTGTCCAAATACGTTTCAATCTTTTTGAGCCCAGCCAAGAAACAGGCCTTGGCCACCAACTGCGCCCCCTTTCCGTGGTCGGGGTGGCGGTCTGACACGGCATTGCCAATCACGATCTCGGGTTGATACTGGCGGATGGCCCGAATGACGGCCAATTGGTGGGGCTCATCATTGACAAAAAAACCATCGCGGAAGTTGAGGTTTTCCCGAATGGCCAGCCCCATGATTTTGGCGGCCTCGGCGGCTTCTTCGGCCCGCAGCTCGGCCGAGCCGTTGGTGCCCAGTTCGCCCGCCGTTAGATCCACCACGCCTACTTTGTACCCCCGGGCAATGTGGGATAAAATTGTTCCCCCGCAGCCCAGTTCGGCATCATCGGGATGGGCGGCGATCACCAACAGGTCAAGTTTCATGCGCGAGAAAGTACCGGATAAGCGTTAAGTTTGTACCGCCGCAAAGGTATCCATTTAAACAGAAAGCCAGTCCAATGAAGTTCGCCACCAAAGCTGTCCATGCCGGGGTTCAGCCTGACCCATCCACCGGGGCCATTATGACCCCGATTTATCAAACGTCCACCTATGTGCAAGCTTCCCCGGGCCAGCACCAGGGCTACGAGTATGCGCGCACCCAAAACCCCACCCGCGATGCCCTGCAAGCTAGCTTGGCCGCGCTGGAAAATGGGCAGTTTGCCTACTGCTTTGCTTCCGGGATGGCGGCCATCGATGCGGTGATCAAGACCCTAAACCCCGGCGACGAGGTGATTGCGGCCAATGATCTGTACGGTGGCACCTACCGGATTTTTGTGCGGGTGTTCGCCAAATATGGCATCAAGTTTCACTTTATCGATATGGATCAGGCGGCCAATGTGGCGGCCTATATCAACGCCAACACCAAACTGATCTGGCTGGAAACGCCCACCAATCCGCTGCTCAATATCATCGATATTGCCCAAGTTTGCCAGATTGCCAAAACCCACGGTTTGCTGGTGGCGGTGGACAATACCTTCGCTTCTCCCTATCTCCAAAACCCGCTGGATCTGGGGGCCGATGTGGTGATGCACTCCGTGACCAAATATATCGGGGGACACTCCGACGTGGTGATGGGTGCCCTGATCACCAACCACGAGGGCTTGGCCCAAGAATTGAAATTTTTGCAGAACGCCGTCGGGGCGGTGCCCGGCCCCCAAGATTGCTTTTTGGTGCTGCGGGGCATCAAGACGCTGCACTTGCGCATGAAGGCCACCTGTGAGAATGGTGAGCAAATTGCCAATTTTTTAAATCATCACCCCAAGATCGGGCGGGTTTATTATCCGGGATTGGTGCACCATCCCAATTATGCCATTGCCCAAAAGCAGATGCGGGGTTTTGGGGGGATGCTGTCCTTCACGCTCCGCAACGACAGCGTGCCCAATGCCATCAAAGTGCTGGAAAGTTTCTCGCTCTTTTCCTTGGCCGAATCGCTCGGGGGAGTGGAATCGTTGTGCGGCCACCCAGCCACCATGACCCACGCCAGCATTCCCAAGGCCGAGCGCGAAAAATATGGGCTGGTGGATTCGCTCATCCGGCTCAGTGTGGGCATTGAAGACGTGGAAGATTTGGTGGCCGACTTGGAAACTGCTTTGGCCAAGGTCGATTAATTTCCGGTCCGCCTGTAGTTCGAGTGGGGCTTGCGGGTGCAATGACCAAACTGCGCCAAAACTACCCGCAGCAACCAAGTTATTTTTTAACCCTAAAAGTGTGGAATCTGGGTCAGATTCCACACTTTTAGGGTTTTATTTTATGGTAAATTCCCCAAAAGTGGCGGCATTGGTTGAGAGCGCCCCTAACTAATAGCTTATCTGTTTGGCTGACTGCGGCACTGCTGGCCTATCCCCGTTTTTTGATGGCGAAGGTCATTTTCTCAAGTGGCCATTTATCCACGACAATGGCACAAATATTGTCAAAGCTAGATCTGACCAAAGCTAGCTGCTCACCGGCAGTTTGCCCACGCCAACGGGTCCTGAAAGACCCGGTGTCGAAAGTTAAAGTTGGTTTGTCCTCAATCAACCTAAATGGGTATTTTTACATCACATCAAAAGATCGCTTGCCGATTTTTTCTGCGCCTTATCAGCGGGTTGTTCCTTTGTGGGGCATCCAGCCTGTCGCTGTTCGCCCAAGACGATTTGGGTGGACTGAAGGAGCGTTACATCGTGGCCCTCAATACCGACAATTACGAAGCCCGGGCCAACTATGCTTCCCAATTGGCTGAAAAGTACCGGCAAATGGAGCGGCTGGACGAATCTGCCAAATATCTCAATGAGGCCATTGCTGCCTACAACAAAATTAACCGCACCATTGATCTGCTTCGTTCCTTCCGTCAACTGGGTGAGCTGCAGGTTCGGAGAAAGCAATACCAAGAAGCCATTCTTAGTTACCGGGAAGTGATCAAGCAATACAAGATTTTGGGCAACCAAGAAGGTATGTTGTACACGATGCTGGTGGTGGCCGATCTTTACAACAAAACCGATGCGCCCCAAATTGCCATTCAGGGACTGCGCGGCCGGGCCGAGCCGCTTTCGTTGGAACTTAAACTGGACAGTGCGCGGCTCAAGACCTACAACCTGATAGTAGTGAGTTGTTTGCTGGCCAAGCGGAGTGACCAAGCCGAAATGTACCAGCATAAATACAGTCTGCTGGCCGATAGCATGAAACAGAAATTGGTGTCTGGTATTACAGCCCGAGCCGAAGAAGATAAGCTAAAACAGGCCGAAGAGCTCAAACAAGCCGGCAGTTTGATCGCGAGCAAGGACTTAGCCCTGCGCAATATCAGCGAAGAAAAAGAGGAAGTGGAAAAACGGATTGCCCTTACCGAAGATTTCGTGAGTACATTGACGATCGAGAAAGCGGTGCAAGAACAAACCATTGCCGACAAGGAAGAAGTGGTGGACATCCAGCGCAAGTCGCTGATACTGGCCCTGATTGTGATCCTGATAGTGTTGGGGTTGAGTTTTATGCTTTTCCGCACCTTGTCGGCCAATAAACGGTATGTGAAAAAACTGGGCCAACAAAATACCGAAATTTTAGCGCAAAAAACCGCCATTGAGCAACAAAAGAACAAACTCGAGCAACAGCACACACTAGTCAATGACAGCTTGCGCTACGCCGAGCGAATCCAGCAAAGTATAATGCCCAGCAATACCGAAATAGGGGGCTTTTTCAGCGATTTTTTTGTTGTCAACCGGCCCAAGGACATTGTTTCGGGTGATTTTTATTGGTTTGCCAACTTGGGAGATTATGCCATCGTTGCTTTGGCCGATTGTACCGGGCATGGGGTACCGGGCGCGTTCATGTCCATTATTGGCCATAACTTGCTCTATGACATCGTCCACCAGCGGAAAATTCGTCAACCGGGTCAGATGCTTGAGCTACTGAACCAGGGCGTACGGACGATACTTCAACAGCAAAATGGCTTCAATGACGATGGGATGGACATTGCCATTTGCCAGATATCCAAACCCCTAAATGGCGGCACTGAGCGCAAAGTTCTGTTTGCCGGGGCCAAAAGCTCGATGCAGGTTGTCGATAACCGGTTGCTGAACACCATCAAAGGCACCAATCGCAGCATCGGGGGGCGACAAAAGAAAATTCGCCCTTATGAAGAGCACGAGTTGGTGCTTACCCGGGGCAATATGATTTACTTCAATACCGACGGGATGATCGATCAGCGGAATGAAGCCCACGAAAAATATGGTTCTCCCCGTTTACATGATGCTCTCAAACGGCACTCAGGTTTCCCCCCTAGCACCCAATGCGATAACCTGCTGGCGGATTGGGCGGCATTTCAGGGGCAAATGCTCCAATTGGACGATATCTCAATGATTGGCATCCGAATCTAGGGTCGGGCAAGCAATAATCGGTCAAATAAAAAGCTGTGCCACTTCCCTTGGGCAGTGGTACAGCTTTTACCGTTTTCAGCCCGATTGGCTGGTTATGCTTGGCTCTCGGTTTGCGGCTTTGGTTTTGGGGCCACTTTGTTGGCCGACCGCGGGCGTGAGTTGCCATAAGAACCCTTGGCAATTTTGCCCTTCAACGATTTTTTATCGCCTTTTCCCATGTTAAAATATGTTTAGGTGGAATGCTTAGTTAAAAATGCTATTGAGTGACCAAAAGACTGCCTCAATAATTGCATTGAATACAAAATTACGCTTTTAACTTCAATTCCCGCAGCCGTTCGTCCAGAAATTCCCCAGCGGTCACGTCGGGGTAAGCCTTGGGGTGGTCGGCGTCGATGCAGTTGGGCAGGGCGGCCAAGCTCATCTCGGATCGGGGGTGCATGAAAAAGGGGATCGAGAAACGCGAAGTGTTCATTTTTTCCCGGGGCGGGTTTGCCACCCGGTGGATGGTCGATTTGAGCCGGTTGTTGGTGTGCCGTTCCAGCATATCGCCCACATTGACCACCACTTGCTCGGGCAGGGCCGTGATGGGGATCCACTGGCCATCGCGGCGCAGCACTTGCAAGCCCTCGGCGCTGGCCCCCATGAGCAGGGTGATCAGGTTAATGTCGCCGTGGGCAGCGGCCCGCACTGCATCGGCTGGCAGCGCGTCGGGGTTGGCAATGGGGAAATAATGGATGGCCCGCAAAATACTGTTGCCAAATTTCACCTTTTCATCAAAATAATTTTCGTCAAGCCCCAAGTAAAGCGCGGCGGCCCGCAACAGGTGCACGCCAGCCCGCTCGAGGGTGCGGTAGGCTTCCAATGACAGTTCGCCAAAGTTGGGCAGCAGGTCGGTCGGGAACACATTGTCCGGGTATTCTTGCTTGACGGGATCGGTGGGGTCGGTCACTTCTTGCCCCACATGGTAAAACTCTTTGAGGTCGGGCACCGAGTGTCCCTTGGCTTGCTCTTTGTTGCGGCCAATGTAGCCGCGCTGCCCCGCCAGTTCAGGAAATTCATACTGCTGCTTGGTGGTTTCGTCGAGCACAAAAAATTGTTTCACGAGCGCATACAATTGGCTGGTCAGCGCATCGCTCAGCCCATGGTTTTTGACGGCCACAAAACCGATATTGGTCCAGGCATTGCCCAGATCCTGCACAAATTTGGCTTTGCGCGTTGGATCGCCCGAAGTGAAGTCGGCCAAATCCAATGAGGGTACTTCGTCATATAATATCTCTGCCATGGTTGATAACTGAATATGGTTGATAGCCCAAAAATTACGCAATGCTTTCTTTTTTGAAGGTGGCCCGGATGGCCTCTAGGTCATAGGGGAGGTATTTGCTCACATCGCCGTCATATTTGTAAATATCTCGGACAATAGTAGAACTGATATAGGCGAGTTTGGGGGAGGTGATTAAAAAAACTGTTTCCAAACTGTTCACTTGGTGATAGTTGACTTGGGCAATGGTGTTTTCATATTCATAATCGGTCGTGTTGCGCAGCCCCCGCAGCAAGAAATTCGCCCCCACTTTTTCGGCAAAAACGGCAGTCAGCCCTTGAAATACCTCAATCCGCACGTTCTCTGTGTTCTTGAAGGTTTCGTTGATACAAGCCACCATCAGATCAAGCGGGAAGAACCGCTGTTTTTGGCTGTTGTGGCCAATGCCGATGATGATTTCATCAAAAAAGCGGCTGCCCCGGCGCACAATGTCCTCGTGGCCTTTGGTGAAGGGATCGAACGAGCCGGGAAAAAGGGCAGTGCGTTTCATGCAGTAGGTTTTAGGCCGCTAAATTGAGCTTTTTGGGAATAAATCCCAAACCTGGGGCAGTAGAAGATCAGCCAAAAGCCAACCAAGCCAAAACAATGGACCAACACTTCCAGCCACCCAAGGTAACTAAAACGGTTGATCCATGTTGGATTGTTTATACCATTACCACTACCTCGAGGGCAATTTTCAATTTCAATTCGTCCAGTTCAATTTCCACTCCCTCCGCCAATTGATCCACTACTTGGAGCGAAATCGCCTGCACTTCTTGGGCAATATAGGCATGGAATGCGGCCACGGCTTGCCCAATGGCCGCGTCGGTGGTTTGCAACTGTACGTTGATCTTGTCCTGCACTTCAAAATTACTGTCCTTGCGCAGGTTCTGGATCCGGTTCACCAAATCCCGGGCAATGCCTTCTTGGCGCAGTTCGTCGGTGAGGGTAATGTCCAGTGCCACCACGATTTCGCCGCTGCGGGCAGTGGCCCAGCCGGGGATGTCATTGGACTCGATGAGCACATCGGCCAAGCCCAAGCTGATGGGGGTGGCTCCATTGGGCACCGAAAGGCTTCCCTGAACGGTTAAATTGAGGATGGCCTCGGTGTCCATTTGCCCCAAGAAGGTTTGGATGGTCTTCATTTGTTTGCCCAACCCTTTTTGGGCCAACGCGGGGAAATTGGGCTTTATCTTCTTGGAAACCAAGCCACTAGAATCATCAATAAAGACAATGTGCTTGACGTTCACTTCGGTCAAAATTTCTTCCTGCACTTCCAGTACGTATTTTCGCTGGGTCGGGCTGAACCCGGGGATGGAGATTTTCTGGAGTGGTTGGCGCACCCGGAGCTTTTGTTCCTTGCGGATGGAGTGGACCAGGGAACAGACTGTTTGGGCCAAGGCCATTTTCTCCTCCAAGGCTGGGTCGATCAAGGCGCGGTCGCCGTGGGGGAACTCACCGAGGTGAACAGATTCGGCAGCCTCGCGGCCCGTCACCAAGTTCAAATCCCGATACAGCAAATCGGCGTAGAACGGGGCCACCGGTGAGGCCAGCTTGGCCACGGTGACCAAGCAAGTGTACAGCGTTTGGTAAGCCGCAATCTTATCGTCGGTCAGTTCCCCTTTCCAGAAACGTTTGCGGTTCAGGCGCACGTACCAGTTGCTCAGGTCGTCATTGACAAAATTTTGGATGGCCCGGGTGGCTGGGGTGGCATCGTAATCGCCGTAGGCATTGTCCACCACTTGGGCCAGCGAGTGGAGCTTGGAGATGATCCAGCGGTCGCTCTCGGTTCGCTCCGCTAGGGGCACTTCGGCACCTTGGAAAGCGAAATTGTCCAAATTGGCGTACATAGCAAAGAAATTGTACGTATTTTGGAGAGTGCCGAAGAACTTGCGCTGCATGTCTTGCAGGCCGTCGATGCTGAACTTGAGGTTGTCCCACGGTGAGGCGTTGGTGATCATGTACCAGCGCACGGCATCGGCCCCAAAGCGGTCGATGGTGTCAAACGGGTTGATGGCATTGCTCAACCTTTTGGACATTTTGTTGCCGTTGGCATCCAGTACCAAACCAGTGGACACTACGTTTTTGAAAGCCACGCTATCGAACAGCAAACCGGCAATGGCGTGGAGGGTAAAGAACCAGCCGCGCGTTTGATCTACGCCCTCGGAAATAAAATCGGCCGGGAATACTTTATCGAGTTGGCCTCCGCTGGGTTTGAGGTCGGTCATGCCGTCGGGGTAATCGGCCGCATTTTCAAATGGAAAGTGAAACTGGGCATAGGGCATGGCCCCTGAATCGAACCATACATCGATC
>Ga0105045_10005357_pt1 | contig 11291 bp, 12 predicted proteins | sample MAT02_FD_78089 | JGI IMG/M metagenome (GOLD analysis project Ga0105045, IMG submission 78089) | Freshwater microbial communities from Lake Fryxell liftoff mats and glacier meltwater in Antarctica - MAT-02 (megahit assembly) | ecosystem: Environmental > Aquatic > Freshwater > Ice > Liftoff... | reverse complement strand
TCGCAGCCGCGAGACGAACGAAGTGGACCGGTTCTGCGATGCCGTCGGGTTCAAGCGCATCGCGCACATGCCCGATATCGACGCGATCCGCCGCAGCCGGTTGAAGAAAAAGACCCTGTTCGCAATGGATGCCGACGAAGACGTGGTGCGCGCGCGCGCCGAATACATGCGGCTGGCCGAGGCGCTGTGGAACTCGACCGAGACGCTGGCCCCGGCCCCGCTGCCCGACCGTGAAATCTTTGAACTCCTGGGTTTCGACTGATGGACTACACCGCGACACGCGACCGGGTCGAAACCTATTTCGACCGTTCCGCCACCAAGGTGTGGGAACGTCTGACATCCGACGCGCCGGTCAGCGGCATCCGCGCCACGGTGCGCGCGGGCCGCGACCGGATGCGCGCGCTGATGCTGAACCAGTTGCCCGCCGATCTGCGGGGGGCGCGGGTACTGGACGCGGGTTGCGGCACCGGGGCTATGGCGGTGGAACTGGCACGGCGCGGCGCGCGGGTGGTGGCGGTCGATATCTCGCCCCAACTGATCGACATCGCCCGCCGCCGTGCGCCGCCGGATGCCGCCATCGACTGGGTCGCGGGCGACATGCTGGACCCGGCGCTGGGCCAGTTCGATGCGATACTGGCGATGGATTCGATGATCTATTACAATGCCGATGATGTGGCGGGCCTGCTGACACGCGCCGCTCCCCGTCTGGCGGGCCGGTTCGTGTTCACCCTGGCACCCCGCACCCCGGTGCTGATGGCGATGTTCCGGATGGGCAAGCTGTTCCCCCGCGCCGACCGCAGTCCGGTGATGATCCCGCACCGCGCCGCCGATATCGTCACCGCCCTTGATGGACGCGGAACCCTGACCGAGGCCGGACGGATCAATTCCGGTTTCTACATCAGCCAGGCCCTGGTGTTCGAAGGGGCGCGTCAGTGATCATTCCGGCCAAGGCCCTGCAACGTCTGACCATCGGCGCCCTGCCCTTTGCGGACGCGGCCAGCGAAAGCTTGCCGCAATCGCCACTTCTGCGGCTGTCGCTGTTCCAGATCAGTGTCGGCATGGCGCAGGTGATGCTGCTGGGCACGCTGAACCGGGTGATGATCGTCGAATTGTCGATCCCGGCCCTGCTGGTGGCTGCGATGATCGCGATTCCGGTCCTGATCGCGCCGTTCCGCGCGCTGCTGGGGTTCCGGTCCGACACCTATCGCAGCGCGATCGGGTGGAAGCGTGTTCCCTATCTGTGGTTCGGCACCTTGTGGCAGTTCGGCGGGCTGGCGATCATGCCGATGGCGCTGCTGGTGCTGTCGGGCAACCGGGTGATTGATGCCGACTGGGCCGGATATGGCGGGGCCGCGCTGGCGTTTCTGCTGACCGGGCTGGGCATGCACATGACCCAGACGGCGGGCCTGGCGCTGGCCGCCGACCGCGCGTCGGACGAAACCCGGCCAAAGGTCGTGGCGCTGCTATATGTCATGTATCTGATCGGAATGGCATTTTCCGCCCTGATCATCGGCACTCTTTTGCGCGATTTCAATCCGCTGCAGTTGATTCAGGTTGTGCAGGGCACCGCCGTGATCACCATCGTGCTGAACCTGATCGCGTTGTGGAAACAGGAACGCCTGTCGCCGATGACCAAGGCCGAACGTGACGAACCGCGACCTTCCTTCCGCGATGCCTGGCGTGACCTTACCAATGGCGGCGATGCGGGGCGGCTGCTGGTCGTGGTGTTCATCGGCACCATGGCGTTCCAGATGCAGGACGTGCTGCTCGAACCCTATGGCGGCGAGGTGATGGGCCTGTCGGTCTCGGCCACCACCATGCTGACGGCGATGTGGGCGATTGGCGCGCTGATCGGGTTCGGACTGGCCGCGCGCTGGCTCAAGTCCGGGATCGACCCTTATCGCATGGCGGCACGCGGCATTCTGGCAGGTGTCGTCGCCTTTACCGCCGTGATCTTCTCCAACCCGCTGGGGTCGGTCGCAATGTTTTATGCCGGGGCGACGCTGATCGGTTTCGGTGGCGGCCTGTTCGCGGTGTCGATGCTGACGGCGGCGATGGCTCTGCCGGTTACGGGCCTGGCGGGCCGGGGTCTGGCACTGGGTGCCTGGGGCGCGGCGCAGGCGACGGGCGCAGGTCTGTCGATCCTGATCGGCGGCGCGGCGCGCGACATTATCAACCACGCCGCCCTTTCCGGCGCGCTGGGGCCGGCACTGGCCAGCAATGCCACCGGCTATGGCGCGGTCTACTATACGGAAATCGTGCTGCTTTTCGTCACACTTGTTGCCTTGGGCCCGCTGGTGCGGACACGGGGCCTGAACTCGGGCAACGCGGGCAGCCTTCGGCTGGCCGCGTTTCCGACCTGACCCAACGGGAGAACCTACCATGGTCGGCGTTACATTCTTTGGCGACTTTGATCTGGCGAGCGCCGCGATCTGGATGTTCTGGCTGTTTTTCGCCGGACTGATCTACTACCTGCAGACCGAAAACATGCGCGAGGGTTATCCGCTGCAGGATGACGACGGCAATACGGCACAGAATCAGGGGCCATTCCCGGTGCCGGCCGACAAGACGTTCCTGCTGTCCGATGGCGGCAAGCTGACGGTGCCCTCGGGACAGCGCGGCGACCGGACGGACCTGCCGATGGAACGCACATCAAAGGCGTACGGCAGCCCGTTCGAGCCGACCGGCGACCCGATGGCCGACGGCGTGGGCCCCGCATCCTGGGCCCCGCGGCTGGATGTGCCGGAACTGGATCATCAGGGCCATGCCAAGATCAAACCCCTGTCGATGCTGGCCGATTTCAAGGTTTTTGCCGGGCGCGACCCGCGCGGACTGGCCGTCGAGGCCGGGGATGGCGCGATTGTGGGCCGGATCGTCGACATGTGGGTGGACGTGCCGGAGTCGCTGGTGCGTTATCTGACGATCGATCTGAACCCCGAAGGCACCGGGCAATTGCGGCTGTTGCCGATCACGCTGTGCCGCATCCACGCCAACCGCGTGACCGTGCGGACGCTGTTTGGCGACAACTTTGCCGGCATCCCGACGATCGCGCGGAATGACCAGGTGACCAAGCTCGAAGAAGATAAAATCTGCGCCTATTACGCGGGCGGCGCGCTCTATGCCTCGCCCAAGCGGCTGGGACCCAAGATCTAGCCATTGACGCGACATATCGTCCGGCCCAGCCCGCCGGACGATGACGACCCGCCAGGACAAGGGAACGGCGGGAACGACAGACGGGAGGAACCCCATGACCCACCACGACGATTTCAACTTTGAACCGGTCCGCGGCCTGCCGGAAAAACTGCCCGAGGGCGAGCATATCCTGTGGCAGGGCGCCCCCGACGTGCGCGCCCTGGCGCGCGAGGCGCTGGGTGTGCGCTGGGTGGCGGGATACTTTGCCATCCTGACCATCTGGCGCGTGTCTGTCAGCGCATCCGCAATGCCGTTCGGTTAGGCACTCAGCCATGCTTTGCCGTTCGTCGTGTCCGGGATAATCGCCTGCGGGATCATCTACCTGATCGCCTGGGTGCAGTCGCGCGCGACGGTGTACACGCTGACGAACAAACGCGTGGCGATGCGGATCGGGGCCGCGCTGACGATGACGCTGAACCTGCCCTATGTCTGCATCGGCAACGCCCAGCTTGATCTGCGCAGCCGCGGCACCGGCACAGTGGCGTTCGAACTGATTGGCGGCACGCGGCTGTCCTATCTGATGACCTGGCCGCATGTCCGGCCCTGGCGCATGGCCCGCACCCAGCCCGCCTTGCGCTGTATTCCCGACGCGGCCGCCGTTGCGCAACTGTTCGCCGAGGCGGCAGAGACGCGGGTCAGCATGCCGGTCGTCGGCCGCGCCGATGATGACACCCGGGACGGCGCCGCCGTCGCCGCAGAATAAGGGGGGCAGATATGTCCGATCTACGCGTCCAGATGCGCCACCGCGACATCCACATGGTGCCGCGCATCCTTGTACAGGCCATGTTCGGCCTGATGTTTGCCTCGGTTGCCCTGGTCACCTTTGAACAGCTGTCGGGCCGTCCGAACGAAGGTGTGCTGATCGAGGCCCCGATCATCCGCGAAGTCACGCTCACCCTGACCGGCGATGTCCGCGGCATTTATACCGTGACCGATGCGCAGGGCGTGGTGATTGCACGGTCCAACGATGAACTGTCCGGGTTTCTGGGCGTGATCGGCCGGGTGTTCGACCGCAAACGCCTGGTAGAAGGCGTTCCCGGCAACCCGCCGGTCCGCGTCGTCTTGCGTGACAACGGTAATGTGGCCATCATCGATGACAGCACCGGAATGGTGACGGAACTGATCGGGTACGGACCGGACAATATCGCTGCTTTCGCCCAGTTCGTGAAGTGAACAGACCGGCCCGGGCGCCCAGCCAGCGTCAAGGGAATTTTTGGAAGAGGGAACACCAGATGGGACTATTGACGAGAACCCGCGAAACCGCACCCTGCACGGTGACGGTCAGCCATCGCTTTGAAGAACTGTCGGCGCATGTGCGCTTTGACAACGGTGCCGTGGTCAATCCCGGCGATTCGGTTCTGGTGCAAGGGCCCGAGATCATGGCCCCCTATGGCGAGGTCGTCGAAGAAAAGCGCATCGCCATCATCACCCGCGCATCGAAACTGGAACAGGTCTGGACCCGCGCCACCGGCGATTTCGAGGTGATGGAACTGTGCGAATTCAGCTTCTCGGGCGATAGCGAGGTGGCAGCATGAACGCGCAAACCTCGCTGCACAGCGCCGATGCCAGCACCGTCGAGGAAGCACTGGAACGCCAGGAGGTGATCGACAGCGAATCCGCGACCGCCGTGGCGATGCAGAACACCCTGCTGACCCCGCGTTTCTATACCACCGACTTTGAAGAGATGGATGCCATCGACGTCACCCCGGTCCGCGAGGCGTGGGACAAGCTGATCGCCGAAATGCAGGCCGATCCCAACAAGGGGCATTTCAAGAAGAATGCCGATTGGGACACCGTCGACTGGGACGGGATGGAGCCGCACCTGCGGGCCGAATTCATCGACTTCCTGATCTCAAGCTGCACGGCCGAATTTTCGGGCTGTGTGCTGTACAAGGAAATGAAACGGCGCGGCAAGAATCAGGACATCACCACCCTGTTCCAGCTGATGGCCCGCGACGAGGCGCGCCACGCCGGTTTCATCAACGATGCACTGCGCGAAGCCGGGATTGCGGTGAACCTGGGTTTCCTGACCCAGTCCAAGAAATACACCTATTTCCGGCCCAAGTTCATCTTCTACGCCACCTACCTGAGCGAGAAGATCGGCTATGCCCGATACATCACGATCTTTCGCCACCTGGAGGAACATCCCGAACACCGGTTCCACCCGATCTTCAAGTGGTTCCGCGAATGGTGCAATGACGAGTTCCGCCATGGCGAGGCCTTTGCCCTGCTGATGCGGACCGATCCGAAACTGACCAGCGGCATCAACCGCTACTGGATCAAGTTCTTTCTGACCGCCGTCTACGCGACGATGGCGGTGCGCGACCATCAGCGGCCCTATTTCCATCAGGCACTGGGTGTCGATCCGACCTGGTATGGCCACGAGGTGTTCCGGAAAACTTCTGAAATCTCGAAACAGGTGTTTCCGGTCACGCTGGACATCGACCACCGGCGCTGGCAACCCAACCTGGACCGGCTGCAGGCCGCCAACCAGCAGATCGCAGCCGGAAAGAAACAGGGCGGCATCGGCGGCTGGCTGAAGGAAAAGGCAGGCGCGGCCAAGGCGGGGATGACGTTCGTCTCGCTTTTGACCATTCCGGCGATCGCGAACGCGCCCCCGGTAAGTGCCCGTCTGGAACCGGCCTACTAGGCTCCGAAACACGGGCCGGGGGGCCATGCCTCCCGGTCCGACGCCCGGCCCGCCAAAAGACCGATGCTGACAGAAAACTGGACCTGACGTGCACCACCCCGCTACCCTGACCTTGCTGGCGATATTCCTGTGGTGGTTCTTCACCGGGATCATCCTGCTGGCCGTCCGCTGGGCCGACAGACAAGGCGGCACGGCGCACGGTATGGTGACCGTTGCGGGCGTGCCCATGCTGGCGCTGGGGGCCGCTGGCGTGATCCTGTCGCTTCCGGGCGACAACATCTGGTCGGTCTATGCCGGGTTTCTGGGCGCTTTGGCGGTGTGGGGGTGGATTGAGCTGGCCTTTCTGACCGGCATCGTCGCAGGCCCCGAACGCCGCGACTGCCCCCCCGGCCTGGCCGGCTGGCGTCGGTTTCACCGCGCATGGGGCACGGTGGCGCATCACGAAGTGGCGCTGACGCTGGGCCTGGCCACGCTGGCCCTGATCAGCTCCGGCGCGGGCACCAAGATCGCCGTCTGGACCTATCTGGTGTTGTATGTGGCCCGGGTCAGCGCCAAACTGAACCTGTTCTGGGGTGTACCCCGGATCAATTTCGAATTCCTGCCGGCCCGTCTGGCGCATCTGAAATCATATTTCCGGCGTGGTCCGATCACGCCGGCCTTTCCGGTGGCCATCACGTTCCTGTCCTTTGCCACCGGATACTTTGTCGAACGCCTGATCAGCGCCGGAAATCCGGTAGATCAGGCCGCCTATACGCTGCTGGCCGCGCTGTCCGCGCTGGCGCTGCTGGAACACTGGCTGATGGTGATACCGCTGCCGGATGCCAAACTGTGGCGCTGGATGTTGCCTGCGCCGAAAACCGATCTTTCGCCCATTCCAAACGAAGAAAGCCCAAGGCCATGATCTTTGATGTCCTTTTTAACGAACAACTCGATGTGCTCAAGGCCGAGGGGAACTATCGTTACTTCGCCGAACTGGAGCGCCAGGCGGGCAAGTTCCCCAAGGCGGTCCGTCACAGCAAGGATGGCGTGACCGAAGTCACGGTCTGGTGTTCGAACGACTATCTGGGCATGGGACAGCACCCGTTGGTGATCGAGGCGATGGTCGAGGCCGTGCGTCGCACCGGCACCGGCGCAGGCGGCACCCGCAACATCAGCGGCACCAACCATGACCACCTGCTGCTGGAACACGAATTGGCCGACCTGCATGGCAAAGAGGCCGCGCTTTTGTTCACGTCTGGCTATGTGTCCAACTGGGCGGCGCTGACCTGTCTGGGCTCGCGGCTCAAGGATTGCATCATCCTGTCGGATGCGGGCAACCATGCCTCGATGATCGAGGGCATCCGCCAAAGCCGCGCGACACGCGTGATCTGGAGACACAACGACGTAGCGGATCTGGAGGCCAAGCTGCGCGCCCTGCCCGCCAACGCGCCCAAGATCGTTGCGTTCGAATCGGTCTATTCGATGGATGGCGACATCGCTCCGATCAAGGCAATCATCGACGTAGCCGAAAAATACGGCGCGATGACCTATCTGGACGAGGTGCATGCCGTGGGCATGTACGGCCCGCGCGGCGGCGGCGTGTCCGAACGCGAGGGGCAGGCGCACCGTGTCACCCTGATCGAAGGGACGCTGGGCAAGGCGTTCGGCTGCATGGGCGGCTATATCACCGGATCGGCCGCGCTGTGCGATTTCATCCGCAGCTTTGCCAGCGGATTCATCTTTACGACCGCCCTGCCCCCGGCCATCGCGGCAGCGGCGCGGACGTCGATCGCCTATCTGAAAACGTCGGACGCCGAACGCCAGGGCCAGCAGCGGCAGGTCGCCCGCCTGCGCGCCGGACTGGACCGGCTGGGCCTGCCGCACATGAAAAACGACAGCCATATCGTGCCGCTGCTGATCAAGGACCCGGTCAAGTGCCGGATGATCGCCAATTACCTGATGGACGAATGGGGCATCTACGTGCAGCCGATCAACTATCCCACTGTGCCCAAAGGCACCGAGCGGCTGCGTTTTACCCCGTCGCCCCTGCACGCGGACGCCGACATCGACTATCTGCTGTCCGCGCTCAGCCTACTGTGGAAACAATGCGCCATCGCGCGCGCCGTGGCCTAGGGACGCAGGCACGCAAGGGTGTTCGGTGGGGGCTGGACGCACCTGCAGGAACGGTTAGATTGCCAGCCGACTGGGGCACCACCGTCGCACCATCAAAAAACCAAAGGAGACGATCAATGAAGATCCTGACACTCGCCGCCGCTCTGGCGTTGCTGTCGGCACCGGCATTCGCGCAGACCGAGGCTTCGATCCCGACGGGAGACGCCGAGGCGGGGGCCGCTTTGTTCGAGCGCCAGTGCGTGGCCTGCCATGTGGCCGCGAACGAAGCGGGCGAAGTGCTGGCCGGGCGCAATGCCCAGGTCGGTCCGAACCTTTACGGCGTCGAGGGCCGTACTCCGGGCATCTATCCCGATTTCGAATATAGCGACGCGATGATTGCCTATGGCGAGACCGGTGTCGTGTGGTCGGAAGAAAACTTTGTCGCCTATGTGCTAGACCCGACCGATTTCCTGCGCGAAGCGCTGGAAGATCGCCGGGCACGCGGCAAGATGGCGTTCCAGGTCCGCGCGGAAGAAGACGCGATCAGTCTGTACGCGTATCTTTACGCTCTGTCGCGGCCGGCCGAGTAAGGTCTGACTCAGATCGGTCGAACCAAGAGGGCCGCCGGGCAACCGGCGGCCCTCTTGTCATGCGGAACGGGCGGTGCGGGTCAAAACGGTGCGGATCAGGGCGGCGATCGTGGCCGGGTCTTCTTCGTGCACCAGATGCCCGCCGGTCGGCAGAGCGACCAGATGCGCGTCGGGGATCCTTTGCGCCGCATCGCGGCTGGTCGCGGGCGGCACCGCCCCATCCTGCGCCGCCGTGATCAGCGTGACCGGCACCGCCGTCTGCGGCAACCGCGCCAGCAGCGGGTCCAGCCGCCATTGCGCCATCATCGACAGCGTCCCGTCGACATGGTCGCGGTCCGCCAGCAGGCGCAGATAAAGCGCGATTCCGGCATCGTCCAGCACCGACCCGGTGCTGCGGATCATGTTGCGCACCGCCGTTTCGCTGGCGGCGCGCGACAGCAGATCGGCGGTAAAGGGTGACAGCGCCAGCACCTTGGCCAGCATCGGAAACAGCCAACCCGCCACGCCCTTGAAATTGCCCAAGGCGGCGTTGATCCCGATCACCGGCGCGCGCGGGCCCATTTCCGCCAGGCGCAGCGCGATGGCCGCACCCGCCGAATGGCCGATCAGGGCGGCGGGACGGATATCCAGATGCGCGATCAGCGCCGCGATGTCATGCGCCATCGAATCCAGCCCGCAGCGACCCTGCGCACCCAGTTGGGTAAAGCCCTGACCGGGCAGGTCGATGGCAGTGACGCGGTGGGTGGCAGCCAGCAGCGGGAACAGCCCGCGCCAGCTTTGGGTTGCACCGCCTGCGCCGTGGATCAGGATCAGGTCATCGCCGGCCCCCGCCTGCTGGACATGCCAGCGATGCGGGCGGTACAGGACCATGCGCGACGCATCCCGCATCGGCCAGCCTGCGGCATCCTGCGGAAATCGCATCCGTCAGCCCCCCTGTCCGACCGGCAAGGGGGCGCTGCCCCCGGCCTGCGGCCCCCCCGGGGGTATTTGGGCAAAAATGAATGGCCGATCAGTCATTCAGCACAGCCGCGACCGAGGCCGCCAGCCGTTTGGCATCGGCGCGGGGCAAAGGCAGGTAGGGGGCCGCCATGGTCAGGGCCAGTTCGCGCAGTTGCGGTTCGGGGCGGTTGCCGGTGTCGATGACCAGGGCATCCACGCCACCGGCCCGCAGGGCGCGGGCCAGCCGCTGCGCATCCTGAGCGGCCTGTGGCCTGTCGGCGCGGCCATCCAGAGTGATATTGGCCCGGCCGTCCGTCAAAAGTGCAACGGTGGGGGTCAGCCCCCGGCGGCGGGCCTGATCGGACTGGATCATCGCCGCCTCCAGCGCGGCGGCCAGCGGCGTGCCACCGCCACCCGGCAGGGCGGCCAGCCGCCGTTTGGTCTGCACCAGCGACCGCGTCGGCGGCAGCAGCAGTTCCGCCCCGGTGCCGCGAAATGCGATCAGCGCCACGTGGTCGCGCCGGGCATAGGCCTGGGCCAGAAGCAGTTCGACCGCGCCCTTCGCCTCTCCCAATCTGGCCAGCGCGGCCGAGCCTGAGGCATCGACGGCAAAGATCAGCAGGCGGTCCGAGCGTTCTTCGAACCGGCGCAGGTGAATGTCGCCGGGGCGGATCAGCAGGCCGGCCTGATCGGGCTGGGCGGCGCGGCGGATGGTCTGCCAGGGGGCGGCGGCGCGCAGGGTGGCGACGATGTCGATACGCTGGCCGTTTCCCGGCATCCCGGGACGCGATGGCAAGGGCCGGCCGCGCCGGTTGCCCTTGCGCGCCGCCCCAGTGCCGTTGCCGCGCCCGACGCGCGCCTTGCGCGCGGCCAGCCGGGCCAGCAGGTCGTCCGGCAGCAGGGCCTTGACGGCCTCGAGCAGCAATTCATCGGGCAGGACCAGATCGTCGGGCAGGGGTTCCTCGGGCGGGGTATCATCGTCGGGCGGGGGTTCTTCGGGGGGATCGTTCGGCGGCGGTTCGTTCTGGGGAATGCGCGTCGCGCGATGGGCCAGGGTCAGGGCGGCCGCGGTGGCAAGATCAGCCTCGGCCACCGTGGTGCGCCCGTCCAGCGCGGCCAGTGCGCGGGCGGCGCGCAGCGTAAACAGGGCGGCGCGGGCGCTGTCGATCCCCAGTTGTGCGGCGATGGTGACGATCTGGACCGTCATTTCGGGCGGGGTGGCGACCGATAGCAACAGCGCCCGGGCGGCGGCGATTTCTGCCCCGTCCCATTCCGGGCCGGTCTCATCGCCCAGCGCGACGTCCGTCAGGTCGATGCTGAAGGCCAGCCGTTCGGCCAGTGCCTGTGGCGGGCATTCGTCGGGTTCGGCGCCTTCGTCCAGCGCCAGCACACAGTGCCCCGCCCCTTGATCCAGCACCAATGCCAGGCGCGCCGCCAGATTGGGGGTGCAGCGTTCGGCCATGGTCAGCATCAGCGGCCCCGGCCGCGCCAGCAACCCCTGTGCCCGCACCATGCGCCCTGCCGCCAGCGTGCCCGACAGATCCAGCCCGCCGAACAGCGCGTCATCACCGATGCCCGGATGCAGGCGGCTGGACGCACCCAAGGGGGCCAGATGCCGCAGGAAGCCGTCGCGCACCGGTCCGGCGCGGGCACGCAGCGCGATACCGCCCAACACCGGGTCCACCGCCAGCAGCGCAAGCGCGGTCAGCGAGCGGGCAAAGACGTCAGGCAAGCACTTCCTCCACCACCCGGGATACGCGGACGCCGCTGCCGGCCTCGTCCAGCGGATCGCGGCGCAGGCGGTGGCGCAGGGCCATCGCCGCCACGTC
>Ga0105045_10005355_pt1 | contig 11292 bp, 8 predicted proteins | sample MAT02_FD_78089 | JGI IMG/M metagenome (GOLD analysis project Ga0105045, IMG submission 78089) | Freshwater microbial communities from Lake Fryxell liftoff mats and glacier meltwater in Antarctica - MAT-02 (megahit assembly) | ecosystem: Environmental > Aquatic > Freshwater > Ice > Liftoff... | reverse complement strand
ACCCAAAGCACCAACTTTATGGAGTGTCAACAAAGCACGATCATTTAAAATAAGCGGCTTGCCAACATTCCAAAAAAACCTAATTTTACCGTTGTATACGTTCTGTGAGTCGCACTCAAACTCGCGAACGGGAACCTCGTAACGATCTGTGGACCAGGATCGACCGTGATCGTCAGAGTATTTGAAGACATAGTGCCCCAAAGAATCAACGCGACGGAGACTGCCTCCATCTTCACGTTTCACTTTTTCGATACGGTCGGTATTGTAGTTGTAAAAGGCATAAATCCTACCAAAGCCGGTCTTTAGAGGGACGGCATAACTCGCTTCGGGGCCATCGGATGGTTCAACTGACACCGTATCCTGCCAAGTTACGCCTTGATCTAAGCTCCGCATTGAGACAATGTGTTGGCCACGCGATCCTTCGGTCTTGCTGCCAGTCGTGATCAGGCAAAGCCAAGCGCCATCATCGGTCGGAACAATATAGGGTTGATCTGCATACGAATCACTGGGAATGAGTAAACCGTGTCGAATGTTCCTCAGATCGGATGGAGGTGATTTGTAGTCGGATTTACGAAACCAGAATACCAGGAGTAAGCCAAGTGGAACGCAAATAACGATAAGCCATTTAATCAAGAAAAGACGTAGCGTCACCGAGCGAACTCCAATAAACCGAAAAATATACTATTCGAACCGTGTCCGACTTGCACTCGCACGCCGTGGAAAAAAACGATTTGAGTGCTATCATGGATACTTCAGGAAATCCTGTTTCTCATTGCAAAACGCGAGAGCCTCTTCGATCGATATTTTTTTGAAGATCTGTAGCTTGCCACCAACTGTAGCGTCCAAGATTTCTCGCCCATCTTTTTCAAATGCGCATCTAGCAAGTGCATATGCTCGCTCACTCTCGTCGAGATTTGGAATTCCCCAAATCGTCCCTGCCTTAAAATAGTTTGGATCGAAGTGATCATTATCTGGCCCCTTACGCGTCTCGTAACTGTGGGCCTTGCTTGACTTACTGAAGCTATGGTCCACACCAAGCACGATGACTCGACTTGCACCCATGTAGTAAGCAAATTGAAGTGCCACGTAGGTTACAGTCACCGATGAACCAACTCCCTCCACAACATCTTTCGAAAACGCTTCAAAAGCGCTTTGGTAGAAGTACTTAAGTTTGGATCGAATGTTGCGTGGAGCAAACCAACGAGCTTTCCAGCTTATAAAACAAGGTATCGGAGACGCCAGAAAACTTTCGGCATGCTGTTTTACGACCATACTGTTTACCGTGACAATCAAGTCAGGTCGCCAATTTGTACGGTTAAAGAGCATGTCAATTTTGTTCATTCCGATAGACGGAACATGGGTAAATTGATCTAGCGGTGTCTGATTCAAACTAGGCCCATTCCCCACCACGAGCATCGTCTGTCCAAGATACTTGTTCTTGAGTGGTAGCACATCGACACTCTTACCACTTAATCTGTAAGAGTACCTCGCCAAAAAATAGCGAGGCCGAGCCGTCCATCTTAACAAATAACCAAAAATCGATTGGAACAACATTACTGATCTGACTTCTAACAAAATTAAAAACGTGGACAATGGAGTCCCATTAAGCGACTCGCAAAAAACAGAGGTCGACTATCCCTTCAATCCATAATTTGCTGGCCGAGGAATTGCTCGCACGAAAAGAATAGCTAAACACATTAAGGTTGGATTGAAATACATAGACATTCGCAGTACACCGAACATGGGAAACGCCAGAAGTAAGATAATCATCATGGAGTACAAAGCGTAATACTCGGGTTGGCGAAGCTGAGTCAGCGACTGAAACATCCAATTCGCCGCAAGCCCAAGGAAAAACATGAATGCAATTCCACCTGCTAATCCAAAATCAATAAAGACCTCGGCGATGCCGCTATACCAAGGGTTCTTTCCGTAAGGCTGCGCCCGTTCGATACGCTCCTTTACAGTTCTTTCACTTGTGCGTCCTCCAAGTATTCGCGAAGTAATTTTCGACAACACTGGAAAATTGGCTTCGCCCAAAAGATACCATTCAGTTGCATCGGTTTCCAATAACAGATAATTGGAACGCATCATAGGTGAGGTAAGATAGTACGTTCCATAGGCGAATACAGTAATACTTGGAATACCGAACTTGTCACCTAGGTCCCTAAACAAGGGGGATACGAAAGAGTTCCCATTCTCGAGCTTCAAAAATAGATCTTCATTGCCCGTCAAATCCGGATTACGTATCGCCGGAAAAACTCCAAATGTCATATACAAAGCGACCACGACTGCGAAAGTCCTAACGAGAACTATTACAGGTTTCAAGCGAAGGGTGCTGACGTCACGGGGAAGGGCCGAATTGCTATCTCGGGAGTTTTCCGAATCTGGAAAACGAGTCTTCAAATTGTTTGAAAAAACAAGTCCAGAAATCGCAAAGGCCAAAAACGCGCGACCACCCGCGAGAAGCGATTCCCCTACACCTATCACCAAAAATGCAAAGACACCGACAGTACGTCGGAAAACATCCTTGGAAATAGGCGTCATAAACAGAAAAGCAATAACAACCGGACGTATGATCGATTTAGCCATGGAGACTTTCGTTATTTCTTCTTCGTCGTCGACGCTGTCCCAGAGCTCTGTCCGTGTCGCACCAATATCTAAAATGGACCTACCACTGCTTAATAATTCATAGCCTACGAGAGTGGTTAGCAAAATGGTGGACGCAAAGAAGACAAAACTCATATAAAGGTTAAGCGACACGTTGGACTCGTTGGCTTTACATCGATACTGCCAAGCAAATAGAGGGAATCGAATGAACGTCCCGATAACAAACGCCAGCGAAAAGGAGCTTTGTACCAAAATTAAGTATGCGGAAATCGGAGGATATTCATAGGACACAAACCCAACTTCGTGCAGGGCCAATACGAGTATCCAAGCGATGCAATAGACTATCGACGGATGTACGAACGATCGAGAAAACAGAAACGCGACTACACAAGTTACTACGAAAAACAGAATTTGGATTAAAATCAAAACAACCATATACATTCTCCGTCGAGCAGATACTTAAAAGTTCCGTCTTGGTTCTCTTGAAAATGGAATTGTTCGTCTCATGGTTATCGCAGTATGAACGTATCGTGCTTAAGGACTTCGCCGCATAGTGCGGCGAAGAATTATCGCTTAAAGCTAAATTGAAAATAGGCAGAACTGGTCCGTTTTATTAAGTATTCAAAATTCGGCTTAAAACTCCACAACGCTCGTGTCGCATCTCGCTAAGCCCTGCAAGGCAGTTCGCAAGTGTGACTTCTCCAATCGCAATGTGTAAACGTAAAGTATTACAGTATTGCACATAAATTGCTTGTGGATGTGTAACTTGGCCAAAGCACTCGCTCTGAAGTGAGCCATGCTAACGTTGAGCATTGATGTAACTAACGTCAACATTCAATTCTATATGGATTACGCTGGTTGAACGTAGACTGTACCCATTGCTGCCGGGAGTATCGACTATGGCCTTCTTCTGCTGTAAACCTTCATCGTGCTCCGGTCAATGAAAACCCTCCAAGAATCAGGTTACTTTCGTCTAATTAATGGACGAATAATTTTATGCTGGGGCAAAACAAAAAATGTGATTCTAGAGGCAAATCATGGACGGCTTACCTTGGAACACTCTTCTATCGATTTTTCAAACTGTTCAGCATACTGTCCTTTGACAGCAATTAGATTCCCCCAACCCGATGCGTCACCCAATGATACTGGGTACGGCGATATCTTTCGCCAACGATGCCGAACACCGTAACGTTCGATCGGATACCATTCCGAAACCCAGACTCGATACCCATGCCGTACCAATAAATCGGCCATGTCCGTATACCGATACCCAAGCGGTTCCGTTTTTTTATCTTCAAATTCGCAAAGTACCACGTTTGGGTTCTGCCATTGCTGAGTCCAATCAAGACCTTGTAGAACAAAAAGATCATGTCCTTCCGTATCGATCTTCAGAAAATCGACTTGGGTACCTAGTGCATGTTTCGACAAGACGTTATTCAAAGTCTCAGTAACGACAAATCCGTCGGCCGGACTATGACTATCGAGAAACGGACTTAACGAGGAAACGCCAGAAGATTCAGGGCTAGTATAAAAGGGTAGCTTTTGGTCAGCCACGTTAGATATGGCGTTTCTAAAAAGCGTAACTCTGGGCGTAGAGCGAGCCTTGATAAATGCATCTTTTGTTGGGTCTCGATCCGGTTCAAAAGCAAGGACCTGCCAGCCACGAAACGCGAAGAACTTGAAACTCTCCCCTCGATGGGCGCCAACGTCGACCATCAGCCCCTGACGGGGCTTTCGCAGAAGGATCGTAACGATCAAACTAAGCTCATCGAAAGCCTTACTTTGACCTGAAACACATGCTTCCATTCGCTCAAACATCGAAAGCCCAAAAATCTTAAAGATTATTTTTTCAAAGCGTACTAAAGCTAGCTTCATCTTATATCTCGAATGTGATGGTTTCAAAAGGTGCTCTAAGCTGGCGAAGCCGCGTCAAGGAACCCTATGAGCGACGTAATCGCTAGTTCGCTGGTTCTCACCACTGCTTCCAGGGTATTGGATGCATTATGAGATCCGAACAATAACTGAGGAAACTGGCGTAGCCGGGAATCGAGCGGCAGAGGCTCGACATCGAAGACTTCGAGAGCCGCACTCGTTACTTGACGGGATTCGAGCGCCTCAGCAAGTGCGGATTCGTCGATCAATGGCCCTCGAGAGACGTTGATAATACGAACCCCCGTTTTTAGCTTTGCGATGGAATCCGAGTTAATGATATGTCTTGTCTTGGCATTTAATGCACATGTTAAAACGACATAATCAGCTTCTTCGGTGCGCATCGGCCATACGGCTGTTTCGACCTCTGGAAACTCGTCACTCGGCTGGAACTGGGGATCATACGCGATCACCTTCATTCCAGATGCAAGAAGGCGTTTGGCTGTCTGTCGTCCAATGTCGCCAAACCCAACCAACGCGACCGTTTTGCCGAATAAAGACGAACCGACTGGCTTCAGCCACTTTCCATCGACAACGCCCTGATGGACCGTGAACGTTTGACGAGCCAAGGCAATTACGTAGCCCATCGCTACGTCAGCGACTTCATTTCCAAACATCCCTGGAGTGTTGGTAATTGGAAGGCCTAGTTCTCTCGCCGCTGACATATCTACATTGTCTACGCCAACCCCCCACTTCACGGTCGCACGAAGCTTTCCCTTTATGCCCGCTTCCAGAACTTGCCTTGTGGCGGGGTCATCGCCAATAATCCAACCGTCAAACTGCGGCAATAAGTCAATCAGTTCTAATTCAGACATTGTCTGAGTGAACTGGGGGCATACATACTCGATTTTCAGATCATTAAATCGACGGGCAACATGCTCAATCGATCTGATCATGGGCGGACAAGTAATCAATATTTTCATAGGTTGATAAGCAATGCTAAACGAGTATCAATTTTACTTCTGGGCAGGAGAGCGAAAAGACTTCGCGATACTTTCCGCTATTTCCCAACCTTCCTGGTCATCAATATCTGCGGATTCGATTCTCGGCGTTTCGAACATTATCGGTTTCGTTCCGATTCTAGCATTCGTTAACGCGAAGCTATCCCGATTAAAAATGTAGATGTTAGAGTTCTCCTCGAACCATGGCTCCAGGTCCTGAGTTCGGATCAAGTTTTGAGGATCGTGATTGACTGGCGAAACGTCACTGCGATAGAACCGAGTCTGGAACTTATTCACCGAAAAAAGACTATCACACTTTCCGGAAGTGATACCCCCGCTATAAGCTTTAATTGCCGCCAGGACTGTCTCTCGTCCGAGCAGCGGATTCGTAGTGTGAGTCATCAGATAGGACTGGCTACTAATCGCTGCGAGATCGTCTGCCAAGACTAGGTTCATGCTAACGAAATCGCCGCAAATCTCCGGTTTGCGATCTCGAATCACGATCCGGTCTGTGTCGATTAAACCATGCTTTGCGAGAATTTCTCGGGCATCGGTATTAATGACAATCAAATCAATTTCCGAAGTATCGAGAAGAGTATCAAGAATCCAGCGGAAGAGCGGCTTCCCTGCAAATGAACGAAAGTTCTTGCCAGAAACGCGCGCACTATGCGCCTTCATAGGTAGTAATGCAACACACTGGTACGTAGTCATGCTCGCCCTAATCGTAAAAACCAACTTCAAGCCAAAAGTGAATGACGTTTTTATATTTGAAATTCTAGCCATACTATCTCGGATGATTTTCGTCGTGATCCAAATTTCATCGCTTGAGAAGAGCAACTTAGGCTTAATACTCAGCAGTTAGTTGGGGTAAAAGTACCGATCCTTCTCGCGTTTAGACAAGTTTCTATGAGCATGAAATCCTCTCCATGTTCCGTAGTACTGACAAAACCGAAAGGCGATCACCTGCAAGAAATTTCGCAAGTAAACCTTCTGTTGAATAGCTCGAGACCAGTCGCCTAGAACTCCAGCACAAAAATATCGAAATGCATCGTGCCAGTGGACTTGAATCTCCGGCATGATTTCTCGAAGCGCAATCGCTTCACGTTCATAGCGACGCTTTACTTGACGCCAACGCTCGTGATGGAAGTGGTATACGGCGGCCTCTGGAACATATTGGACATTCAGATTACGTTGAGTAAATTGTTTGGCAAGCAACATGTCTTCTAAACCGGTCAATGATTCGTCAAATTTTTGCTCTTGCCAGTACTCCTTACGAAGTGCGGAATTGGCGTTGTTGCAAAAATAATGCGACTGGCCGGTTTGCAAATGTGGCGGGAAGTATTTTTGAAATAAACAGTGTTCGCTGAACTTAGATTCTGGGCCTCCTACCTGTCGTCCATATGAGATCGCCGTAACGACATCATTAAACGGATGGACTAACTTCTTTAGCCAAAGATTATCAACGGGAACACAATGCCCGCTAATGAAAACTAGCAACTGCCCTGTTGCCGCTTCGCATCCAACGTTAAGAGATCGACCAAAGGAAAAGCTTTCTCGGGCTAAATGAACTACTTTGCAGTTGAATTCCTTAGCGATATCGAGCGTGTTATCAGTAGAGCCCGAATCAACAATAATTGTTTCAACACAATTAGCTTCGTACTCTTGCATCTGAATACTCTGAAGCAGTTGCTTTAGGTACCGTCCTTCGTTTAGCGTGCGAATTATTATTGAACACGTAAGCATCTGCTAAATCTGCAATCTTCTCAAGAGTTAGAATTATCGTTTCTGTTGGAGGCGGTTCAGACTGAATCTAACTGAACTAACCTAAATCTCGTAGGATTTTGCCTAACTGATCCAGCCGATCGTTTTGGTTGAGGTGCATGGTAGTTCGGTTATCGCTGCATCAAGTTGTGGTTAACTCGACATAGTCGCAAGTATTTGCAATAGGTTCGTGGACGATTGGAACCTGTTGATGGATTCACTTTCGAATTTTAACGAGCATCCAAGAGTAGTTTTCAACCCGTCTCTGAAAGAGGTTTGTAAGTACCGTGCCAGCCCATCGCGTACCGCGCGGAAAATAGACTAGCCATTCATCAGCTTCTAGCAGGGTTACATCGAGCCCAGTCATGCCGACCTTACTCGTAAGTCTTTGAAGATCATCTTTCGAACACATTCGATACATCGCGGGGTAGTGGTAATCTTCAACAAGTTGTTTTCCGCGGGCGATAGTGAGAACCAAGTCTTGTATTCCAAGTCTGTGGCATGTAGATGAGATTCGGGAAAATGTCGATTTAGAGTTCACCGTCAAGCTCAGAAAGATCCCATTAGGTTTTAGTGTCCTTGCAATCTTGCTCAAAAATGCAACGGGATCAGCTACGTGTTCAAGCACCATTTGGCTGTATGCTAGATCAATCGACGATTCTGGAATGTCAGCTTCTTCTAAAGTAGTTGGCCACACATGGTCAAAACAGTCTGCAGATTTAACGTTCCTATCAGGTTCGATTCCCCAATAACTTCCCGTACGTTTGGCAATCTCAAATTGAGGTTCATGTTTCAACGCAATGCCATGCCCACAACCTACGTCTAGCACTGTCGGATTAGGCCCGAGTTGACCCAACTCAAAATGAAGCTGATCCAGAAAAACCTTCGTTCGATCCGAATAGGTATAGAAATGCCCAGGTTTTAGAAAGAAGTCTTCGAATCCGTTCTTGGGAACGCAATCTGTCGGGTCTGTATTCAAAGAAGCCATCGAGCATAGGTTTCCACTCAAAAATCTAGTAGTTCTGTAAAGCAGAGGCAGGAATTGCGAGGTAAAAACAACGATTCGAATCGCGCGGACTTCGTTCCTCTGGGTGGTAGCGGATGAAGCCAAGCCAACCCCCTAAAAGCCGCCACAGTGAACGTTAAAATCGGTTTTCGGGTACCATTAAGTATGCAATGCATTTGTCTTTTCGCAACGAAAATCCCGTGAAATACGACTGCGAGCGGTTTTTCCGTTGGTAGGCAATTGCGGTAGGTTAGATCGCCTAAATCGGTTCGGCTGTAACCTTGAAAATGGTGAGAGACAGTAAGGTTCGTGCACCATCACGTTTTGATGCGAGCTCCCTATCGATTTTGATAGAACATCAATCCACCAGATGAATTGCCTTGGATGCCGCCATGTCAGCCAATTTGTCTCATGGAAATTCGTCGCCGAGGTACCTCGTTAACTGCTTAGAAATTCGTTAGAACGTGCCGTAGAATAGGTCTCAATCAACGGAATTCAATTTCCAGCTGAGGCAAGATAAAGCTGGCACCTCAGGAAGTGCAAACCCAAAGAAACGGTTGCTTCTCGAACGCCTCTAGTATGCACCTTCGCGTAGAATGGCTGTCTTGATAGTTCTCCAAAGAATGTAAACGTCAGACATACAAGACCAATTTTGGATGTATTCTCGATCGCAAGCGATGCGATGGAGGTAGGATAAGTCATTGCGGCCTGATATCTGCCACAATCCGGTGATGCCCGGGCGGACGGAAGTGTAAAGAGCGAAAACGTCTGGATGATTTTCAACATACTTTCTATCATATTGGTCATGATCAATAATTGGTCGGGGACCAACCAAACTCATCTCTCCAACCAGAACATTCCACAATTGTGGCAGCTCATCTAGACTTGTCTTGCGTAACAAATGACCAATGCTCGTAATTCGGGGATCGTTCTTGAGCTTATGGTTGTGACTCCATTCGTCTTGCAATTCAGGATGGTTAATTAGGTATTTTTGAAGTACGGTATCGGCGTTTGGTACCATACTACGGAACTTCCATATCCGAAAGGACTTTCCGTTCTTTCCAAGCCTTGCTTGCCCGTAGAAGACAGGCCCTTTTGAAGACAATTTTATGAGGCACGCGATTGTCGCAAACATCGGAATGAAGAGTGGGCTACAACACAGGATTAGGAATACATCCATGACTCGCTTCGCAATCAAGGCTGACGGACTAAGCCCCCTTTGAAAACAATGAATTTCCGCCGTTCCGTTTCTTTCAACGAGTGTAGCTTTCTCGGTTGGATGATTCGACCAAGGAGCTTGTAGGCTTACGTGCGGGATATTGCAGTAATGGCCGAAGTGAAAGTCTTGCATTGCATCCGCACTAGCGATTACTACTCGAGATGTACGCATCGCCAACAATATCTGCTCGATGGCTGACGTCGGCCCGAGGTAAACTCGCGCACCGTTCGCGTCACCAACCCAATGATTGGTCGCATCATAAACAATACCGACAGGTCTGAGGCCTTCTTGACTTGAACGGCTTAGGTTTTGAAAGACGCTTTCGGCCTTGGCTCCGTCGCCAACAACCAGAACCGACTGAGTCCACCAATTAAATCGACCGAGTATGATTCTGGCCGTCGCTCGCGACAACGGCAACAACAGGATGAGGCCAAGGGAGAATACCAGGAACGAAACAAGGGGCGATAGATTCTGTATCGGGGAAGCTACGAGCGATACTCCACTCGCCAAAGACACAATGAGGACGGTACGTAGAATTCGCCGAAACTCGATCGACTGACCAAGTCCAACCCCAGGGTAGAGGCCATGAATATGGTGGACTACGAGAGTAAAAAGAATGATCGCAATCGTAAAAAAAGTAGAATGGAAATCAGTTGCGTGGGGCACGACGACGCCCGTCAATCCACTTACACTTTCAGCCAAGAAAACCGCAGCCGAATCAACAATGATAAGGGGGATTGATGTTCGGCAGTCGCTCAGGAACTGGAGCCTTCCTAGGATTACGGCAGCTTTGCTTGAGACCAATGGCAGATCAACTACGAGATCACTTGGATCGTCAGTTTTATAAAACCTAAACTTCGACAATAGGGATTCTTCGTCCGAGGCCGCTGTCGTTTCGAGAACAGCCAAGATCTTTTGGTTCACTTCCTTAACGGAATGTGAGTCCCGGGACCCCAATCCATTATCCCGGTTGCTGGAACAATCCGCCGTTCCAACAAGTGAAGATGAAGTTTCAGACGTACGGTTCTCTGATAATGGGTTTTTTAGAAGCGCAGCCAATGAATTTTGGTGCTCGACGGACATGAGAAAACCTATTCATCGAGGTGCTAAACTAAGTATGAGTGGTTGCCGCGTGATATTTAGACCCAAGCGAGGGTATTTGCAAAAGCCAATCAGAAAATTTGGATTCCAACTCCCAGTCAATTCACAAAACGGTTGACCTAACTATATTCAAATAGTATAGTCTCCTCCGGATGGCAGTAAAGCTTTTAACTCAGAAAGTTTTCCTCCACCGTATGAAAAGCATCGTATAAACATCGCAGTTTCCGGAAAGCCAAATTAATGGAAGTCTAGCACCCGTTATGGAGCCCTCGTTTTTGCGAATACACGAAATAAAACTGTGAAATCAACTTGTTGGGTGCTGCTCCGCCGGATAGATCTGGACGGCGGAAGATTAGACTTTGGACGATTTTCAAAGCATTTTATAGCCAATATCAACAGCTTTTGCAGTTTCAAAGGCTAAAGTCGGTTATCGATTACCGCTATTAAAACGCTATCGAGATTGATTTCTATTCCTCCGACGTATCCATGTTGATCACAAAAGGTGTTGATTTCGGCTAGCGTCACGGATCGCGAAACGTTCAGTCGGTGGGATTCTACGGCACTCGATTTCGGGAAAATGCCACTTGAGTCATAATCGGTAATAACCACGGAACCCTTGATAGAACAAGCGTTTGGTTGCGATGGAAGCTGGTAGCCTGTCAGGTAGTTAAGCTTCTGGCGATTTTCGCTTGTGACGAAAGCGTGATGCTGGAGCGTTTTTCCGGATT
>Ga0105045_10005354_pt1 | contig 11293 bp, 11 predicted proteins | sample MAT02_FD_78089 | JGI IMG/M metagenome (GOLD analysis project Ga0105045, IMG submission 78089) | Freshwater microbial communities from Lake Fryxell liftoff mats and glacier meltwater in Antarctica - MAT-02 (megahit assembly) | ecosystem: Environmental > Aquatic > Freshwater > Ice > Liftoff... | reverse complement strand
GAGATAGACCTCAGGGCCCATGATGGCAGAACCGAAATTCAACATCACGCCACCTTCGAGTGAACGTACGGTCTCGGCGAAGATGAGGAAGTCGCGGTAGCTGGCCTTGCCAAGGCTTGCGCCATCGCAGTTGGGATGCTCGTGCAGGATGTCGTAGCCAACGCCTACGTGTACGGTTGCGGGAATGCCGGCGCGCCATGCGGCGGCAAAAACACTGAGGTCGCGGTAAGGGTAATCAGACTCGGCAATCCGGCGGCCAACGTATTCGCCGAGCCCCAAATCGAGGCTGGCTGCTTCGCGAATCCAGTCGTTCAATTCGCCGGTTTCTTGCCATAGACCAAACTGGCCTTCGCGGATGTAGCGGGCAACGCTTTCGGTGGTGGCGCCGATGCGTGCCAGCTCATAGTCGTGGATGGCGCCTGCGCCGTTGAAGGCGATGTGGCTGATCCAGCCGCGTTCGATCATGTCGATGAGGTGGCGGTTGACGCCTGCGCGCAGGACGTGTGCCCCCATGATCAGGATGACGGCACGTTTCTGCTTGCGGGCCGAACGGATGCGATCGGCCAATACCTTCAGGTCGGGATGTTCAAAAGCCGGAGTCTCGCTATCGAGGCTGAGCCAGTTGGAGATCTCAAGGTCGTGCTTGCGCTCGGCCAGAGGAAGGATCCGCAAGGCGCTGCGGTCGAAAATTCGGTACTTGGAATTCATGTTTAACAGCTCTCAGGCGGGGAAGAGGGCGGCGCGCAACTGATCCATGTTCGAGTAGTTGGCAACGATGAAGTCCGCTCCGACACCGGCGAGACGGTCTCGCTTCCATGCGTCGACGGTGACGCAGGCTGGTTCTTCGGAGGCGACGCCAACGGCAATTCCCCCTGCCTGTTTGACAACTTCGATTTCGACATAGCCGTCGCCGAAGCCCAGAAATTCTTCGCCCTTATACTCACTCGATTCGACGATTTGCTTGACCAGCAATGCCTTCGAGAACTTGCTCAGGTCGTCGAGCGCACCGAAGACGCCACCGTCGAAGTAATCGTAGACATCGAGGAGCTTGGCTTCTTCGACAACGTTTTCGTGATCGGTTCCGCTGGCGAGATAGAGCTTGAGGCCGCGGGCTTTCAGGTCTTCGAGTAGTGCTCTTGAGCCGGGCACCATGTGGGCGTCGGGCGAAGTGCGGCCTTCACGCAGATCGTCGAGCCGGTCTTTAATCACTTCATGCAGGGCGTCGAGGTACATCTTTTTGTAGACCTTCGGGTCTTCGGGTTGGCCACCGCGCAGCCGGATCTGTTCGGCCAGTTCCATCATCTGGTAGATCGTTTCTTTTCCCGTCAGGCGGGCCACGAATTCCTCAACGAGAATCTTGAGTTCGGCTTCGGATTCGCCTGTGTTGAGCTGAGCCAGGATCTCAACCATCTGGGGCACCATCACGTTTACCCAACCGGTACGAATCAGAGAAATAGTGCCATCAAAGTCAAAAAGCACGACACGGGCGTCGTTGGCGTGGACGCCGGGTCGCAAATGTTCAATCATCACTACCTAGTGTCGCAAAGAGAGCGCGATTCGGTTGCTAAACTCATCATTAGCTTGACTCGTCTTTTCCTTAGTTTCTTTGCCGGTTTATCCCTGTTTGCCGAACCGCAGCGCATCGTTAGCACTGTCCCTGGGCTTACCGAGATTCTTTTCGAACTTGGGTTGGGTGACCGCACGGTTGGAGTGAGCGAGTATTGTCGTTTTCCGGCTGCCGCATTGGCCAAGCCGAAAGTGGGGTCTTTCTTGCAGCCGAATCTGGAAGCTATTACCGCACTTCGGCCTGATCTGGTGTTGATCATCAAGAACCCGGTGCGATTGAAGCAGCGGCTTGAGGCGCTTGGCCTGCATGTGGAGGAACTCGACCTTGAGACTTTGCCGGGAATTCTTTCAGCGATCGACCGGCTGGGTGTGGAAACCAATCGCAAGGCTCGTGCAGCGGCACTTAGGGCGAACCTTGAGAAGCGACTGGCTGCGGTACAGGCAAAAGTGAAGCGGCACCGGCGGGTTACTTTTCTGGTGGGACGTACTCCTCAGCGGCTGGAAGGAATGGTGGCTGTCGGCCCCAGGAGTTATCTCGATGAGCTGATGCGATTTGCCGGCGGTGACAATATCTTTGCCGACTCACCGGCGATGTATCCCAAGGTTTCTATTGAACAGTTGTTGGCTCGCGACCCTGAGGTGATCTTCGAGATGGGTGACGCAGTACATGAAGGCATCGAGCAGGGCAAGTATCGTGAAGATGTTCTGGCTGTCTGGGCGAAGATGCCAATGCTTAAGGCGGTTCGCAGCAGGAAGGTCTTCCCGCTCAATGACAACATCTATGTGGTGCCGGGGCCACGGTTTGCCGATGCGGCCGAGCGCTTCTACGAAATGTTGCATGGAGGCGGAGGCCGTTGAAGCCTGTTTACCAGATACGGGATCTTGCTGTGGTGAAGGAGGGGCGCCCTCTCATCTCGGATATCAATCTCGAACTTGCCGCTGGTGAGCTTGTAGTGATTCTGGGCCCGAATGGGGCGGGGAAGAGCACGCTGCTCAAGGCTCTTTCGGGCATTGAGACTGTGAGTGCAGGCGAGGTATTGCTGGGTGGGGAATCGATCGCGAAGATTGGACGGCGCGAGATGGCGCGTCAGGTGGCAATGGTAGAGCCGATGCTTGATCTTCCCTTTGGCTATAGCGCAGAGCAAGTAGTGATGATGGGGCGCGCGCCTCACATGGACGCCTGGTTTGAGGGTGCCGAGGATTGGGCACAGGTGGATGCAGCTTTGGCGGTGATGGATTGCCAACCGCTGCGCAAGCGTGACTACCGCAATTTGTCGAGCGGTGAGAAGCAGCGGGTACTGGTGGCGAGTGCGCTGGCCCAACAGCCTTGTGTATTGTTGCTCGATGAGTCGGCTGCATTCCTCGATGTCAAGCACCAGATTGAATTGTTTGAAGCACTCAAGCGGTTGACTGTGCAAGGCTATCTGATCGTCGCAGTGACGCATGACTGGAATCTTGCTGCGGCCTGGGCCTCTCGCATCATCTTGCTTAAGAATGGGCGTGTTGCTGCTGCGGGTTCTCCTGCCGAGCTTTCAAACGAAGCGCTGTTGCTGGATGTATTTGGCGTGCCGCTGGAAGTGATGACTATTCAGGGCCGGCCTCCGGTAGTGCTCCAGCCTGGAGCCTCGCGGGGATGAGCCGCTTCTGGCGTGTTCTTGGCGCGAGTGTATTGATCTCGATTGCCGCGCTGCTGATCTGCCCGTTGATTGGGCCGACGCCCCTGGACTACTCGAAGATATTTACTGAGGGTTCGCTTGAGGCACAGATTTTCTGGCTGGCGCGTTTGCCTCGTGTTCTGTTGGCTCTGCTTGCTGGTGGAGCTTTGGCTAGCGCCGGGGTTCTGTTTCAGGCATTGATGCGGGATGCTTTGGCTACGCCGGATACGCTCGGGGTGTCTAGTGGAGCGAGTCTTGGGGCGGTGGTGGCCATCTGTTTTGGCTGGTCTGATTCGGCGCGGCTCGGAGGGCTTTGGACCGCTTCGTTGCTCGGTGCCGGAATTGTATTGATGATCGTCGTGGGGCTTTCGAGTAGAGGGAGAAATGTATCGAGTTTTACATTGCTTCTGGCTGGCATCACCATTAATTCGATGTGTGTGGCAATCATGTTGTTTTTGCAGAGTGTAACTTCGCTGGGGCGGAGCCTCGCGATTACGCGCTGGCTTATGGGCGGCGTAGATGCTGTGGAATACCGCACTCTGGGGTTACTTTCTTTGTTCGTACTGCCCGCTACTGCGGTGCTGATCTGGCGTTCTCACCACTGGAATCTGCTGGCGGTGGGACAGGGCTGGGCATCGGCGAAGGGTCTTGATACGCGATCGAGCTTGCGGTTAGGTTATGCGGCCGGGTCGATTCTGGCTGGCTCGGTGACGGCGATCACGGGGCCGATTGGCTTTGCGGGGCTGATCGTGCCTCATGCCCTTCGCATGTTGATTGGGCCGGATCACCGGCTTCTGTTGCCAACGTCTTTTCTGCTGGGAGGAGCGTTTTTAGCTGTCTGCGACGCCATCGGACGAACCGTTTTTGCCCCGGCTGAATTGCCGGTGGGAGTCATTACGGCATTGCTCGGTGGCCCGTTTTTTCTCTGGGTGCTCACCTCACGGGCTACAATTAAGAATTGACGAACAAACTTGTCCTTGAAAACCTGAAGCACAGGCCCATCCGGACACTACTGGTAGTCTTTGCCATCGCCATTCAGGTGAATCTGATGCTCACGCTCGTCGGGATGAGCCATGGCATGCTGAACGATTTCCAGCGAAGAAGTCGTGGTGTCGGTGCCGACATTATCATTCGGCCTCCCAATACGAGTGTTCTTTCCATGAGCGCTCCATCGATGAAGGAGGCAATGGTGGGCTATCTGCTCGAGCAGCCGCATATCAGCGATGCCCTTGGGGTTACCGTTCACAATATGGAAGGTTTCCTCAATAGCGCGACTGGCATCGACATAAAGAAGTTCGATCAATTTAGCGGCGGCTTCACCTTCAAGTCGGGCGGCTCATGGAAGACAAAAAACGATGTCATTGTCGATGAGTACTATGCTGCCCAGCGCAAGCTGAAAGTGGGCGGCCCTGTCACCATGATGAACCGCGACTGGAATGTTTCCGGCATTGTTGAGAGCGGCAAGATGAGTCGTATTTTTATGGATGTCGACGTCCTTCAGGATCTGACCGGCAATACTGGCAAGTACAGCCAGATCTACCTCAAAGTGGATGATGCAAAGAATGTGGATGCGATTGTCGATCAGATCAAAGCTCTGCCCGCTATGAAGGAATACCCGATCTATTCGATGCAGGCGTTTACTTCTCTGATCAGCATCGACAATGCTCCGGGCTTGCGGCCTTTCCTTAACGTAATTGTCGGCCTGGCGGTTGTGGTTGGATTCCTGGTTGTCTTTCTAAGTCTCTATACCGCGGTGCTTGAACGAACCCGCGAAATCGGAATTCTCAAGAGCCTTGGTGCTACTCCGAGCTTTGTGATTGGTCTTCTGTTTCGCGAAACGATCGCGCTGTCTATTGTTGGAAGCATGATGGGCGTTGGCTTGAGTTATGCGACACAATGGCTGATTGCGACTCTGATTCCCGCCAGCCTTCAGATGCAGATTGTCTATGAATGGTGGCCGATATCAATGGCTGTTGCAGTTTTTGCTTCATTGATAGGTGCCCTCTATCCTGGCTACAAGGCGGCACGTCAGGATGCTGTGGAGGCTCTCGCTTATGAGTAAACCGCCCATCATCGAAATCCGTGATCTCAAGAAGAAATACCGTGTGGGCGAGGTAGATGTACACGCACTTCGCGGTGCCAATCTGAGTGTGGGTGACGGTGAGTTTCTCGCTATCGTCGGACACTCCGGCAGCGGCAAGTCCACGTTGTTCAATATTCTTGGCGGGCTGACGCCTGCCACCAGCGGCGACATTCATCTGGGGGGTCAGGATCTGCTTGCAATGACGGATCTGGACCGCACAAAAATGCGGCGCGGGACTGTTGGCTTTGTCTTCCAGAAGTACAACCTGTTGCCTACGCTTACGGCTCACGACAACATCGCGCTGGCTGAACAGCTTGCTGGAACGCACAATATGAACCAGCCCTGGTTTCAGGAAGTGCTTGCTTCGCTGGGGCTTGCGAATCGTATATTGCACAAGCCTCGAGCCCTGAGCGGTGGTGAACAACAGCGCGTCGCGATCGCCCGCGCCCTGGTCACTCAACCGAAAATTCTGCTTGCTGACGAGCCGACGGGAAATCTCGATACCGAGAATTCCATCGCCGTGCTTGAAATTATGCGCAGTATCAACAAGAAGTATGGGCAGACAATCCTGATGATCACGCACAATCCTGAGGCGGCCGATTTCGCCGATCGCAAGGTGCGGATGAAGGATGGCCGGGTGCTCGATGATGGCTTCGAGCCTATTTTTTAACGCTGATTTCCTTGAAGCTTACTTTTGAATTGGCATCGTGATTCTGGATGCCGATGTAGCCTGAATCGGTGCGTGGGCCGCGGACGGGTTCATACCAGGCCTTGCGCTCTGGCACGGGTTGGCCTTCGACGTACTCGTTGACTTTTTTACCATTGAGCATCACGATCGTTGTCTTGCCTTTGAGCAGGATCTCCATCGTGTTCCATTCCCCGGCAGGATTCTGCTTCCATTCACCACCTGCCTTCGATAGCGAATAGATCGCGCCGGTGCGGTGCCACTCGTCGCCACCGGAATCGATCTGTACTTCGTAGCCATTGTGGACGCCATACCAGGGGTCCTTGGGTTGCTCTGGCATGCGGATGTAGAGGCCGGAATTCGCGCGGGTGCCAGTGGTCTTGAAGACTACTTTGATGGTGGTGTTGGCGAAGGGTTTTTCTTTGTAATAAAGAAGGCCCATGCCGCCTTTGGTAACGAGCAGGCCGTCCTCAATTTCAAAGGAACCAGGCCCGGTCATTTGCCAGCCGCTGGTGTCTTTGCCGTTGAAAAGCTGTTTCCAGGAAGCAGCCGGAAGACAGGCTGCCGCTATCAGTGAGATCAAAAGGATTCGAAGCATCGCTCTGAGTTTATCAACTACGGCGAAGGTCTTTGAGGATCGGGGCCCAGCCGTCGTAGCTGTCGTGCTCGAGCTGGAAGGCTGCGTCGACGCGGTCGCCCGCTTTAAGTGCAAACCAGTCTTGCGGGACACTCCAGCCTTTGAGATTGAGCAGCCGACCGGATTGACGGACGGTGAGCTTGAGATGTTTGCCTTTCATCGCAAAAGGAGGGGAGGCTACTTCGAGGCCCCTGAGCGCGAAGACCGGGGGGGCATTATGATAGCCGAAGGGGGCCATGCGCTGCACTTCGTCATAAAGGCTGATGCCGACGTCTGGCACGGTGAGTTCTGCATCGATATTGATCACGGAGCGCCGCTTTTCATCATCGAGTTGCGTTGCTGCGTAGGCGGCAAAGGCATCGATAAAGGCCGGTACCTGTGCCCGCTTAAGGGTGACGCCGGCGGCTTGGGCGTGGCCGCCAAACTGCTCGAAGAGATGGGCCATCGACTCTAGTGCATCGAGTAGATGAAAGCCGGGGATCGAACGCCCTGAACCTTTCGCCACCAATTCGCCGTCTTTGTCCTGCTGGGTGAGGACAAAGGTTGGCTTGCGGTGCTTTTCAGCGATGCGGCCGGCTACGATCCCGGCGACGCCGAGGTGCCATTCTTCGCCAAAAAGAACGAGGCCGAGGCGGTGCTCCCAAGCCGGGTCGTCTTCGATTGACTTGAAGATTGCCTCACGCATTTCCTGCTCGGTGTCCTGGCGCTCGCGGTTTAGTTCGTCCAGTGTGGCGGCGATGCGCCTGGCGGTGGCTTCGTCCTGGGTAAAGAAAAGATCGAGTACTTCCGAGGCACTGGACATGCGGCCTGCGGCATTGATTCTGGGCCCGATCTGGAAGCCGACTTGCCGCGCCGTGGGGGCCGTGCCGGGTTTGATGCCCGAGACATCGAGCAATGCGCGCAGACCGGGGTTTTTGACGTCTGCCATGCCGGCCAGGCCAAGCTTTACGATCGCGCGGTTCTCGCCTTCGAGAGGGACGATGTCAGCGACCGTTGCCAGGGCTGCGATCTTGAGCAGGGATTCTACTAGGCGCCGCTGCCTGGCTACAGGCATAGTGGATTGCTCAAGCAGCCCTTGCGCCAGCTTGAAGGCGACACCGGCACCGCAGAGGTGCTTGTTTGGATACTCGCAGCCTGGCTGGTTAGGGTTCAGAACTGCCGCTGCCGGTGGGATCTCTGCTTCAGGCAGGTGGTGGTCTGTGACGATCGTGTCAAGCCCCAGGGATGAGGCGAGCGTCACGACATCTCCAGCCCGGATTCCGGTATCGACGCTGATGATCAGAGTGACACCTTCTGTTGCCGCTTCGCGAATCCGGTCTTCCTTCATGCCGTAGCCATCGAGGATTCGATGTGGCACGAAGGCGGCGACGGATGCGCCCAGCAAGTCGAGGACGGTTTTCAGAATGACGATGGCGCTGGTGCCGTCGACGTCGTAGTCGCCGTAGAGGAGAATCTTCTCCTTTTTCGAAATGGCCGTCTGGATTCTGGCTACCCCCGCCTTGAGCCCCAGGAGGCTTTCACACGGGTGCAAGGCACTGAGGCCGGGATTGAGATATGCGTCGATCTGGCCTGCATCGCGTAGACCCCTGCGGATGAGCACTCGTGCGACTGTGGGCGAGATTGCGCAGTTGCTGACGAAATCCGCTGCCAGTCTTTCGACTTCTGCACTTGGCTCGGCAAAAGCCCATCGCGGACTCAAAAATGACATGGGTGGTTGGCCTAGTTGTTGGAGTAGAAATTCCCGATAGGGGGATCTTCGTCCTCGTCCTCATCGGCGCCGCCGATTCCTTCACGCGGGAATCCAGACAGGTGAAGGTCTTCGAGCATATCGACCAGTTCCTCATACCAAGGGGATTCAAGGTCAAACCAGTAAAACATTCCTTCGCTCGCAAAACCCACGCCCAGGCGGCTGGTGAAGCCAATGTAGGAGCGAAGCTCGCCGATCTGGCGAGCATACTCACGATATTCTTCGGGCTCAAGCACGGCAAGTTCGAGGGCGTCTTCAGCGTCGGCGATGGTTTCTTCGCTCAGATCCTGGTCGTAGTACAGGATCATTTTTGCGCCTGCGCTTTTGGCGGCCGCGATGAATTTCTTGTAGTCGGGCACGCGGTTGGTGTCCCACCAGACCGATCGTTCTTCCGGCCACATTTCAGGTTCTACGTGATAGATCGCGAGGCCCTCACGGCGTATGTGTTCGACGATTTCGTCTTTGACGATCTGTGGATTTGGCTTCGATGCTGGTGCCATAGGCTGAAATACTCCCCGCAATCGCCGCGGCAAATACCAGAAGGCCTGGAAGGTGGAAGGGATAATCTACCGCCGCGTGCAATGCACCAATGAGAATACCCCAAGACGGATAGAACTGGATCATTTTTCGCATCCACGAGAAAAAGAAGCCAAGGAATAGTGCCACTGGAAGGATTCCTAGTTCTACGGCCCACTCGATCCAGTCGGAATGTGCGGCGTTGACAAATTCCCCATTGTCGAAGAGCGCGAAGGCCGGATATACCGTCGTGAATTGGCCTACGCCCCAGCCTGTCAGTGGATGTGCAGCCACCATTTCTAACCCAGACTGCCAAATCTCGAGCCGATGATCCCCGGCAAATGGATTCTGTGTCCGCTCGCCGCCGCTCACCAGAAAAAAAATGCTGGCTGCAATCGCGATTGCTGGCACCGCCATCCAGGCCTTCTCTTTTCCAGCGACGGCCAGCCAAAGCATTGTGACTTCAAACAGAAGCAGAAGCGCTCCCGCCCGGGAGCCTCCAGCCAAGGCTGCAACGAGCATCAATGCCCCAGCGTAGAGGAAGAAGCGGCTATGCTTTTGTCGACTGGCGTATACCAATAGGGGTAGCCCCAGTTCACAAAAAACAGCGTAATGGTTCCGGTTGTGGAAGGGGAAGAAGAGCGGCGTCCAGGCCTGATCCCATCTGGAATAGCTAAAACTCAGTGCGCCCGTCAGGCCAATCCCGGCAATGATCGCCGCCAAGTGCCGCAATTTGAGATCGAGAAGCGTAAAGGCAAGGCAAACGATGGCTAGGTCCAACCCGGCTATGCCAGCTAGTGAAATGGCGGAAAAAGCTGCGGCCAAGCCATAGAGCAGTCGATTTGGATTCGCTGAACCCAGGACGAGGCAGCCTGCAAAACAAATTGCCCGCACTCCCAGCCAGACTTCGTGGCTGCGATCGGCAACGCTGATCAGGGCGGCGATCAAGATGAGAGCGGTAGCGATCGTTTTCATTCGAAATGCACTTCCATCAGGCGAAAACGCCGGTCGCGATCCCCGGGAGGCGCCATCAATGCCACGCGCTTCCATTTCGGCCCTGCCTCGGCCAACTGCCAATACAGGCCGTCGGTTTCTCCGCTCCAGGAGGGAATCACCCTCTCTACGGGTCTTTTGCGGGCTTGGACCAGAATGCTCAGTAACTCAAGAGCCTGAGAGTGCCCACTCACCTTCACTTCGAGTTCGCCCGGACGCCAATTCAATTTTGTCTTTTCGTGTTGGCTCAATCTCCAGTCGAAGCCGAGGGAACTTGGCCTCGATCTCAATTGCGAATTGAAGAAGCCTTCGACCGCAAAGCCGGGATGCAGAACGGCAAAGAGTTCTGCCGCCTCCTGCTTCTGCCCATTCCAGAAAAGGCGGTCACAGAGTTCCAGCCGGTAGCGGTCAAGCTGCGGAGACTTTCCCAGCTTCCACTGAAATGCCATTGCTTCCTTGAGCCGCGACTGGCCGATAAGGAAACGCAGATAGTCGGCCCGCCATTTTTCGTCTGCTCCGGCCAGGACTTCGTCTGCCAGCCCCAAGCCGGTCAACTGCGAATAGATCCCGTCGGCATCCTTCGGACAATATTCAAGCGCCAGGCGAGCGAATCGCTCGATCCTGTTTGTGTCCCGCCACCGGGCGGCTTGTGTGAGGGCTGCCGTATAACTCTTGTAGGAACGGTGGTAGCCCGTTGCCTGATCGATCAGTCGTCGGGCCTGTGGGCGATCTCCCCTGAATTCGACGAGTAGTGCAAGTCGCAGAAGAGCCTTGAACTCACGCGGGTTGCTTCTGATTGCGGCGCGGAGGCACGCTTCTTCTTGATCCGGGTCGAGATCTGCCACCTGGATCCAGTAGGCAGACGTAGGCAGGCCAAGGGCCTCTGCCAATGGGAGGATCTTGAGTAGTTGTTCTTTTGTTGGAGAATGCGTACCGAGCCAAAGCACCCAGGCAGCGCTGGAAGACGCTGTAACCCCTACCGCACAGAGGAGCCAACAGAGGAAGACCGGGAGGCGCATGAGCCTCATCACAATCGATTATCGGCGGAGGCGAACAAAAGGAGTATGGCATTGTTTGAATTTCTTTCTCTCATGTTGAGCTTCTGATTCCGATAAGACATCTAGGTCACTCAACTTGCAAACATCAATCCTGAGATCGTCTTTTTTAATGGCCCTGGCTTGCGGGTCGCTTCTGTCTGGTCCCAAATTGACAAGCGTCCTGTCCTCTAGCGCCACTCCGGCTGTTGTCTGGTCGCCAGGAGTCCTCCGCATCAATGGAACCGATCATTCCGGTTCTGGTAATTTATTACCCGGGGCTCGATTGGAGACAATGCGCAGCACGGGTCGACTTTATCTCGCCGATGGCACAAGAATGCGGCTCAGTGCTTCCACCAGCCTGAGCGTTGGGGCTG
>Ga0105045_10005352_pt1 | contig 11295 bp, 11 predicted proteins | sample MAT02_FD_78089 | JGI IMG/M metagenome (GOLD analysis project Ga0105045, IMG submission 78089) | Freshwater microbial communities from Lake Fryxell liftoff mats and glacier meltwater in Antarctica - MAT-02 (megahit assembly) | ecosystem: Environmental > Aquatic > Freshwater > Ice > Liftoff... | reverse complement strand
TTTCATGGTGTTCAATAATTTCTGAGTATGACTTCCACAAATGAAAAGTTTGCAGGTTATCACCACCAATGATTGGGCAAAAAATATTTTCAGGAAATTGCGATCGCAAAAATATTAAAGTGTTTACAGTGTATGAAGGCCTATCAAGAGTAAATTCAATATCTGAGGCTACAAATCTATCATCATCATTGATGGCTAATTGTAAAAGCTGTAATCGAATTTTTTCATCTATTAAATCTTCATTGCTTTTAAAGGGATTTTGTGGAGACACCACAAACCATATTTTATCGAACCCACCAAATTGAATAAAATAATTTGCTATGAGCAAATGGCCAGTATGCACAGGATTAAACGAACCAAAAAACAAGCCTATTTTCATACTGCTGATACTAAGAATTGATTTACCAATTGCTCGGCACTTACTAGTGTTTTTTCCAAATCACTATTTACCAAAACTTGTTCGAATTGGTTTTCATATTGAAGTTCGTGCACGGCTTTTTCAACTCTCGTCCTTAATGTTTCTTCAGTTTCGGTGCTTCTAAATCTCAACCTTTGTTCGAGCACTTCTACACTGGGTGGTTTTACAAAAACTGCGAGAGCGTTGTTGCCAAAGTGTTTTTTTATGTTTAAACCACCTTCGACATCCACGTCAAAAATCACTGCTTTCCCTTTCTGCCAAATGCGGTCAATTTCAGATTTTAATGTGCCATAAAAATTACCTCCATAAACTTCTTCATATTCTAAAAACTCTTTATTGGCAACTCTATTTTTAAAATCGTCATGTGATAAAAAGTGATAATCTTTACCATCAACCTCTCCCATTCTTTGTTGCCGCGTGCAAGCACTTACAGAAAACGCCAAACGATTGTCGACAGACAGAAGGTGTTTTACAACAGTGGTTTTGCCTGAACCCGATGGCGCACAAAAAATGATAGCTTTATTCATTGCTGAGTATTGAATTTCGAATTGGAAATTACGAATTGGGAATTAAATATTGGATGTGAGAAATAAAACTCATAGTTAAAATTTATTATTACATTGAATTAATTGAGGAAAATATGATAGAAAATAAAGAATTAAACTCCAAAATAAGTGTTTGAGCCCTTCGCTTCAATTCTTGTGTTCATTCACTTATTATCTATGAAAAATGAATGGTTTCAGCTGTCTCCTCTTCAGCAATTTTATACTCATTTAAAAAGTCTGCAGTACATTTAACTCTTTTTGTTGCCCTAAAATTTGCAGCCATGAAATTATATAAACGAGTTATTAATTTAACAATTTTATTATTAGAAATATTGTGATGAATATCATCTGTCATTTCCACATCTTGAAGTGCTAATGTTCGACTACGAAAAACCCGCTCCTCTATTGTTCGTTTATTTTCCATCAATTCGCAATTCGTAACTCCCAATATTACATTTTAGATTATGTTATTGATTTGTTCCTTAATTTTTTCCAATTCATCTTTCATCTCTACCACCCGCTGTTGCACTACAAAATGATTTGCCTTTGCACCCAATGTATTTATTTCGCGGCCCATTTCTTGTGCAATAAATCCTAATTTCTTTCCAGCAGATTTTGTATGCAGTGTTTCCAAAAAATAATCGCAATGCTGTTTAAGTCGTTTTTTCTCCTCAGTAATATCTAACTTTTCAATATAATATATCAACTCTTGCTCAAACCTGTTTTTATCAATATTCTCTTCTTTTAACTGTGTAATTTCTGTTTCGATTCTAGCGCGTACATTTTCAATTCGTTCATGGTCTAATTTTTCAATTTCGGTAAGCAAGTGTAAAATAGCTTGTGTCAATCGGTTTAATTCTTGTGACAACATTTCGCCCTCTTTTATTCTAAATTTTTCAAACTCTATAAATCCACTGTTGAGCACATTCATTAAAATACGCATATCTTCTTCACTGCTTTCATCTTCTGGTGCTTGAAACAAATTGGGCATTGTAAAAAGGCCAGCAGCAAGCATATTGGGGTTTATACCACTTCGCTCGCATACAGCATTCAATTCTGTAAGGTAATATGTTGCCACATCTTTATTTATTGGCATCACCTTATCTTCGGCATGTTTAAAGTTTACATTGATATTTACTTGACAGCTTCCGCGTTCAATAAGCTTATTCAGTTCCCTTCGCACCACTAAATCTTTGCTTTGCCAAACCTTGGGCATGCGTAAGTTTATTTCTAAAAATTTATTATTGAGTGCTTTAAACTCTACTTTAATTTGATAACGTTGATTATCTATTTCGGCCTGACCGTAGCCGGTCATTGATCTTAGCATATCCTTTTACTTTAGGCAAAAGTAAGCTAATTTAATAATTAGTTGATGTGTTGATTGGATAATTATTCCGTAACTGCTTTAGTTTGTTGTTTTCTCCAACTTACCAAAAATACACCACAAAAAATAATAAGTATGTAACACACTTTTTCAAAGGTAAGAATGTCTTTACCAGTAAAAATTGCAATTAATGCAGCCAATACTGGTTGTAAATAAATATAGCTGCCAACCAAGGATGAACTTGCTTTTTGCAGTGCGTATGCATTTAATACATAAGTTAAAAATGTAGAACCAATAGTGATAAATGCAACGAATAACCAAATTGACAAAGTGAACGAAGCAAAATTTATTTCTGTAAACTCGGCTGCGCCAAATGGCAAAACCACAAACCAGCCAAAAACAAAGCTCCACATTGTAACAGTTAATGGGTGGTATTTTACCATTAGCGATTTGGCATACACCAAATAAAAGGCATAGATAATCGCGTTAGCAGTTACCATTATATCACCCCAAAAAGTTTGATGGCTAAAGTTAAATTGCGTTCCTCCAATTAATAATATTGCTCCAACGGCAGCAACAACAATTCCTATAATTTTTTGCGAGGTAATTTTTTCTTTTAAATAAAGTGCGGCAAACACAACCATAAAAATGGGTGTATTCATCATTAGTACCGCTCCATTAATTGGGGTAGTTATGGAAAGTCCTTTAAAAAACAATAGCATATTAAAAGCAACTCCAAACAATGCACTAATACCTAATTGAATAAAATCTTTACGGTCTGTAATGCGCTTTTTAACAAAAATAGAATGAAATATAAAAATAAAAATGGCAGCAACAGTAACGCGCATTAAAATGAAGGCAAAAGGCTTTACATAGAAAGGCATAACTTGCTTGGCTATGGTAAAGGTAGCAGCATATATAAGGGAAACCGTAAATAAAGATAAGTGTACTTTAAGAGGAGATTTCATTGATGTGTCAACTTTTCATACTTCTCTTTCATTTCTAACGCAAAATCAAACTCGCGTGATTCATTTAAGAAACGCCAAGTTAAAAAAACTGCTGAAAAGGTTAGACCTATGCTTAACCCGAACCAAATACCATATAATGTTAAATCAAAATATTTTGCCAATACCCAACCAACAGGGATACCAATAATCCAATAGGCAATAATGGTGATAACTGTTGGTACTTTAGTATCTGAAATGCCACGTAACACACCCAAACTTACACATTGAATACCATCGCTTAATTGAAATAAAGCTGCTATCAACAAAAGATTAGCTGCCATACCTGCCACATACACATCGCTAATATATAAGCTCACAAAAAAATGATTAAACACTGCAAATAATAATGCTGTAACTCCCATAAAAACAACGCTCAAAATCAACGCTGCACGACCAGATTTCATAAGGTCTTCTTTGTGTTTGCGACCCCAAGCATCACCAACTGCTATGCTACCTCCAGCTGCAATTCCTGTAGCAATCATATAGGTTACAGAAGCTAAACTAATTGCAATTTGATGTGCCGCCAATTGTTCTTTTCCAAACCAGCCAATCATAATTGCCGCTGATGCAAATGCACCTACTTCAAAAAAATACTGCATACCTGATGGTAATCCTACTTTAAATATTTGTCTAAATAATTCGAAGCTTGCAGCTCTATCCTTAACACCCAACCATTGTTTGTACATTGGCACTTTAAAAACATATACAATCATAGATATGGCCATTAAAATACGTGTAAGTGTGGTGGCATATCCGGCACCATCCAAGCCCATTGAAGGGAAACCAAGTTTACCGTAAATGAACACCCAATTCCAAAAGACATTGAATAACAATCCAATAATGGTGATAATGGCAGAGGGTTTAGTAAAAGATAAGCCATCACTAAATTGTTTCGCACCCATAAATAAAAGCATAAAAACAGTTCCTGCATTTAAAATGTGCAAGTACGATTTTGTTAATTGAGTGACATCTGCATCTTGCCCAAACCAATTTAAGTTTAAGGTAAGCGCTAATAAAACAATGCCAATGAAGGCGCTTAAGGCGAGTGAAGCCCAAATGCCTTGTCTGAAAAGCAACGCAACATCATTTACATGCCCTGCTCCTTTTGCTTTAGCCACTAAGGGAGAAATAGCAGTAAGCGTACCAATACCTAAAATGCCAATGAGAAAATAAACAGAATTTGCTAGCCCAGCGGCAGCTAAATGAGTTGCATCAAGTTTACCAATCATTACAATATCAGCAACGCCCATTAGCACAATGCCAATTTGCCCTATAATAATTGGAAGGCTTAGTTTACTGATGGTTTTAAAGTAGGGGTAATAAGTATGATATATTTTAAGCACCGAATATGTGAAAATTAAGAGCAGCAAGATAAGGTAATTCATAACCGTTACGAAAATCACTTACAATAAAGTACACTGTAGCTGAAACTAGGCACGTTATTTAATTAAAATGTGACTATAATTTTATCTTAAAGCATATAACACACATATTTTTACTGGTAGCTTTACAAATTGTTTCATTGCCTGCCATTGTAGTTAATGCCATGCCACAAAAAAAGCGCTCACCAAAACGCATTTGTGGTTAAAAAAAACTTACACACAGTATTAAGGGGAAGCATTAATGAAGACGAATCAGAATGCTAGCAACCTACAACAAGGCAACTTCTATTGAACCCGACAAGTGGGCGCACCAAAACCGCTTACATTAGTTGGGCAGAATTCAGACTGCACTGAAAGGAAAATCCATAACCGATAATTTGCCATATGTCGCAGTTTATAACGACATTTTTATTGGCATTGGCGAATAACTCGGACAAAATGTGTTTGACCAAAATCGGATGGGAATATTACTCGGTTGGCGTTTTAACAAAAACTTTAGAACAGAATGAGGATATTTGAACCAAATACTACAATTAGGCCGGAGGGTAAATAGTTAAAATGTATTTCAATATAATCAAGGTTTTATCATCAATACATTTTGGAATATAGATGACATCAAAAAGCAGTAGCTATGCCATAAACTGGATTATTGCTTTTGAACAAAAGGCCTAGTAATAAGGCGAATAGCTCGTTGGTATGTAAAATAATTCCACATCCAATTCATAAAAACCACAAGCCTATTTCTGAAACCAACCAGCAGCATTAAATGTAAAAACATCCAGCCAAGCCAAGCAATATAACCTTGTAGTTTAATGCCAAATACTTCGAGTACAGCTTTGTGTCTGCCAACAGTGGCCATGCTTCCTAAGTTAAAATAATGGTAAGGTTTAAGTGCTTTTTGGTTTAATAAGTTAACTATATTTTTCCCTAGAAGCTTTCCTTGCTGCTGAGCAACCGTTCCTACCATTGGATGACCATTTGGATAGGAGGTATCAGCAGTCATGTAAGAAATATCGCCAATTGCAAATACATTAAGGCAACCTTCAATTCGATTGTATGCATCTACTTTATATCTATTTCCCTTAGCCAAAATTGTATCAGGCAGCCCTGGAATAGTTTTCCCTTTAACTCCGGCACTCCAAATTATTGTATCCGTTTTCAATGTAGTTCCGTTGCTCAATGATAAATTGCCAGTTGCTGCATCGTACTGTTGTACCGAAGTGTTTACAAGCACTCTCACACCAAGCTCCTCTAAAAATTGCTTAGCCTTGTGGGATGAAATTTCGCTCATAGCAACAAGCAAACGTGGAGCCGCTTCAATCAAATGTACTTGCATTTTACTTGCATCTAATTCTTTATAATCTGCTGGTAATACATGCTTTTTAATCTCGGCAATTGCTCCCGCTGTTTCAACGCCAGTAGGTCCACCGCCTACTATCACAAAGTTAAGAGTACGTTCAATCCTTGTGGTGTTGCTTTCATTTAATGCTTTTTCAAATTCTTGTAAGATATCACTTCTCAAATCCAATGCATCCGGAATAGATTTGAGTTGCATGCTGTATTTTTCCAATTCGGCATTGCCAAAAAAGTTAGTTTGAGCACCTGTACCAATACATAAATAGTCATACCCAAAATTTCCGATAGAGGTGCACACTTCATTATGATCTATTTTTATTTCTAATACCTCCGCCATTCTGAAAGCAATATTGGGCATCCTGCTAATAATTTTACGCAGCGGATACGCTATTGCGTCTGGACCCAATCCACCAGAAGCAACCTGATACATTAAGGGCTGAAAATTGAAAAAATTATTCTTATCAAATACAGTAACTTTTATTGGCTTATTGTTTAACTTTTTGATAAGTTCAAGTCCAGCAAACCCTCCTCCAATAATAATTAAATGGGGGGTCTGCATTATTTGATAGTGGTATTTCATGGTGGCATAAATAAAGTACAAAGTTTGGGTAATTAAACCCATCTATCCTAATAAATTTTGTAACAATACGCCATAGGGGCTTCTGCGGCATAGCCGCTGCTCGCTTTCCGTGATGCATGGCACCCTGCTTCAATCGCTAGACCAATTTACTTATTAAAAAAGTTCATAGTACGTTCAAGTCCAATAGTTGCAAACGACTCTATAGCTTTAACACTATGATCAATTAATTCAGGGAGTTTAGTTTGTTCTACATCTGTAAAATGACCAAGCACATACTCCACTTGCCTTCCTTTCGGGTAGTTGTTACCTACACCAAATCGTAAACGGGGGTATTGCTGAGAGTTGATCAACTCATAGATGTTTTTTAAACCATTATGTCCAGCATCGCTTCCTGTAGCGCGTATTCGCACTTTTCCAAAATCAATAGCCAATTCATCTACCACAATAAAAATATTAGAAGCTTCAATTCTAAGTTCTTGCATCCAGTATCTCACAGCCTTTCCGCTCAAATTCATGTAGGTTGTAGGCTTTATAACATGCAACTGCTTACCTTTAAAGCTAATCTGTGCATAGTCTGCATATCGTTCAGTAACAAATAATCCTTTGTGTTTACTTACTAGTTCATCCACTACATCAAAACCAATATTGTGACGCGTATGAGCGTATTCGCCTCCAATATTTCCAAGTCCAACAATTAAAAATTTCATCAATTCGTTTACTTCAAATTATCGAGCATGTCAATCGTCATGCTTGCAAGGTCGTACTTAGGATTCCAACCCCAATCTTGCCTAGCCCTATTATCATCAATGCTTCTAGGCCAACTATTAGCAATTGCCTGCCGAAAATCGGGTTGATAGGTTATGGTAAATTCAGGAATATACTTTTTGATTTCATTGGCAATTTCATTCGGTGTAAAACTAATTCCCCCTAAGTTATAGCTACTCCATATTTTTACTTTTTCGGCAGGAGCATCCATTAATTCCAACGTGGCGCGAATAGCATCGGGCATGTACATCATAGGCAACGCAGTATACTCACTTAAAAAACATTCGTATGATTTATTCTTTAATGCTTCATGGTAAATATGTACAGCATAATCTGTTGTTCCTCCCCCAGGTGCCGACTTATAACCTATTAAACCAGGATAACGAATACTGCGCACATCTACTCCATATTTTTGGTGGTAATATTCGCAAAAGCGCTCACCTGCTTGCTTGCTTATTCCGTATATTGTATTAGGCTCCATAATAGTATATTGAGGTGTATTTTCTTGCGGAGTAGTAGGCCCAAAAACTGCAATAGAACTTGGCCAGTAAACTTTTTTTATTAAGCCTTCTTTGGCAGCATCTAACACATTAAATAATCCCTTCATATTCAAATCCCAAGCAACTTTGGGGTTTTGTTCTGCAGTTGCCGAAAGTAATGCGGCTAACAAATACACCTGTGTTATATTGTACTTCTTAATAATTTCATACATCCTCACCCTATCCATAACATCCAGTTGTTCATATACTCCAATTGGATTTACGATGTTCTTTATATCGGCTGAAATAACATGATCAGCTCCATAAACACTACGGAGATTTTCGGCAAGCTCCACGCCAATTTGGCCATTTGCACCTAATATTAATATTGTTTCTGTTGGCATATAATCTTATTTAAATGTGGTCAAATGTAAAAAAAATAAGTAAATAAACGTACCGATTAAAACACCTTTTTACCGCTATTGATGACATTCGCAGAAGCCTTAATAAGCAGCTTATTACGTTTATAAATAGTGGCCACAATATGAATAACGTTTACACCTTTACGCACAACTTTGGCTTCTACAATAACAGTATCACCAGCCAAAGCAAATGATAAATAATCTAACTGTAAATTGATGGTGGTAAAAAAGCTTTCATTTCCCAAACTGTATATAGTCATACCCATTACATCATCAATAAGGGTTGCGGCCATGCCCCCATGAAAAGTATTAGCTGGATTCAGCCATTTCTCATCAACTATAAATTGAACTTTTAAATGGCCTTCTTTAGCCTCCAACAATATGCCGTTAATCCATCTGCTCACCGCCCCCAATCCGTAGCTGTTGGTACTTTGTCCAATTAAATTTTGTAAAAACTGTAAATGTCTATTCATACTGCAAACATAAACATGTTTGGTAATTAATAATTACGCAAAATGCGTAACGCAATTTGCATTTTACATAAAGCGCAATATATTCGTATAATGAATAAAATTGTAAATCCATTCTTAGTGGCAGGATATTATTCTCCCGAATTGTTTTGTGACCGAGTCACTGAAACAAAAAAAATACAATCAGCACTCACAAATAGCCGTAATGTAACACTGATTTCCTATAGACGTCTCGGTAAATCTGCACTTATCGAGCACATATTTAAAACCTTTTCGGCCAAAAGCAAGCACCAGTTTATACATATTGATATTTACGCTACACAAACTCTAAATGATTTTTTAACTGTATTAGGTAAAGGCGTATTTAAAAGTAGCTATTCGCAAACAAAAAAATTAGGAACTGTACTTATACAATTTTTTTCAGGTATTGGTGGGAGCGTATCGTACGATCCTGCTGCAGGACAACCAGCAATAGATATTAAACTTAATGGCAATAAACGCACAGCTAAAAGCATTGATGACTTATTGGATTTTTTGGAAGCCAGCGGGAAACGCACGTATATTGCCATAGATGAATTCCAACAAATATTACAGTATCCAGAAAAAAATGTTGAGGCATTGCTTGGTACTAAAATTCAAAAATTGAAAAATGTTCACTTCATCTTTTCAGGGAGTCATAAACACTTATTGAGTTCTATGTTTACTGATTACAGCCGACCATTTTACCAAAGTTCAGATATGCTTTACCTTGAAAAAATAAATAAAAATATTTATCAAGAATTTATCATCTGCATATTTAAACAGTATAAGCGTTCTATAAACAAACAAGTTGTCGAAAAATTACTAGAATGGTCGAGATGTCATACATTTTACGTTCAAACAATTTGTAACCGACTTTTTGCCACAGGTCAAAAAAAAATTGACGAAACCCTATTACTCAAAAGTATAACTGAATTACTCAAAGAGAACGAGGGAACATATTATAGCTTTCGTAATTTACTTACAGCTCCGCAATGGAATTTACTTTATGCTATTGCAAATGAAGAAATAGCAGTTATGCCAACATCAGCCGCATTTTTACGCAAATATGATTTAGGGAGCGCCAGTACAGTAACTCGTTCTATAAAGGCTCTACTTTCGAAAGAAATGATTTTTCATACGCAAGAAGGCTATCTTGTGTATGATGTATTTTTATCAAGGTGGCTTGAATATTATAAATAAATTACGCAATTTGCGTTACGCAACTTGCGTAATAAAAAAATTTAAATGAATATATATTTACTTAATAGCAACATTGAGGGCGTAGAAACCCTACTACTATCTATTATAAATCCTGAAATAGATAAAAAAGCAAAGCTTACAGCAAAAGCTATAGTTGGTTTTGTATTAAACAATAACCAACCCATTAGCGAAAACAATGTGCGCATCAACCCTGCTTTTTTGGATCATTTTCACAAAACAATTATCTTTTTTGCACAGTTTAATGACGAAATTATTCACTTGATAGAGCAGCAGCAAAATGGATTTATTTATGTGCGCGATCAACGCAATAAAGAGGATGAAAAATCCGAAGATATTATTGGATCGTTTGAGATAAAAAATGGGGAATTGGTACATGCAAGTTATGTACCTAATCCACATTACAAATTCATTACTGCAACTGGTGGATTTGAATTGCAAGAAGAACTCGAGGCGCTATTATATTCAACCCTATATTAAAATTGCAACAATTGGTTTAACTCATTTTTAAACCGCTGTTTGGGTAAAAAATTTTGTTCTAATTCCATATTAAATGGCACTGGAGAATCTAAACTTGCACTGCGCATAACTGGTGCATCTAAATACTTAAAACAATGTTGCCCAATATGTGCAGAAATTTCTGCCCCTATGCCACCTGTTAATGTATCCTCGTGTAAAATAAATGCTTTACCTGTTTTACGCACGCTCATTTCTACAGCTTCTTTATCCCAAGGCAGTAAAGTTCGCAAATCTAAAATATCAGCATCTATACCAGCCTTCTCGCAATGATTTTTTGCCCAATGAACCCCAGCACCATAAGTAATAATACTTACCTCATCTCCTTGTTTAATTATACGTGCCTTACCAATAGCAATTTCATAATAATCGTCATACACATCTTCCTCTAATTCAACTGATCTATATAATGCTTTATGTTCAAAATACAGCACTGGATTAGGATCTGAAATTGCAGCAGCTAATAACCCCTTAGCATCACTGGGTGTTGATGGGTAAACAATTTTTAATCCTGGTACGTGAAAAAACCAGGCTTCATTGCTTTGCGAATGAAAAGGACCCGCACCAACACCAGCTCCTGTTGGCATACGAATTACTACATCAGCATTTTGTTCCCAACGGTAATAACTTTTGGCAAGGTTATTTACAATTTGATTGAATCCAACGCTAACAAAATCGGCAAATTGCATTTCGACCATCGCTTTCATTCCTTTAATAGATAATCCATATGCTGCTCCTAAAATGGCGCTTTCGCAAAGGGGTGTATTACGTACTCTATCTTTGCCAAATTGC
>Ga0105045_10005351_pt1 | contig 11295 bp, 8 predicted proteins | sample MAT02_FD_78089 | JGI IMG/M metagenome (GOLD analysis project Ga0105045, IMG submission 78089) | Freshwater microbial communities from Lake Fryxell liftoff mats and glacier meltwater in Antarctica - MAT-02 (megahit assembly) | ecosystem: Environmental > Aquatic > Freshwater > Ice > Liftoff... | reverse complement strand
CCAATCATTCGATTATTCCGCCTTGAATTCGGAAGCCAAGAAATACTTGGGGGATGTCCGCCGCGCCGCCGGCCGGGGGGCTCCCGGCATCTATATGGGCCAATCGGACAACCGCCCGATCTGGGCCGCGCTCCTCGGCATCGTCGTGTTGCCGCTATTCCTTTGGATCGGCTACACCTCCAGCAAAGCGCCGTGGGCCACGGCCATGCTGCAAACCGCCGGCGTACTGCTCGGCGGCTGGCTGATCTGGTTCGCCGTCCGCCGCTGGTTCGCCAACACCGATAGCTACGCCGGGTATTTCCAGTATTTCGATTCGGAGCACGCCTTCCGTGGCGAAGGCGAGACCATCCGCGTCGATCAAATTCCACCCGACGCCGAGGTCGTCCCGCACGGAACGAACGCCGTGCTGGTGCGCTCGGAGATGGACGAATACGCCGTGCCGGTGCCGAACCGCGTCCTCGCCGAACAAGTCGCGGACTACTACCACGCCTTGGCTTGGGTGCGCGACCGGAAAGAAGGTCCGTTCGTCGATCTGGAAAACGACGAGGCCGGGGCCGTGGCCAAGTACATGGCCGAAGAAGATGAAGCCCCCGCGAACGTCAACGAAGCCGATCTCCGCATCGACACCATGACCGACCGAGTCACGCAGAAGGGCCGCGCGAAGACAGGTTTACTCGGCCTGCTGCTCTGGCTGGTCATCGGCGGCGCGTCTTACGCGCTCTTCTCCAGCACGAACGGCGGCTTCCAAGACGACATGGCTTTCAACGCTGCCAAGGGCAACATCGGCAAAGAGAGCCAAGAGAAATTCACGGGCGCCCAAGGGCTGCGGGATTATTTGCTGAACCCGCGCAACACGCGGCACCGCGACGAAGCCGCAGAACTGCTCGCGAAGCTCTACGACCCGCCGATCGCCCAAGTGAAAGCGAACCCGAATGCCGATTCGGAGATGCGTAAAGGCATCGTGGAATTGCTCGAATCGCTTAAAGGCCCGGATACCCCGGCCGTGTCGATCTCCGTCGTCGATCGCGACGCGCCGATGATCACGAATTTACAAAAAGGGCTGCGGTCGCGCTTCGCCGACGGAATCGCCACCGCCGTCGGCAAGGACCTCATCGTCTTCGGGGAAAAACCGGCCGACAAGCCCGCGCTGATCACGATCTTGTACACGCGCAACCCGAGTGGCAGCATCGATTGGACGTTGCAAATCCGATTGAAACCGGACGATTCCATGGTATATCAGGCCCTCGGAACGACGGCTGCGGTCACGCAGCCGACCTTCCAACTCCAGCCGCAGTTCGGCCAACCCGAACTCCCCGCTTCCGAAACCGATTCGACGACCGAGATGATCTACAGCGACGTCATGTTCAAGTTGATCGGCCAGGCCCCCGCGAAACCGCCCGTCTTTACAAACGACGATTGGTGAGCAACGTGCGAGTGAGTGACGAACAGGCCTCGGGACTTTCGCACGGGCTCCCATTCTCCCGCTCATGAGACTTCCGAACATCACGCCGCACGAATCACCGGGCTGATCCCGGTGGTGCATTTGGCAGGGGAATCTGACTACTCAACACGAGCCACCGGGCTTGTCGCGGTGATGTCTGATTGGAGAAACCCACCGGGATAAACCCGGTGGGTCGTCAGTAATCTTGAACCACACGAGCCACCGGGCTTGTCCCGGTGGTGACTTTAAGATTCGCAGGCCCCTCGCCGTAAGTATTTGGGTACACTTGGTCATTCCGAAGAGTTGGTCGCTTGCTTGTCTTTTTTTCATTCCACACTGAGGTGGGTGGGTGCCGTAGGAAAAGATCAAACAAAGTTGTACTGTTGGGCGTGGAATTCTAACTAACCACAACCGACAACTTCGCCCGCAATTCCGCCGCAGCCTTCTCCGGTGGCACGGCGTTCAGGAAACAGCCGCTGCCCCATTCGAACCCGGCGGCGCGGGCCGTGCGCGGGATCACTTCCCAGTGCCAATGATAGTGCCCGTTCGGCTTCGCCTTCATCGGCGTCGTGTGCAAATAGGTGTTGTAGGCCGGCTCGGCCAACACCGCGTCGAGCGCCGCGAGCAGGTCGAGGAACAACCGGGCGAGTTCGGCCAGCGCGGCATCAACGGTGATTTCGAAATGGCTGGCGTGGTATTTCGGCATCACCCAGAATTCGTACGAGAAGCGCGGCGCGAACGGGCAGAACGCGAGGAAGTGCTCGGTCTCCCGGAGGATCCGGCTCCGGGCCAGTCGCTCCTTCGCGATGAGTTCGCAGTAGACGCAAGCGGAATGTCGGCCGTGGTACTCTTTCGCGAATGCCAACTCCGACTGAATCGCATCGGGAACCAGCGGCAGCGCGATAATCTGCGCGTGCAAATGGGCCAACGACGCCCCGGCTTCCGCGCCGACGTTCTGGAAGACCTGCACGTAGTGCCAGAGGTTGTCGCTCGAAATGGCCCGGATGCGATCACGGTACGCGATCAGCAAATTCGTGTACTGTGCGGGTGTCAGCTTTGCCGGGTTCGTTTCGTGGCTCTGGCACGGGATGACGACTTCGTGCCCACCGAAGCCGGGGCGGGCCTCGAAGAACGGATCGAGCAACGGCATCGTCGCCGTCATGTCCGGCCGCAGCGCCGGGAACTTGTTCGACACGACCCGCAGTTCCCAACCGGGGCTGTCTTTCGCCGTGCCCACCGCGCGGATGGCGTAGACTTCGCCCGGGGCTTCGGCCTCGTGTCCTTCGCAGAACGGGCAGACGGCATCGGTCGCGGGTCGATCGCGGTGGTGGGCTTGGGTGTGTTGAAGGGTGATCGGCCGGCGAGCGCGCTCCGGGGCGAAAATGACCCACCGCCCCGTGGCGGGGCAGCGGCGGAACTCGGGTAGTGGGTCGTATTGCATTACAGTGGTCAACGGCTCGTGGTCTGTCAGAAAACCGAACAGATCGATGCTAATCCGGCCACTTCTCACCGACCACTGACCACTATATTCTCTCCCGATCTCCCGGTTGCGGCACGGCCACGTCGTTGAAGCCGGCGCCGCGCAGTGTCGCGGCGAGCGCCTCGGATTGATCCGTCTCGCCGTGGATAAGCCGGATCTTACCGAGCTTACCTTGCAGCGGTTCCAAATACGCCAAGAAATCGTTCGTGTCGGCGTGGCCGCTGAAGCCGTCGAGGTGCACGACTTCGAGCCATTTGTTCCACTCTTTGCCGCCGAAGTAGACCGTCGGCTTGTTCTCCATCAGCCGCCGGCCGGTAGTGCCGTTGGCTTGGTAGCTCACGAGGATCACGGTGCTGCGCGGGTCGTCGACGTTCTGTTTCAAGTGCGCCACAATCCGCCCCGCGTCGCACATGCCGCTGCTGGCGACGATGATGTGCGGGCCGGGGCGGAGCATGAGTTCGTTGCTCGCCTCGAAGGAACGCACGAATTGCACCCCGTCGCCGCCGAGGATGCCGTGGCCTTCGCGCACCGCCGCGGCGACGGTTTCGTCGAGGGCGTTCGGGTGGTTGCGGTAGACTTCGGAAATGTCCGCCGCGAGTGGACTGTCGACGTAAATCGGTACTTTCGGAATCTTCCCAGCCCGCAATCCGATTTGCAGGAAGTGGACGATCAACTGGGTCCGCCCGAGGCTGAACGCCGGGATCAACGCTTTCCCACCGCGCTCCATGGTCGTGCGGATCGTGGCGTAAAGCTTTTCGATGGTATCCGGCAGCGACGCGTGGATCCGGTTGCCGTAAGTGCTTTCGCACACGAGTAGATCGGCTTCGGGTAGCGGGGCGGTTGGTTTCAAGAGTGGAATGCCGCGCCGGCCCAAGTCGCCGCTGAAGGTCATGCGGCGGGTGCCACCGAAACCTTCCAAATTCATCGACACCATCGCCGAACCGAGTATGTGCCCCGCCTCGGCGAAGGTGAACGAAACACCCGGCGCGATCTGCGTTTCCCGGCCATACGGGACGCTGACGAGCCGATCCAAAGCGCGATCGACATCGGCGAAAGTGTACAGCGGTTGCACCCACGGCTCGGCGTAATTCCGGGCGATGTTGATGTGGGCCGCGTCTTCTTCTTGGATTTTCGCGGAGTCGTTCAGCATCACCTTCAGCAGGTCGTGCGTCGGCGGTGTGACGTAGATTTTCCCGCGAAAGCCCTGCTTCACCAGAGTAGGCACGTTGCCGCAATGGTCGATGTGGGCGTGGCTGATGATGAGGCTATCGACCAAGTGCGGGTGGAACGGGAAGTGGCTGTTCCGCTGCCGCGCCTCGTCCCGCTTGCCTTGGTACATCCCGCAATCGAGGAGGATCTGCTGCCCGGCGGCTTCGACCAGGTGCATGGAGCCGCTCACGCTGGAAGCGGCTCCCCAAAATGTCAATGTCGGCTCGGCGTCCCACGATGCGTCCGCACTCTGTTTGGTAATCATTCTTTCATTCTAGCTACCGGCTCGGTAAAGTGGTCAGTTGTTAGTGGTCGGTGGTCATAAAAGCCGCAGGGGATTGGGTGGTGGTCATTTTCACTGACCACCACCCAATATTCATTTCGTCTGCTTCCGAACGAAATCGCGGAGTGCCACGGCCACAGGATCGGCCGGGTCTTTCGCCGAAGTCAGAATCGTCAGGTGCGTGCGATCTTTCAACTGGAGGATCTCGGTGGCGTTCTTCTCTTTCTTCATGGCCGCATGGAACGCCTCCGCTTGCGCGGAAAGACCCGCCATGTCTTTGTCCGCGTGCAGAATCAAAAACTGCGGGTGCTTCTTGCCGATGTTGTGGATCGGCGATCCCCCGCGGCAAACATCTTCGTCCTCGCCGAAGATGTCTTTGAAGAATTTGGCGCGGGCATCGATGGTGAATACGCCGCTGATGGGTGCAACTCCGCGAATGTCCGCGAACGATTTCTTCTCGGCTTTCAAATACGACTCGTCCGTGGCGAGTAGCGCCACCAAATGCCCACCCGCCGAGTGCCCCGTGAGGCAGATCTTTCCCGGATCGCCGCCGTACTCCGCGACGTGATCCACCGTCCAAGCGAATGCTTTCGCGATATCCTTGATGTGTTCGGGATGCTTCACCTTGGGAGATAACCGGTAGTTGGTCGATACGGCGACGATCCCCTGCTCCGCCAGCATTTTGCCCGGCCCCGAGAAGACAGACTTGTTGCCGAAGACCCATGCCCCGCCGTGGACGAAGAATACGACCGGTGCCTTCTTGACCCCCTTCGGGATGTACACGTCGAGGATGTTGCGCTCTTTGTCGGTACCGTACGCGATGTCGGTTTTAACGGTGACTTCGAATTTCTCCGGCTCCGCCGAGAAAGCCTGCGGTAGGCCGACGAGCATCAATAGGAGTGAAGTCAGCAGCGTTCGCATGGGGTACCTTTCGTAAAACGGAAGTCGGACTGGGATCGAATTCGGAGAACGCCATGACCACCGTCGCCGATTGGATGCAACATCTCGAAGCTTTCGCACCGCTGCACCTCGCGGCGAATTGGGACAACGTCGGCTTGCTCCTCGGCGAGCGGAATCGACCGTGCGACCGCGTCCTCACTTGCTTGACGGTCACGCCCGAAGTCGTCGCGGAGGCGGTGGCCGAGTCGGTCACGCTGATCGTCTCGCACCATCCGATCTTATTCAAACCCGTCAAGGCGCTCTCGGATAACACCGCCGATGGTCTGTTATTACTGCCGCTGCTTCGGGAGGGCATCGCGGTCTATTCCCCGCACTCGGCCTTCGACAACTGCCCCGGCGGCATCAACGATGGCTTGGCGAAACGCTTCGGATTGCGGAACATCCGAGCCTTGCGCCCGGCCGATTCCCCCGCGGAGTACAAGCTCGTCGTCTTCGTGACGGAGGCCGACCTCGCCAAAGTATCTGAGGCGATTTTCGCCTCCGGCGGCGGCATCATCGGCGTCTACGAGCAATGTAGTTTCCGTGTACCGGGCACCGGTACGTTCTACGGAACCGAGGGAACGAATCCGGTGGTCGGCGAGTGCGGTCGCCGCGAAGTCGTGCCAGAAGTCCGACTCGAAGTCGTCGTGCCCGAGGCCAAAGTTTCGGCCGCGATTGCCGCTATGCGAGGCGCCCATAGTTACGAAGAACCGGCATTCGACGTATACCCGCTGAAGCCCAAGCCAGCCAGAGGCAGCGGGCGACTCGGCGAACTGGAATTTGCGATTCCACTCGCCGACTTCGCCGCGCTCGTCAAGCGAACCTGCGGGGCGAACTGTACGCAATTTGTGGGTAATGCTACGGAACCCGTGCAAATCGTGGCCCTCGCCTGCGGGGCGGCCGGCGAATATTTGAACGACGCCATCCGCATCAAGGCCGATGTTTTCGTCACCGGCGAAGCCCGGTTCCACGATTTGCTGACGGCCGAAGCCGCCGGGATCGGCTTGGTGCTGCCGGGTCATTACGCCAGCGAACGTCCCGCCATCGAAGACTTGGCCACGAGATTGCGAGCGGCATTTCCCGAGGCCGTCGTCTGGGCTAGTCGGGCCGAGCGCGAGCCGCTCGTCACGGTTTAATGCCGACGCGGATCGGCTTCTCGGCCTCAGCGAACGCGAAGGCGTCGGCGACTTCCGCCAGCGGGAAAGTGCTTACGACTTGGTCGGCGAAGGGGAATCGCCGGCCCCCTTCACCCAAGAATTCAATCGCTGTCAGCAAATCGATCGGTGCGTAGTTGTGGACGCCGCGGATCGTCAGACAGCGGCGGACGAAATCCTCCGCCAGCATCGGGATCGGCCGAGTGGAGAAGACACTGCCGACGAGGACGACCGTTCCGCCGATTCGCGCCGAGTCGATGGCTTGTTCTACGGCCACCGGCACACCGCTGATTTCCAGTACCGCATCGGCACCGCGACCGGCGGTGAGGCTCCGCACGCAGTCCGGCAATTCGGCCGGGGTCAACGCGTGGGTCGCGCCGAATGCCTTCGCCAATTCTAACCGCGCCGGTTGCGGATCGACGACGATCCGATTCTTCGCCAAGCTCAACGCGGCAGCGGTGAGGCCGAGTAAGCCGGCCCCGAAGATGACGATGGTCTCGGAGTCACCCACGGGCGCGGCCCGCGACACCGCCGCAACGGTCGCCGTGGCGCACATCGCCGGGGCAGCAACGGCGTCGGGAATCGAATCGGGCACGCGGACGATCGCGGTGTTCGCCAGTAAGTGACAATGCGTTGTCAGGCCACCCGACGGGCCTCGGTCGGGATCGGCTTTCAAATGCCCGTACTTCCGGAGATGGTCACATTTCTGAGGCAGTTCGTGTTCGCAATAGAAGCAGCGTCGACAAGAACAGGCCACGCTCCAGACGACGCGATCTCCCGGCTTCAGCAGTGTCCCCGCGAGATCCTTCGCCCCGTGGGTTTCGACGATATCCCCAACGATTTCGTGGCCGAGGACAGTCGGCAGCGGCGTCGAGCGCCGGCCGAAATAAGTGTGCAAGTCGCTGCCGCAGAGGGTGCACAGCCTAACGCGGACCAGCGCTTCGCCAGCGCCGAGGTATGGAAACGAGCTCTCGATGAATCGCAAAGGCAACCCCGGCCCGTCGAATTCCACGGAGGAGATCATGGCGCGGCATTTCCATGGGGTTGACCGGCGCGTCTGACGCACAAGATGCCGCTCATAATCATCAGCAAAGTGCCCACGACGGAAACGACGAGTGCGAATGGCACGATGAACTTCAAGCGGTTGAATTCTCCGAAAGCGAGGTCGCGCAGCAATTGCAACAGCACACTGCCGGTGTAGCCGACGCCGTCGGCGAGTTGGATCGCGAAGGCCGCGGTGCCCAGAAACCGGCTCGCCGCCATCATGCGCTCGAAGAGCACGGCCCCGAAGGGGACGTAGGCCAAGTACAAGCCGACGCCCATGGCGACCATCCACGAGTAGCCATCGACGGCATCGGCCATGAAGGCGATAGTGCCGATGCCGATGATCGCGAATCCGATGGCGATGACGCAGTACACGGCCACGAGCGCCTTGCGGTGATGGCCGATGAGGTTCAGCCCGGCGAGTGCCGCGATCACGCCGAAGAGCGCCCACTTCTCGGTGGACGAGAAGATCGCGCGTTTGTCGCCTAAGCCGAGGTCGTTGAAGATTTCCTTGCCGTAATGGTCGCGGAAATCGCGGAAGGCCGTGAGGAAGAAATAGGCCACGAGCAACAGGCCAAAGCCGATACCGTAATGCCGGAGGAACGCGACCCGCTGCGCCCGGCTCATGGTGCCGCGCTCGGAGCGCACGGCCACATCGGCGCTCGACGGCGGCGGTATTTGATTCAACAGCAGTACGCCGATGAAGAACGGCCCGAGGAAGAGCAACCCCGTGACCACGGGCATGTACGCCTCGGCGACGCCCCACGTTTTCATGACGATGTCCACGCCGATGTCGCGCGTCGCGGCCCCGGCGATGATGTACGAGCAGCTCATCCCCGCCACCATCACCTCCGTCGCCCGGCGCCCTTCAAGATACCGCAGTACCAAACCCCAAACCATTCCGAGCGGCAAACCGTTCAGGAACATAGCGAACGGTTTGAAATCCGGCGGCAGAATGGCGAAGAGGTACAGCGCGGTCTCGGCGAACAGGATCAAACCCAAAAGCAACAACCAGCGCCGCGATGCTGACACCTCGGAGCAAAGTTTCGTGCCGACGTACTTCGAAAGCATGTAGCCGATGACTTGCGCGATGACGCAGGCCGTCTTCAGTTCAATGCGAGTCTCGAAGAAGCGCGAGCCGGTGAAGGTCGTGGCGTCGAACGGCTTGCGGAAGGCGTACATGCAGAAGTAGGTGCCGAAGGCCACGGCCGCGCAGTAGGCGATCAGCAAAGCCAAGGGCACACGTTCCAAGAGCCCGGAGAAACCCCGCGTCGAAACGACGACTGTAGCGTGGGGCACTGTGGTTCTCGATGCTACGGTGATTTCTACAACCGTGTTGTAGAAACGCCGAAGCCGGATGAACGAGAAGTTTCAATGAAGCATCGCCACAGCCGTTTCGACGATCGTGTCCACCTCGGCCATGGCTCCGACGCCGAGGTCGCCGCATGCGAGGCGCTTGGATATCGGCGGCACGATCTTCAAGTTCTTCGCGTGGTCGTTGATTTGTTGCATCAGTCCTTCTTCATCGAGATCGACCGAAATTTCATCGACTCCGAAATCCGCCGCGAGCGAGCGCAGGTGCTTCCTCGTCAGCGGATTCAGCCACATCATGGTGTTCATCGCCGGGGCGAGCACGACCGGCTTGTTCCAATCCCACGCCCGCCAGACGCATGTGAGCGCGTTGTCGCACAGCCCGGCGACCAACTTCGCCAATGTGTTCGCGTCCAGCGGGGCGATTAGGAACGCGTCGGCCCAATTGCGGAGTTCGATGTGCAACACCGTGTCCCCGCGCCTGTAGCCCGAAGCGGGCCATTCGTCTTCATCGAGGGAAATCGACTTCGCATCGCGCTCGGCGATGTCGAAGAAGTGTGTCGCGGCGGCGGTGGCGACCACACGCACCGTGTGACCGCGGCTCGTCAGGGAATCGACGAGGGTCGGCACGCGAGTCGCCGCTACGGAACCGGTCGCACCGATCAGGATGTTGGCCATGTTGTCATGGTAGCCCGCACGGGGCGATTCTCAAAACGGTCCCTTGTCCCACGGCCCGGTGATCGCGAGCGTCAAGCCGGGCGTCTGCAGATTCGCAAAGAGCCATTTGCCGTCCGGGCTGAAACAGACGCCGCTCCATTCGAGTGCGCGGAAATCGCCTTTGAAGCCGTTCTTCTCGCCGTTCAACTGCGCGTTGTTCTCGGCGAATGCGAACAGCTGACCATCGGGCGTCAAGCCCTGCAAGCGCTGCCCGAGGCGGTCGCCGTCTTCGCACATCACGAGGCAACCGCGCGGGCTGGCGCACAAGTTGTCCGGCATGTTCAGCACTTCTTTTCCGGGTGATTCGAACAGCAGTTGCAACTTCTCTTCGCCTGGTGTGTAGGCCCAGACCTGCCCCTGTTCGGCGTCGCCGCCCGTGGTCGCATTCACGAACAACCGGCCTTCGTGGTAGAAGACCCCTTCGAGCCGGGCGAACATCGCCCCGCCTTGTTTGGCCCCTTGCGCGAAGACGCCTTTGCCGTCCTCTTTGTTCGGTTGGTGGACCAGCGTCGGGTCGGCAATCGGCACCCAGCGGACGCTGAACTCGGCCAGCGCGGGAACTTGCTTCCGCAAGTCTTCGCGGGCGGTCACGGCCAGCATCTCCAACTTGCCGCCGCGGGTGAGGTCGCCCGGCTTGTGCGGAATCATGCGGTAGAAGCCCGAGGGATTGCTGTCTTCGGTGAGGTAAACGATGCCGGTGCGCGGGTCGATGGCCACGGCTTCGTGGACGAACCGCCCGAGATCGACGAGCGGCTTCGGCGGTGCCGACGCGGCCCCGCCGGATACCTCGAAGACCCAACCGTGCGGCTTCGTGTAGCCCACCAGTTTCTTGTCTTTGGTGTCGAGCGTGGTCGAGTCGCCGACGTTTTCTTCGGCGCTCAGCCAAGTTCCCCACGGGGTCGGGCCGCCGGCGCAGTTCTGAATCGTGCCGTTCAAACTGATCGCGCTGCTCAAGTGAGTTCCCGTGGCCATGTCGAAGACGACCGTGGTGCATCCGCCGGCGCCGAAAGTGTCGAAGGCCGACTCCGGTTTGCCGAATAGCTTGCCGCGACCGCTGAGTTCGTGGTTGCGGACGATAACGGCGCGCGTACCTTCCGTCCGAATGATCGCCATGCCGTCGTGCGCCCCCGGCGTCGGCGTGCCGTCGTCGAGGGGGTCTTTCGTCCACCCGAAACTGCGATAGCGGAACCCGGCGGGCAATTGAATCAGCGCCAGTCCGGTGTTCTCGTCCTTCGCCGGGGCGAGCGGCCCGTACCCGGCTGCGTTCGGACGGCGCATCGAGGTGGCGGCTCGCCACGACAGCGCGGCCAAGCCACCGACGATGGCGGTGCCGCCGGCGATTTGCAAAAACTTCCGTCGGCTCGAGCCGTGCACGGGAAGGGTATCGACGGACATGTTCATTCTCCGGGCCGATGACTCACCGAAATCAGCCTACGGACGCGCGCGGAGTCTACAGGGTTCCCAGCACAAATACATGAATACTTCACAGACCCGGCCGGCGCGCGAACTCAGCGGATGCGTTCCCAGAATTCGCCCGGCGGGATGTCGGTCGCGCGCACGCCCGACGCCTCCAGTTCCTTCGCCACCAATTCCTCCGCGGCAGCCAGCGTCATCGGCCGCCGTTCCACCTCCGGTTTCCCGTCTTCGCGAATGTTCCACATCGCGCGCACTTCGAGTGCGTGACCCAATTGCCGATCGGGCACGTACGGTGGCGGCT
>Ga0105045_10005350_pt1 | contig 11296 bp, 12 predicted proteins | sample MAT02_FD_78089 | JGI IMG/M metagenome (GOLD analysis project Ga0105045, IMG submission 78089) | Freshwater microbial communities from Lake Fryxell liftoff mats and glacier meltwater in Antarctica - MAT-02 (megahit assembly) | ecosystem: Environmental > Aquatic > Freshwater > Ice > Liftoff... | reverse complement strand
GGCGCGGTGCGGAGATGAGTAGTGATCCAATCGCTCGCGGAGATTCGTAACTTGTCGCGGCGACGATTGATTTGATGATTCAACTTTGAGGCGAGTTGATCACGCTGTTTTGGCAAGTATTCATCTCGAATGATACGCTCGGCAACATCGCCGATTTCTTCGGCGATATCGCTCCCAAGAATTCCGATTTTGTCGACTTCCAAGTCAAGCAGTTGGATGTCGGCTGAATTGACCGTGGGGTCAAACAACACGTCCGGTGGAATACGACTGTAGTCAATCCCGAAACCGATGGTTGCGTCGATTGTCATTCGAAGCTTGGCGGTTGCTTCCGTCGTAACACTATACAACTGCAAGCCGTAATTCCACCGCTGCTGTTGGGCCTTGACATCGACTTGCGTATCGATTTGAAGGGTCAAACCCAGACGGCCTGGTTCAGTCGATGTCGCGCGAAGCACATCAATTTTTAGGTAGCGAGGATCGTTCGGGTCCTTCAGGTCGATTGTGTATCTCAACCATTTTCCATGTCGCACTTCCCGATACTTGCGATGGGTCTTTATTTTTAAGCCGTCGTTGTCGATATCGATTCCCGCATAAACGCGTTTTCTGGCGTCCCAATTCTTCTTCCGTTCGTAGGTCGGTGCCAGATTGGATTGAACCAAGTAGACCGCCCACTGAATCGCCGCTTTCGCTTCTTCGCTAGGAAGAGTCGGTAACGCCGATACTGACGCCGATGAAGGTGTTGATTGGGCTTCGTCAGCAAAGGCATTCCGTGTGAACGGGATAAGGCAAAGCCAAAAACAAACGAGGCGTTTGGAACCGGTCATCCCAACAAGGCGGCAAGCGACGTGATAGCGAATGGCTACGAATGCACTACCGATACCGTTCAAAGAACGCTGACAGCAATTGGGCCACGTATACCAGATCATCTGCGTTATTTGCCAAAAGATGATCGGCCGCGTCCAGTGCAACTAGGCTCACCGGCGGTATCGCGAGTCCAGGAGCGCGGACGGACGCCAGCTGAAAAATGCGAATCGCTTCCTCAAATCCGACTGTTTCATCTGCTGGGGAGTGAATCACCATCAAAGGGACCGAGATGCGAGCGATCAGGCTGCTCAATTGATGGCTGCGAAAGTCGGCCGTCATCTCTCGTCGAATGGTCCAACGCCGCCCGCCAATTTCGACGTCACCAGCGCCGGCGGACGCAATTTGAGGGTTTCGCAGTTCCATCAAGTTAGCCAGGTGTTGGGTATCCGATGGAGCGGCGAGGGTCACGACGGCTCGCAACGAGCGCTCAAGACCTTGGGGATCACCTGCAACGGCAAGTGACGCTGCGCCACCGAAGCTGTGCCCAATCAATCCCGTCACGGGGCCTAAGGTCGTCGTTGCGAAACCAATGGCAGCCCGAAGGTCAGCGACGTTGGTCGTAAAATTGGTGTGTGAAAAATCACCATCACTGCCGCCCAGCCCCGTCATGTCGTATCGAAGCACCGTCACACCCGATGCGGCTAGGGCTCGGCTAATCCGGACGATCGCCTTTAAGTCCTTGTTGCAAGTGAAGCAGTGTGAGAACACGACCACCGGAGAAGGCAGGTCGTCGCCTTGCCGTTCAACATGATCAACGATCCCTGCCAATTCGAAGCCGCTACCGCCTGGAAACTGGACACGTCGCGACAATCGTGTCAGCGGGCGATGGGATGAATGATCGGAGCCGAGCGTCATGCTGGTGGAGCGGTGCCGTTTTGTTCGGCCTTCGTTGGCGTGAAACTGATTCGGCCTGCTCGAAAGGCATCCGCCATGGCCGTCGGGACGTCAGCTTCGGCGAGAACGAGCGCGGCGCGGTTTTCGGCGACGAGCGCTTTCATCTGTTGTTCGGAGGCGATGGCTTCGGCCCGTCGTCGTTCGGCCTTCGCTCTTGCGACTCGCGTGTCGGCTTCGGCTTGGTCGGTTTGCAATCGCGCACCGATGTTTTCGCCGACGTCAATGTCCGCGATATCAATCGAGACGATTTCGAACGCGGTCTGCGAATCCAGCGCCCGTGCGAGCACAGCACGGGTGATCATGTCAGGGTTCTCGAGCACTTGAAAATGAGACTCGGCCGAACCAATGGAACTGATGATCGATTCGCCGACGCGAGCGATGATCGTATCCTCCGTGGCTCCGCCGATAAGCTGTGCCAGGTTGGTTCGCACCGTCACTCGGGCTCGAACGCGAAGCTCGATCCCGTTGCGTGTGATGGCGCTAAGAGTGGTTTTGCCGCTGCGACGCGGATCGGGGCAATCGATCACTTTGGGGTAAACACTTGTTTGCACAGCATCGAGAACGTCACGTCCCGCCAAGTCGATTGCAGCGGCTTGGTCGAAGTCCAAAGGAATGTTCGCGCGATGAGCGGCAATGATCGCGTGGATCACGTTCTTGACGTTTCCGTTGGCCAAAAAGTGAGATTCAAGGCGACGCGTACTGATTCCGTTTTCGCGATCGATTCCTAGCCTCGCCTGAGCTGCCATGACCTTGCATTGCACAATCACCTGCGGATTGACCTTGGTAAAGTGCATTCGAATCAAGCTGATCAAACTGACGTCAGCTTGAGACATCATTGCTTGGATCCAAAGCTTGCCGTAGCGAACCCCGAACACGAACAGAAAAAGCAAAAACCCGAGCGTTAGAACAATCCCGACTAAGGGAAGTACTCGGCTTAACCATTGTGTTGACTGGCCAAGAAGCGACTGTGGCATCAAAACGGTGCTGAATATCATGATTAATGTGGCCTAATTACAACTTTTTTTCTGTCTGGCACGTAAAGTGTAACAATCTCGATTGGACCGTGCAGGATTTCTGGGTAAAGTATACTGGCGATCATCACGGGGGATATGTTGGTCGTCAGTTTAAGGCATGTTGTGCGGTTTGAAAGTCGGGCATCGAGTTTGGCCGTTCATACGTTTTTTCAACGTTAAACCCTCCGGAGAATTGAGCGTGTTTGGAAGAGAGTGGAAACCCGGTGACTGGGTAGTTTATCGCCTAAGCAAGCATGGTGTTGCTCCTGGAAGACGAGCGCATCACGTTTCGGCGTCTCGAAAAGGCGAATCCTACAACTATCTCGTCGACAAGTTTTGGGTGGTCGAGAGGATCGACGAAACGGGAAATCTTCACGTTCGAACCCCCGGCGGGAAGACCAGGATCATTTCTCCTGAGGATCCTAATCTACATCGGGCACGATGGTGGCACCGCCTCCAGTGGGGCGAGCGTTTCCGCACGGCGGAGATGAAGCGACTAAGTTCCGATGCTCACGACGCTCAAAAAGGCGGACCTGTCGGCGGGCCTGCGAGCGCTGCCTAAGGAACGATCCCTAAACGTACTTTGCCAAGACGTCCGCAATCACCGCTGGATCGTCTTGTTCTTGCAAATGTTTGATCTGGTCAGCCGGTAATCCGACCTTCTCGAGGTTCGCGATCAGTCGCTTCCACGTTTGCTCCCGCTTTTTGCCCTCGGTCAGAAACAGCTCCGTCACCTGTTCCATTGCTTTCTGCAGCGCAATCGCATCTAGGTTTCGGTAATAGTTCTTGATTATCTTTTCTTGATATTTCGTTCGGGATTGGTCCACAATTCCTCCGTGAGCAAGTAGCGGGTAAAACAATTTTTGCAGGCAGCGGGAACGCTCCAAGCCGAGTATCGCACAACAAACCAGTTCGTCTATAGTAGATTTGAAATGACCCTTCATTCCTCCCCGTCACCTGTTGACAAGCCGATGCCGCCGTCAGCGACGCCCGTCTGCCGTGGTGTTCGCGGGGCCACTACGGTTGCAATCGATACACGGGATGAGATTCTTACGGCGACACGTCAATTGCTGGCGTTGATGATACGACGAAACGAAATCAACTCGATCGACGTTGGAAGTATTATTTTTACGGTGACCAAAGATATCACCGCTGAATTCCCTGCGCTTGCGGCGCGACAGCTCGGTTGGCTCGAAGTCCCATTGCTTTGCGGCTATGAAATCTCGGTGCCAGGATCATTGCCACGATGCATTCGGATCCTGATCCACTGGAACACGACGAAATCTCAGCATGAGGTACTGCATACTTACATGCGAGATGCGACCGTTCTTCGACCGGACCTGATTAATTTTCCTCCGGTTGATTTCGAAGAGCTGGAAGCCTGGATCCGCCAACAGATGAGCGAAGAGTGATGACTCGTTTGCGATGGACCCCGGGCGATCGCTTGTCACCGATACACGCCGCTCGATGCTATTCGATGGGGCTTCGCGGTGTTGACGAGTCAATCATGCAATCGATTGCCGGTCCGGTGTCGAATTTGAGCAACCGATTGGCCGGATCGGATGTCGACCCGGCTTTTTTCTGGCCGCGATTGGTCAGTGCTGTGGCTGGCGGCGATTCGGACTTAGAAGCCTGCCGAGCCGCATTGCATGCTGCGGGTTGCAGCGTGCTTTCGATTGATGCGGCAAGCAGTGCCCTTGCTTCGCAGCTTGCTGATGTCAGGTTGGTTTATCAAGAACGATATCCAAAGCTAGCCGATCAATTGGTGTTGCGAGGTCGTCCGATTCGTGAGTATTGGGACGGTTACAGCGCCGGTTTATTGAAGCGGATTGGCAAGCTGACCCATCCATCGTTCTTGCCCAAAAGCATCAATGCGATTTTGCTGTCGCCCTATCGCGGCGGTGACGGCGGGCTGGACGCTTCGGGATCCCGGGTTTGGATCGAAGCGGTTTTGACCAATCCGTTTCCAGAGATTCCGGAAGTGCTTCGATTGGTTTGGTTGGTCGCCCAACTGGGATTGATGGAAGCCATGTCGACGGGCTCCGAAGACTCGCACGGAGATCCGTTGGTTCCCCCTTTGCGTTTACCTCGCGTCGCTGCGATGGCGATGTTGCCACTGACCCTTGAGGCCGCGTCTTACTTGGAGATGATCCCGACACCAGCGGATCAACTGCCGCTATTGTTCGCGAAAGCGGCCAACGCTTGGCGTATTGCCGTCGATGATTTGTCACTGGATGCGCTGGAGAATTGGTGGCGTCAGTTTCAAGACCTCCAAACACCTCCGCCTGTGGCTTTGAAAGCCCTCGACCGGATGCTCCACGCGGATACGATCTCGAACTCGGGATTGCGGCGTTGAACGATCTGTTATCGACGGACAGCCAGCGTGGCACGACACGCGACGATGAGGTATTTCGCACGCCGCGGCATCGTCGCGTTTTCGCTTCGCTTTCGTTTTATCCAACACTGTATTGGAATTTTATACTTGGCAGGATTTTTAAGGTTCGGCGTTGGTGGGACCGCATCGATCCCCATGTAATCGTGGGGGCGTATCCGTTCGCTCGCGATGTTCCTGGCCTGCATAAGGAAGGCGTTCGCGCAATCGTGAACACATGCGAAGAATATTGCGGCCCGACGGTTCAGTACAATCTATTGGGAATCGAGCAATTGCGAATCCCTACGACGGATTTCACACATCCTCGATTGATCGATGTTGAACTTGCGGTCGAGTTCGTGCAATCGCACGTTGAAAAAGGGCATACAGTCTACATCCATTGCAAAGCAGGCCGAGCCCGCAGCGCGACCGTAGCGATTTGTTGGCTGATGAAGTATCGCGGCATGTCGATCGACGACGCGCAATTGAGTCTATTGGCATCGAGGGCTCACGTGAATCCTCGACTGGCCGAGCGGCACGTGGTGAAAAAGTTCGCCGAATTGTTGAAGTCGGCGAAGGCCTCAGGTTAGCGATGATCAAAACACAGCGAGCGGAGATCGTTGCCCAAAGACTCGCGGTGCTTTACCAAAGCCCGCCGATCCCACTGGATCACAGCGATGCATTTACTTTCCTAGTTGCCGTCGTGCTGAGCGCGCAGTGTACGGATAAAAAGGTTAACGAGATTACACCGGCATTGTTTCGTGTCGGAGGAACCCCCGCGTCGATGGCCGGGTTAACCGTTCAACAGATCCTGGCGATCATCCGCCCCTTGGGGCTTGCCCCGCAAAAAGCGAAGGCACTGCACGGACTTGCGAATCAAATTCTCGCACGATTCGGCGGTGATGTGCCGCAAACATTTGAATCGCTCGAGTCGCTTGCTGGTGTTGGGCACAAAACGGCAAGCGTCGTGATGAGTCAAATGTTTGGGCATCATGCGTTTCCCGTAGATACACACATTCACAGGCTCGCGCAAAGATGGGGCCTTAGCAGTGGCAAAAATGTATCTCAAACCGAATCCGATCTGAAGAGGCTCTTTTCACCTGACACGTGGCGCGACCTTCATTTGCAGATAATCTACTACGGCCGAGAGCATTGCACGGCGCGAGGCTGCGATGGCACCATTTGTCCGCTATGCCGGGAGTTGTATCCGCGGAGAACGAAACCGGTACTTCACATCAAGCCTTGAGTTTCATCATTTTCCGGGAGCCCTTCTGGATAGGCCCAGTTATGAACTGGCTTGAGTATCTCTCGCACTTCGCCAAGCAGCTTGGTGTCGATCGGCTCGTCAATCCAGTCACACCATTGCGAGATCCGTTCGGGACTTGCAGACCCGGAGATACAGCTCGCAAAGTCTTCGCATGCGACGGAGTACTGGATCGCTAGTTTTGCAATATCACTTCCGGCGGCTCGGCAATGAGCGGCAGCTCGCGCGGCGACTTCGCGAACTTCGGGTGTCGACTTATGCCATGATGGAAGCGTGGCGTTGGAGAGCAGTCGTGCCGAGAAAGGGGCTGCGTTGATCAACCCAACGTTGCGGGCTTTGCAAATCGGGACCAACTGAAGAGCCGAGTCGTTTTGCAGTGTGTAATGGTTGTACGTCAAGATGACGTCGAGGTCAGCATGATCGAGCATGTAACGAAACATCTTCATTGGGTATCCACTGACGCCAATGAACTTGACTTTGCCGGCCCTTACTTGCTGACGAAGCGCGGGAATCGTTTCATCGACGATCTGTTGAAGAGGCACAAATTCGATGTCGTGGCAGAAGACAATGTCGATGTGGTCGATCCGCATTCGTTCAAGCGAGATGTCGATACTTTCAGCGACGCGCTTGGCTGAGTAGTCAAAATGCGCGGGCGCATATCGGCCAAGCTTAGTGCTCAGGATATAGGATTCACGCGGCAGATCAGGGAGAATTCGACCGAGCATGATTTCGCTCATTCCGCGACCATAGTACGCGGCGGTATCGATGTAGTTCATGCCACGATCAAGCGCAACTCGAACACACTTCAACGCCTCATCAACATCGATCGCACGGAACTCGGCACCGATCGATGATGCTCCAAAGGAAAGGATCGAGAGATCGAGTCCGGTGATTCCAAGCGAACGTTTTTTCATGCTGAGAAGAGTTGAGGCAGGCAGAAAACAAGAACTTAGAACGCGTTTAATTCATCTGGAACTGATCGTACCCTCTTCCAAAAAAACGGGAGAGGGTACGAGATGGTTCACCTGAGATGAATCGGCTTATGCGGCCTTCATTCGTGCCGCGACCGCATCCCAGTCAACGACGTTCCAGAACGCGGTGATATAATCCGGGCGTCGATTCTGGTAGTTCAGATAGTAAGCATGTTCCCAGACGTCCAGTCCTAGCAAAGGCGTGCCACCGATTCCCGCAACCGCTTCGCCCATCAGTGGCGAGTCCTGGTTTGCCGTGCTGCCGATCTTTAGCTTGCCATCACTGAGATAGAGCCACGCCCAACCACTACCGAAACGGGTTGTGGCTGCCGCAGCAAACTGCTCCTTCATAGTTTGAAGCGAGCCGAATGCTCCTTCGATGGCCGAGGCGAGTTCACCCGAAGGACTGCCTCCTTTTCCGGGGCCCATGATAGTCCAGAATAGCGAATGATTCGCATGGCCGCCGCCGTTGTTGCGAACCGCGTTTTTCTTATCGGCGGGAACTGTGGACATGTCCGCAATCAGGGCCTCGACGGCTAGCGACTCCAAAGCCGTGCCAGCCAGTGCTGCGTTGACATTGTTGATGTAAGCTTGATGATGCTTGGTATGGTGAATCTCCATCGTTCGAGCGTCGATGTGCGGTTCGAGAGCGGTGTACGCATACGGAAGTGCGGGCAGTGAAAAAGCCATGACGTTTAGTCTCTTCGTGGCGAGTTGTGAAATGCGGGAAAACCGAGGTTTAGCGCAGCATATCGCTCGCGGGCATCTCCTGAAACCCGAGGCTAACTCGATTCGAATCGCCCCATCAGGTAGCTCTTCAGAGCCAAAACGACTTGGTTCGAACAAGTTTCGACCTCTTGCCGGCGGCGATCGCGGGTTTTGACCGGAGACAGCTCGATTTTTACTTTCGTTGACACGCTTGCTGGTCTTCGCGATTGCGGATTCGCCGGCTCATGGGACTCGACTAGCTTCAGGTAGACATTGAAGGGGATAAGCGAGTCGGCATTTCGTCGACCGCCTAGGCCGAATCGGGCGTTCACGCGAAGATGAAGATTTCCTTCGCTCACACTTACAATTTCGGCCTTATGGTCTGCAATGAATCCACGAAGTTTTTCGATGGCGAAATTGGCCGGGACGGGGGTGATGATTTCACTTGTGGCCTTATCGTGCTCGGGTTCGGGCTTGAAAAGCCACCCGAATCGACCGATTGGTTTTTTCGTATCCGCGGCACTCGCAGCGCCGCCTCCAAGCTGAATGACCTGATTTCTGCCTGAGTCTTTGGCTTGCAGGAGCGCTCGATCCGCTCGAGCGACGACCGAATCGGATGAATCCCCTGCTTGAACTTCCGTCACCCCGAAACTTGCCGTGATCGCCTGATTGCCGATCGACGGCAACTGAGTTTGCTCGACCACCTTGCGGATCGACTCAGCACGTTCGGTTGCGGTTGCGATGTCGCAATCCGGCGACAGGATCACAAACTCTTCGCCACCGTAGCGACTGACCAAATCGCCGTCGCGGCTGAGGGTCGACAACACGCCTGCGAACTTGACGAGTGCCTCATCCCCCGCTTGGTGTCCGTGAACGTCGTTCACTCGCTTGAAATGGTCAATGTCACAGATGATCAAGCTAAAGCTCGCTCCGGTTTCCAATCGACGAGTCGTTAGCTCGGCCAATCGTCGATCAAACGCGGCACGGTTCGCAACTTTCGTTAAGGGGTCATGGTTCGCTTGACGATGCAACGACTTGACACGTTCCTCCAAGTGACGCTGATGTGAACCGTCATGAGCGATGACAACGACGCCACTGAGTCCAGGCTGATCCGATTGAACCGGAATCGTATTAATTCGTACTGGCACCGAAGTTCCGTCCTGTCGCTGAATCACATAACGTCCCATGAACGGAGCTGATGTCGCAATGGCTTGATGAACAGGGCAATGCTCTGCGTCAATCGTGCCCTCGTCATCCGACAACCCGAGAAGCGACGGAGCCCATGACATCTGCACGGCCGCCGATGCGACAACGCCGCTCAACTGTTCAGCCGCTTTGTTCCAGTTACGAACCACTCCGTCCCGGTCGATATAGATGACTCCATCAGACATATTGTCTAGCAGTTGATCGTGAAAGCGAAGACTTTCATCTTGGAGAATGTCACAGGCATGCTCAAGCTTCGGCTCCGATTGAATTCCCCATCTTGTATCGTTAGCGATTTCGTTTTGGCTATTCATCCATCCCCTTAAAACACGGCGATGATTTTCGTCGGGAGATAGCTTCATCATCGAGCAATAGTCGTGAGTCAATTCAGGATCAAACTGCGTTCCTGAGCATTCAATGAGCTGACGAATGGCTGTTTCGCGACTGAGTGCCGGTCGATAAACATGATCGGTTGTCATCGCGTCGAATGCATCGGCGATGGCAAGCATGCGAGCGCCAATCGGAAGCTCGTCGCCGCGGCGCTCTTGGTCATGTCGACCACTGTACCACGCGGTCCCGTACTGAACGATTTCAAGGATTTGCGGGTCATTACAGCATCCGCTAAGTATCTCGATCCCTAGTTTCGGACAAAGGCTGACGGTCAATTGCTCTTCGACGGTAAGCTTGCCAGGCTTTCGCAAGATTCGGTCTGGGATGCCGATTTTGCCGACGTCGTGAAGGAGGGCGGCTACTTCAAGTCGTTCACGTTCATTCTGCGAGAACCGGAGTCGCTCGCTCCACGCCGCACACAACAGCGCGACACGCAGGCTGTGTGAGGCACTCGGTGGGTGTTTGGCGCGAAGGGCCGAAAATAACGAGGTGGCCATGCCCAGACGGACAACGGCGAGTCTGTTCTCGTACTTCGAATCTTCGCACGTTCGCTCGATTTGCATGTGCTTTGGCGAGGCTTCGGCAAGCTCCGCAAGCATTTTGGCAACACCCTGAGCGCTTTGCTGGATCGACGCGAACGCATTTGGGTCCGAATCGTGAGTAAAGTTATGAGCCGTTCGGGAGTCGACGGGCGACATATCAAGTCTCGAAAACAGGGGTTGTATTGATTGTGCCGGATGTAGGCACACCCGCAGAGGGCGCGCACCATCGCATATGCCACTTTTGGCGACGCATTGGGGAAACCTACGTCACGTCTTGCAGGCGAGCAAAGGAACAACCCCTTGATTCTCCCGATTCATTCCAACGAAAGCTTGCGATTAAGCAGCTCCGTACCTACTATGCAGAGAGAGCCTCATTGCGTTTCAAGACGTACCGAGGTCCCGTAACGGTCCCCTTAGACGGCGGATCGTAGGTTCGTCTTTACTCGTTTATGTTAACTGTTGTGTGACCGCGTGAGCCTTTCAGACGTCGATCGACAACTGCTAGACCGCTGCCTTAGCGGTTCGCCAAGAGCCTGGGAGGATTTCGTCGACCGATTCCTTGGCCTCGTGATCCATGTCGCCAATCACACAGCTCAGTCTCGCGGTTTATCATTGCAATCGGCGACGCGCGACGATCTCGTTGCTGAGGTCTTCGTGGTGATCGTCGCGGGCGATTATGCGGCTCTGCGGCGCTTTCAGCGTAACTGCTCGCTCGCAACCTACCTGACCGTGATCGCGAGACGAGTCGTTGTTCGCAAGTTAATGAGTTCGCCTCGAGGAACCACGATCCAATCAATGGACTCGATCGCCAGTTATAACGGCGATAAGGCAATGACACGCCTTGAGAATTTCGAAGAAGTTCAAGAGCTTCTACTTCGTCTCGATCCGCAAGAAGCCCGTGTGGTCCGAATGTATCACCTCGAAGGGATGTCGTACCATCAGATTAGCCAAGAAGTTGGGCTGAGCGAAAATAGCATCGGGCCGGTGCTCACACGGGCTCGCGACAAAATGCGAGCCGGCGGCGGCGATTGATCCTCGTTATCGATATCGCTGTACTAGCTCATGGGGCTGGTCGG
>Ga0105045_10005349_pt1 | contig 11296 bp, 7 predicted proteins | sample MAT02_FD_78089 | JGI IMG/M metagenome (GOLD analysis project Ga0105045, IMG submission 78089) | Freshwater microbial communities from Lake Fryxell liftoff mats and glacier meltwater in Antarctica - MAT-02 (megahit assembly) | ecosystem: Environmental > Aquatic > Freshwater > Ice > Liftoff... | reverse complement strand
TCTAGGGGTATCAGAGGGCCTAACGGAAAGCTACATCAAGAAGACACTTTTGGCATTGCCAGGTTGGACCGGCATGGTTGAGCAAATGGCTTGCAATGCGAGTTGGACTTTGCATCCCGCACCGAAGAGCACACTGGAAGAATTCCTTGCGGTTCGATTGCTCCTAGATCGCATTTCGGCCATGTATTGTCTGAACGAGTATTTCCCAGAAGGAATCGATCAGCTTTCTGATTTGTTGACGCTCGACACTGCGGAACGCCATGATCCGCGAGGGCAAACGGTGCAGCAAATTGCGTTCGATGTTTTTCAATTAGCGCAGCGGTTAGGATGGTCGCCGAGCACTCTTCACTCGTGGTCATCCCATCAATGGCAAAGCGTCATTAACGAGATCGGTTTATTCGATGACTTGGAACGTCGGCGATTGTTTCACTTGGCATATGAGTATCGATATCGCACACAGATTTTAGATGCGATTTCAGAACATTCCCGGTTGCCTCTCAAGACTCCATCCGCGGTATCTTTTCAAGTCATCACGTGCATCGACGACCGAGAAGAGTCCTTTCGACGCCATTTAGAAGAGTTGGATCCTAACATTGAGACATTTGGTGCGGCCGGGTTTTTCAACGTTCCGATGTACTTTCGCGGCGCAGCCGATGCACACTTTATCCCCCTTTGTCCGGTGAACATGGTTCCAAAAAACTATGTCGAAGAGGTTGGACCGCTTTCGGCCAAACAAGCCGAAGCTCGACGGGCTCATTCGCGACTTCTGCTCGGCAAAGCATCCAAATCATTTCACATGAGCAGTCGCAGTCTTGTCAGTGGTGCGTTGACGGCATTGTTCGGGTCACTCAACGCGTTTCCGCTCGTGGCTCGCGTAATGTTCCCTCGCCTGACATCACAAATCCGTAGCAAATTTGGAAATCTCGTTCGCCCGACGGTGGCGAGTCAATTGAGCCTTGAGAGGAAAACGAATGCGGAAGTAAATGAGAAAGGAGCCGAGGGCTTTACGCTTGTCGAGATGGCGAACATGATCGAGAGGTTGACAGGCGACATTGGAATTCATAATCGCTTTTCCCCGTTGGTTATCGTTTTCGGCCATGGTTCCTCAAGTCTGAACAACCCTCACGAATCGGCTTACAACTGCGGCGCTTGTGGCGGTGGTCAAGGTGGACCGAACGCGCGGGCTGTTGCCCAGATGGCGAACGACCCTCGAGTTCGGGCAATCCTCAAAGAACGCGGTTTGGTTATTCCCGACTCTACCCTTTTTGTAGGGGGTTTTCACAATACGTGCGATGATGCCACAACCTATTTGGATGTCGATCGTATCCCTCCCAACCATGCGTCAAAATTTTTGGCTGCGAGTGCCGTCGTTGAGAAAGCACGCCGTAGAAATGCTCATGAGCGAGCGCGCAGATTCTATTCTCTCGCGATGACCAGCAGTAACGAGGAAGCGTTGCGACACGTCGAGCAACGTTCTCAGGACTTGGCCCAAGTCCGACCAGAATATAATCATGCGACCAACGCGGCTTGCTTTGTAGGACGTCGGGGTCGTACTCGTGGGCTGTTCATGGATCGAAGGTGTTTTTTGACATCGTACGATCCGACAACGGATGATGTGAATACCGCGATCCTAATGCGAATCATGCAAGCCGTCATACCTGTCTGCGGGGGAATCTCTCTAGAGTATTATTTCTCGACCGTGGACAATGTGGGCTATGGTTGTGGAACTAAATTGCCACACAATATCACGTCGCTCATCGGCGTGATGGAGGGTGCAGTGAGCGATTTGAGGACAGGCCTTAGTCAACAAATGGTTGAGATTCACGAACCCGTTCGCATTCTATTTGTGGTTGAATCCAAGCCGGAGTCAATCCTTTCAATCATGGCCTGCAATCCGCTCATCGACACCTTTATTAGAAATCACTGGGTGCAGATCGCTACGCTGGATCCTGAATCGAATCAAATCCACTATTTTCAAGGCGAACATTTCGAGCCCTATGAGCCAGGCCCGCACGTTTTGCCAACCGTTCCTGTATCGCTCGACTGGTATCGTGGTTGGCGCCAACCGCTAGGTTTCTCCAAAATCGTTCCAAACTCGGATGCGATGCAGCCTAATTCAAAATTGGGAGTAGTCTCATGAATGCTTTACAGTGCACACAAATCTTGGGTTTCGCAACGGTTATGAGCCCATCCCTATTGTTCTTGCTTTTTGGGTTTCGACTGCTACTCCATCGGCCGATGAGCGAATTGATTTTGGGCCGGTGGCTAAAGGCGTCGGTGAGTGTCAGTTTGATCGGAGCACTGGGTGTACTGATAATCATGTTGGTTACCGGATCCCGTCGCGAGTTCGTGGACTTAGGAGATATGGTTGCGATCCATGATGTTCACTTTCATTTTCACATGAAGTTTGTGTTCGATCGGCTTAGCATTCCGATGGTGATCTTGTCGTTGGTTTTATGCGGGACGGTCGGTTCGTTTGGATTGAGCTATCTTCACAGGGATGCTGGCTTTCAGCGTTTCTTTATGTGCTTTGCCATGTTCCTTGCTGGTATGACATTCGCGTCATTGGCTGGAACGATTGAGACGTTGTTTCTTGGTTGGGAGCTGGTCGGACTTTCGTCAGCCTTATTGGTCGCGTATTTTCACGAGCGATCCGCACCGGTATCCAACGGTCTCCGCGTATGGGCCGTATATCGCATCGCGGACGCTGCGTTTTTGGGGGCTGCCATTGCCTTGCATCACCAAACTGGCGGAGGAGACTTTAGTCTACTTATGGGGGATGAGCCTTGGCCGGCCGGAACAGCGTCCCTTAGCAGCGGTGCAGCTCTTTTGGTTGGCACATTTCTCTTGATCGCGGCGGCTGGTAAATCAGGATTGGTTCCGTTTTCCGGTTGGTTGCCTCGCGCCATGGAAGGACCGACACCGTCCAGTGCCATTTTCTATGGAGCGCTCTCCGTCCATTTGGGGGCATTCCTGCTATTAAGGGTTAGTCCAATCTTGAACCAATCGACGCTGCTTTGTGCGATGGTAGTAGGACTTGGATTTGTTTCAGCCGGTTTCGCCGCTTTGGCGGGTCGAGTGCAAACTGACATTAAAAGTGCTCTGGCTTTCGCGTCGCTCACTCAGGTCAGTATCATCGTGGTCGAGATTGGATTTGGACTGCAATATTTGGCGTTGATCCATTTGATTGGCCACGCATGTATGCGTTCCTTGCAGTTGCTGCGCGCACCGACGCTTCTTCGCGACTACAAGACGATGGAGAACGCCATCGGAGAAGCTCTTGATCATGGTTCACCTCGCGTCATCGCATGGTTAAGTGCGTCGACGCAGCGCCGACTTTATCGCAGCGCCATGGAACGCGGTTATATGGACTCTATCTTGGACGACTGTGTAGTAAAACCATTTATCCGATTGTTTTCAATGTTTAATCGTTGGGAGCTCGCTTGGACTCGATGGCTAGCTGGTTCAAAACAGCAGCCCAATGAGCAGCCGAATGATTCATAGTCCAAATGAGACCGCCGAAGGTAGGCCAGGACTCGTGTCGCGTGCTATTACCATGAGGATCAAAAAATAAACGATGAACGAATTGCATTTGCCATGGTTAGAACTTTGCATCCTCATACCTGCCGCGTCGTCGCTTTGGGTCAGTCGGATCCAGGATGTATCCCAAGCACGATCGGCAGGGCTAGCGGTTGCAGGGGCAACGCTGCTGCTCGCCTTCACGTGCTGGATCGATTTCGAAACCCTTTTTTCTTTTGAAGCGCATGACCATTGGGATGTCGTTAAATCATTGATTGGACGAGATGAATTTGTGATCGACAAACTCAATGCGCCGTTACTGCCACTGACAGCGTTACTTTTTTTCTTGACGATTTTGGCTACGCCCAGAGTCAAACTCGTTAAGTATTCTTTTGGGTTGGCCCTGTTGTCCATGTCGTCTACGTTGGCGGTGCTAAGCTGCAAGGAAACGTGGCTGCTAATCATTCTTACGGCGGTAAACGCAATTCCGATGTATGCCGATTTAGTTGCTAGGAAAAAACCGACTCGCGTCTTTATCCTTCATATTGGTCTCTCGTTGCTTTTAATGTTTCTTGGAGCCGTTTGTTACCAATGGACGACTTCTGATATTGGGCGGGGATCCGGGATTGTAATGCTGGTTGCTGCAGTATTGATTCGTAGCGGTTGCGTTCCGTTGCATTGTTGGATTACGGATCTTTTCGAGCACGCAGCTTTTGGTAATGCACTTCTGTTTACTACACCGCTGGTCGGCGCGTATGCGACGATGCGTTTGGTCTTGCCCATCGCGCCGGATTGGGCTTTACGAAGTATTGCGATCGTATCCTTGGCCACGGCGCTTTATGCATCCTGCATGGCGCTGGTTCAAGTTGATTCGCGGAGATTTTTTTGCTTCCTTTTTTTAAGTCATTCAGCCTTGGCCTTAGTCGGTTTAGAAACCGCAACCCCCATCGGACTAACCGGTGCACTTTGTGTTTGGATTTCGGTCGCGTTATCGTTGACGGGGCTCGGATTGACATTGCGATGTGTGGAAGCCAGAACGGGGCCGTTGGCTCTCAATCGGTACCATGGGATGTACTCCCACATGCCACATCTAGCTGGTTTTTTTCTGGTGACCGGGCTATCTGCGATTGGGTTTCCGTGCACGATCGGGTTCACCGGCACAGAGCTGCTCGTCGAAGCAGCACTGGACATATCGCCATGGGTAGGTAGTGTTGTTGTGGTTTCCGCTGCGTTGAATAGTATCGCAATTTTACGAGCCTATTTCCGTATTTTCACCGGCACAACCCATCATTCAACCATCTCTTTGGTTTCTGGACGATCCGAGCGAATTGCAATTCTGACTTTTACCTTACTGCTGATAGGAGTAGGTTTATGGCCCCAACCAGGCGTCCATTCACGATACGATGCGGCGGTTGAGTTGCTGGAACATCGCGATGTAACCAAGCTACCCAAGCTACCCAACCAAGCCCCAGCTAACTGATTTGTAATTGGATTGGTTTCGGCCAAAGTCGATGAAGATCTTATACTCGGATCTCTTGCCGCAGAGATTCTAAATTTCCTTCAAAAAATGTGAACATCATGTCGACCGAAACCACAGCAACAGCGAATGGCACCAATCAACCGCCAAAGGGAAATGTGGCGGGCTTTTTCGAATTTTTTCGGTACGATACTCTCAGCGGGTTCCTGGTTTTTCTCATTGCATTGCCGCTTTGTCTTGGAATCTCCTCAGCATCGGAGTTTCCGATCGTCGCTGGTGTGTTGACAGCCATCGTCGGTGCAATCATCACGCCCTTCATATCCAATAGTGAACTTACCATCAAAGGCCCGGCAGCGGGTTTAATCGTGATTTCTCTTGGAGCGATTCAAGAAATGAGAACGATCTATGGTGACGAGGGAGGCTACGCAGCCGTTCTAGCCATCGGGGTAGTTGCCGGACTCATTCAAATTGCGTTTGGACTTCTCCGAAGTGGGATTGTCGGCGAGTTTTTCCCCTCGGCAGTCGTTCACGGAATGTTGGCTGCAATTGGGGTCATCATTATCGGCAAGCAGACGCATACTCTTTTGGGTGTCCAACCGGAAAGCCATGAACCGCTCGGGTTGCTTGCTGAGATTCCACATTCCATTTGGAAAATGGATCCTTATGTTGCGTTCATCGGATTTCTCAGTTTAGCACTCCTATTCGGAATGACCTTTTTTAAAAACAAGATGATCAAAAAGATTCCAGTTCCAATGCTAGTGATGTTGATGGCCATTCCGTTGGGAATCTATTTCGAGCTAGGACAACCGCACAAATATGTTTTTGGTGGCGTCGAACACTTTATTTCTGAAAAAGCATTGGTCAATATTCCTTCGAATTTAATAGCGGCTATCACGTTGCCGAATTTCGCTTCCCTTCAGACTTTCGCTGCTTGGAAGTGGATTTTCATGTACGCGTTGATTGGTTCGCTTGAATCAATTCTAAGTGCCAAAGCGGTTGACATGCTCGACCCATACCGACGCAAATCAAATCTGAATCGGGATTTGTTGGCGGTTGGAATTGGCAACACGGTGAGTTCAGCGGTTGGAGGGCTTCCAATGATCTCTGAAATTGTGCGAAGCAAGGCAAACATTGACAATGGAGCCAAAACACGTTTTGCCAATTTCTGGCACGGCTTGTTTTTGCTGGTAAGCGTTTCTTTCTTAGGGAACTTTATCCACCTTATACCCATGACTGCGCTGGCAGCCATGTTGATTTTCACTGGCTTTCGCTTAGCCTCCCCGAACGAGTTTCTCAAAGTCTATAGAACGGGGCGAGAGCAATTGTTTATCTTTGTCTTTACGATGATCATGGTATTGGCGACCGATTTGCTGATCGGGATTTTGCTGGGTATCGTTGCGAAACTAGTCATTCATACCATTAACGGTGTTCCGATTACTTCGCTTTTCAAACCCTTTCTTGATGTGCAAACGATGGAGGACGGAAGCTGTATTGTTTTTGCGAGACAGTCAGCCGTTTTTTCCAATTGGATCCCTTTTCGTCGCCAGATCGAGCACTTGGGTTTCGTTCAGCGCTCGAATGTAACCGTTGACTTGTCTGGAACCAAGTTTGTCGATCACACTGTAATGGAGAAGCTTCATGAACTCCAGGAAGACTTTATTCACGAGGGGCTGAGACTGGATGTCGTAGGCTTGGAAAGTCACAGGCAAATGAGCGGCTCGAGCTTGGCCGCGAGAAAGCGACTGGGCGTGCCCTTGATGCATCGATTAACATTCACCATCACCGAAGACTTGGAACCTGCCATTGCTGCAATACTGAGCAAATCGGAATTGGAGGATTCGGTAAAGAGCAGTTGGAAATCGGTTCTGCCGGGTTCTGCGAACAGCAATCTGTTTAGAATCGAGGTTTTGATCTCACGTGGAAAAAGTCAGCGCTTGATTGAGTCAGTTCGGCGTGAAATGCCACAACTGAAGGGGATGACAATGTTGCTCGAGACCGTCGGTGTACTGCAAAGTGCTTCTGAGTCATGGGCTTCGAGTTCGGATACCGCTGGATTCGCAATCAGCGGCCTTCGGGATGATTTTGTTAGGAAACAACATTAGAGAGAAGAGCGAGGCGGAGATTGAACGTCTTGGTAATTGAAGATGACATGGTGTTGGGGAAAGCGTTACTCATCGGCCTATTAGAAGCTGGGCATGAGTGTGTTTGGACGACAAACGGATTGGATGCAGTGCAGCAAGTCCAAGCTCGGGGTTTTGACGTTGCCGTTCTTGATCTCATGCTTCCAGACTTGCCGGGAATCGAAGTACTAATAGAAGTACGAAAACATCAGCCGGAACTTTCGGTGCTAATCCTGAGCGCTATGGGAACGGTTGAAGAAAGAGTCCATGGACTTAATTCTGGAGCCGACGACTACCTAGTCAAGCCGTTTGCATTCGCTGAATTGATCGCCAGGTTGTCGGTCTTAGAGCGGCGTAAGGGTCCATCCGCGGCAACACGCTTGCACTCGGGATCCTTTTCTATGGAATTGACTAGCCGCCGAGTTACTCGTAACGATCAAGAAATTGATCTTACGCCGACGGAGTACAAACTGCTGGAATTCCTCATGAGACATGCGAATCAGGTAGTGACGCGCCGAATGCTGTGCGAACATCTTTGGGAGTCCGACTGGGAAGGGGTAACCAACGTCATCGAAGTTCACATTAATCGACTCCGAAACAAAATCAACAAAGGGTTTGACAACGACTTAATCTATACCATTCGAGGCAGTGGCTATGAACTTAGACCGGATTAACGCCACGTTTCGGTCGTTGCGATTTCGATTGATGTTGCTCAACGCCGTCGTCGTGTTGCTCGCGTCGATGGGAACGCTAATCGGTTTGCGGGCTGGCATCCGTTTCGCCTTGGTGCACGAATTGGATCAGATACTTGCAGAGGATCTCGAAGAAATCGAATTGAATTTATTAGCAGTGGGAGATCCAAGTTCCGAAGTCCTATTCGCACAACTGGACCGCAAGGCTCGAGGCCATATCCAGCATCGTTGGTTTGTTCAAATTTACGACTTGGGTGCCTCTTCTGCAAAGATCATTGCGACACCTGAAAAACGATTTTGGCAAAGCGTCAACGTGCCAGCGAATTTACAAACAAACGATATCAAGGCCACAGAGCCAACCACCAAGGATGGCTACCGACTGCTTGACCGCTTCGGCACATTGTCGGATAGCTCGTCTGTTAAGATTCGGGTCGGTGCATCGATGAGCTCGATCGACCGAGACCTCATGTTGATAGACCGAATCATTGGAATTGCATTTGTGCTGGGGCTAGTGATTGCACCGCTCGGCGGCTACTGGTTAGCAGGACGTGTTACGCGCCCCTTAGGGACCATCATTGACACAGCAGAGCGTTTGCGTCCTGAAGAGCTCAGCGAGCGATTACCGATCCGAAAGACGGGCGACGAACTCGATCATCTTTCGCACACGCTAAATTTGTTGCTGGATCGAATCGCCAATTTCCTTCAAAAGCGTAGGGACTTTTTGGCGAATGCCGCGCACGAATTACGCACGCCGTTGGCTGCGTTGCGAAGCACTGCCGAAGTTGCCATGAGATCGCCAAGAACTGTGCAGGAATACCATGAGTTGTTAGGGACTATCGTTGAGGAGAGCGAGTCGCTTGAGGTGCTGGTCAATCAATTGCTGCTGCTTGCCGAGACTGAGTCCGAGACGGAAACGCTACTCATAACCGGTGAACCGGTCGCGTTGGTTGAGCTCATCGAACGTTCATGCGAAATGTTTGTTGGCGTCGCCGAAAGTCGATCGATCCATCTTAGATTTAAAAACCTTCACCCAGCGACCGTCAGGGGAAATCGGCATCATTTGCGACAAGTGATCAATAACTTGATCGACAACGCAATCAAGTTTACGCCTAGCGCTGGGCGAGTCGACGTTGAACTTCGAGTCGATGAGTCGGCCATGACCGCAATCTTTTCGGTGCGGGATACTGGAATTGGAATCGCTGACGACGAAAAGGAAAGATTATTTGACCGTTTTTATCGTGGCGATCGTTCCAGACGTCGCGATACGATGAGTCGCGGGACCGGGTTAGGTTTAAGCATCTGTCAGGCAATCGTCTCTGGGCACTCCGGAAAACTTACTGTGGCCAGTCAAATCGGACGTGGCAGCTGTTTCGAGGTAACGCTCCCAATTCACCGCCTATTTGATCATTAATGTCAGGGCGAAATCCAGATTTGCGAATTCTCTCGGTGAAGATGCGCGTTTATTCTCGGATGCATCCTAGATTGACTCCAGTTGCAACCTGACCGAGAATCTGAACTATAATTAGCTCGATCAATCCCATTCCTCACAGCTCTAGCCCATTAGTTTTAATTATGAGTATTCTCCAGTCTCAGGACCCTGCGGTTTGGGCCGCGATTGAATCGGAAGCGCTTCGTCAACAGGAAGGGCTTGAGATGATTGCAAGCGAGAACTACACCAGCCCTGCGGTAATGCAAGCCGTTGGAAGTGTACTGACCAACAAGTATGCGGAAGGCTATCCTGGTCGTCGGTATTATGGTGGCTGTGAGTTTGTAGACGTGATTGAACAATTGGCGATTGATCGCGCGAAAGAGTTATTTGGCGCAGACCATGCCAATGTCCAGCCGCACTCGGGCTCTCAAGCTAACACGGCAGTATATCTTTCGGCACTCATGCCTGGTGATACGGTTTTGGGCCTGGATTTGGCTCAAGGTGGTCATTTGACACACGGTATGAAGCTCAACATCAGTGGCAAGCTCTACAATTTTCATTCGTACGGGGTCGATCCAGTAAATCATCGAATTGACTTCGACCAAGTTGTAAAACTAGCTCGTGAGCACAAACCCAAGATGATTGTGGCGGGAGCGAGCGCCTATCCACGGGAAATTTTTCATGACCGATTCGCCGAGATAGCCAATGAAGTGGGAGCGAAGTTGCTAGTCGACATGGCGCATTATGCGGGCTTGGTAGCCGCTGGCGTTCACAATTCCCCTATTCCTTATGCCGATTATGTAACAACCACGACTCACAAGACGCTTCGAGGCCCGCGGAGCGGACTGATTCTTTGCAAATCGGAATACGCCAAAGCGATCAACAGCGCCGTGTTCCCTGGCATCCAAGGAGGTCCGTTGATGCATGTGGTGGCTGGTAAAGCAGTATGCTTCGCTGAAGCGATACAGCCGAGTTTCAAAGAATATGGTAGACAGGTGATTGCGAACTCGCGAGCCCTTGCGACGGCCCTGATGTCGGCAGGATTGAGATTGATCAGCGGCGGGACGGACAACCACTTGGTTTTGGTCGACGTCACCAGCTTTGGCATCGGTGGGAAGATCGCCGAAAAGGCATTGGACCATTGCGGCATCACGGTGAACATGAATATGATCCCCTTCGATACTCGCAAGCCGATGGACCCGAGCGGCATTCGAATTGGCTCACCCGCTTTGACAACTCGAGGAATGGGTGTGGATGAGTTCACGGCGATTGGAACCTGGATCGCCACCGCACTGAAGTCACACGATGATGAAGTCGTTTTGGAGCGAATACGATCAGAAGTCAAACAAATGACAAACCATTTCCCTGTTCCCGCATCAGGTTTGGCGCTTGCCGTCTAACTCTTGGGTAAAAAGCAGCTAATGACCACCCCACGAATACTGATCGCTGATGACAATGTGCAAAACCGCGAATTGCTTGAGGCATTGCTTGCCAAGATTGACTGTGATACGGAGTTTGCGGTCGATGGCCAAGACACGTTAAATAAGGTCGAGTCGTTCTATCCAGATTTGATCCTGCTGGATGTGATGATGCCCAAGCTGAATGGTTTTGAGGTATGTCGTAAACTGAAGGCGGATCCGGTGAGTTCCCGAATCATGATTTTGATGGTAACTGCGCTCAGTGAGTTAGGTGACATCGAACGAGCGGTGGCCGCAGGAACCGATGACTTTCTATCCAAGCCGGTCAATTCGCATGAATTGGTAAAGCGTGTGACGAACATGCTAAAACTAAAGGGAACCGAAGACGAGTTGGAAAGACTGCGAGCTTACATTCGGGAAATGGAAGAATCTAGGTAGAACCTTGGCCAACCGATCGTGCAACTATTCGTCAAGCGAGTCGAAACTCCTGGCTCGGATTCAACAACAAGTTGCGATCGAACAGATTTCGACCGTTATTGCCGGCTGCGAGTACCCCTGGACCAAAGTTGTCGATCCGAATTCGTTGTTGATCAACGCCCTTTCCAGAAGTTGTGAAGGAACGGTAGAACTAGACCCTTTTT
>Ga0105045_10005348_pt1 | contig 11296 bp, 7 predicted proteins | sample MAT02_FD_78089 | JGI IMG/M metagenome (GOLD analysis project Ga0105045, IMG submission 78089) | Freshwater microbial communities from Lake Fryxell liftoff mats and glacier meltwater in Antarctica - MAT-02 (megahit assembly) | ecosystem: Environmental > Aquatic > Freshwater > Ice > Liftoff... | reverse complement strand
CTTGCTCCACAGAGTACTGCCATAACGCAATGCCCAGCCTCGTGGTATGCAGTGCGAGCCAACTCCTCTTCATCACTACATTCGTCCGATTCAAACGAATCGTTTCGCCGAGAGTGGTTCAATTGCGGTCCAGTTTGTTGGAGACGACTATTTCGTTGAGCGCTCAAGTCGAATTGGGATGGATGCATCCGGCTCTACATACTGATCAATGTACTCCTTGAGTGCAGTCTCTTGTTCACGGATATCGTTTTGGATGGCGACCCAACTAGGGTGGTTCTCTCCGAACTGCCTCTCGTTGAATCGCAGAGCAGTCAGTTTTTCGACAACTGTTCGCACTTCCCTTCGATACTGCATATCCTTTGGCGTTGAACTTACATCGTTTGGTCGAACAGCTAGATCGGATGCCAATGAACGTGGGCTAGAATTTTTCGATTGAGATAAGTAGATCGCCTCTAGTCGATTCATCTGCTCCAGGATCAATAATCGATTGGGATCTTTTTCTGGAAAGCTTGTGGCGTTAACTTTCAAAAAGAGCAGTTTTTTGACCAGCCCACGGATCTCGGGGACATTGGAAGCTGCAAGTGGCCAAACCTCTTCAGCACCTTGGTTCGCCTCTACTGCCAATTTAGGTGCAGTCAGCCCATCGCCCTTGACTGCAGTCGCCAATGCAACTTCCTGTTTTCGAATTTGCTCTCGAATCGATCGTTTGCTCGGATGGTTCTCACCGAAATAACTTTCATTCATACGCATGAAACGCAATCGTTCGACGATTAATTGAACATCCATGCGCTTAAGCATTTCCTTTGGCAACGTATCCTCAGCTTTGATCGAGCTCTGCTTAGCATCCGCATCGGATTTCATTTTGCTGTTTGCGACCATGAGTTCCAATTCAGCTTCATGCTCGCGTATCTGGACCTGAACCGATTTTTTCTTGAGGTGATTCTCGCCCAGTTTCGACTCATTATCTCTCAGGAAACGTAATTTCTCGAGGATCAACTCAACCTCCATTTGATTGCGAAGATCCTTTGGCATGCGTTCCTCGGCACTTGAGACGACTTGTCCATTGCAATTCGAAGATTCTGCACAAGCCATCAGCAAAATGAGGATCGCGGGATATCCATAATGATTCGTCATACTGCACCATGCTCTTCATTGTCGACAAGTGAATCAATCTTCGGAATCAATCTTCGGCCCAGAAGTCGACTACCTGAACCTTATCGAGATGGGGCTTAAGGATCTCGACAAACTCTTTGTGTTTCGGATGCGGCAAGTAGACTCCTCTATCCGCTTCCGTCTTGAACGTTACCAAAAAGCAATGAGTAAACCCATTTGCAAGACCCTCGGGACTATTGTCCGTTCCATACTCGAATGCCGCGACCTGAGGAATGCTCGTCTTTAAGGACCGAAAGGCTTGCACCACCTTTAAAACGTCTTCTTTACTGCTCGTTTCCTTGAACTTAAACATCACAATATGTCGAAGCATTTTGTCCGGCTTTTCTTGAGAAAAACAAAAGGGCAACACGCAGAAGACGGCCAAGAAAAGAAAGCCGACCGCGGGAGCAAAACGGGGAAAAGCTTCTCTTGATAGAGCCGAAAATATAAATGGCTTCATGGTATCTTGGCAATTCATTTTCTAAAAATTTATCCTCTATCTTGGAGTATCACCAACGTATCTCTACACTCGCACCCTTCGTAACGCCCAGCATCATAGCCGCGGAATCGGAGACGAGATGCAGTCTGAGCGTCTGTTTCGGTTCGACAATCGCAACCAGAGTCATCGAGGGTTGATTATGGTCTGAACTGAATATTCCAAAGGTCTCATGTTCGTTGTCGACCAAGACTTTGGTTTCAGTTGTTCGACCTACGCCATCCAACTTCTCTTCACCTATATCGGTGATCAAATCGCCCTCGGCATTGACTTGAATAACGGTCCCCTGAATTTTGCCTGCCACAGATGACAACCGTCCTTTCCGTGTCGAATTCTGATGAAGTCTGGAGCCGGCAACTTTGCCGAACACGCACAACAGTGTTATTTTACCAAATTCGTATAACGCCATAGGGGCACCGGCGAAAATTTTGTTAAATCCAGTCCTTCGAAATCGAAGTCAAAGGTCGCCCTGTAGTCGTATTAGAGTCTTAGATTTAGCATTCCGTCCAAAGACTCACGGATCTTGGTTTCTATATCTCCACCTCCGCCGACAAAGACTTGGTGGATTTTGCCGTCGGGATCAATCAAAACGGTTTGTGGAATCGCTTGAGCTTGATAAGCCCGGGCGACAGCACCATCCGTATCCAGCACGACGAGTGGGCTGATCTTCAATCTATCGAGTAGCGATCGAACCTCGGCCGAGGTCTGTTCTATATTGACCGCGATCAAATCGACATCCGCTCCTTTATATTCTTGTGACATTTCGGTCAATTTGGGAAGCGATGCCACACATGGCCCGCACCAAGTTGCCCAAAAATCAAGAATCACAATCCTACCCCGCAACTCTGATAGCTTCAGTGATTTACCGTCGAGCTTTTGGAGTTCAAAATCCGGAGCCATCTGTCCGACTAGACGTGCCTGCGGTGAAGTGGCCGTAATTCCCCCTTCGACGTCCGGCGAATCCAAATCATTTACAAATTTAGGATCGGGCGCATTCTCTAATGTCCATTTACCAAACCGATTTCGTTTTGCATCATCTGCGATAGCCGCACCCAATACCAGTTTGGACACATTCGCCAAATCGACATGACATTCTCCGAGTTGAGGGTGTTGACCAAGCAACACATTCCCTTCGACTCGAATGGGCACAATGCTAATGCGTGTTCCGGAGCTATCCAACGCCTGGCATTGAAGATCATTGTTCGCCTCTTTGCTATTGGCTTGCAGGTCTACAACAGGAATCAGCTCTTTCGTTTCGGATTTACCAATCGGAACAATTTCAGGAGCATCCTGCAGCCAAATAATTTCGGCCACGCTTTTCATTTGAATCTTTCGTTCCTCACCACGAATCTCCAATGAAAGAGTGTCCTGGTCCATGCTTAGCAAATGCCCTCGTACGGCATCTCCCTCCCGCGAAACGACTAAGTGTTTAGGTGGGTTGCTTCGTTGGGCACGCGGCAAGGTCATCAGCCTTTTGCGACTCAACTTTTCCATTGAGTCTGCGCCTGTATAAGCAAGTTTACGGATTCCACGAACCAACTCGACATCAATCTTCTTCGTGTTAAACAAATTGGATTGGAAGAACAACTCCCCATCTTGAATGCTTTGGATTTCGGCCGAAAAACAGTCGCCACTTTTGAGGAACAGAGACGGTTCGTCCTTCTCAAGTGTTCGGCCAATGTCAGCGCCCGGCCTAGGAGCAACCGGCTTGTCGATTTTCGGCGGGATGGAAAGCGACTCGATCGTCCCGGTTACATTTGCCGTAATAGCAACGGATGAAGCCGCGTTCGCGGGCTTCCAATTCAGTGTTCTAAAAACAAGCTTGGGTTCAAGTCCTTGTTCCATGTTCTCCATGTCGACCACAGAACCTTTGGAAACACACCAAGGAGACACGAATCGCATCAAAAGACTCGATGAGTTATCCTGTTCTTGCTTGGATAACACCGGTTTTGCCGGTCCACTTTGGCCGATAGACATCACTTGCTGTAGAGGAATCTCCGCAACGAGCTTCGATTGGGTCAATGAAATATGCAACCGATCGGGTTTAAATGAAATCGACTGCCCAACGAATCGATCACCAGACCACAATTGAACGGAATACAGCTGAGACTCAACGCTTCGCAATGCTTCTTCGGGCTCCGAAGGGAACTCAATGCGATCAACTTGCTCCAGCGAAACCCGTCCCAAAACTTCAGCGCTGGATGGGAATCCAAACGTCTGATTCGCAGGATCAAATCCCATTGGTTGGCCAACGAAGGTCTCCCCATTCTGCATCAACGTCTCGGGAGTCTTGATGTTTCCATTGTCCGCAGGCTCTTTACCATTGGGCATGTAAACAGGAGCTGAAAAAATAGAGCGGTTGATCTTGAGGGACCTGAGAGAAAGTCGCCCAGGAACATTGTTCGTAAACAAAACAGATTGACGCCCCGTCAGCCGAAGACTTTTGTTCAATCGAAGCTGCGCAATGGCGATCCCGTTCTGAATTACCACGAGTCGACCTCTCACCGAATCGCAAAGCACCCTCAAGAAAATCGAATTCGAACCGTCCACCGGCACCTGCGCGGTTGCAATGTCAGCCGTGGTGTCGTCCTCAACGAGTACTGTCATGGAAAGCGTATTTCTATTTTCAAGCTTCCGGACATGCACTTCCAATCTACGGGGCTCGCCAATCTGAACTAGCCAATTGGGGCTTGCTGATTGCCACGCCACGTTGATGTCGATTGCGGCCAAGTCGGGAAACTGCACAGCTTGGGAAATAGTGGTCCCGGCCGTTTCGGTATCGTAAGAACCAAGCCCCTCAAACCAATTGCTTCGGCCACCTTTCTTCATGGATGGAGTTACTTGTTTCCAATCCGAAACTTTGAGTTCTCCGTTCTGTGACTCCGAAAACTTGGAAGCGCGAAGAATGCTTCGAATGGAACTAGTGGGTAGTGATTTTTTACCAGCCAGCTTACCCTCTACGACGACAAACTGGTCGTTGATATCCAACACTTTGCCCGTCAAAGCCTCTCCGTTTTGTAGTTCGACCACAAACTGCGTTACTTCAGGTTCGTCGGCAGCCTTTTGCCCATCCAACGGCTGAAAGACGCTGTCGACCGCGTTCCACGGGACGACCAGATCCGTTATGAACGAAGGGCATTTCCAAATAAGTGAGCCGTCGCCGTTTTGGCTTTTGCCAAACTCTCCTCGATAAACATCACCACCCAGGAGCTGGAGCTTTCCGAAGGAACGTTCCAAGTCGACTTTCTTATTGTCGACGGGATCAGCAGCCCTACCGGAACCATGGAAAAATAGTACCGCGACTGCAAGCGCTAAAGCATATGAAATGGAATGCATATCAGAAAGAATTCGCTGTTTTAGCGTTCATAGATGGGTAAGAAACGAAAGTTCAACGCAAGCGACAGCAGTGACATCGACGTGGCAACAGCCGGTCCGAAGTTTCCATCGAAATGGCCATCCGATTTTTGCTTTTGCTTCAGCTCAAGAATCAGAGTCTTGTTCCATTTTTCCCATGCATTGATGTCTGCTTGGAAAAGAGCCTGTGCCTTGTAATAGGCTGTGTATTCGCCGTAGTGATTGCCGACTTGATTGAATTCACTGCCCTTGAGAGAGTTGGATGTGGATTTGAATTGCTTTAGATCTTTACGCCCCGAAATCGAATAGACCAAGCAGGCGATCGATGTCCTCGCGGCAGAGTCGCCCATTCCGCCCATGCCTCCCGCATAAGCGACTTCACCGCTATCGCCCGTCATACTGGTGAAATACTTGATTGCGAGGTCGATATTCTTGTCGGGAACTTCAATACCTGCGTTGCGAGCAGCCAGCAAAGACATGAGCACAGCCCCAGCTACCGAGGTGTCGGCATCCGATGAATCCGGAGTGTATCTCCACGCCCCATTCTTGTTTTTGTTTTGACTCGTAATGGACGTTCGAACCGCTAGTTCCAGCGCCTGGCCGATCGACCGAGTCTTCTTCTGATCGACTCCTTCGGGCCAAAAGTTTCGTTCGTCGACTGCGCCATAGGCTTCTGCTAACGCAAGTGTGGCAAATCCATGGTGGTACATACTGCCACCGAGATAACCGGTCGTCGGACTCTGATCTCGTATGAGGGCCTGAATCGCTTTCTTAACAGTGACACTGTATTGGCCGAAATTTGGATCCTCTCCCGATGCCAAAAACGCCATTAGCCCAAGTCCCGTTCCACCGGCTCCGCCTCCTTCTCCTCCAGTTGCTTTCCATGTACCGTTTTCGTCCTGATTGTTGGTCAGCCAACTTAGCCCACGATCGTACATCTCGCGTACGTCGCGGGATACACCCTGGCCTTGGATAGCACCTCCGTCACGTCGTGGCGGTTGGGCATTTATCGAATGAAGTTGACTTAAAGCCAAAACGAAGAACAGAAATAAGAAATTAGTCATGGGCAGCATTTTCGTTCGCTTAATCTGTGTGTAAGCGTTGATTCTATGCTTTATCGAAAAAAAGCTGCTCATTTAAACAGATCCTTTGCATTTGGTAAAACTCGTGGTAGGGGCAGGGCATTCGCGGGGGCTGGTTTGCCGATCGACTGCAATTGCACCTGGCTAAGTAATTCCGCTATCGATGGCGACTGCGAGATCTGCTCGCAAACCAATAGAAAGTCTAATTCACTCCTGCCCTCCAGTTTTAGCCATTCGTCGATTTTCGATCGTTGAATTGCATTTAGCCCCAATTTGCGTTGCAAACTGAGAAGATGCTTGAATCTCATCGTTCTGGCTTCATTCGCAATCTTCTTATTTTCATCCGACTTAACCATTTCTAACTGTACTTTGGTTAGTTGTGTGTTCAGGACTTTCGACCAAACTGCATTCTTCGCCCGATCACTCGATTGCACGGATGATGCGTACTGCCAAACCTGTTGCTGCATCTCCTGCAATCTCTGCGGCGATATCTTCGCGTCGTAGCCGCTTAACAACGATGTGATACCGTTTTCCATATGCTGAATATCCAATTCAATCGCTTCTTTGAGCTTCGACCATTGTCCGACCGAAAGAGTGCAGATACTATCGATTCGATCCAATTCTCGCCTAATGTTTTCGCGCCGGGCTTTATGGAAGTTCGCTTTCGAGCCGCCAAGCGAACCATACATATACTCTTCGATTTGCTGTCGAGTCATTCGTGGCAAAGCGCCACGAAAATTAAATCCCACGTCTGGTTCGTCTTCGTTGTCCCCGTCTGTGTCCAGGAGAGGCATTTCCTGAGATTGCAACCGACTCGACAGGACGTTCAGATCGGACAGGCAAAGAAAAAAAGCAACGAAACCTATGGCGTAAAGCGCATAACCAAACGGTCGTACACCCTGGCGGCATCGACGGGTAAGGTCATGGCTTGATGGCATCAGTTAGCCCCCCATCTAATTCCTCATCCGACTTTTTTAACTCTTCCAATATCCGCTCTCGAGCTCCTCCAAGGATTACTTTTTTGGGTACTGACTCAATTGCGATTGAATCGGAGCTCTTCGTCGCGCCGACGGAAAAGCGTTCGTCCAACGGGAACGTGGGAGCCTCGTACAATTCTTGGAACGCTACGATCCTTGGTTGCGTATCGCGTTGAGCAAATGCAGACACTTGAGCCTCTGAGAGTAGTGGATTGATCCAGCTCTGCCGAATCTCTGCAATCACGATTGAGCTGTCAAAGGTTGCTTCTAGAGATCGAAACCATCGATCTTTCCACTTTTCCATCAGAATAACTTCGACCTGCTCCATTTGAACTCCGCTGAGATTCAGTTTCGTTTGCAAGTTGTCCAAAACTCGGCTCACGAAAGCCTTCTTTCTCCATTCAAATCGATCCGCAAGTTCTTCGTCGTACCGGCTCAACTGCTCCGGTCTTGACGTCGCTTCTAGCCAAGTTCTGACGACGCGTTCAGCTAGGCTGTCCAAGTCAACCATTCCATACACATGCTCTTGAGCTCTCTTGATGACCGTCGCGTTGGTTTTCGCCTTCCACTCACTCTCTGCTAAATCTACTAAAACCTGCTTTTGCTTTTCATCCAATCCGCAGAAGTCGTTGATGATCGACAGCTCGTTCTGAATAAGTCCTCGAGTTTGCTGCAGAATCTGGACTCTAGAATTCATCGGGCGCAGAATGGCTGGAAGGATTCCGGCCTCTTGAGCATCGACCATCAAATCCACACCTTGAGCGAGCGAATCGGATGCCGCAAACAACGCCAATAATCCGAATGCGACCCAGTTCGATAAGCTTCTCAGTTGCGAACTCTGAATTTGCACGAGATGGATCAGCGAGCTCACGGCAGTGCCTTGCGCTCGAGTCGCTGGAAGTACTCGTCCAGCCCGTGACGAAACTCTTCTGGAAACGTCGAGCCCGAAAGGCCGGTTGACTGCTGAACTCCATGGTCTTCCCGAGCTTCTTTCTCGTTAATGCCGGGGCCCAACAGAGCAATAGCAGCATCTTGTGTTTCTCCACCGCCTCCGCCACCAGGATCGGAACCACCACCTCCACCGCTCTTGGGATTAATACGCTTGCTTTTCAGCAACAACTCAATCACTTCGGTTTCGGCCGCTATGGCAATCTTGGAACTGTCTGGTCGCCCAAGAATCCCGGCGGCATCTACCATAGCGCGATCGACTTCATTCATTAATGCGATCTCCTTGCCGAACTCAGCTTCTGAATCCGGAAGTTCTACAATCTTTTCTCGCACCACAACAATTCGTTCTTGCAAGCTAATCTGCGTATTGGTCAACTCGTCGACCAATTCGAGATACTTCTCTTTTTCGGAAACCGGTTTCGCTTGTTCGGCAACGCGAGTGCGTTCTCGAAGATTGATTTCCGCCTCCAGAATCTTCATCACCTCGAGAATCAACGAAGGCGGAAGCGAACTCTTGGATTTGCTTCCTTTGCATTCACCTTTGCAAGCAGGATCGACAAGGTCTTCGGCCCAACGATCCATCGTATCGGACCAATACTCCGCCTCCGCGATGGCGATACCTTGCGATTCCTCAATTCGATTCGACAGGACTCGGATGCCGCCTATCAGATCTTCTTTTTTCATTTCTGCAAGAACATCTTGGAACTTCACCAATGGACGGCGTTCATGAAAAGCTTCAAGATCATCAATGATTAAACCTACGCTATTCAATGCTGTTTCCTCACGCGTCTTCAACTGCTTGATTCGGATCTGCTGATCACTTTTGAGCCGCTTTAGGCTTGAACCAAACGCTTCATTGATCTCCGTCGATGTTGCATCGGCGATTTGCATCTGTTCACGCGAAGCAGCCTTGAGTCGCTTCACGAGTGTGCTACCCTCGAGGTTCGCCATCAGATTATTGAGTTCCTCTGCCACTTTATCGAACTCAGCCAACAATTCTTCTTGCTTGCGAACCGCTTCTTCAACTTTGTTCTCTTCGGCGGGTGCTTCGTCTTCTTCGCCGGCCTTCTTGGGCTGTGGCTTTCCCATGACCGTCGTGGAAGGCAATCTCAACGGAGCCGCTCCAGTTTTTTTCGATGCTTCTTGGGGAGCTTCGGCTTCGATCGGAGGCTGCTGCGAAGACTCTCTGTCAGCGATAGTTGGTCCCTGAGGCTTCGGAGGCTGAGGTTCGCTTTTTGATTCACCCGCTGGGTTACTGGAGGAATCCTGGCTCTGGCCAACTGACGGACCTGATGGCTTGTTCTGTCCCAAACTGGCCTTAGCAAGCTTCTTCGCGTCTTTCGCTTGCTTTAAAAGGTCAGCCACCGATGGCATTCGATTGGCCGCGATGTCTTTGAGGATCTGATGCATTTCGGCCCACTTTTCCAAGTGCCCGACTCCGATCTCAGAGTTTCGCGCTGCTTGCCTCAAGAGTTCTTCTCCACGACCTGTTAGGTTCTTGAGGCGTCTCCCATTGGCTTGCTCTGCGGAAGATTGTTGCTCAATCTTGCGACGCGTTTCTTCCGAGTTCAAATCTTCTTCGGAAAGATCTCGAATCTTGCGATTGGTATCCAGCAGTTGCAATTCTCGGTCACGCACTTCGAGCGACTCACGCTGCCATTTGCTTAACTGATCCAGAACCCAAATGGCGTGATCGCTCGGAGTCAAAACGTAGAGGATGTGCGGCGACGAGTAGATACGGCCTCGATCTGGAAGGAAATCCTCGACAAACATTCGCAATTCCAAAGGCTGTGCCGGAATCTTCAATGCGGTTGCCTGAAACGTTGCAATTGCGTCAAGGGTTTCGGCCAATGGATTACCAGCCGCAAGCATCAGTTCACCTTGGGTCGCGTCTGCTCCCTTGAAGCCTTCCGCCGTTCGCCACTCCATACCGATATGTTTAATACCGAAGTCATCCACGGATCGCACTGAGAACTGAATTTGTTCTGAATCTAAGAGCACACGGGATCTAGGAAGCCCGTCTGAAAACACGGCCGGGGCTTCGTCGTTTCGAACCGTTATGTTGACCGAGAAGGGGGACTTTGCAGACAGGCCGTACTCGTCCATCCAGTTAAAATCGATCTTGCGAGATTCTGTCATTAAGTCCTGCACTGGACTAAACGACTGCGCGCGAACAGAAATGTCGCTTCCGTTGACTTTTGCTGAGGCAAGGTTGCGAGTTACAGTTGCCTCAAACGCCACGTTTGATCCGAGAACGACCGAAAGGCCGCCGCCCCGAACGTCCTTGCTGATTTTCTGGTCTCTCTGAAGATAGGTAGGCAGCTCGATACTGGCCTGCAAGCTCTCGAGTTCAGGACGCAGCTTTGGTTCAATTTGAATTCTTGGCGTTGCATCGCCGATAGAGAGCGAAAGAGTGCCAGGCTCAATTTGTGGCGGCAATTCAAATGAATACGCCCGATCTACCAAGCTGGATTCTAATCCGGCTTGCTCACCAATCGTCGCGGTCGCATGCTCTGGCAACCAGGAAGAATCGGCTGTCAACCTCACAGATATCGGAAACGATTCTCCATGCGGCACAATTACGTTTTTTGGAAGAGGTTCAATTGCTGCGAACGTATATCTTTGAATATTTCCTAAAGGTGCTGCAAATCGAGCCCAAGCATTTGAAATCGCGGCAGGGAAAAGGATCCACAATCCTGTGAGCATCGCAAAGCCAGTCGCTGCGAGTGAGCCAAACATGAAGTGTTTCGACGGAGGAGTTGCCGCCAAGAAGTTCTTTTTCGACGATTCCTCAGCCACTTGATTCAATGCCGCCTTGCACAGTGCCGGGGAGCGAGCTTGCTCAGAATCGCTATTCGAAAGCTCGATTGCCCCAAGCAAAGCATCTCCGACGGCGGGCATTCGTTTCCCCAAAAGCTTAGCGACAGATTCTGCCGAACGCACTTTCAAAACCCACTTTTGAAACCAATAAGGGACCGTTGCCACGCCCACCGTGGCAACCAGCAAAACCGTCGCTCGAATCCAAGATGGGGAATCCGATATCCTGTCCAATGCAAATACACAAAGCACACCAAAGAAAATTGCGAAAAGCGCGATGGCAAAGGCTTCGAGCATTTTAATGGCCCAAACTCGCTTCCGAAACTCCGATAGCTGCGAGACCAAAGTGGTTGGAATCGGGATTCGGTTCTTCGTTTGGTTTATGCTCATTATGAAATGGCCCTTTTTAACTACCAAAGTGACTTGATCCAAAATCCAAACCAAAGCACAGTCAACGGAATTGCATGCTG
>Ga0105045_10005347_pt1 | contig 11298 bp, 8 predicted proteins | sample MAT02_FD_78089 | JGI IMG/M metagenome (GOLD analysis project Ga0105045, IMG submission 78089) | Freshwater microbial communities from Lake Fryxell liftoff mats and glacier meltwater in Antarctica - MAT-02 (megahit assembly) | ecosystem: Environmental > Aquatic > Freshwater > Ice > Liftoff... | reverse complement strand
GAAAGGCTTGAAGTCGATCGTGACGCCAATGACCGCGCTGCTCGCCGCGTCAGCGGATTTGGACGCGCTGATCGAAATGGCGGACGATGATGCTTCGATGGCGGCCGAGGTTCGCGCCGAAATTGAGAAATGGGAAGCCACGCTGGCCGACTTGGAACTCAAGGCGCTCTTGGACGGCCCCAACGACAACGCCGATGCGCTCGTCACCATCAACGCCCGCGACGGCGGTACCGATGCGAATGACTGGGCCGAGATGATGCTGCGGATGTACAGCGCCTGGGCGGTCAGGCATGAGTTCAAAATCGAGTTGCTCGATCGCCACGACAATGAGGAAGCCGGGATCAATCAAGCGACCATCGCCGTCCGCGGGCCGATGGCTTACGGTTTTCTCAAGGGCGAAGAAGGCATTCACCGCTTGGTGCGGATCAGCCCGTTTAACAGCGAAGGCAAGCGTCAAACAAGCTTCGCAGCGGTCGACGTCGCGCCCGAGATCGATGACACCATCGTCATCGACATCCAGGATAAGGATGTTCGCGAGGACACGTATCGAGCCGCCGGTGCGGGCGGACAACACGTTAACAAAACCGATTCGGCGGTCCGCTTGACGCATATTCCTACCGGCGTCGTCGCATCATGCCAGAGCGAACGCAGCCAACACCAAAATCGCGCGACGGCGTGGAAGATGTTGAGGTCCAAGATGGCTCGCGTTGAAGAAGAAAAACGCGAGGTCGAAGCACAGAATAAGTATGCACTGAAGGCACGCTCGGGGTTCGGGTCGCAAATTCGAAATTACTTTTTGCATCCCGATCAACGCGTTAAAGACGCGCGAACGGGCCACTTGGAAGGCAATTTTCACAGCGTGCTCGATGGCAGCGAATTGCAGGGATTCTTGGATTCGTTTTTGCAATTTCGCGCTCGGGGTGGAGAGATGGAAGATTCTCTTTAATCGATGCGATCATGGTCGTGACCTCCGGTAATCGGAAAACCGCGTGCGTGAACTCCTAAGCCGACACTGGTTTCTCATCTCGTTGGCGTTTTGTCTCGCGATCGGATTTGGATTCTCGGCACCGCTGCATCCGATCGCCCATTCCGCCGCCCTGCGCGCTGGCGTTGTCATCATCGTCATGACGTTGATGGGCTGGACACTGCAGCCTCGCAGCGTCGTCGGTGTCGTCCGCCGGCCACTCGCATCGATCCTGGCGATCACGATCAACATCTTCGTGGTTCCGCTGCTTGCCTGGCCTTCGCTTTGGCTGCTGCCCAGAGAATTGGCCGGTGGTCTAATCGTTGCGTCGTTAATCCCCTGTACCCTCGCGTCGGCGTCGGTGTGGACACGAGCGGCTGGTGGCGACGAGGCCGTTGCGATGATCACGACGGTGGTGACCAATCTGGTCTGCTTCCTCGTCGTGCCGGCCGGCTTGTCACTGATGATCGGCGAACAAGCGGTCGTCAGCGCCAATTCCCAAATGAGCAGCCTGCTTTGGCAAGTCGTCTTGCCGCTCGTCGCGGGCCAGTCGCTTCGTCAATTGGGGTTATCGCGATTCGCCGATCGCCACAAAGCAACGCTTTCCATTCTGGCGCAAGTCGGCATCTTGCTGATGGTGCTGCTGGGCGGTGTGATCTCGGCGGAGCGAATGCCAACGCTGAGCGGTGCCTACACCGGCACGCTGCTATTGACGTTGCTCATCGCCCTGCTCGTGCACACGACCGCCTTAACGATCGGCTACCACGCCGGGAGCCTGGCCAAGGTTAACCGCCCTCAGAAAATTGCGATCGCGATCGCGGGTGGCCAAAAGACACTGATGGTCGGTTTGCAAGTCGCACTCTATTGTGGGTTCAGCGTGATGCCAATGGTGATGTATCACGTCGGCCAGCTTTTTATCGACACGTTGGTCGTCCGGTACTTCAACCGCCGCGAGACTTTTCGTTGACCCCCAATTCAAAGCTGTAACCCATGATGGATGCGTTTCGCTTGATTCCTGCACTGCAAGTTGTCTTCACTCACGAAATCGAATTTGACGATGATGGTTTCGCGGATTTAACGGACCAGCAGTATGAAGCCTATGTAAGACGGGAGGAAAGCCAGCGGAGACTTTGTACCGTGTCCTGGCGTTCGAGCTCCACGCGATCGAGCGGACTGCGGAGAAAATCACTTACGAATTGTCGGTCGTGACCGCTGCGGAACGCCAACTCCTCTTAGACGCAGTCGACTTCGTGTATCGAGCTTCGGAGCCGATGCCCAACAAGCAGCCGACGTTCGCGGAACGCCTGGCCTACTTGCGTCCCCGCTTACCGCCCATCGTCGTTCAAAAACTTGACTAATACCCGGCGGGTCGCGTTTCAATTAAATGCCATCGGGCATCGGCTGTTCATCATTTCACCCCACATGATTCTGTCTTAAAATCCAAAACGTAATTCATTCGAAGGCAGGTTTACCCAAACGATGTCGACAAGCCGTGTGGTGTTCAGCAAACTTTGCGACAAAATCCATGCGCTTCACCCTGCCGACCGCGAGAGAAGGCAATAAGGGCGGTCGCGCGAGAAGGCAATAAAGCGGGCCGCCGATCGTCTAAGTCGGTTCCGCATGCAGAGCGGGTCGCACCGGGATTCCGGCGTCAGCCATGTGGCGTTTTGTTTCGGCAATGGTGTATTGGCCGAAGTGAAAAATGCTGGCGGCCAGCACCGCGTCGGCGTGGCCATTTAGGATCGCATCCACGAGATGCTGCGGGCTGCCGGCACCACCGCTGGCGACGACCGGAATGGTGACCGCGTCGCTGACCGCGCGCGTGATCGGGATGTCATATCCGTCACGCGTTCCGTCGGCGTCCATGCTGGTCAAGACGATTTCGCCGGCTCCCAATCGCTCGACCTCGCGTGCCCACGCGACCGCTTCCAGGCCGGTTGGCGTGCGACCGCCATTGATGTGAACTTCCCAAAATTCCTTGCCGTCACGCAGCGTTCGTTTGGGGTCGATGTTGACAACGATGCATTGGCGACCAAAACGATCGGCGGCTCGTCGGACGAATTCGGGATCACGGCAAGCGGTCGAGTTGATCGAGACTTTATCGCAACCGGCGGCCAGCAACGTCCGCACATCCTCGATCGTCCGAATACCACCGCCGACGGTGAGGGGCATGAAAACCTGTTCAGCACACCGGTTCACGACATCAAGCATGATGCCTCGTTTTTCGTGACTGGCGGTGATGTCCAGAAACACCAATTCATCGGCGCCTTCGTCCTCGTACCGTTTGGCAACTTCGACCGGGTCACCGGCATCACGCAGGTTGACAAAATTGGTGCCTTTAACGACGCGGCCTTCAAAGACGTCCAGGCAGGGGATGATTCGCTTTGCAAGCACCTCAGCCCTCGTACTTTGCGAAAATCATCCGTCCCGCATTCGTTTGCAGAATGCTCGTGACGGTCACTTCTATATCACGACCGATTTGGTGTCGGCCCCCCTCGATTACGACCATCGTCCCGTCATCAAGGTAGCCGACGCCCTGGTCCTGGCCTTCGCCGGGCTTGATGACTTTGGTTTGGAACGTTTCGCCCGGCAACAAACGGGGCTTCAGCGCGTTGGAGATTTCGTTAAGGTTGATCACCGGGACGTTATGAATCTTGGCGACTTGGTTCAGGTTGAAATCGCCGGTGACGACTTTACCTTCCAAATGCTTGGCCAGCAGCACCAGTTTCATGTCGACAGGGTGACCGGCAAATTCCGGCAGGTCGCGATCAAAGATCTGCAGGTCAACATCCGGGTCCGCACGAAGACGATTGAGAATGTCGAGTCCCCGGCGACCGCGTTGGCGACGCAATTTATCGCTGCTGTCGGCGATTCCTTGAAGCTCGCTGAGCGCGAACCGCGGCAGGATCAATTGGTTATCGAAAATGTGAGTCGCGACGAGATCCTCGATCCGCCCATCAATGATGACGCTGGTGTCGAGAATCAACGGCTTGAATCCCTTCACGTCACGAACAAACTCGACATAGGGGATCAAAAATCGAAAATCATCCTTTGTTTGAATCAGCACGCTGATGCACAGATAGCACGCAATGACGGCAACAATCAGCATGATCGACCCCGCATTCCCGCTGCGTTCCAGCAACGGGGAGGCTGCGATGCCCATGATATAAGTCAGCAAAGTCCCGACCACCAACCCAAAGTAGACCGCTGAGATCGTGTCGATTCGCTTCCGCGGCACGTAGATGTCACCCACAATTACCGTGGCCGCCAAGCCCATCACGGCCAGAAAAACCGTGTAGGGAACGTGAGACGGCATCCCGTCGGATAACGATGCGTTGATGATCGCAGACGCGCCACCCGCACAAAGCAAGAAAATACAGCGAAGAATTATGAGTGCCATGACGTCGAGTTTAATCAAAGACGCCCAATCTCACCCAGGGGGCAATGCCTATCGCGGCCAAAATGATGGTGCGGCCGACAATTTTTAACACCGAAACCGGGACGCGATCCACTGCCAGACGCGACGCGGATTTTTTGGGTTCGATCCGACATTGACGCGTCGGTTCAAAATTTCTTATCCCAATACCATGACCAAAAATCTTTTCATTTCCGTTGGCGAGCCTAGCGGTGACCAGCACGCTGCTCGTTTGATCCAGGCGATCCGCCGGCGCCGTGGCGACGTGCGATTTTCAGGTTTTGGCGGCCGGTCGATGCGTGCGGCGGGCTGCAACCTCGATCAGGACATGACGCAAATGGCCGTCGTCGGCCTTGTGGAAGTGCTGCCAAAGCTGCGTGAGTTTTTTCGGCTCGCCGACGACGCAGAAGCGGTTTTTCGATCTGGCGAGGTTGATGCGGTTCTGTTGGTCGACTTTCCCGGCTTTAACTGGCACATCGCCAAACGCGCGAAAAAGTTCGGCATCCCGGTTCTCTATTACTTGCCACCGCAATTGTGGGCCTGGGGCGCCTGGCGAATCCGCAAGATGCGGCGTCACGTCGATCACGTCCTGACCGTGTTGCCGTTTGAGGACAAGTGGTATCGCGATCATGGAATGGCAACCACGTACGTCGGCCACCCTTTCTTTGATGCGGTTGACCGCAAACCGCTGGATCAACGTTTGTTGGATCGATTTGATGATCTCAATTGCAGCGGCGAGCGGCTCGTCGCGGTCCTGCCTGGGTCACGTGACCACGAAGTCCACAAAAATTTCCCGCTGATGCTCGAAGCGATTCGGCGATTGTCGAAAAAACATCGCGACGCAAGATTTTTGATTGCCGCGTATCGTGACACGCACGGCCTTTGGTGCCGCCAACAATTGACACACGAGGACCGCCGCCTGCCACTGGACATCTTCGTCGGCAAGACCAGCGAAATCATCCAGGCCAGCGAATGTGCGATGATGGTCAGCGGTTCGGTCAGCCTCGAAATGCTCGCTCGAAACACGCCCGCCGCCGTGCTGTACCGAGTCGGCCGGATCCTGCACACCTACGGACGAATGGTCGTCAAAGTGAACAGCGTCACCCTGGTCAACCTGATGGCCGAGCAAACCGTTTTTCCAGAAATCATTTCGAGCGGACGGGCGGAACCGGCGATCGAATTTCTACGACAAAGTATTGATGCGATGCTGGGTGACGCTGCGTACCAGCAAACCATCGTCGATCAAATGCAGCAATTGCGGGCAGCCCAAGCGATTCCCGGAGCAACGGACAAAGCCGCCTCCGCGATCCTTTCGCAGCTCGGCTGGTCTCACAAGCATGGGACCGCCGAAAAGACCGAAATCGTCCGTAACGTCGCGACGAACCACGCCGCCTAAGGAATCGTCTCGAAATAACTTCCCGTTTTCGGGCGACGCCTAAAACGTAGGGTGGGACAAGGAGTCATTCAGACAGGTGGTAAAGCGAGCTCTACGCAAGAGGTCGACGTGCGAAACCTCAAGCTTTGACATTTCTTAAGGGACAAGAACCACTTTGATGCAATTGTCATCTTGGGTCGCGAACGTTTCATAAAGCTGTGGCGCGTCTTCGAGCTTTCCGCGATGGGTAATGACGAATGACGGATCAATCTCGCCGTCAAGCACCCGCTGGAGTAACCCATCGAGGTAGTGCTGGACGTGGGTTTGACCAGTTTTGAATGTCAAGCCTTTGTTCATCGCTGGCCCCATAGGAAACCCATTCACCGTGCTGGTATAGACGCCGGGAATTGAGATCGTGCCGCCCTTACGACAACACTTGATCGCCTCTGCCAAGACATAAGGATGGTTCGATGGCACATGAGCAATCTCCTTGACGTCGTCAATCCATTCACGAATGTTGCCCGCCGCATGTGCCTCGGCACCGACGGCATCAATGCATCGATCCGGTCCTCGATCATTGGTCATATCCATCAGTCGCTCATAGACGTCGCCATCTTCAAAATTGATCGTCTCGGCGCGCCCATGCTTCTCCGCCATCGCCAACCGTTCGGGGGTTCGATCAATCGCGATTACTCGTCCGGCACCAAACATCCAGGCACTCTGAATCGCGAATTGACCCACGGGGCCACAGCCCCAAACCGCAACGGTGTCTCCCGGCTCGATGTCGCAATTTTCGGCGGCCATGTATCCCGTCGGGAAAATGTCGGACAAGAATAAAACCTGCTCGTCGGGAATCCCGTCCGGGATTTTGACGGGTCCGACGTCGGCATACGGAACCCTCAAATATTCGGCTTGTCCCCCCGCAAAGCCACCGAGCATGTGCGAATATCCGAGCAGACCGCCGGGTGATTGACCCATCAATTTCGCCGCCATGTCGGCGTTGGGATTCGACGTGTCGCAGAGCGAATAAAGATGTCGCTGGCAGAAAAAACAATCGCCGCACGAAAGTGTAAACGGAACCACAACGCGGTCGCCGACGCGAAATTTCGTGATGCTTGCGCCGACCTCCACCACTTCGCCCATTGGCTCATGCCCGATCACATCGCCGGCCTGCATCGTCGGCATGTAACCGTGGTAGAGATGCAGATCGCTGCCGCAGATCGCCGTTGCGGTTATCTTAACGATGATATCACGCGGGTCTTTGATCTTTGGATCATCCACCTGGTCCACGCGAATGTCTTTTCGACCGTGCCAGCAGACCGCTTTCATAATGATATTCTTTCCCAATTTTGATCAACGAGTCTGCGGAAAAAACTTCTGACGTCACTTGCGTGAGGTACCGGGGGTCCGGTTGCAGCTAGTTGGGATCAGCCAATTTTTTTCGCTCATTGCCTACCCAGCATTGAGCACATGGTGTCATTAGCGGAAGCAAAATTCGTTCCATGATGGTGGTGGAATTTCAAATGCAACGCAGCGTGAGCAGCGAGAGTTCGGGGCGACACCGCAATCGCAATAGGTGAACGCCACCCAACCCACGGGTGACGTGCATTGTCGTGGGGGATCGAAAAAAATCACCTGACGCAAATCGGCTGCCATGCCAACTGGGGCTCAGCACGGGACCAATGATCGGCAATCGTCCTTGGCCACCATGAGTATGCCCCGCCAACATCAATGAAACGCTATGCTTGCGAGCCCAAGAAAAACGATCCGGACTGTGACTTAGCAACATGCGAAACGTAGCGGCTTTTCCCTGCGAGGCTCGGCCCTGCGCGCGATCGAGTTGTGGTGCATCAAACCATGGCCATTCGTTGCCGATGACCTCCAAAGGAGTTTGTCGGATGATCCTTTGCAGGCACTGGCCACCAGCGTCGGTCCAACCCGCCGCGGTCATCGCTTTGCGAATCAGGTCGGGATCATCCACGCGAGTGTCGTGATTGCCGAGAATGAAAAATTTTTCGAACGTACATTCGACCGGGGCCAACACGTCGCCCAGCCAATCGATGCACGCGGGGCTGTCAATGATGTCCCCGGTGATCACACAAACGTCTGGCAACCAAAGATTTGATTGCGTAGCGACATAGCGAATGTACTCGCGAGACATATCGCCGGTGAAATGCAGATCGCTGAGATGCGAAATTCGCAACCCGTCCAAATCCTTTGGTAAGCCGACAACGGGTAACTCGATCCGTTCGACCGCCACGTCAAATATTTGGTTACCGGGAATTCTGGAATACCAGCGACCTTTTGCGGTGAGTGCAAGCGGCACATCAATCTCGTTCTGCACGTGATGAACAGTGACCTCGCGCTTCGCCGCGACGGTGCCGATTCCAACGATTGGCCGAGCTGCCAACCAGGGGATACCAAGCACCGCGATCGTGGACACGCACGCAATGGCGTAACCCAGTTCGACATGGGCGAGGGGTTCAAGTGACTCGCCCTCGACGACGAGCGATGACATTCGCAGGAACAAGTAGATGGGGATCGCGATGCACGTGAAGACGAAAAATTTTTCGATCCGTTTAATCGTGCTTCGGCGCAGGCCCGTCGCATTGAGACGGTTGTAAATCGTCAGGTGCAAGGCGAAATGGCCGGTCAGGGCGGCGATAAGGAGGGACCAAAAAGTCATGCGAATGCGAAGAAAAATAATTTCGATCGGAAGACAAACGATCGCCCAAATGCGGTTGCGTATGCTTGGTAATCCTACGTCATCGTCGAACGCAACCTATGTTTTTGTATCGACAAATTACAAAGAACAGAACCGAATGCTAAATATCAATCCCATGGCCGTCACCGATCTCACCGCCCAGTCAGCGGTCCTGCGATCATGGAAACGCGGTCGCATCGTCGTTCGTGATGGTCGGTTGATTCGAATCGAACGTCGCTCGGTCTCGTGGCCGACGACGATTTTGCGAGTGTGGTGGCACACGCGTTTTCGTCCAGGTAATCCCGACGAATGCGTGCTTGATTATCGCACCACGCGAACCGGCGGATTTGCCGTGCTGGAGTTCATTTGGTCGGGACCTGCCACGCGCTTCGCCACGCTGCGCCACGCCTGCCAGACACTTGACGAGATCGCACGGATTCGCCAGTGCGTTGCCATTTTTGCGCATGTTAGCACCACAGCGATCTCCGACCGATTCTTGATGCGGTGGGGTTGGTCCCGTCATGCCGAATCGATGAATGGTCGTCACTGGGTGAAACGTTTTTATGGACACGACACGTTGACACCGCACGGAGGACGGTAGCGATCGCAACGACTGTATCAACTGAATCATCTGCTAATTGCCGCAGTTGTCTCAAACCGTAACCTAACCTTTGGTGCCCTCAAAGCCATTTTGATAACACTCCCACAGATTTGTTGATCGGTATGTCAAGCGCACCTACACCATTGCCGTGGAAACATCTTCGTTACGTCCTGATGCTGTTCGCGCCATTGTGGACCGGCTCGATGATTTTGTTTGCCTTCGTCGCGGCAGGCTACTCGTTCACGTCGACCGATTACTGGACCGCAAGCCAACCGATGGTGTTGCGTGACGAGGCGGTTGGCGCGGTGGATCGCTTGGGACGTTTCGGCAGCCAAACGGACCTCAAGGCTGCACAGGAAACGATTCTCGAGATGGCCCGTAACCACGAGGTGGTTCGCGCGGCGCTGAAGCAAGTTGGCCCCTACCAAAAATTTTTCAGCATCGGCACCGACTCGAACTATCCATCCAATGAAATCGTCGCGGCGATCGCCAAAAAACGCGTGAATATCCGAGCTCCGCAGGGTGGCGAATTTGGCGGCAGCGAAATGATCTACCTGCAGGTCGAAGATCGCGATCCGGCCCGCGCGGTCGCGTTCTGCGAATCGCTGTACGCCGCGTTAGCACAACAAATGCGTGATGTCCGCCGCGTCCGGGCCGACAGCATGATTGTCGAGCTGACGCACGCACGCGACCTCGCCAGTCGTAATCTCGACGAAGCGTCACGGCGGATGCAATTGATCGAAATCAATTTTGGCAGCGACCTCGGTGAACTTCGCAACCTGACCGAAACCCTTACCGGTGACGGAGCCAATCGTCGCGAGTTGGAGGAAAACAGCCGTGACATTCAGGCCGCCGAATTAGTTATCGAAAAATTGCAATCTTTTTATCAATTGCTTGAACAAGGCCAACGTGATCCTAACCATTTGCTCGTCAGCGGCGGTGACGCGCTCAGCCACCAACAATCGCTTCAACGACTCAAAGACGGTTTGATCGACGCACAATTGGCTCGGGCAAAACTGGCCGGGCGCGTCACCGCGCTACACCCCAAGATGAAGGCCGCCGTCGCCGCCGAAGGCCGCATCCGTGCCGAGATGCAGTCCGAAACGGTGCTGGTCATGCAAGCGATGGAACCGGTGTTGCGAGTCGAGAGCGATCGCCTGGAACGACTGAAATTAAAACGCGGCAACATCCAACGTCGTCTCGACCGGTTGGCCGAAGCTCGCACCGAATACGCGACGATCAGCGCCGACGTTAAACACCGAACCACGTTGTTGGAAGAAGCCGAACGCGTTTTGACGGCTGCCGAAGCCACTCGATCGGCATCGTTGTCCGTCAATCTGCTATCCAAGCTGGGCCCCGTCACGTCCGCTAACAGCCCCAACGGGATGTCGACGTCCATGTTGACGGCCGGCGGTGCGGCGGCGGGTTTGATCTTCGGCTTAGGCACCGTGTTCCTGGTCGCACCGGGACCCAATCAGTCTCGTTTCGGCAGACGCTGGAGCGACATGCTCAGCGGACGTCGCTCAAGCGATCGCGTACCATCGACAACAGCCTCCACGACCCCACAAACGCCAGAAGGTCATGGGTCAGAGGGTCGCGATCGACGACGACGCAGCCCGGCAACCGACGCGACGTCGTAAGGCAACCGGTGCTTTTTTGTATACGCGAATGTTATGGGTTACTTCACCCAGAACTTGCGAATGGTATGGATGTTTCTCGGGCAGACGCCCTCATCGGATCATTCATGCCGCGAAGCGGTTGTTCGCCTGAACGCCTCATCACCCTGGCGACGACACTCCTGGACGCGTCGGTGTACTCGATTGAGGACCTGGCTGGACTTTACGCCCAGCGTTGGCAGGTTGAATTGGATATCCTCAGTCGCTCAATTCGTTTTCGGAAAAGTTGCAAGCAAGTAGTAACCGAATCGAGCAACTCGAAAAGGGTGTGACCGGCGTTCCGCCGGTCGATTTTGGGTTGATGGGAAATCTGGGTAACAAAAAAGCGGCCAACCTGCCATGATCTGGGTTCTTAGGCGAGCGGCAATAAAAAAACTACCCAAACTGCTATTTGAGAAAATTGGCAGGGGAGTCAAAATGCACGCGATCCGAGGTGTGGTTTTGAATTTGTGGAGAGTTGAGTCATGGATAATGTTCCAGATTCGTTGATTATCAGCGCCGCCAAGCGTCTATTCGGTAGCGAACGGAGGTCTTACATGGCCGAAGTGACGCTCCAAATCTGT
>Ga0105045_10005346_pt1 | contig 11298 bp, 9 predicted proteins | sample MAT02_FD_78089 | JGI IMG/M metagenome (GOLD analysis project Ga0105045, IMG submission 78089) | Freshwater microbial communities from Lake Fryxell liftoff mats and glacier meltwater in Antarctica - MAT-02 (megahit assembly) | ecosystem: Environmental > Aquatic > Freshwater > Ice > Liftoff... | reverse complement strand
TTTTTCTCAGTCAAACTGCGACATTGCATTTCAATGCGAAGTTGTACACATTTCCAGGCAGATTAAAAGACAGTAGCAGGCACATTCCATGTGCCGTCCGCAGGAGAATGCAGATGTTCAGAACGTCTTTTTTTAACCCCCTTGGCAACGCCCCGCGATGTTTTGGGCTTTACGTGCGGCGGCAGGATGCTCAATGGCACTCGCTTTCGAGTTGTGTGAACCAACGGCGCTAGCCGCGGGCATCAGTGTAGTCTTTTCCATCAAGTCAGGCCCGAAGCTAGCGCTTGCGGTTCTCAAAGTGTCCATTATCCTGAACGAGTCAATGGACGGGACGATGGTCCCATCCTACGGTACTTTTCAGTCTGCCGCTTGCCTTAAAGGAATTTTCAATCCTCACTACCTAGGATGACTGGTACTTGAACAATTTGTCCTTGCCGTACGACGCGCAAGACAACTTGATCGCCAGACTTTTTTGTCTCAATTGCACCGAGCAGATCGTCCGATATCTTTACGGCTTTTTCGTCAATACCGATGATCAAGTCCGCTTGACTGGGATCAACGACGGATTGCTCAATAGTAAGTGGACCGCGACGGACCTTCTTTCGTTCCACTTTCAGACCCCTTAAGCCTGCACGCTCCGCTGGTCCATTTGGCGTTAGATTGACCACCAAAAGCCCTTTTTCATTTTCGACAACTTGCATGATACCTATCGTTGGACGTTGCACGCGGCCAGTGGCAAGCAATTGTGGTACGACACGTCGGATCGTATTGATGGGGATTGCGAAGCCGATGCCGGAGTTGTCGCCGCTGCGTGTTGCGATTGCAGTGTTCATTCCAATCAGTTCACCTCGAGAATTCATCAATGGGCCACCCGAGTTACCTTGATTGAGGGCCGCATCGATTTGGATCAAAGACTTGATCGGTCTATCGCGAACCTTTGAATCTATTTGACGGTTCAGGCTGGAGATGATGCCGGTGGTCATCGTGCGTTCGAACCCGAATGGATTTCCGATGGCAATGACGTGCTGCCCGACCTTTAGGTTCGATGAGTCACCCCATTGAACTGGGAACAGCAAAGAGTCAGGAGCGTTGATTTTGAGGATCGCAATGTCATTGGCTGGGTCCTGGCCAACGAGTTCGGCGGGAAAGGAGTCTGCGTTGTAGAGCATGACCGTAATCTGTTTGGCCCCATCTATGACGTGGTGGTTCGTCAAGATATGTCCTTGCTGGTCGATCACGCTACCGCTGCCGCTTCCCGCGACTTGGGTCAACACGAAAAGCGATTCGGGGCGAATGGACTGTGTCTTAATATTTACGACGCTGCGGTTCGTTTGCTCGTAGACAGAAACATTGATCGCTTCCTCAGAAGTCATTGCGACGAAGCCATCGGGAAGGGGCAGCCCTTGCTGTGCCTGATTCGCGCCTGGAAAGTTGAGTGGCTGGACTTGCTGGACGCCGGCAGCCTGGAAGCCAGGATTTACACCGGGATTTACACCGGGATTATTGGGAAGTTGTAGCGAAGAGGGGAAAACCTCTCGCTGAGGCTCAGCGTTTGCCGGACGACCAATACCCAACCCCTGAAATGCCCACCCGAGGCAAATACCGATTAGCAATAGCGAAGCCGCTACGATTGCTTTTCTGAGCATGCAACATTCCTTGTTGACAGAAAGTACGTTTCTAGTCGCCAGCGGGACGCGTGACGAATTCGAGTTATCATGTTACCTTTAGCGCTAATTCCATCCAACCTGTGATTTGTTCCTATTTTGAAGTCGATGCCTGATGACGATCCGCACTCGTTTTGCGCCAAGCCCTACTGGATATCTGCATATTGGAGGGGTTCGGACTGCACTTTTTAACTATCTGCTAGCAAAACAATCGGGCGGGCAGTTTCTCCTACGCATCGACGACACGGATCAGAATAGAAACGTCGAAGCGGCTTTGCAACCGATCTTGGATGGTTTTAAGTGGCTTGGACTCGATTGGGATGAAGGACCGGAAGTGGGCGGTCCCTTCGTTCCCTATTTCCAGTCTCAGCGATCTGCTAAGCACCAAGCGGCGGCGGCCAAGCTACTCGAATCGGGTCACGCGTACCTCGACTTCGCAAAAACGGAAGAGATCGAGGTACAAAAGGAACAAGCAAAAAAAGACGGTAAAGCGTTTATTTATGACCGACGCTTTATGGCTGATACGCCTGAAAAGAAGTTGGCTTTAGAGGCCGAGGGGCGGCAAGCTTTCGTTCGATTGAAAATGCCGCGTGAGGGACAATGCCGTTTTCATGATATTGTCCGAGGAGATTGTTCGTTTGAATGGGCCGACGAACAGGACCATGTAATCCAGCGTGGTGACGGCACTTGCCTATATCACTTGGCCAGCGTGGTTGACGATTTCGATTTTCAAATCACCCACGTAGTGCGAGCGGTCGAGCATTTACCGAACACACCACGACAGATCTTCATCGCGCAAAGTCTCGGCTACACGTTGCCGATTTATGCTCACTTGCCTTATGTGGCCGAACCGGGCGGAACCGCCAAGCTTAGCAAACGCAAGCTCGACAAGTATCTCAAGCAAAAGGACTTCGCCGCCCTTTGCCAGATGGGCGATACGATTGCGGAGCGAGCTAAGATGCAAGTGACCAAAGAGACGTTCAATCCCGTCGTCGTCGACTTCTATCGCGAAACAGGATTCTTGCCAGGCGCTATTTTAAACTACTTGCTTCTGCTCGGTTGGTCGTTAGATGACAGTACGGAGCATCTGACGTTAGAGGATGCGATCAAGCACTTTTCACTGGAACGAGTCAGCAAGTCACCGGCATCTTTCGATCCGCAAAAGCTACTCGCGTTTCAAACTCGCTGGATGAACAATCTGGACTTGAAGAAAAAGGTAGCCATGGTCTTGCCGTATCTTCAAAAAGCGGGCCTAGTGTCCGAGCCACCGCCGTGCGATATAGCGGATAGCCTTGGTAAAATCGTGTTGGCAGCAGGAGACCGGATCAAGGTTGCCGGGGACGTTTTGCAATTCGATGAACTTTTCGTCTCGGCTGAGAATCTCGTTATTGATCAGGAAGGGTTTCAAAAGCGATTGGCGAGCGATCCGATTGCGATTTCTGCGCTTCGAGACTTCCGAACTGTCTTGGCTGCGTCGGAATCGATGACTCATGATGCACTCGAGCCGCAACTGAAGCAATTCACTGAGCAGCGTGGAGTCAAGCTGGGAGTTTGCATCGGCGCTTTAAGAATTGCTGTAACGGGCAAATCGAACGGAATGGGAATTTTTGACTACTTCGAAATCTTGGGCAAGGAAGAAACTCTTAAGCGTATTGACCACTGCTTGACTCGGTTGGACAGTCTGCAAACAACTGTATCTGGCGCAGTTACCTCACTGTTCGACAAAAAGTGAGCGAAGTGCATCCCGCTTGCTGGTCCGAACAAGAATTGCTCACGCATTGCCGATTAACATTTTCCCGAGCGAGCGGGCCCGGTGGTCAGAATCGAAACAAAGTCGAGACCAGCGTCCAAATCGAATTTCTTCCCGCCGGCATTATCGCATCAGCAAGTGAACGCCGAACGCAAAACGAGAACCGCAAGGTTGCAGTGATGCGATTGCGATGCAAGCTCGCGGTGGAGTTTCGTGTTATGGCAGATGATGGCAAAACCAACCTTTCGACAGGATCGGAAACATGGCGTCTTTATTGTCGCGACGGTCGGGTCGACATATCGGACTCAAACCACGATTGGCCGTCCATCCTAGCTGAATTGATTGAGGCACTTTCGCAAAACGACTGGAACGTTAGCGAGGTCGCGATGAAGCTTGAAACAAGTTCTTCCCAGCTAGTTAAGCTGCTTAAGAAACATGGACCAGCCTTCCTTCGATTCAATGAAGAAAGAAAGTCGCGAGGTCAGCGACCTTTCGCCTGAGGCTCCTGCCGGGACCCAGCGAAGGGGAATCTTTCGTAGTTTGGGACTATTGTCCCGAACGGGTAGTGGTGCCGGCCTAGTGCTTAATCCAACTTTTATTTCGTAGCGGAACTGGCAAGAGTTTCGGTGTAGAGATGGAAATCTAGAGATGAAATCACCGAAGGCTTTGGCGGCTCCCGCTACCGGCGAAAGAACGAACCTTTACAAAGGCCAAATTGCATTAGCTCAGTCGGAATAGATCTGCGTACTTGGGTTCGAGCGTAATGAGTTGTGCGGCGCGTTCGGCAAGAGCTGAAATCGTTAAAAACGGATTGCAGGCGATGGCTGTGGGAAACACGGCTCCATCGCATACATATAGGCCTTCATGGACTCGATGTTCGCCGGTCGAGGCATCGATATCGCCTCCGCAAAGCGTATCGTAAACTTGACCTCTATGATTGACCACGCCGCGGCGAGGGTCATCGCTCATTCCGCAACCACCCAACGGATGAACCGAAATCATCTTGTCGCCAAACACCTTCAAGTACTTGTATTTGCCACCATGACCGTGCGCCAATCGGGAAAACTCTTCTCGAATGAGTCGACGGTAGTCGCTTTCCAAAAGTCCTGGCCATGAGACGTAGGCATTGCCATTGTCTTCCAAAATCAACTTACCTTCCTGTCGGTCGTGTCCCATTCCCAACAAAACTTGGGTCTTATCTAGGTCAAAGTCCTGCATTAAGAAACTCAACGCATTGGCATAAGACCGCGCCGCGACCCCTTCTTGGATTAAGATGCGATCGTATAAGTTGGGACGCTTTGGATAAGTTACATTGGTTTGAATGGTCGGGCCAATGCGACGACCTTGCGGGTCCTGGGCGCTGAAGCCTGCAATGTTGGTCGGAGAATCCGTTTTTCGAACAAAGCCAAGGGCATCACCGTTACCTGTCCAATTGCAACCTAACTGGCGGGAGAAATCTAACTCCTCGCTTTGCGATCGCATCAGAATTTCGGAGCTACCAAGACTACCGGCGCCGAGGACTACTACCCTGGCTGTCGTGCAGCCCTCCTCCTCCTTGTGTCGCCCCTTTTCATCACGATGAAAATAGATGAAATGGACCTTCCAAAAGTCGCCACACTTTTCGATTTCACGAACTTCGGTTTGCGTGAACATCATGGCTCCGTTGCGACGCGCCATCGGTAGATAGTTCATCGCAAGCGTGTTCTTTGAGCCAACATTGCAGCCTGTTAAGCAGTCACCGCAATCGATGCAGTCCCGTTGGTACAAGCCTTGACGATTCAATACAGGAAGTGCATGCGTCTGGAAGGAACGTGTAATGGTCAACGCTGCCGCTTCAAAGTGGCAGCCATAATCGTGAAGGCTTTCCGCCGCCAACCGCTGCGCCCTCATTTTGCAGGTCCAGTCCCTGGGTTCTGTGCTGACGCCAAGCTCGTATTCCGTTTGGTCGTAATAGGGTGACAAATAGTCGATATCGCGAAGAGCCTGTGGCCATTGCGTTTGCAAAAAAACTTCTGGATCGGTCCGAAGCGCGACGTTGGCGTTGATCAACGACGAGCCACCTAGCCCGCTACCGCTTAGCACTGATATTTCGTCGCATTGAACGATATTAAAGAGCCCGGTGGGATTGCTGAGATCCCGCTTGTGTCGTCCAAATAAATTCAATCGCGAATTGTCCGTCACATCTTTAAGCACATCTGGAAACGTGCCTGGCACCCATTCCCGCCCTCGCTCTAACATGGCGATTCGCGAACCTGGATGCATTTTTTCGCTAAGCCGCGCGGCCGTAATCGATGCTCCGTATCCCGAACCAACAATCAAGACATCGAATTGCCATGGCTTGCCGTTCGGAGGCATTCGAAACAGACAGCGTGGGTCGACAGCCAGGGAGCCGCCAAACGGCTGCATGTTTCTTGCATAGTCCGCTTTAGCTGTTTCTTTGTAGATCGAGGGAGAGGAAGAAAGTCGACCTAAAACGTTCGGCAACGACCCTAGGGATAAATCCGCTTTGGATTGAGACGCACCAGCACCAGCAACGACACCTGCGGCAGCAACGGACGCTTGGGAGAGCATTTGCCGCCGAGTTAGCTTTTGTTGTACTTTCTTGGCAGTCATTCTGACCTAAGTATCGCTGGTTATTGGTAGATGTTTGCCAACCAACGGGCCGCGAGCGCGGGGCGTTGTCGTGCTAGTCGAATTTATCGACCAGTACAACTGCTATCAGTTGCGAAAGTGATTCGACGGTCGCTAACGACCCAACTTAACCAAACTACCAAGTCGCATTCAAAGATCTCAAGTCGGGAAACCGAATTGCTTGATCCCTTCCCAAGAACTTCCATCCCAGTCGATAACTTCCTTTAGCCATCGTACAACGTCTGTTGAGAAGGCTTGTAGCAAGACTTCACCCTTTTCTTTGCTAGCCAAGTGAGGCCAGCCGATGTGGCCGATACTGCTCCTATCTTTGGTGGTCCATGCGCGACTTGCCGGCCGAAATGCATCTCCTGGCTCGATGACAGGTGCATTTTTGAAGTCGCCAACAAGATCAGGTCGCAACGCCATAACCATAGACGTTTCCCATTCGCAAGCGTGTCCCATTTCTCGTTGTTCAATCGACGGATCAATGGTCCAGGGCTTCGAGTCGAGACCCCAATAGGTTGCCATCAACAAAAGCAAGTCCTTTCGCAAGCGATTGCGCTGCCGTACTTCAAACAAAGCGTGTTTAGCAGGAACGTCGTTTCCGCCATGTCCGTTGAGCAACACAATTCTCTTAAAACCGAACGACAGAAAATTCTCAACCATATCATTGAGCATGTCGAGGTAGGTGCGACTTGACGCTGAGATTGTTCCAAAGAAATCGAGATGGTGATCGGAATTGCCGAGCCACATTAGCGGGGCTACCAGAATTTGCTTGCCGAGAGACTTTTCGACCCGTTCAACAATTTCGCCAAGTAAAAGACTGTCTGTCCAGACGGGAAGATGGTCACCATGCTGTTCGATGGCTGCGATTGGAATGATGACCGGAGTGGACCTGGAAATAGCTCCGATTTTAGGGGAACTCAGTTCGACAAGTTTCATATCAGTTTTCGGCTTTGTTGCTGTCGTTGGGGAGTGGACGATTGTACGGTTCCGTTTTGGATCGAGCCGCGACCATCGATATGATACTGGAAATGAAAATCGCTTGGATACGGGTGGTACTTTCTGAGGCGCGAAGGGCCTGCGAGTCGCTAGTTTCATTTGCCAAGTTCCGCACGCCAATCGCTAAAGCTCTGGGCTGTCATTTATTGACCCGAAGCGTGAGCGAGGGGTTGCAGTTGGCCCCTTGCTCACGCCCCGGGTTGTGATATTGCCACTTTCAATGGGTTTTCTCAAAAAAATCACAACCGGTCCGTGTGCCGTAGACTCCAAAACCATAGGTTTTTGAATTGCGGACGGCACCTGGAATGTGCCTGCTGTCTTCAGTCAGGTCACGGCTCAGAGAGCCGGCGTTCGTAGCCAAAGAAAAAAGGAAGCGTGCGTCGTTAAAACGATGCACGCTTCCCGAATTCAATACCGCAGTTTTTTCGCAACCGCAGCTATCTATCATTAGCTTACTTCTTATCGCAGCAACCGCCCGAACACGCTTCGTCAGTCTTGCTAACAAGCTTTGCGGCAGAGTCACTTGAGGAATCGCAAACGCCTTTTTCGCAACATTTGCCATCTGCACAGCAAGTAACGCTTGTGCAGCAGCAGTCTTCGGGAAGGCAGGCGCTGCAAGCGCAATCTGCACACTCGCATGGTGACTTGGCGCTCGCAACCGAGTTCAAGCCTTCAGAGCAGCAGCTAGCCTGACCAGCACAACATGAAGCTGGAGCAGCGACCATCGCCGACTTTTGGCAACTAGAGCCTTTAGGACTCATACCCATGTAAGTTGTCGCGCTGGTAACCACAGCAACAAGCCCCAATACACCCACTAAAGCAATCTTCGAAAACATAAAAAATCTCCTTGAGAAACACAACTATTTTAAAACGAAATTCATTCTGATGGCAACTCGAATCAGTCAACATTGCCAACTGCAATGGAGGATGTGCAAGGGTACCTTTTCATGGTAACGAATCGATAACTCGATAGGGAACGCATGACTAAGCGATTCGATTTGAAAAGTGTAAATCCATCCCGAGATCCATGTGTCGACAACGATATCCGGTCGCGAAGGTCGTATTCCAACCTGAAATCGACAGTGGCATTCGCAGGAACGGGGCAAGCCTTCCCGTGGGACACTACTGGAATTGGTTTCGCAAATCACCGGAGTGAGGATTTTGCAACAAGGACAACCGGATGTTTTCTTTGCAGCAGAAAGGGATTTGGCTGGCGAGCAGCAAGAGTTTCCGGCGCGAACGAGGCAGCACGAGCCTTGCGGCATCGACGCGACGATGATCAAAACGAGTCGGATAATGGTGCCCACTGTCTTTGCCCTTTCAAAATTAAGCATAGCCGTCCGCACTTGGCGAATCAAGAGCTTTATCTGGCGTCTGGCGTGCAAATCGAATATACTCCATCACGCTTGGAATTGTGCTAGGTTTGATCGTACTACGTTTGATCGTATTAGGTTTGATTGAAGGAGGTTGGCCATGCCAATTCATAAACTCACTTGGCGAGAAACATGCAAAGACAGTTCAATTCCTCTCTTCTGGAGCACGATCCTTCACACTTCACTTATTCTCGTCCTGGCTTTGTCTATTTCGGCAGAGCAGAAGGCAACCCCAATCGCCTTTTCGGCGACTTTTTCTAGTGAACAATCTGTTGGGGATGTGGATGAACTTTCCAGCACGGTGTTTTCGAATTCGAAGCTAGTCGAGTCGGATGAGCCAGAGCCATATGGCGTTCAGGAGGACATGATTGCTTTGGAGCAGGTCGCTTTTTCCGAAATACAACTGAGTTCGCAGCTCAAATCAGTTATTACGCCTGTCGATTCACCAAAAACAGCTCGTATCGCACCCGGTTCAGATCCTCAGCCAGCACGACAATCCAGAGTAACACGAGTCTCCACGTCGACCACCGTTGCCGCAGCAAATCAGAAGTCGCTAAGTTTCGGCAAGAAAAACGCTGTTGGGACAAGGCAAATAATTCCTGGACCAGGTTTGACTTTGCAAGTGATCGTACCGGGACTTGATTCATTGGGGACTAGTGTACTTAGCCAAGCCAGCAATTTGTCGTTGACCGGCGGGGCCATGATGGTCAGCACGGCTTGGCCGGCACCAGCACTGTCAGGCACTCCGTTGCGATTCAGCTACGACGCATCGCACGCGGACGGGCGACGGCTTTTGGTCGCCGCTGGTACAGAAACCGCAACTTTGCCAATTTACGATTGGGAACTGCAGCCTTTAACCAACTTCGTTGACTCTGGGCACAACGGTGCGGTAAGCATCCATTTGCTTGGGAATCATGAAAAAGTCTCTTTGGACGCTGCCTTTGAGCAAACTCTCCTTGGGCTTAGGTTCATTCAAGCCGACATGATGCCAAGAGGGATTATTATGTCTCAAGATTTCTTGCCCCAAGACGACCATGGAGTTATTGTTGGGCCTGGCGAACAAGAACGACTTTCAACGGACGAACAAGTGGCATCGGCAGTACAGGAACTTAAGCCTCTCATGGCGAGAACTCGCAACGGGGCTCCTTATTCTGTTTTGACAGATGCAAGCATTCGATTTGTTTTCGCAATCGATGGTCCCGAGTTGGTTATCACAGGAACTCCTTATTTCTTTTTTTGGGAGCCTGCTAACAAAGGGGATCAGGTAGTCCCACGGAAAGCACTAAACGAAGCTTTGAAGAAGGCTTGGCCTCAGATCAAACAAGCCAATCCACTGGTCATTGAATCTATGGAACGCAGTTTTCGCACGGTTGCACTTTTTCGCTTCCAAAAGCATAGATCGCCGGACAACTGGAATTCTTTCGTTAAGCAAGTTAGCAAGATAAAGCTTAGCCCGGTCGCAACGCCAGCAGTTCTGACAAACTAATTTGCAGATTGTTGGATTCTAGCTGCAATAGGGTCGACCAATAATCGGTGCGAACCCAAGGATTTTGACGCTGACGCGTTCCGGCTAATCTACTCAACAATCCTCTTCGGTTAATGTTTCAAAGACACGGATCTCGAATGGATAAGCGGACCTCTAAGAAACAACCGTTGTTGATCGGTTTTGATTCCCTGTTTCCTGAGGATACGCAGGCAGTGGCTGAGATTCCGCAAGCCAAATCGCCTCTGATATCGTCCGCAAAATCAAGTTCGTCGTCATCAATTGCTCTGCAGAGCGATCTTTCGTCCCAAGGCGTTCGAACCCAACCGCCATTCCCAACCCACGGCGATTTGGTCATCCTGGTCGATTCCCATTCCTTGATCTACCAAGTGTTCCACGCGTTGCCTGCGATGACCAGTCCGCAGGGAGTCGAGGTAGGAGCTGCCCACGGCTTCCTCAGGGATATTGCTAACTTATTGGAACAGTGGAAGCCGGATTTTCTCATCTGCACGTTTGATGTTTCCGAAAAGACATTTCGAAACGACCTCTACGATCAGTACAAGGCCAACCGCGAATCGATGCCAGATGCGTTGCGAGACCAGATTTCTCTCATTCATCGCTGCCTCGATACGCTTGCGATCCCGAAGATCTCGGCACCTGGCTTCGAGGCGGACGACATCATGGCCACGTTGGCTCATCAAGCCGAACAGCGAGGGGCTCGAGTCCTTTTGGTTACGAGCGACAAGGATTGTCGGCAACTGATTACCGATCGAGTGCAGATGCTCAATGTTCGCAAGAACGAGTTGTTTGGTGAGTCGGAATTAAGAACCGTCTGGGGCATTCGGCCTAATCAAGTGGTCGATTTTCAATCTCTCGTTGGAGACTCGGCCGACAACGTCCCGGGCGTTCCGCAGATCGGCCCGAAAGCTGCACAGCAGTTGCTCGAGCAGTTCAACACGCTGGATGAAGTTTACGACAATCTAGATTCCGTAGCTGGCGAGAAGCGGAAAGAAAATTTGCGAACGCATCGGGACTTAGCCATGCTGAGCCGTGACTTGGTTCGACTCAACAAAGAATGTCCCATCGATTTGCCTTGGTCGAAAATGAGGCCAGGAACGTTTGACCGCAATCAAGCGATGGAGCTTTTTCGCGAACTCGGTTTTCGAAAGCTTTCCGATGCTTTCGTTGCTCTACTGGGCACGATTGAGCCGCCGGTGGTCGTCAAGCTAGCAACCGAGGGGTATCGACTAATCGATCAGCAGAAAGAATTGGAAAAGCTGGTACAAACGCTTGCCACCATTGACACGATTGCCATCGACACGGAGACAACATCGACTCGCGCCCGCGACGCGGATCTTGTTGGCGTTAGCCTATCCTGGGCCGATGGTCAAGCGG
>Ga0105045_10005345_pt1 | contig 11299 bp, 11 predicted proteins | sample MAT02_FD_78089 | JGI IMG/M metagenome (GOLD analysis project Ga0105045, IMG submission 78089) | Freshwater microbial communities from Lake Fryxell liftoff mats and glacier meltwater in Antarctica - MAT-02 (megahit assembly) | ecosystem: Environmental > Aquatic > Freshwater > Ice > Liftoff... | reverse complement strand
AGGTTGTAGCAGTCGCGGATGTCGGCGGTGTGCCACGCGATGGTGCCCAGCAGTTCGGGATCGACCCCTTCGGCGACCGGCGATCCGCCCGCGAAAACGATGTCGCGCCGATGTTCGGCGCATTCGTCGATCCGGAGTCGATAGTCGTCCGGCGAATAGCGTTTCCACGTCGAATCGAAGGCGCAGATCGAACAATCGAAGGCGATCAGGAACGCGAGGAACCAAAGCCAGACGCGGCCCTTGCGGGCGCGCGGCGGTGGGACGCTGATATCGGGCGGGGTCATGTCCGTGACTCGGGCTTCGCCGGCGACCGTGCCGACCCGCCGCGAGGATACACCGAATGGGGCCGCGAAGAAAAGGCGGACTGCGGGAGAATGACTTCATGGACAACGCGTTGGAAGCATCTCGCGATTCGGAAGTGAATACAAGCCCCTCGGATGTATTTCCCAAATGCTGGCGCGCAGCGGCGGGGATTTGTCCGTCTTCGACATCCCAAGTTACCGCGTCGGCCCAGCCGGAGACGTTCGCGATGAGTTGCCCCAAGCGCCGTGCGGATAGCGCCGACTCAGTTCGGCCAACGCGGCGAAAACTTCCGTTCGTTCGAGTTCGCTCATGGCAGCGTATCTCCGACGCGGGGTGTTCGAGTCACGTCCAAGTTCGGCAAAGTGGCGATCACTTCGGCCGGAATCGGCTCACCCGGCCTCGCTTTCGCCGCGCGAGTCACCTTTGTCACACCGTTTCTCCTACGGACATTGCAACCGGATCGCTTTCGGTGTGAAATCCTACCCGATCCGGCGCGCCGAGTGCTAGTGAAAATAAATCCATCGATTCTCTTGACACGGCCCGGAACGGAGCTTATATCCATTAGTGTTCACTTGTTGACACATCATGCCAAGGAGTGGGTCGGCTTCGGGGGACGGGACTATGGTCATGCTCAATCGCCAGCAAACGCAGGGGTACATCCACCCCGGCTACGACATCGCGGCGGACGAACTCGAATTCGCCCTCGCCATGCACGCCTTCCAAAAGAAACACCGCCGGCGCTACCCGGCCTACAGCGAAATCCTCTACGTCCTCAAAAGCCTCGGTTACACGAAAGGCCCGTCGCCGGACGAACCGCCGGCGCGGATTCCCCTGCCCTTCGGCCCGGCGACCGGCCGGGCGAACTTCGCGGAGATCGAATCATGCACTTGATGCAGCGACTAGGGGCGTGGTGGAAAGCGCCGAAATCTTCGAACACCCGACCCATCACCGGGGTCGGCTCGCCGCCGTTCTTCGCACCGCCCTACCCCACCGGCGGCTGGTGGAAGAACGACGCCACCGAGCAACTGCGGAATTATTCCTCGTGGGTGTACGCGGCGGTCAACGCCATCGCCCAAGAGACGGCCCGGCAGAAGCCGTATTTGTACGTCAACACGGGCCAAGCCGAGCACGAACAGACGCCGCTGCCGCATACGCATCCGCTCTGCCGGCTGCTCGACGAGCCGAATCCGTGGCTGACGCCGTGGGAATTGTGGTACTCCACGGTGGTGTCGCTGGAACTCACGGGCAACTGCTTCTGGTACATCGCCCACGACCGGATGAGTGGGACGCCCGCAGAACTTTGGATCATCCCGACCCCGTGGGTGAAGGTGCTGCCCGATGCCCGCGAGTATGTGAAGGGCTACGAAGTCGCCGCGCCGGGCATCCCGATGGAAACCTTCCATCCGTCCGAGATCGTCCATCTGAAGTATCCGAATCCGCTCGACCCGCACTACGGGTTGTCGCCACTGCAAGCGAACGCGTTGACCGTCGATACGAACTCCGAGCTTTTGAAGTCGCGCTACCAAGCGTTCCTCGCCGGATCGCGGCCGGGGCTGGTGCTGCACACTGATCAAATGCTGACGGATCAAACCGTGAAGCGGTTCGAGGAGCGCCTCACCGAGAAGTTCTCCGGTCGCGGCAACTGGCACCGGCCGCTGGTACTGGAGCAGGGATTGAAGGCGTCGCCGTGGACGCTGACGCCGGCCGAGATGGACTTCCTGAATTCGTCGAAGATGACGCGCGATGAAATCTTGGCGGTGTTCCGCGTGCCGCCGCCCATTACGGGGATCGTGGAGAACACGGGCCTCGGCTCGAACATCTGGGACGGCGCCCGCGTGATGTTTTGCGAGGGGACGGTGCAACCGAAGCTGGAACTGCTGGGCCAATCGCTGACGCGGGACTTGGCCCGCCGCTACGGCCCGGACGTGGTGGTGAGCTTCCCCGATTGTTCGCCGCGGGTGCTCGAACAGCGCCGCAAGGACGACGAACTCGACGCGCGGTTGGGCTTGCGCACTTACAACGAGATCCGCAAGAGTCGGGGGCTGGTGCCCATCGATAATGCGAAGTTCGACGCGCCGATATTACCGGGGTGACGGTTTTCCCGAGCGGTGGGCGTGAGCCCTCCGAGGAATTCGTCCGCAGTCACATCGGTAGTCTCGGAGGGCTTACGCCCACCGCTCGGGAAGTTCCTTCCTATCTCCGTTTCTCCATCCTAGGTACGCACCATGACTTCGCTCATCCGAGCCGACCCATCCGCACGCACGCTCCACCTCGACGCCGGCAAGATGATCTTGCGCAGCGTCATCACCACTATCGAACCCGACCGCGCCGGGGATGTCGTGGTGCCGATGGGCCTGCGTAACGCCGAGGAGTTCCTCATGAACCCCGTCGTGCTCTGGGCCCACAACCGCGCCGCCGTGCCGCCCATCGGCACCTGCCAGTGGCTCGACTTGCAACCGCGGCGCATCGTCGCCGAAACCAAGTTCGCGCAGAACGTCCCCTTCGCCGAAGACGTGTTCCGGCTCTACGAGCAGGGTGTCCTGCGCGGTTGGTCGATCGGCTTCATCCCGCGGAAGGTCAAGCCGCAGGCGAAGGGCGCCCGCATCGACGACTGGGATTTGCTCGAGTACTCCGCGGTGCCGATTCCGGAGAATCCCGGCGCACTGACGTTGGCCCTTCAGAAGGGGTTGGTGAAGACCAGCGAGCTGCGCGACTGGCTCTGGCAAATCCCCGACGACCGCGGCGGCCGCTACCTGCGGGCGTATCCGAGTGCGGATGTGTTCGAGGAGTTGGTGGCTTCCCCGAGCGGAGCGGCGTGAGCCCACCGAGGTTCCCAGACTCGGAGGCTCACGCCACTCCGCTCAGTTCAGATGGCTGTACAGGAACCGCTTTCGCGGTTCCTTTCTATTTCCCCCGTTCCGAGGTTTCCCATGACGACGACCGCGACCATCGACGACAAATTCCAGACCCGCGATGAACTCGTGCAATTCATCGAAGAGCACACCGCCACGGCCGTGGAGAAAGCGACCCGCGCCCCGGGCCGCATCGAGCGGCGCGTGCCGTGGGTCACGAGCGGCCCCATCGGCCAAGACTCCGCCGGCTACTCGGTGCTGAAGGCGGCCGCGTACGCCCTCGGCTACGTTGGGCCGGAGCAAGCGAAGGAAGAAATCCAAGCCCACCACCAACTGCGGGACCTCTACGCCAGCTACGGCTTCCTCCCGCACGGCGGTGCGCAGTCGTTCCTCGTGCCGCTGGCGTCGGCGCACCTGCCGGCGTTCGAACCGCAGGGTCAGAAGTTGCAGACGGAACTGCGGCAGAAGATGACGGCGCACGCCGAGAAGTTCGATCCGGACGAAGCGAACTGGATCGGCCGGCGGCTGCGCGTGAAGGCGCTCGGTACGGTCACCGACACCGCGGGCGGGACGCTCGTGCCGCTGCCGATGCTCGGGGAATTGATCGACTTGCAGCGCAACCTCGAAGCGTTCGCCGCGGCGGGAGCGCAAGAAATCGCGATGCCGCCGAACGGGCGCATCCAGTTCCCGCGCCTCACCGGCGGCAGCACGGCGTACTGGGTCGGCGAAGGCAGCGCCATCACCGAGAGCCAGCCGACGACGGGGAACCTCGACCTCCAGGCGAAGAAGCTCGGCGTGCTGGTGAAGATCAACAACGAACTGCTGCGATTCGCCAGCCCGTCGGCGGAAGGACTCGTCCGATTCGACATGGCTCGCGCCGCGGCGATCAAAGCTGACCTCGCGATGCTCGAAGGCACCGGCGGCACGCAGATCAAGGGATTGATCACGTACAGCGGCATCGGCTCGCACACGGCGAGCACGGTGGGCACCAACGGCAATACCTTCCAGCCGCAGGACGTGGCCGCGATGGAAGCCAAGCTGCCCGATGCGATCGACGCGCCGACGGCGTGGATGATGCGCAAGAGCTTGTTCGCCGCGCTGATGAACCGCCGGGCCGACGCCGTGACCGCCAGCGATAGCAAGGGATCGTTCCTCTTTCGCAACGCCCAGTCGCAATCGGCGTCGCCACCGGCGGAACTGTACGGCACCAAGGTGGTGCGATCGGCGCAGATCTCGGCCGCCCGCACCAAAGGCTCCGGCGCCGACCTGAGCTACATTCTGCTCGGCTACTTCCCGGATTGGCTCGTGGCGCGGCTCGGCGTGATGGAATTCCTCGCCTCCGGCCACGGCGACACGGCCCTGCAAAACGACATGACCTTCCTGCGCGGCATCCAGCACATCGACGCCGGCCCGCGCAACCCCGCCAGCTTCGTCTGGTGCGACCAACTGCTGCAATCGTAACAGATGAAAGTTTCCCACAGGCGAACCGACCGCGTGAGCGGTCGGCCCGCCCGTCACAATCCCAAAAAAATGAGGTTTCAACGATGTCTGTCCAATTCCAACCGCTCGACGCGCGGTCGCTGTTCGCGACGGCGATCGAACCGAAGACCGTGACCGCCACCGAGACGGGACCGAGCGTCGAACTGCCCGACGGCGACGGCCCCGTGTACGCCTTGGTGCAAGTCGGCGACTACGACGAACAGAGCGAACTGACCGTGGCCTTCCAAGAATCCGACAACGGCTCGACTTGGACTAGCGTCTCGGGCGGCAGCGCCCCGGGCCTAGCGCCGAACGGCTTGGTGCTGCATTCGTTCCAGCGGACGAAGCGCTACCTCCGCTGTCAAGCGACTGTCACCGGCGCCGACACCGACGCGACACTCGCCGTGCTGGTCGGCCAAGCCTACAAGCTGTTTTGATTCCCCGGCGCGCCGGCCGCGCGAGCGGTCGGAGTCTTGCTCGAAAAGACTCCGACCGCTGACGCGGCCGGCTCGCCAGTCACAATCCGAGTACTTCCCATGCCTCTCGATACTTTGGCCAATGTCAAACTCGGCCTCGCCATCGCCGGCTCCGGCGACGATGCCATGATCGCCCAATTGCAAGCCTCGGCCGAGTCGTTCGTCGAAACCGTCTGCGGGCGGAACTTCAACGGCGGCACCTTCACCGAGGACCACCCCGGCGGCGGGCACTTGCTCTTCCTGAAAAACTTCCCCGTGACTGCCGTGAGCAGTTTGAAAGTCGATGCGACGCGCGAGTTCCCGGCGGAGTCGCTGATCCCAGCATCGAACTACGTCGTCCACAAAAATCGCGGCGTCATCGAACTGCTCGACGGCACGTTCGTGCCGACGCTGCCGGGGTGGAACGTCGGCCCGGACGCTTTCCCCGGCGCCGTGCGCGTCGTCTACACGACGGCCACCGGCGCCGTGCCCGCGGCGGTGCTGCAAGCGTACGCCGACCTCGTCGGGCATTGGTATCGGCAATCGAAAACGCACGCCGCGACGGGCCAGTTGAACATCGGTTTCAGCGGCGAAACTTCGTATGCTTGGGGCCAGTCGACCGGCTTCAAGATCCCGGACGCCGTGCTGGCGCTGCTGCGGCCGTTCCGGATGCCGGTGGTGTGAATCCGACCGTGGTGATCAATGCGTGTACGAAAGTCCTTGAAGTGCCTATCCCGTCAAACTCCGGCAGATCATCATGGACGACGGTGATTGGCCGGAGGAGTAGCCCACGCATCACCCAGACTTCTCCGCTTGGATGTAGTTCGTAAAATGTGAGTACCATTCGTGGGGCGCATCTTTCCGGCCCGTCCGGTATCGGGAGTTTTTCCATGGCACTCACCGCCGCGCAAGTCGAAGCCCAGAAAAAAGAAGTCGCCGAGCTCCTCGGCGATGTCGAGAAACTGGGCTTCGCCAAGAGCATCTTCTTCGGCCGCGTCCGCGGCGACCTCCTGTTTCCCTATCCGGCGCTCTCGAACGAACAACAAACCGCGGCCGACGATGCCCACAGCCGTGTGAAACAATTCGCCGAGACCAGCATCGACGCCGGGAAAATCGACCGCGAGTCGCTCATTCCCGATTCGGTCATCCGCGGTCTCGGCGAACTCGGCGTGCTCGGCATGACCGTGCCGACGGAGTTTGGCGGCCGCGGTTTCAACCAGCAGCAGTACATCCGCATCATGGAGTTGCTCGGCGGCCATTGCGCTAGCACCGCAGTATTTGTGAACGCCCACCAGAGCATCGGCTGCCGGGCGCTGATCCTATTCGGGACGAAGGAACAGCAGGCGAAGTGGCTGCCGGGCATGCTCACCGGCGAGAAGATCGCGGCCTTCGCACTGACGGAACCGGAAGCCGGGTCGGACGCCGGCGGCGTGCGCACGACCGCCACGCCGACCGAAGACGGCAGCGCGTATTTGCTCAACGGCATCAAGCATTACATCACGAACGGCGGCATCGCCGACGTGCTGACGGTGATGGCGCGCACGCCCGATGGCAAAGGCGGCAGCAAGGTCACGGCATTCCTAGTCACACCCGACATGCCCGGTTTCGAGGTCTTGGAAGCGCGCGCCGACAAGTGCGGTATCCGCGGCACGGCGACCGGGAAAATGAAGTTCACCGATGTCCGCGTGCCGAAGGAGAACATCCTCGGCCAGATCGGCCGGGGACTGCAAGCGGCGCTCACGGTGTTGAACTTCGGCCGCACGACCTTCGGCGCCACCTGCACCGGCCACGCGAAGGTCTGCCTCGATGCGATGATCGCGCACGCCAAGTCGCGGGTGCAATTCCAACAGCCGCTCGCCGAGTTCCAACTCGTACAGAAGAAGGTCGCGTTCGCCGCGTCCCACGCCTTCGCCATGGAAGCGATGACGACGCAATGCGCGGCCTTCATCGATCGCGGGGCCGACGACTATATGCTCGAGACGGCGATGCTGAAAGTCTTCGCCACCGAGCACCTCTGGACCATCGTGAACGACACGATTCAAGTGTGGGGGGGGAAGGGTTATTTTACCGATCAACCGCTGGAGCGCTGGATGCGCGACGCCCGCATCAACACCATCGGCGAAGGCGCCAACGATGTGTTGAAGGCGTTCATCGCGGTCGTCGGTTGCAAAGGGCCGGGGGAGTACCTCAAGAATCTGCGCGACGACTTGGTCGGCGGTCGCTGGAGCCTCGGCAAACTGCTCTCGGGAATCGGCGCCGGGGCGAAACTCGCGGCGCCGTGGTTGGCCCATTCGCCGACGGTTCCCGTGCAATCGCAGGAATTGCAGGCCGAGGCGCGGATTCTCGCGGGATACGTCAAGCAACTCGGTACGACGCTGCCGCATGTGTTCTTGAAATTGAAGGATGAAACGATCTTCGTACAAGCCCAATTGATCCACGAACGCTTGGCCGACATCGCGATGGATCTGTACGCCGCGGCGTGCACGCTCAGCCGGCTCGACGCGTTGATGGCGAAGCCGAAACCGGCCGATAAGTTCGCCGATGTCACGGCCGGGCAGACCTTCTTGAAGATGGCGTTCCGGAGGATCAAGAACAACTTCGCGGCACTCGACGACCACGACGACGAAGCTTGGCTGGCCGCGAGCGCGGCGATGCTGGCGAAGTGGTAGAATGACGTTGGAAGATACGAGGAGGTCAGCGTGACTTTCGGCGAGGCACCACAACCGAGCGAGGCACGTGAGATGCTCGCGTGGTGGTCGGATCTATTGGGAGTGTTTGGGTTTTTCGTGTCGGTCGCGGGATTCGCAGTCGCGCTGGTCGTCCGCAAACAGGTTCGCGAAGTCAAAGAGCAGGCCAGAAAATCTCACAGGCTCGTCGCACTCGGACAGTTCGCCGCCGATGTCGTTCATTCGAAGCAATCCCTTGAAATCGGGCGCGAAGCCTGCTTCGCAAGGAAGTGGGACCGAGCCAAGACCCATTTCGACATCGCGATTGGCCTCTTGGTTCGACTGTCCGCTATGTCCGATTTTCCAGCGGATTTGAAGCCGCATCTATTGGAACGGGCCGAAGACGTCAGGGTTTGTTCCAAGTGGATGGTGAACCGCACGACCCAGCAAGGGAACTTGTCGGCCGGGCGTCAAATGAGCTTGGATCGAGTCATCGAAAAGCTAGTGGAGCTGGACTCGAATATCCGCAATGCGGTCTTGGAGGGAATTCGATGACACCGAAAATGTTGCAATTGGTTCAAATGTTGAAGTCCGAAACCGAGCGGGGAAGACTGACTTGGGACGAAGTCGATGACGAAGCCTTCCGCACGCGTGTCGGGACGGGGCTTGTCCGTGTGGCCAAAGGCACGAGACGCTACGAGCAGGAAGGCGGTGAGATCCTCTTGGTTCCGACGATCGACTTAGTTGTGACCGGCCCGACGGCTAGGATCGTCGAAGACGGGTCATTCCCGGAAGGCGACGCGGGTCACGCGGCTGCCGAATCGCTTTTTCGGTGCGTTCGGCGTGCCGCCCTCCAATCCGACGTGATTCTCGACAGCATGATGTTGAGTCTGCAGCCGTCCGCCAAGTAGCCTTCACCCCCACAATCGCGGCTCGCGCCTGTGCAGCAGGTACTCCACCCCCGATGCGGTCGCGTCGATCAGATCGTCGTGTTCGCCGAAGGGGAAGCTCGCCATCTCGTCGAACAACTCCTGTTGACCCGGCTCGACGACGCCGGCGTGACCCTTCAATTTGACGCTGCCATTCTGCACCGACACCCCGAAGACCGCGATGCGGCACGCCTTACTTTTGTGCTGTTTATGACCCGAGATGCGCGGTCCGAAGCCGGTGTGGTGCACGAATAAATCCTTGATCCCATCGAAGGCCGCATTCGACTCGAAGACGATGGTATCCGGCTCCCAAACGCTGTCCATCAATGCCAGCACGTTCGCGAGTTGATGCATCGAAACGCGCTGGGCATTCGCCGCGAGCACGCGGATCTCGTTCCCGAGTTTGCCCAGCACCACGAGGCCCGTCGCATCGGCCGACGCCTTGGCGCTCACCGCCGGATCGACACTGAGGATGACGGAATCGAAGCGCTCGCGCGGAATCGCTTCGTTCCAAAATCGAATCCACTCCGACCGGATCATTACTTCGTCGTCGCTGATCGCCAGCAAGCGGTAGCCCCGTGTGAACGACGACTCGCCGATCTCGGCGCGCCGATCCGCCAGCGCCGCCGTCGACCATTTCTCGGGCCACAGCGGTTCGAGATTCGGCCCGATGGCCCGGCGGAAGTGGGCGTACGACGGGCTCCGTTTCAAGTGCGAGTTCAAGTCGTCGGCGTGCCAGGGCGTGCAGAAGCCCCAGAAACGCCCGCCCGGTTCGAGCAGGTTCATGAGGTTGTTGTGGAAGAGATCGCGCCCTTTCTGCCGCGCGGCCTTGCTGTGCAAGCTCCGGACATCGACGATGTCGTCGCAGATCAACAGGTCGGCCCGCGCGCCGGTCGAGCCGGCGCCGATGCCGAAAGCCGCCACGCTCGGGCCGATGGTGTCGGCCGGCCGGGCGACGGTGAACGACTCCGCGGCCCACGGCGTCGCCGGCAGCAACTCCGGGAAGACGACCCGCACGGCGGCGTTCTTCCCGATCGCGTCGCGCAAGAACCGGCTGCGCTGGCGGGCGATTTCTTCGGTCGCGCAGACGATCTTCACCCGCAGGCCGGGGTTGGTGCCGAGCTCCCAAACGACGCGGCCGCACATCTGCACGCTCTTGCCGTGGTCGCGGGGGAGTTCGATGAGGGCTTTGGAATGACCGCTGAGGAAGTGCTGGAGTTCGACGTGGATCGCGGCTTGTTTCAAACGCCGGCCGTCGGAATCGGTGAAGGCGAAGGCGAGGAAATCACTCGGCGATTGCCGGGCTCGGTGAATCGCCAGCCGCAGGTTCCGCAGGCCGGTCCGCATCGATTCCGAAAGATTCGTAGAACTGGTCATAGGTCATTCCCTCCAAATAGACGACGAGCTGGCGCACTTCCGGAACGGGGCTGCCGCCGGCCGGTTCCCCTTTCTTCCGGGTCGCTTTTTTGCGCTGTTCGCGCAGGTGCAGGATCTTTTGCGCCGCGAGTTGCTGCACGGCCGGCAATTCGGAGCGCATCAGTTTCCGCAGCACGTGCATGGCTTCGGACGAGGCGTCTTTCATCAGCCGGGCTTCCGCCTTGGCGTAGAGTTTGACCCAGACTTCCGCATGGATCTTGGGCCAGCTCTGCACGGTCTTGAGGCTGCGGTTGCAGGCGTCGGCAACGGCTTGCCACTTTTCACCCGACACGCGCAGTTCGACGGCGCGGGCGATCAACAGAACATCGACACCGGTCATGGTGATTCTCCGAAAATGGACGGGCGTATACTTATACGCTCCGCTTTGGAGTTGTCAAAAAATAATCGCAAAATGGCGAGCCGGCAGCGTGAGCTGCCGGATTGTGGATCGGAAGAAAGAATCCGGCAGCTCACGCTGCCGGCTCGCCATGGTATCCTAGATCCATCCTCTTCCATTTGAACCGCCATGAACCTCCTCCCGCTCCTCCTCGTTCTCGCAGCGCCCCAACCGGCCGCGCCGGATTTCAACCGGGATGTCCGGCCGATCCTGTCCAATCACTGCTACAAGTGCCACGGGCCGGCGGTGCAGAAGGCCAAGCTGCGCCTCGATAACTTCCAAGCCGCGACGAAGTCGGCCATCGTCCCCGGCAAGCCGGATGAGAGCGAACTGCTGAAGCGCATCGCGACCCACGGCGACGAACAGATGCCCCCGAAGGAAGCGGGATTGCCGCTGACCGCGAAGCAGATCGAGACGCTGCGACAGTGGGTTGTCAGCGGTGCGGCCTACGCCCCGCACTGGGCGTTCGTTCCCCCGACTCGCCCGCCCGTCCCCAAGACGGCGGTGCATCCCATCGATGCTTTCATTCAAACGAAACTCGACGAAGCGAAGTTGAAACCGTCGCCGAGGGCGGACAAGGCCGTGCTCATCCGCCGCGTCACGCTCGATCTCATCGGGTTGCTGCCGTCGCCCGAGGAAGTCGCCGCGTTCGTGAAGGACGAATCGCCGGAGGCGTATGACAAGCTCGTCGACAAGTTGTTGGCCTCGGAACATTACGGCGAGAGGCAAGCCCGGCACTGGCTCGACCTCGCCCGCTATGCCGATAGCAACGGCTACACCATCGACGGGCCGCGCAGCATCT
>Ga0105045_10005344_pt1 | contig 11299 bp, 12 predicted proteins | sample MAT02_FD_78089 | JGI IMG/M metagenome (GOLD analysis project Ga0105045, IMG submission 78089) | Freshwater microbial communities from Lake Fryxell liftoff mats and glacier meltwater in Antarctica - MAT-02 (megahit assembly) | ecosystem: Environmental > Aquatic > Freshwater > Ice > Liftoff... | reverse complement strand
ATTAGGGAACGTGAAGTGTTAGAACCCTTGGTTAGTAACTCAGTGTTTCATACACAATCATTCACAACAGTACAGTAGTTTATGCCACATTGGGTGTAAAAGCAATGGGTAGATGTGTATAAACCGCTGTGGGCAAACGTCCACTAACAACTCCTCGCTCCACGAAACATCCAACAGAGGGTTTATGCACTTTTTAGTAATTTTTTGTGTACAATTGAATAATGGCTTGATATTGAGGGGCTTTTTAGGTGTATAACTTGTGGAAAAGGTTGGTAACTACTCTGAATCAAGCATTGCCTGTAAACAGTTACGCAGTTCCTAACAAACTAACAGCCCTAATGATGTCCGTAGGAGTTATTTTTTAAACCATCTAAATTTCATAGAAAGGAGTCAAGTATGGAAAACTTCGCGAACAAATGGGCCTACTTTTGTTTGATGTTTGGGGCTCGGCAAAAAACGAGTCGCTCAACACTCCTAATTGCGTAAACATGACAAAATCGTTGTTCAAATTCCGCTACGCGGATAATTTTCAAATTCCACGCGCGGTCAAAATTTGGCTCATGACAGGGTTGGTCATGATTTTTTTTCAAATTGTAATTGGCGGCATCACCAGGCTAACAGGCAGTGGATTAAGCATTACTCGTTGGGAAATTGTAACGGGCAGTATTCCACCGCTGCACGAAACGGCTTGGATGGCAGAGTTCGAGTTGTACAAACAGACACCGCAGTACACGAAAATCAATCAAGGCATGTCCTTAAGTGATTTTAAGTTTATTTATTTCTGGGAATATTTCCATCGACTTTGGGCGCGCTTGATGTTCTTTGTATTTGTCATTCCTTTCTTTTGGTTTTTAGGTAGGGGTATGTTGTCACGTCGTTTGTTGCCTCGCCTAGGTGTGGTGGTTGCTTTGGCAGGGTTGGAAGGTTTTTTTGGTTGGGCAATGGTAGCGAGTGGATTAATCAAACGGCCTTGGGTGAATGCCTATAACCTGACCTTGCACTTGAGCATGGCGATGGTTATTTTTTCCTATTTGTTGTGGACTTGGTTTATCGCAATTTCGCCTAAAACACCGGATTTTTCGAGTCGCAAATTTAGGCGATTGGGTTTGGGTATCTTGGGCGTAACATTTGTACAAATTGCATTGGGGGCCATGATGTCGGGTTCGAAAGCGGGATTATTTTTCCCTACATGGCCAGATATGAATGGATCCTATTTACCAGAGGTTTTGTTGGATGGTAGTCACTGGACGGCGGAAAGTTTTATACACTATGATACTAATCCGTTTATGCCGGCTTTGTTGCATTTTTTACATCGCAACACCGCCTATCTTTTAACTGGGCTGATTGTCTATTTTGTGTGGGCACTTCGGAAAGAAAAAATAAGCACTGGCTTGCGGCACAGTTCGGCTTGGTTGTTGGGTGCAGTGGGCATACAAGTACTTTTAGGCATTTTCACGGTCATCAATTGCAGGGCTTCGGTGCCGGTAGATTTGGGGGTGGCGCATCAGGCTTGGGCCGTGATTTTGTTAAGTATTGTTTTATGGATGTGCTATCAGTTGAGGTCGGATAAATAATTGTGGCTTGCTCGAACCGGTACAGCTGATATTGTTGCTTGCTTTTTCTACTTTTGCCTGTGTCAATACAAATTCAATTAGAAATATCCTGCGCATGAATTTTCCGATCATAGAAGAAGAAGGTTTCAAGTATGTTGAAACAGGGGGCGATGGTACGCCGCTCATGTTGCTACACGGCTTGTTTGGAGCACTGAGCAATTTTGAAGATCTTACCAGTCATTTTTCTAAAAAGCACAATGTGGTCATACCCTTGTTGCCGATTTATGAATTACCTATTTTGCAGGTGTCTGTTTCGGGATTGGTAGATTTTGTTGCACAGTTTGTGGAACACAAGGGATACGATAAAGTCCATGTTTTAGGCAATTCTTTAGGCGGCCACGTGGGTTTGCTGTACGCAATTGCGCATCCAGAGCGAATTGCTTCGGTGACATTGACAGGTAGTTCGGGCTTATACGAAAGTGCATTTGGCTCCGCTTTCCCCAAGCGCGGCGACTATGAATACATTCGCGAAAAAACGGCAGCCACTTTTTACGACCCAGCAGTAGCGAGCAAAGAATTGGTTGATGAAGTTTTTGGGATTGTAAATGACCGCGGGAAAGCGATTCGGGTGGTGGCTACCGCTAAATCGGCGGTACGACATAATTTGGGTGATAAATTGCACAAAATTACTGCACCCACTTTATTGATTTGGGGCAAACAAGACATTGTCACGCCCGCTTTTGTAGGCGAAAAATTCCATGAATTAATTAAAGACTCTCGTCTTCATTTGCTCGATGAATGCGGGCATGCGCCCATGATGGAAAAACCAGCCATTTTCAATGTTCTTTTGGACGCGTTTCTGGATGAAGTAGAAGCTCGGAATTAATTTCTCTCATCGCTTTTACTCGTTTCCCTAATAGGTATCTTAATCTGTTTTTTAGGGTAAAACCTACTTTTTATGCAGCCTTCATTTCAAGAAGAACAAAAGTTTGGCCAGTGGTGGTTGTGGTTGCTCTTACTGGGCGCAGGTTTTTTGCCAGTTATTGGTATTTACCAACAAATTATCTTGGGGAAATCCTTTGGCAACAAACCCATGTCGAATGTTGGGCTGGTTTTTTTCACCCTTTTTGTGGCGCTGTTGATTTTCCTTTTTTGGCGAATACGCTTAAAAACACGCATCAACAATCAAGGTATTCACCTTTTGTTTTTTCCTTTTGCGAAAAAAAAATATAGCATGGCAAGATATTAAACGTGCCGAAGTGGTAGATTATGGTTTTGTGGGTGGTTGGGGCGTTCGCTGGTGGACAAAATTTGGAACGGTGTATAACGTTATGGGGCGGATTGGGCTGGCCATTGAACTTAAAAATGGAAAAAAACTCCTCATTGGCACCCAAAAAAAGACAGAAGTGGGAGCCATTGTGAAACAGTATTTGTCATAGTAAATGCATTGCTCAATCCAATTTTTACATGCCCGGACTTTATCTCCATATTCCTTTTTGCAAACAAGCCTGCCACTATTGTAATTTCCATTTTTCAACCTCTATGCGGCAAAAAGACGCGATGATAGCGGCGCTCATAGCCGAGTTGGAAATACAAAAAGATTACCTCAAGGGAGACACATTACAATCCATCTATTTCGGCGGAGGTACTCCTTCTGTTTTGGAAATGAAGGAATTGGAAGATATTTTTTCGACCATTTATCGCATCCACCGCGTAGCACCCGATGCTGAAATAACGCTTGAAGCCAACCCCGATGACCTAAGTCCTGAAAAACTACGCGACCTCAAAGCCTATAGCCCAGTCAATCGTTTGAGTATTGGCATACAGTCGTTTTCGGATGTGGATTTGCAGTGGATGAACCGCGCCCACTCTGCCCGACACGCGCAGGCTTGCCTAGACGACGCTTTAGAAATAGGCTTTGAAGACCTCAGCATTGATTTAATTTATGGCTCGCCTACCACCACTGACGAGCAGTGGGATGAGAACCTTCACCGCGCTTTTTCCTATCAAATACCCCATTTATCTTGCTACTGCCTGACGGTGGAAGAAGGGACTGCCTTGGGTTCTTTTGTGCAAAAAGGAAAACAGCCGCCGGTGGACGAAGTGCGGGCGGCTCGACAGTTTGAGCACTTATTACACTCTTCTGAAAATGCCGGATATGAGCAGTATGAAATTTCCAATTTTGCGCTGCCTGGCCGCCATGCGCGACATAACACGAACTATTGGCGTTCCGAGCCCTATTTGGGCGTAGGGCCTTCTGCGCATTCGTTCGATGGCGTCTCTCGGCAGTGGAATATTGCTCATAATACGCAGTATATCAAAGCATTATCGGAGAAAAAAGTACCTTTCGAACGCTAAATTCTCACCGATGAACAGCGTTATAATGAGTACATAATGACTTCATTACGTACAATGTGGGGCTTGGATATGGAAAAAATAGCCCTGTTTGGTAGCCGATTCAAAACGCATTTCGACAAAGGAGCCCAGCCTTTTTTGCAGTCTGGCAGTTTAGAAAAAGAAGCCAATACAGTTCGATTGGCCCGCTCCGCCAAATTTTTGGCCGACGGGATTGCCATGGAATTATTTATGGATTAAATTTTTGAGCGAACTAAGGACATACTTACTTGTTTAGAAGTGGGGTACGTCTTGTTCAAGTGGTTGATTGTCAATCTTATCATCAATGAGTGCCAAATCATTCTAAACATCCCTGTTCATCCGGACTACGTTTGTTTAGAATCTCCAATAAGCATAAAGTATCTTTGTCACATGTTGCGAATTTTATTAGTAGAAGATGAAGCCCACATCCGCGATGCGGTCAAACTCAACCTCGAACTAGAGGGCTATGAGGTCGTGGCAACGGGCAATGGCCGAAAAGCACTGGATATCTTCGCCTCTCAGCATTTTGATTTATTGCTCCTCGATGTCATGTTGCCAGAAGTGGACGGCTTTGACATTACTGAAAAAGTGCGACTTACCCATGCGGAAATTCCCATTTTGTTACTCACGGCCAAAGACCTGAGCCAAGACCGCGTGATGGGTCTGAAAAAAGGAGCCGATGATTATCTCACCAAGCCTTTTAATCTGGAAGAATTACTTTTGCGGGTAAGTAAATTGCTGAAAAGAAGTCAGCGCCAAAAAGGAGAGTCACTTTCTTTGTTTGAATTTGGCGGCAACAAAATCAACTTTGAAACATTTGAAGCCACCACGTTCCGGGGAGAAGCCATTACCCTCACCAAGAAAGAAACCATGTTGCTCAAACTTTTAGCCGAGCGAAAAGACGAAGTGGTAAGTCGAAATCAAATTCTGCAAGCAGTGTGGGGCTACGATGTTTTTCCGAGTACTCGCACGATTGACAACTTTATTCTATCCTTCCGCAAGTATTTTGAAGAAGACGCCAAAACACCGCGTTTTTTCCATTCAGTACGTGGAGTAGGGTACAAATTTATGATGTAAATCATTGATTATGTGGTTGTTAAGGAAAACTTTAATTTTGTTGGTGCGTCTTTACCAAGTGACTTTGTCGCCATTTTTGGGGGCGAATAAATGTCGCTATCAGCCCACTTGCTCTCATTATGCGATAGAAGCCTTGGAAACCTGGGGGCCGTTCAAAGGAACGTACTTAGCAGCAGTCCGCATTCTGCGTTGCCACCCGTGGAGCAAGCATCCAATTCATGATCCAGTTCCCCAAAAAGAGTCATAATGTGCTGTAAACTAGGGGAATCAAGCCATCTGCTAACGCAGCAATTCCTTCCAGCGGTTTTGTTAGAAAAACAGAAAAAAACAGATCAAAGCGGACTTAATTCGGCCATTTTAGGCTAAAATTGCTTGAAAAACCTTAAAATTCGTTTCAACCTGCTTTCTTTGCACCCATTTCGTTTCAAACATATTCCACCATGAAATTTTCTCGTTTCCTCCCAGCAGCCTTATTGATGCTTTTCCTGTTGGCTGTCATCGCACCGGCTTGCAGCAAAAAATCGGGCTGTCCGCAAGCCACACACGCCAGTGATGTTTTCTCCAAAGATGCCAAGAAAAAAAGTAAGAAAAATTAATTCCCCTATGAAGGTTCGCTGGTATTGGCCTCTTTGCCTGATGTTATTCTTTTCACTCGCGCTGACTGCCCCTGCTTGCAGCAAAAAAAGCGGCTGCCCGGCAGAGTCTAGTTTGAAAACCCCGAAAAAGAAAAAAGGCAAGCGTCAAGAAGGGCTTATGCCTAAAAAGTCGAGGAAAAAAGTGGGTGGGTAACTACCGAATTTCCGCTTTCAACTGCTCCAAATCTCGAATCAACAAGCGAGAACGATTGAACGTGAGCAGTTTTTTGTAGCGAAGATCATTTAAGGTGGTGGTCACCGTTTGCCGGCTGGTAGCCGTAAGATTGGCTATTTCTTGGTGCGTAACAGGTTTGCGTACTACCCATTCAAACCCTACGCGCTGGCCCTTAGTATTGGCCAAATGAATTAGAAATTCGACTATTCGACTTCGGCTATCTCGGAACACCAAAGACTCCAGTCGGCGCTCCATTTCTAATTGGCGTGCGCCGAAAATTTTCATAAAAAACAAATTTATCTCCGAACGTTCGCGCATCAGTTGGTGCAATTCTTCTAATGTCACTACGCAGGTGTCGGTATCTTCGAGTGCGGTGGCAAAATCGCGGCGTGTTTTTTCGCCCAGCACAGCCAATTCGCCAAAAACCTCTCCGCGGCCCAAAATGGCTTTGGTGATTTCTTTACCCTCCTCATTCATGACCGAAATTTTGATTTGTCCTTTGGTGATAAAAAAAATCCGATCCGACAAATCTTGTGGCACATACACCTCCTCCCCTTTCTTGAACAGGCAGTGTTTTTGGTGCGCAGGCATATCATCTTTGGCCAACTTGGTGGGACAAAGCAAGTGAGTGACGTCGATATTTTCTAAATGCCAGAGGGTTTGGGCTTGCATTGCGGTAGGAAAAAAGAGTCTAAAGAGCCCAAAGTTGGGAGAAAATCAAAGACTTAAACGTTCAAATAATGCATCAATGCATCATAACGTTCGCTCATCATCTCAGTTCGGTCTGTTTCACCGAAGGATTCTTTCACTTCGTAAGAATGGCGTTCCAAGGAAGCAATGGCACGGGCGAGGTCAGACCTATCCAGTTTCAAGGTCAGTTCTACCCATTCCGGATCGGGGCACGACGTGACAAAAGCACTCAAAATATGGACATTTTCATCCTCAACAATCCGAGCAATGCTAGACAGTGAATAGTCGCGTCGCGGCATTTCCATCACCAAAACGGCTCCATTTTCGGAAACGGAGGTAGAATCCGCGAAAGAACGCAGCACTTCGGTTTGCTGCACCAATCCTAAGTATTTACCTTGTGCATCAACCACTGGAATGACCGTGAGCCGGTGGGCGCCCATGTGTTTGATAATGTCAAAAATATGTTCATTTTCGAGCACATGGAAGAAAGGGAGCCCAGAGAAATCGTACTCACTGAGCGAGTCCGATAATTTGTGATTAAAAATATCTTCTTCTGAAAGTAAGCCAATAAATTGACCATCTTTAACCACGGGAAGGTGCTTAACGTGGTAATCGTTAAGCATGTGGAAGGCCTCACGTCCTGTTTGAGTAACAGAGAGTGCGGGAATATCGTGTGCGATGAGGGTTCGAGCAGTCATGGATTACTGTTATAAACGTTATGAATCGTAGCTTGTTCGCTACTCGTCTAATAAACGAACTTTGCAGGAGAAAATCCTCCGCAAATATGGGTGTAAAAATCAGTTTTCAAAAAAAATAGTGGCATAAATGCAAAAATATAACACACTCCGAACAGCCTTTCAGCAATTTGTGGCCCAAACGTCGCCCTCGCCGCTCGAGTTGGAAATCGTTCGAGCGGAGAATTGTTGGCTCTATGGGGCACAGGGAGAAAAATGGTTGGATTTGATTGCGGGCATTGGCCCCAGTGTGTTGGGACATCGGCATCCGAGGGTGCAAGCGGCTGTACAAACTCAATTGGATGCGTATTGGCACACCCTGGTATTTGGAGAATTCGTGTTGAGTCCACAGGTTCGTATGGCCGAATTACTGTCGCAACATTTATCAGGGCTGGATTCGGTTTATTTTACCAGTTCTGGTACCGAGGCCACCGAAGGAGCGATGAAATTAGCCAAACGAGCTACGGGCCGCTCCGAATTTGTAGCCTGCAAAAATGCCTATCACGGCAGCACACAAGGCGCGGCCAGCCTCATGTGGCCCACCGATTTTACGGATGCTTTTCAGCCCTTATTGCCCGGTATGAAGCATATAGGCTTTAATGAAATGGCTGATTTAACGCAAATAGACGCCCAAACGGCCGCTGTGGTGGTCGAAACCGTTCAAGGAGAAGCGGGGGTTATTCTACCAGACGCCCGTTGGCTAAAAGCCTTGCGCCAACGCTGTGATGCCGTGGGAGCACTGCTTATTCTCGATGAAATTCAAGCCGGCATGGGCCGAACGGGACATTTATTTGCCTTTCAAAAATATGGCATAGTGCCCGATATAATACTATTAGCCAAAGGCTTGGGCGGAGGAATGCCGCTGGGTGCATTCGTAGCGCGGCGAGCATTGATGCAACTACTCACCCACAACCCGGTATTGGGGCATATCACTACATTTGGCGGGCATCCGGTATGTGTGGCGGCTGGATTGGCTACCTTGGAAATACTGCTCGAAGGTGATTTATTGGCACAAATTCCCGCTAAAGAGGCACTTTTTAGGGAATTACTGGTGCATCCCGGTATTTTGGAACTGCGAAGTGCGGGTCTTTGGTTGGCGGTAGATTTGGGTAGTTGGGATAGGATTCAGGAAGTAATCCCCTATTGTATTGAGCATGGAATCATTACCGACTGGTTTTTGTTTAATGATAGAAGTTTGCGCATTGCGCCGCCCCTCACCATTTCAGAATCAGAAATTAGGCAGGCTTGTTCGGTTATTTTAGCGGGAATTAGTCGGTTTTGTACGCATTAAAAAGGTCGGACAGGGTATCAACACGCCAAATACTCCCGTTTTCGCCCTATATTTGTACCTATTTTTACACATGGCAAAGGAAAAGAAAAAACAAAAAATAGAGATTTTGAACCGCAAAGCGGTGTACGAATTTCAATTTATACAAGAATTCGACGCAGGCATTATGCTGACTGGCACGGAGGTGAAAAGCATCCGAGATGGCAATGCTAACCTGTCGGATGCGTACTGTCTTTTTGAACATGGAGAGTTGTGGATCAAAAACTTGTACGTAGCAGAGTATAAATACGGCACGGATGCGAATCATTTGCCGCGCCGAAACCGTAAATTGCTGCTCCGAAAACCCGAATTGCGCAAATTAGAGCGGGGAATTAAGGAAAAAGGCTCCACCATTGTACCGTTCAAAATATTTTTCAGTGAAAGAGGGTTGGTTAAAATAACCATTTGTCTTTCACGCGGTAAAAAGTCGTTCGACAAAAGAGAAACCATCAAAGACCGAGAAAACAAAAGAGAAATGGACCGTGTCAATAAGGCATATAAAGTTCGATAAGTGTGTCCGCCCACTTAAAACCAAAATTCTCACTGATAGCATGCAGCACCTCCTTCGGTTCTTTTGCTAATAAATCTCACCAGTATGGCCACAAAAAAAGTCAGCAAAGTCTCTTTTAATTTCGGCGGAGAAAAAATCGAATTTAAAAAAAGTAAAACCCAAGCAGCCATCCGCTACACACCGGGGATGAAACCTGCGGCATCCAAACGCCGAAAATCTGCCAATACAGAACAAATCCGAGATTTCGAAGTGGTAAAGGTGTCGCGCGGGATAGACCAAAAACTAGATGCGCTGCGCGAACAACCCGATGTTTCGGTTGGTACACACGTGTGGATTGTGGATGGGGAGGAAGATGCTCCGTTTATCCCTACGGGATATTTGTACATCGAATTCAAGCCCAATACAGCCCCAGAAAAACAGCAAGAAGTGCTGGATACTTTTAAATTAAATGTTCGCCAACTGGTTAGTCCAGGCGCGTACCGCGTGATTACAACCCCGGAGTCTCCCAATCCAGTCAAATGTGCCATGTTGCTGCAAAAAAACCGCTTAATTGCGATAGCAGAACCCGAATTTATGGCCAAACCGGTAGCCGGCAATTTTTCGCCACCTGCCGGGAAATACATCAACAGCCAGTGGCACCACGAGAATACAGGCGGTCAAATACCCATTATTGATATTCCAAACGCTGTTTTTGGCACCCAACATTTCAAAAAGGGCGCTGATTCAAAAGTCCGTGCCGCCTGGCAGGCGATGCAAAATATTGGGTCGAGCGAGATTAAAATTGCGGTGATTGATACGGGCTTTGACATTGATCACCCCGCGCTTCGGGGCGATGGTAACAAAATCCGAAACACTTTTAATGCCGCCAACCGCACCGCCGACGTGACACCTTGGTTTCGGGCCTCCGATGGCTCTTGGGGCGTATTTAGCCACGGAACGTCTTGCGCAGCCGTAGCCGCAGGGGCTTGGGACACGCAAGGGGTTTTGGGCGCCGCACCCAATGCCAAAATTATCCCGATTAAATTAGACGTTCTCTCCGACGATGCCATCCAAAAAGCCTTTGAACACGCTTTGCTCAATGGCGCCGATATTATTTCTTGCAGTTTGGGCTTTCCCAAACCTATTCCACTTTCCACGTACGTTACCAACTACATCAGTCGGGTGGTGCGTGAAGGACGGAATGGAAAAGGGCTACCGGTGTTCATCGCCGCCGGAAATGCAAATCCTCAATCGAATAACGTGCCGCGCTCCATCAGTGATTTCGCAATGCACCCTGATGTGATGTGTATTTCGGCGTCCAATAGTCTCGACGAATCTTCTAGTTATACTTTTTACGGCAGCAATGTATTCATGTGTGCTCCTAGTAATGGGAATGAAGGAGTCGGTATCACAACAGCAACCGTACAGGCCAACGGTAATTCACTACAACGTGTTTATACCAGCCGATTTGGCGGCACGTCCAGTGCAACCCCCCTCGCTGCGGGCATTTGCGCCCTGATGCTTTCCGTTAATCCGAACCTTCGTTTGAATGAAATTAAAGATATTCTAAAGCGCTCTGCCGACAAAATTGGCGGCGGATACGACTCCAGTGGCCGCTCTACTAGATTGGGTTTTGGGCGCATCAACGCCTTGCGCGCCGTTCAAATGGCTTCTGTAAATGGTAATACACCGAATACGGGCGGCAGCAGTACGGGTACTCAAACGCCCACCCAAAACGGAGGTTCCTCCGCCATCGGCCGGGGGCGGGTTAATTCTAAGTTTTTAAATGTTCGGACTGGTCCGGGTACTTCTAATCCCAAAGTAGCGCAGTTGAAACAAGGCGATGTTGTAAATCTGATTGAAAAACAATCCGGATTCTGGCGCATTGGCAACAATCAATTTGTGAGTGCCGATTATATTCAGGTACTGGCTTCGGGCGTCAGTAATACACCCGCCCCAGCCGCCAGAAGAGGTAGGGTTACGCACGCTTTTCTCAATGTTCGCTCCGGTCCTGCTACCAGCAACGCACGAGTAAGCCAGTTAAAAGGAGGGGATATTGTCACCCTTTTCGAAACCAGCAGCAATGGTTGGCACCGCATCGGTGACCGGCAATGGGTGATAGGCAGCTACATTCAGGAATTGTAAAAAAGGGTGCACCCTTTGGGGTTTTTTAAGGGGGGGGGCACACAGCATAAAAAAACCCGCGAAACCTGACAAATCTCTTTTAAGAGAAATGCCGGAT
>Ga0105045_10005341_pt1 | contig 11302 bp, 9 predicted proteins | sample MAT02_FD_78089 | JGI IMG/M metagenome (GOLD analysis project Ga0105045, IMG submission 78089) | Freshwater microbial communities from Lake Fryxell liftoff mats and glacier meltwater in Antarctica - MAT-02 (megahit assembly) | ecosystem: Environmental > Aquatic > Freshwater > Ice > Liftoff... | reverse complement strand
TCACTTCGCCAACCCCCGAGGTGCTGTGTCCCTCTTCGTCTTCCGTGATACCGTAGTATTCCGGCCGATAAAGGAACATGACAATATCAGCATCCTGCTCGATGGCACCGGATTCCCTCAAATCCGAGAGTTGGGGTCGTTTGTCCCCCCCCCGGGTTTCCACAGCCCGGGATAGCTGGGAAAGGGCAATGACGGGCACATTGAGTTCCTTGGCTATTTTTTTCAGTGCCCGGGATATGCTTGATATTTCCTGCTCCCTGTTGCCGGTATTACCTCCCTTACTGTTTTCTCCGGACATCAGCTGCAGGTAATCAACAACGATCATCTGAATATCATTTTGGGACTTTAGCCTCCGGCATTTTGCCCGAAGTTCCAGGATGGATAAGGCAGGGGTATCATCTACATATAGGGGGGCTGTGGATAACTTGCTGGTCTTGTGGATAAGTTGTTGCCATTCATAGTCAGCCAGGTTTCCTTTCTTGATCTTTTCCGAATCCAGCTCTGCCTCAGAAGAAATCAGTCGGTTTACGAGCTGAATAGAGGACATCTCCAGGGAAAAAATAGCCACCGGGCGGTTGTGGTCCACGGCAGCATTTCGCAATACCGAAAGTACAAAGGCCGTCTTTCCCATGGCTGGACGGGCGGCGATAATCACCAAATCGGATTTTTGCCAGCCAGAAGTCACCCGGTCAAGCGCGGTAAAGCCACTTGGGACCCCAGTCAGTCCATCCTTTTGACCCTTTTTACTTTCAAGTTCGGTAATGGCTTCCCGCATGATGGACCGCATGTCCATGTAATTCTTTTTGATGTTTTTTTCGGAAATCTCAAAAAGAGACTGCTCCATCTTATCCAGCAGTTCGAACACATCCGTTGTATCCTCAAATGCCTCACGCTGAATATCGGAAGCTATCCGGATCATGTCCCGCTTCATGGCCTGCTCGGTGACAATCCTGGCGTGGTATTCGATATTGGCCGCAGAAGATACGCGGGAGGTTAGCTCGGTAATATAGTAAGCCCCGCCGGCCAGTTCCAGCTTGCCGTTTTTACGCAGCTGGTTGGTCACCGTCAACAAGTCAATGGGCTCACCTTCGTTGAACAGGTCGAGAATGCCGTCGTAGATCAGCTTGTGGGAATCTTTGTAAAAGCTTTCCGGAGACAAGATGTCCACAACCGTAGTCAACGCATCTTTTTCCAGCATCAAGGCACCCAAGACCGCCTCCTCCAGATCTACCGCCTGCGGGGGCATTTTACCCAGTCCTGTAGGTGTTTCGGGAAACCTCCTTCGCTGTCCCAAACGCTCATTTTTACTCGCACTGCTTTCTGCCATAGTTACAAATGTACTTTCTTTGGAGGAAAGGTTTTGAACAATTTATACACCCACTTATCCACATTAAATCGGCCAAGATTAAAATATCCTGTTCTATACCCGGTTACGAAAACCACACCCAACCTACCAAATGATGTGTCCGTAAGACAAATTCTCCACTCCAAAATGCAAACAACAAAACTGTTTGAGACATTTCATCAGAAAGCAAATATTCCTTGATTCCCAATCTTAACATGTCTAAATGGATAACTCCGGATAGGCCGAATGATGCACTTGAATACCTGTAAAAGGCTGAATGTACATAAGACTATCTATTTGGATAATGTGCTGAAACCCCTTTACATTGGAGCCGGAGAGAGTTGGAAGGAAGCGATTGATTTTGTCTGGAGGGATTGCTGGGTTATTCCAAAATAGAAGTTCTGATGAAAATATCGGGTTTAAAGCCTTATATTTGTCGGATAAATGTATCCATGACAGGATTGCGTTAGCATAATTTTACCGAAAACATATTATGAGTTTGAATATAAAAACGCCTTTGGCATTTTTTGATCTGGAAGCGACCGGGATCAATATTTCTACGGACAGGATAGTGGAAATTTCCATTCTGAAAGTCCATCCAAACGGAAGGCAAGAATCAAAGACTTCAAAAATCAACCCAACGATTCCTATCCCCAAAGAAACTTCGTTGATTCATGGAATCTATGATGCGGATGTGACAGATGCGCCAACTTTTAAAGATATCTCAAGAGAACTCTTTCAGTTTTTTGAAGGGGCGGATTTGGCAGGATTCAATGTCTTGAAATATGACATCCCCCTTTTGGTGGAAGAATTTTTACGGGCTGGATTGGACTTTGATATTGAGAAGAGGAGCTTACTCGATTCCCAGAAAATATTCCATATGATGGAAAAAAGAAACCTGTCAGCGGCATATAAATTCTACTGTGGTAAAGCGCTGGAAAATGCGCACAGTGCTGAGGCAGATACAATTGCCTCCTATGAAGTCTTCAAAGCCCAGATAGCTCGCTATGAGGGCGAGGAGGCCGAGGACCTTCAGGGTAACAAGTTGGGCCTATTGGAAAATGACATGCGTAAATTGCACAACCTCCTCAATGAAAAGATGGTAGATTTGGCAGGAAGATTTGTTTTCAACGATGAAGGGCAGGAAGTTTTCAACTTTGGCAAATTGAAGGGTAAAACCATCGAGCAGGTATTGGTGGAGGAACCGGGCTATTACGATTGGATGATGAAGGGTGACTTCCCCCTAGATACCAAACGGAAATTCACACAGGTCAAATTGCGCAGTTTCAACAAGCGCTGATTGCCAACCCAAACAATAATAACTGTAAGAAAAAAAGAGAGATAACAGAGAAGACAGAGAACTAAAGCGATGTTATTACATAACTTTGTGTTATTTGTATGCTTTGTGGTATTTTTTAAAGGGAAGTAAAATGATCCCGTTATTTTTTATTTTTCTCATAATAAACCATTGCGTCTGGCATTTGCGCCTGAAGTTTTTCTATTCGTCGCTCTGGACCTGGGTGTGTGGATAGGAATTCCGGTGGTGCTCCTCCTCCTGCTTTTGCGTTCATCCGCTCCCAGAATCCGGGTGCCTCCCTGGGGTCATACCCGGCTATGGCCATAAATATAAGGCCCAATTGATCAGCCTCCAGTTCCTGATCTCTGGAAAACTTCAACATTCCCACTTGTCCTCCATATCCAATAGCCTGTAAAAAAATGGTCTGGGTGAGGCTTGGATTTTCACCTATGGCCACTTGGACACCTCCTAACAATCCATTGGCGACCATTCCCTGCGACATTCTTTCTCTTGCGTGATTGGCAATGGCATGGGCCACTTCATGACCCATAACTACGGCAATGCCTGTTTCATTCTGACAGATCGGCATGATACCGGTATAAAAAGCAACTTTACCCCCTGGCATACACCAAGCATTTATCTGGTCACTTTCTAGCAGGTTAAATTCCCAAGAAAATCCATCAGTAATTGAACCGTAATTGTTATCATTTAAATATTGCTCCACGGCCGCTGCAATCCTTCTACCTACTTTAACAACTTTTTGCCCGTCCGGTGTGTTGGTCACAATCTTATTTTCTTTTACTACCTGACTGTATTGGTCATAGGATAGTGGCAAAATTTCACTGTTTCCTACAATACTGAGTTGCCTCCTTCCGGTCAAAGGGACGGTGGCACAACTATAACCAAGAAGGCCTATGAGAAATAATACACCGATTTTCTTTAACATGGATGACAAGATTTATTTAAATCCAAACAACCAAAAAAAATGCCAGATTCCTACAAGGAGTCAATACCTGCCCAAGTTTTGAGAAAAGAGGGGATTTAACTTCAATTCTCCCACGAATACTTGGCAATTTGCTTAGTTCCTTTCTCAAGAAACGGAATTATTTTGATTTATTCATAAAATCATGTTAGGTTTATACTGACCAACTCATGGGGGTTACCCCAAACAGGTGAATTTTCTAACAGAGGTATGACCTAACTCCAAGCAGTGATGTACGACCAGGACCTTCAGTCGTTGATACATAAATTTTTTCCAGACCGTAACTGGCAATACAATGCCGCTTTAAAGGGGTTTGTCGATGCCGTGAACGACAGGTTGACAGCATCCCAGTCCAAGATGCCTGATCAAGCCAATGGGGAAGAAACCAAGGATCGCATGGAACTGCTTGCCAGTTTTATCCAAAACAGCAACGACGCATTTCAAGTAAGCAGTGAAAATGGTCAACTGGAGTATATCAATAAAGAAGCTTCAGAGCGGTTGGGGATTCCTCAGTCTGAAGTGGCGCATTATCAGGTAGCGGATTTTGAGGAAATTTTTAGAGAACCCGGAACATGGGATAGACACGTGGAGAAATTGAAATCCCTCAACCATATGGTCATAGAAGGCGTAAATACCAATCAACTAACTGGCAAAAACTTTCCGGTAGAGGTGACCGTGAGGTATTTTGACATCAATGGCAAAGGGTTTATCATTGCGTCTTCCAGAGATATTACCGAACGGATAATTTTCCAAAATGAAATAATCCGACAAAAAGAAAAAGCGGAGGCAGCCAACAAAGCCAAATCGGAATTTTTAGCCAATATGAGCCATGAAATTAGAACCCCGCTGAACGGAATCTTGGGGTTTTCTGACTTATTGGCAACATCAAACCTGAAGCCAGAGCAGCAGCAGTTTGCCCATACGGTAAACCAATCAGCGAAGTTGTTGTTGGAAGTCATCAACGACATTTTAGATTTTTCAAAAATTGAAGCCGGTAAACTTGAGCTTGAAACCCGGAAAACAGATTTGTGGGAGTTATCCGAAAGCACCTTGGAAATTATCCATTTTCAGGCAATAAATAAAGGAATTGAACTGGTATTGGATATCCATCCCGATTGTCCCCGTTTCATTTGGTCAGATGAAATCAGGCTGCGTCAGATTTTGATCAATCTGTTGGGAAATGCCATAAAGTTTACCGAAAAGGGGACTGTATGCTTATCCATCACTCCCAAAGCATTTCTAACAGACCAGCTTGCAACGCTTCGTTTTCAGGTAGAAGACACCGGTATTGGCATAAATACAGCATATCAATCAAAAATTTTTGACGCTTTTTCTCAGGAAGATTCTTCCACGACAAGAAAGTATGGAGGAACGGGTCTGGGTTTGTCCATTTCTAACAAGATACTGGGATATATGGACAGTAAATTGGAGCTGAGTAGTCAACTGGGAAAAGGAAGTGCCTTTTCTTTTGTATTGACATTTAAATGTGAACAGGATAAAACCATATTCCATTGTCCATCTACTTTTCATCGGTTACTTGTAGTTGACGACAATGAGTTCTCCCGCATGGCGCTTATCTCTATGTTGACCAGTATCGGGGTCCATGGCATCCCCGCCAACAATGGCATGCAGGCACTAAAAATACTGGAGGAGGACAAAACCATCGATGCAATCCTCATGGATGAAATCATGCCCTACCTGGATGGACTGGAAACTATTTCAAAAATCAAATCAGCGGGCGTTAATACACCCGTTTTTTTAATGAGTTTTGACCGACAAGCAGAACCGGATAAAGCCAGTTTTTACCTTGGTTATCAACAAATACTGAAAAAACCGGTAACTCTCCGGAGTTTGATCAACGCACTTTCCAACACGCTTATCGAGGAAGTGAAAACAAAATCCCCAGGTCAGGTTGAGCCAATCCTTGAGCGGTCTATCAACCTCATGATTGCCGAAGACAACGTGGTAAACCTTTTCCTAGCCCGTACGATCATCAAGCAACTCATGCCAAACTGCGTTTTATTTGAAGCCAAAAACGGGCTGGAGGCGGTTGAAATTTTCCGACAGCATCAGCCGGAAATAACCTTTATGGACATCCAGATGCCACAACTCAGCGGATATGAGGCAACCCTACAAATAAGAATGGAATATCCACTACTTACCAATCCCATCATTGCCCTCACCGCCGGTACTGTTATCGGAGAAAGAGAGCGATGCCTGTCTGCCGGTATGAATGATTACATTTCCAAACCGCTTGTAAAAGCAGATCTGGCCAAAATATTTCAAAAATGGCTGCCTAACCAATAAACTATCATGACAGACAATATACCAGATATGACCGCATCGCAACAACAATACGTCAGGCAAATGCACTCCCCATTTACCTTTCAGTGGTTTTTATTTTGGAAGCTTCCCACGGTTTTATTTTGGGGAGCCAGAATACAGCAGCTGGATAGTAAAAGTTGCCATGTGAAGCTAGGGTTTAACTGGCGAACCAAAAACCCGTTTCAATCTATCTATTTCGCAGCACTTTCCGGTGCGGCCGAACTTGCCTCAGGAGCCCTGTGCATGTATTACCTTCAAGGCTCCGGCAAATACTCCATGCTTATTACTGGTTTTGAGGCTGTCTTTCTCAAAAAAGCCAACCAAACCATTATCTTTACCTGCGATGAAGGACAACCTGTGGGTCTATTAATTGATTCACTCCAACATCCGGGACAGACGGGCAGTATTAAACTTAATGTAAGTGCTCAAAACGAAGATGCGGAGGAGGTGGCCAAATTCAAGGTGTCCTGGTCATTTAAGAGAAAAAACTAGTCTCCGCTAGCCTGCATTTACCTCTTTATTAATAACCTTTACCAACTCATTGGTGGGAACAACGCCGGACTTTCTCCATAAAAGACGGCCTTTCTCAAATAAAATCAACGTGGGTACTCCCCTTACCTGAAATTTCTGAGCAGCGGCAGGATTCTTGTCCACATCTACCTTCACAATCTTTACTTTTTGGCCCACCTGCTGTGCAGTTTCCTGCAAAATAGGCTGCATTATCTTACAGGGACCGCACCAGGTAGCATAGAAATCCACCAGTACTGGTTGATCGCCGTTTATTAATTCTGTGAAACTCTTTGCGTTAGCCATGAATTTTAATTTTTTAATATCAAGTACAAAGGTAGGTGGCAAAAAAATCATCTTCCGTAATTTTAGTCACAATTGCCATCGACTGCTATCATATAAACCAGCTAGGTGATGCTGCATGTGTCCGCAGATAATATAAATCAAAGCACGCACCGACATGGGATGTCCATCTACTTTACCCACATATGCCAATTGTTCACTATGGAGGGTTTCCAAAAAGGACAGAATCATTTTCCTATTGGCAATGATACCCTTCATACTACCCTCAAAGACTGTTTTTCCGGTAAAATTCCCCGCAGCCACATATAGATCTTGGTCAAAACCGGGCAGAGCAACTCCAGGCTGCCTCGCAATCATCAACGCCCTGAAATGCATTATCTTTTCTGTATCCAACAGGTGGCCAAACACCTGGTTGTGGGACCATTTGCCCGGAGACGGATAGACATCTAACTCCTCTTCTGACAAATCCTCAAAAACACGATTAAGATGCGGCACTTGTTCCATCAACAGTTCAGGAACGGATAACCCCTCCACTTTATCAATATAACCTTGATAAAAGGGCTTATATTCAATGGGATTGGGCTTACCAATGTGGGGCATAGTCTGAATAAATTGTTAATTTTGCTTTCTCGTTACAAAGTTAAGAAAGTTATGATGAATCCACTATTGGAAGAATTTAATACCCCGTTTGAAACACCGCCTTTTGACCAAGTGGAAAGTACCCATTTTTTGCCGGGAATCAAAGCCGCAATCGAAGAAGCCAAGGCCGAAATTGAGGCAATAAAATCAGAACATATTCCCGATTTTGAAAATACGGTTGTGGCCTTGGAAAAATCCGGTATCAGACTGTCTACAATTTCCGGTATCTTCTTCAACCTGAATGCCGCCGAAACCAATGATACCATCCAAGAATTGGCCAAAGAGATATCTCCACTGCTGTCTGCACACAGTAACGATGTCTTGCTTGATGCGGATCTATTTGCCCGCTTAGCTGCCATATATGCTGAAAAGGACGCTTTAGGCCTCGATGAAGAAAGCGAAATGCTTTTGGAAAAGACCTACAAATCCTTTATCCGAAATGGAGCCAAACTTTCTCCTGCCAACAAGAAAAGGCTGCGGGAAATTGACCATGATTTATCCCAATTGGGTCTTCGTTTTGGCGAGCATGTCCTCAAGGAAACAAACCGGTATGAGCTTATCCTTTCTGATGAAAAAGACCTGGAAGGCCTTCCGGAGGCGATTCAGGAAGCAGCTGCACAGACCGCCACCGAAAAAGGCAAGGAAGGTCAGTGGATTTTTACCCTCGCTTTTCCAAGCTATGTCCCCTTTATGACCTATGCAAAAAAACGGGAATTGCGGGAAAAGCTTTTCATGGCTTACAACACCAAATCATGCAAAGGGGATGAACTGGACAACAGGGAAATCATCAAAACCATGTTGGCATTGAAAGATGAACGGGCAAGGCTATTGGGATACGACAGGTTTTCGGACTTTGTCCTAGAAGAGCGCATGGCCTCCAACGGACAAACGGTAATGGCCTTCCTGTATGATTTGCTGGAAAAAGCCAAGCCAAAGGCATTTGAGGAAGTTCGTGAACTGGAAGCTTTTTCCAAAGAGCTCGATGGATTGGATAAGTTGGAAAAGTGGGATTTCAGCTACTATGGCGAAAAACTAAAAAAAGAAAAATACGATGTAGATGATGAATTGCTCAAACCTTATTTTGAGTTGAACAACACCATCAACGGAGTTTTTTTGACCGCAAGCAAACTCTTTGGTATCCAGTTCGAAAAGCGGACAGACATCCCGGTATACCACTCGGAAGTGGAGACTTATGAGGTGACGGACAGCTTGGGCAATCATTTGGCTGTATTTTATGCGGACTTCTTTCCCCGTCCGGGTAAGAGAAACGGTGCCTGGATGACCTCTTACCGGGGTCAGCGTACCTTAGGGGGCAAAACCCAGCGTCCGTTAATTTCCATCGTCTGTAACTTTTCCAGACCTACAAAAACCAAACCTTCCCTGTTGACTTTCAACGAAGTCACTACCCTGTTTCATGAGTTTGGGCATGCCCTGCACGGAATGATGGCGCAGGGGAAATATGAGTCTCTTTCCGGTACAAACGTATATTGGGATTTTGTGGAACTTCCCTCGCAGATATTTGAAAATTGGTGCTACGAGAAAGAATGTCTCGATTTGTTTGCCCGGCATCACGAAACAGGCGAAAAAATACCGGAAGAACTTATCATTAAATTAAAAAAAGCAGCCAACTTCCAGCAGGGCTATCAGACCGTCAGACAGCTTGGTTTTGGATTATTGGACATGGCCTTCCACAGTACGGACCCAACCGAAATAGGCGACATCCTGCGTTTCGAGAAGAGCTTGATGGAAAAAACCGAACTGCTTCCGACAGTACGGGAAACCTCATTGAGCACTTCTTTTTCCCATATCTTTCAGGGTGGATATGCCGCGGGATATTACAGCTATAAATGGGCTGAAGTCTTGGACGCAGATGCTTTTGAGCTCTTTTTGGAAAAAGGCATATTTGATAAAAAAACTTCCGAAGCATTCTCCACGCATATCTTATCAGCAGGAGGTAAAACCCATCCCAGCATACTTTACAGGAGATTTAGGGGAAGATCTCCCAAGTCTGATGCTTTACTCAAAAGAGCAGGACTAGTAGCTATGAAAGACTAAGGAAATCAGGAATTGTTCTAAAAAGATAAGGGGCATGTAAGTCATGCCCCTTCCAAAAATAATCTATCAAAAACTCTAGACCTAGACTTGAAAAGGTAAGGGAAAGAATCCTATATATAAATTTATATGACGATAAATCCAATTATCATCAACCATAAGAGCGCTGAAATTGCAATAAGTAGGGTAAATTGTTTATCTTTCATGGTTTCCGGGATTAGTATGTTTCTAATTAATAGATGAATGTAAAAATTATATATGTGAAAAACTAATTTTTTAACAATAAAAATTTACATATACCGCTTAAAGTGAAATTATGTTTTTTTACAATTGGCAACATTTTACACGAAAGCTTGGTGAATTATTATCAAAACCATTCACTTATTATAACGACTGCAATTTAGATGACTATTCGTTGAAAAAATACTAAAATTAAAAGTACTGTCAAATGATAGTCACTGAAAATGAAGGGGTTGGAAGCATCTAATCCATATCGGGATGATTAGAATGTTCGTGGTAGTGTTTTTGGTTTTTTGACATATTAATCTCGTCCCATTTAATTTTTTGGGCAATCGGGATTTTTCTTACAGGACAGGATTTGATCTGGCAATAGTTACAGCAAGATTCGGGAATACAGGGGTCTGCATGAACGAAAACTTCTACATATCCTGGTAAATTATTCTCCAATACCTCCTCGATGTGGTGGACTTCATCGTGGACTTTGATAAGGTCATAATAGTACGGAAGCGTCAAATGAAGGTCAATATGGCTGTCTCCGCCGTATTGCTGAACGCGCATATTATGAATATCAATCCAGTTTGCCTTCCTGTGCTTGTTAAGAATCTTCACCGTAATTCCCATGGCTGCGGGATTGGTTTCGTCCATAAGTCCGGCAACCGACCTGCGTACCAACGTATATCCATTGTAGAAGATATAACCAGCAAATAAGAGGGAAAATACACTATCAAGGAAATATAAATCGGTCAGGTAAATAACGGCTATGCCTAAGATAAGAACAAAACTACTGAAAGCATCGGTAGAAATGTGCTTGCCGTCGGCTTGCAGGGTAATGCTGTTGAGCGCTTTTCCCCTTTTGAGAAGTATATATCCCAAAATCCCATTGACCACTCCTGAGAACCCCATCAAAGCCATCCCCACCGGCAACATGAAAAGAGGTTGAGGAAAAAGCAGCGAATAAAATGATTGGTAAATGATGAAAATACCTGCCAAAATGATAAGGATTCCTTCAATACCCGCGCTGAAGAATTCAATTTTACCATGCCCATACGGGTGGTTTTCATCCTTCGGCTGCGAACTCAGGTAAATACTATACATGGCAAAGGAAGAAGCCATCACGTTTACAATACTCTCCAAAGCATCTGTAAGGATCGCATTTGACTGTGTAACGTAATACGAATAGAACTTGACAATCATCAAGACGATACTTATCACAATGGAAAATAAAATCAATCGCCTTTTTTCTTTGTTCACCCAAATTCAATTTAAACCCGTACACGCAATTGCCAAAAATAAAACAAAATAAAGAGAATGTGAAAGGTACCCCAAAGTAATAAAAATCAAGATGGCTAATTCTTGGGATATATATCCCTAACTAGTTGAAGTCAAACCAAATGAGTAGATGTTCAAGTAAATATATTAATTTCATTGACTTGACAAATAGAGCAAATCACTAACTGCTAATTGTCCCTATTTTGTATTAAATTTGTTTTATACCTGGGACAAGCGATTTACAGGTATATTCTGGACAAAAACCAATTCGGATAGTATTCATGGCAAAATTGATGCGTTTATATACATTTATACAAAATTAATCCCAAATCAATTTTAATGG
>Ga0105045_10005340_pt1 | contig 11302 bp, 8 predicted proteins | sample MAT02_FD_78089 | JGI IMG/M metagenome (GOLD analysis project Ga0105045, IMG submission 78089) | Freshwater microbial communities from Lake Fryxell liftoff mats and glacier meltwater in Antarctica - MAT-02 (megahit assembly) | ecosystem: Environmental > Aquatic > Freshwater > Ice > Liftoff... | reverse complement strand
GAATTTCTTACATCGCTAACGCCCTCTTTGAAAGTGGCTCCTAAAACTAAAACCCTTGATTCAGAAGGACTTTTACCCTGTTTTACAATTTTTTGAACGGTTTTCTTGGCGATGTAGCTGGGCATCTGGTCGTTGGTGTACCTGCCTGCAAGAATAATTTTAGGATCGTGTCCCAGCGCTTTGGATTTGTAGGTTAAATAATATGGATCTACGCCAATGCAATGTCCGCCAACCAATCCAGGAGAAAATTTTAGAAAATTCCATTTCGTTCCGGCGGCCTCCAGAACCTCGAACGTGTTGATATTCAGTCGATCACAAATCATACTGATTTCATTCATCAAAGCGATATTGAGATCCCTTTGCGTGTTTTCAATAATTTTTGCAGCCTCGGCCACTTTTATAGAACTCGCTTTGTACAGGCCTGCCTTAACGATACTTCCATACACTGAAGAAATAAACTCAAGGGCTTCCTCATCATTTCCAGAAACCACCTTGATGACATTTGCCAAGGTATGTTCTTTGTCCCCGGGATTAATTCGTTCTGGCGAAAAGCCAACCTTAAAATCCTTGCCCATTTTTAAACCTGATACCTCCTCAAGGATCGGAACACAATCTTCCTCGGTGCAAGATGGATAGGTAGTACTTTCAAATACAACATAATCTCCAAGTTTTAAAGATTTTGCAATCGTATTTGTGGCAGATAGAAGTGGCCCCAGATCCGGCATTGTATGAGAATCAATGGGTGTGGGAACGGCAACAATGTGAAAGTTGGCCTTGTGGATAAATGCCGGATTTGAGGAAAATTCAATGTTTGCACCCTCAAATTCGGCGCCATGAACTTCGCCACTTGGGTCTATCCCAGCTTGCATCATTTTAATCCGTTCAGGATTTATGTCAAATCCGACCACAGGAAACTTTTTTCCAAATGCGAGAGCAATGGGAAGCCCAACGTAGCCTAGACCTGTTACTGAAATGATTAAGTTTTGAAGGTTAATGGTAGTTTTCATTTTCAATCTTTTTTATTTTATCAAAATCCTGATTATTAATAATTTACTGATATTACTTTTCCCTCTTTGAGAGAGAATTTTTCATTGGTTTCTGGGCACTCCGCAATCCCGTTTTTATCAAACTGAAGCCTCCTCCCATTTTTGCTCATCCAACCTATTTGCCTTGCAGGGTTTCCAACCATTAAGGCAAAATCCGGGACATTTTTATTGATAACAGCACCAGCTCCAATAAATGCATATTGCCCGATTTCTATGCCGCAAACAATGGTGGCGTTTGCTCCGATGGTAGCACCTTTTTTGACAAGGGTTTTTTGGAATTCCTTTTTTCTGTTTACTGAACTTCTGGGATTATACACATTGGTAAACACCATGCTTGGGCCCAGAAACACATCTTCTTCACATTCTACGCCTGTATAAATGGAAACATTATTCTGAACTTTCACATTTTTCCCGAGTTTTACATAGGGAGAAACCACAACATTCTGGCCAAGGCTACAACCCTGGCCAATATGGGAAGGCCCCATCAAATGGCAAAAATGCCAAACCTTGCAATCAATCCCAAGTTCCACACCCTCATCCACATAGGATGATTCGTGAACGAAATAATCAGGGTTTTGGGTGTTCATTTTAAAAATAAAAAATAGTTCTTTTTATTATCTGTCAAACCAGCTCCTTCGGCGGCTAAGTTTAAGATCTTGTAAAACAGATGCTTTTACATTAATATCGATGGAATATGATCCCCTGTTTCCTGTGGGCACCCAGTTAAAACGCATTTCCCAGCAGTGCAAATCACGGTAAATATTGATATTGGGATACACCAATGTTTTATTCACAAAATCATATCCTGAGTTAAAGCCCACTTTCCATTTCGGAGTCAGATTGACATCTCCGGTAAAGGACATCGATTGTACGATGGCCGATTTAGCAAATCCATTTTTACTGTAAGTCAAATTATAAGAAAGACTAAGGTTCCATGGAATATTGAAATCTACATACATGTCAGCATTTGCATTGATAAAGTCTAACTCCCTTTCCTCCTGTGCATTCAGATTCTTCTTGGCCAGGGTTTTCTTTTCTCTGGCCTTAGGGTTAAGACTTGTGCTCATGGCCAGGTTGAATGAATTCAATCTCCCAATTCCATTTCCTGCATTCCATGCATAAGTCGGGGTTTTCCTTTGGGCTCTGATTTCTTTTCCCTCCGCATCAAAAACCGGGGCCTGGAAAGAGTAGGGATCTATCACACCATTTAGGTTAATATTTAGTTTTCCAAAAAGTGTGGTTCTTGCGGAAATGTTGATGGGCGCAAGCTGGAACGAATCGGCGGCCAGGTTATAGGATGAGGCAATATTGAGGTTATCCAGCAAATTGATTTTTTTAAATGGCTCCTTTCCGGTTGTATCCTTTTTGTTTCTAACCTTCATTTCAAATGTATTGGAAAGTGAGAAATTTACAGAGCCGCTTTTTCCTCTGGATGGCGTTCCTCCATATACTGCATTTGCAAATGGGCTTAGTCGATCTTTCCGCCCCAAAGTATCAACCTGTACATCCTTCGTCATTCCATATTTAGGATCTGAAAGGTCTGGTCGATAGCTGAAACCAATACTTGGATTTAAAATATGCCGGATGGCCTCAATATTCCCCTTTTTAATAAAGAACATTCCATACAAACGGGTTTGAAACGAAACACTCGAATTGTAATTAAATGCCCTGGAAAACTTGTGAATGGTATCAATATCCAAAGCTTTCTTTTCTGTTATCCACTTGTAATCAAGCCTTTGTAGATACCAATATTCATCATAGTTGAAACTGGGTGCTACCTGAAGATACTTTAAAATGCTAAAAGAGGTGGAGATTGGAATGGTATGTCTCATTCCATTTTTCATCCTTTCCAAAAGCGGTCTGAAATTTTTTCGCTCAAAGGGCAAAATACTGTCATTTAGTGTGTTGGCTTCTTTTAATATGGTAGCATTTCCAAATGACTGATTAGAAACCGGGGCATTGCTAATGCTGTTTTGCGCAGCCAAAGTATAAGCAAAGCTGATTTTTTCCCACCATGTTTTTCCAGAAGAACTCCCTTTTTTGAAAGGATAAATCCGATTCATATTTAAGTTAAATGTCGGCAGATCAAGGTCCACTTGCTTAGTTACTACATTTTGCTGTTGCCTGGCATTGATTCCCAAACTGAAAGGCGTGCCTTTAAATGTTTTTGAATATGCCACATTTGAGGAAAACGAGGAAGACAAGTAGTTGCTGGTGCTAAAAGAGTTCCTGGTATTATAAGTAGAGGTCCCTAAATTCACTGAAGCAGAAAAGGAGGACGTTCCTCTGGTTTCTGGAACGTGGCTCCACTGAAGCCAAAAATCTTCCCCAATGGGAGTCAAATCATCATCCCCCGATTTTCTAAAAGCATATCTGACATCCACATTGCCACTGTAAGCATATCGTTTTTTATATCCTGATAGGGCAGAAAAGCCATAACTGCCTTTTGAATAAATGTCGGCCAGGAACCGGACATCCACGTAATCATTCACATGCCAGTAATAACCACCGTTCCGAAGGAAAAAACCCCTGTCCACTGCTTCTCCATAGGTAGGAACTATAAGTCCGGAGGAAGCACTTTGCGGGGTTGGGAAAATGCCAAAACCAAATCCAAAAGGAGTGGGTAGATCCATGAAATGAATATTAAATGGACCGGTGACAAGCTTTTTTCCTGGAACAACCTTAATTTTTGATGCCTGAATATGAAAATGCGGATGTTCCAGATTACAGGTTGTGTACTGTGCATTTCGGATATACATCTGGTTTTCAGGCGTTTTCTTAACCGACTCTCCATGGATGTATCCTTCACCTTGTTGGGTTACAATGCCTTGAATCTTAGCCCGTTTGGATTTAAAATTATAGGTCATCGAGTTTGCCTCATATTTTTCAGCACCTTGGGCGAAAACAGGCTTCCCAATCAATTTACCTGTCGAATCCGGAATCCCTTTGGCAAAGGCAATGTTCTTTTTTAAATCTATTTCGATATACTCGGCAGTTAGCGTTAAATCCGTGTAATCAACTTTTGCTTTATGGAAAAGATAAATTTTTGAGGCGTTTGCATCATAGATTACAGAATCTTCCGCCACATATTTTACTTCATCTTTCAGGTCAGTATCTACAGTTTCTACCTCAAATTCGGTGGTATCTTTTGAAAGGCTATCCTTACCCAATTTGGCATGAAAAATTGTATCATTCTGAAAGACAGGGTTTTTTATTTTAGCTTTAATGATTTTTGTTTCGGTTTTTTTCTTTTTGACCAGAGGCTTTTTCTTTAAAGTATTTTTGGAAAATCCTGGCTTTTTAGGATTCGGTTTCACCTGAGCCACTACCCAATAAGGCATCAGCCAGAAAATTATCTGGAGGCCTATAAAACAGATTCTGTACAAAGCGGTGTAGTAAGCAAAGGTTTTTGCAATTTTGGCCCAAAATTAAGATATAGTGGCGCCAATGCCAATGCAAACGTTCAGACTTATCGGTTTATTGTGGATATTTTCACTTTTTACCGCTGTTTTTTTTTCTTTCAAAGGAATTAACAAAAAATCAGGCCTCAAAACCATAGTGCTGGATGCGGGCCATGGTGGAAAAGATCCTGGAACGCATGGGAAAAAAACCAATGAAAAGGACGTTACTTTATCAGTTGTCCTGAAGCTTGGCAAAATGCTAAAAGCCAAATATCCTGAGCTTAAAATTATTTACACCCGAAAGACCGATAACTTCATTGAACTTATTGAAAGGGCGGAAATAGCCAATCGTAACAACGCCGATATATTTATTTCGGTTCATTGCAATTCAGGTCCGGCTCATATTTGTGGATCAGAAACCTATGCTATGGGCTTACATACCTCTGATGTAAACTTAAAAGTAGCAAAAAGGGAGAATGCAGTTATTTTAAAGGAAGATAATTATCTCAAAAAATATGGTGGCTTTGACCCAAACTCTCCTTTGGCCCATATTTTCTTTTCCAATATTCAAAATGTATATCTGGATAGATCCCTATTCTTTGCCCAGAATGTAGAAAAACAATTTGAAAATCAGGAAGGCAAATTCAGCAGGGGCGTAAAACAGGCAGGGTTCATCGTACTTTGGAAAACAGCAATGCCAGCCGTTTTAATAGAGTTGGGCTTTCTCACTCATAATAAGGAAGAAAAAACGCTGAATAGCGACAAGGGCCAGGATCAAGCGGCTAAAAGTATTTTTAAGGCGATTGCAAAATATAAGGAAAGTCTGGAATAGTTTTTTAGGCGCACTTTTTAATTTTTACCAGCCAAGGCCAATTGAGAATTAGAATTTTCCTGAAATTATGCCATCCAATTCCGAGTTTTCCGGCACCAGGCCAAATGAAAAAATCCCCAATTCCGGTGATTTTGCTCCTTACATTCGCTACCAAAGGTCGCAACGCTTTAATTTTATTTTAATTTCCTTGCACAAAGTAATTTTAGAGTTATTGTAAGGTTTGATTTGCTTTTGTATCGGAATCGCACATTTTAAAATCTCTTTTATCCCCTATTTGTTGTGTTATTGGTTTTTTCCCTAATTAAGCAATATGTAACCTCTTAATTATTAAGGTCGTTTTTTTGTCTTTTTTGGACATAAATTCCCCATTCCGGAATCAAACTTGTGAATTCCTACCTTGGTGCCCTAAGCACCTAAAGTGGAAGGGCATATACCATTTCGACCTTTACATTTGTCTTAGTAATCGGAATTGCATATGGCCTCCACATACAACGCCGGTTTCTTTTCTTGGTTGAACGATTGATTGAAAATAGCTCCGGATCATTGATCTGGAGCCATTTTTTTATTTAGACCTTTCCTCATTTCCTAGCCCATTCCATTTACCTTTGTAGTATGAAAAAGCGAAATCCCAAAGATTCATTCGTAAGCTCCACAGAGTTTGTTTTGCCCAATGACACCAATACTTTAAACAACCTGATGGGTGGAAGAATGATGCATTTTATGGATATTGTTGCCGCCATAGCCGCCCAGAGGCACAGTAAGAGAATAGTGGTAACGGCATCTGTGGATAACCTCAACTTTTCAAAAGCGATTAAACTTGGGTCTGTAGTTACCATTTCAGCCAAAGTGACCCGCTCCTTTAATTCTTCGATGGAGGTTCACGTTGTGGCTGATACTGAAGATAATATGCTTGGCATAAAAGAAAGGTCAAATGAGGCGTTTTTTACATTTGTAGCGGTAGATCAAAATGGCAGGCCTATTGACGTTCCGGAAATCGAACCTGAAACGGAGGAGGAGTGGAACTTCTACAATGGTGCTTTAAAAAGAAGGCAATTGAGATTGCTCATGGCAGGCCGGATAAAACCGGAAGATGTAACTGAGCTTCACAGTATTCTGGATGTTAGAAATTAAGAAAAGTAGTAAGTCGCATCAGGTCTATATAAAAGGAGAAGAATTGACTCTTTTTCCGCAAAAATTTGCCTGGTGGGAAAAGGAAGAGACAGTTTTTTTGGCGGATTGTCATTTTGGAAAAATAGCCCATTTCCGTAAATCTGGTATTGGAATTCCCTCCCACGCCGGTACTGAGTCTTTTTCAGATATCCATAAAATCATTTTGGCGATGAAACCCAGGAGGCTTGTTATCCTTGGAGATCTTTTTCATAGTGATTTCAACAAAGATTTTGAACGATTTAAGATCTGGATTTCACAATTTTCAGACACTCAATTTGATATGGTCCTGGGAAATCATGACAAGGCTAGTGCCGGACATTTATATACTTTAGGCATTAATGTTTATCCTAATCTGATTCTTGGTCCTTTTTTTTGTACCCACGAACCCGACTTTGACTCTGCCCTGGGATTCAACCTTTGTGGACATTTGCATCCTGCTGTGTCTCTCCAGGGATTAGGTCGCCAGCATTTAAAAGTACCCTGTTTTTGGAAAGGCGAAAACCATCTTTGCTTTCCATCTTTCGGCACCTTTACAGGTTCTGTTGCCGTAAATGCTCAAAAAACGGATTTACTTTTTGCAACAACTGGAAGCATAATCCGCTTAATTGAAGGATTTGCAATTCTTTAGATTTTGGGAATAACCAGAGCTTGAAATAGCATTTCAATTTTTTTTAACTAAAAGTAGCAAAAGATTGTTTTTTTACTACTTTTGCGGTCCGAAAAATTTTTGAAGATGAAAGCTGATATCCATCCAAAATATAACCAAGTCGTTTTTGCAGATTCCTCAAGCGATTTCAAATTTCTTACCCGTTCAACGATGGGCTCTACCGAGACCATAGTATGGGAAGATGGCAATACATACCCAATGGTTCGAGTTGAAGTTTCTTCAGCATCGCATCCTTTTTACACTGGCAAAAAGCAAGCTTTCAACGCTGCCGGACGAGTGGAGAAATTCAACAAGAAATACAATCGTTAAGATTTTGTTTACAGAAATCAGAAGCGGCTTTTAAGCCGCTTTTTTTTTGCTTTTCTGCCAGATGCATCTTTACTTCAAGTGGGGTTTAAAAACCAATTGTCTATCAGATATATAGGCAAATGAATTTCCTGCATGAATTATACTTAAAAAGTATTTTTTTATAATTTTCGAAGTTTGTTGATCTTGAAAAGAATTTAGATATTCCAATTTATATTTTGAAGGTTTAAATTTCTGCCGAATATAATATTGTATTTGGCCTGTGTTACGAAAGATTGGTATTTAAGCTCTGCGACCCTGTTGCAAATAGTTTTGTACCCGAGATTGTTTCGCATCATTTGATATTAAATCAATCTTAAATAAATAATGAAAATCAAACTCTTACAAACCTTAGCCCTGGCGGCAGGATTAGTTTCTTCTGCCTCAGCACAAAGAAAATGTGCAACTGTAGATCAGCACAATCATTTGCTTGAAATGCATCCCGAAATGCAATCCAATCGACAGCAAATTGAAGACCATACAAATCAGTTTATCAAAAACCAGACCCAGAACAAAGCCACTGGAATAGTCTATACCATTCCTGTTGTCGTCCATGTAGTTTATCGTACCGCGGCTGAGAACATTTCTGACGCTCAGGTTCAATCTCAAATTGATGTTTTGAACGAGGATTGTCGCCTCTTGAATGCAGACAATGTAAATACACCATCGCTTTTTGCAGGTCTGAAAACAGATGCAGAAATTCAGTTTTGTCTTGCAAAACAAGATCCAGGAGGAGCAAGTTCTACCGGAATCACAAGAACTCTAACCACAAGAACCACTTTCGGAACCAATGATGCAGTCAAAAGTGCTTCAACATTTGGAAAGGCAGCCTGGAATACTGCGGGCTACCTTAACATTTGGGTTTGTAACATCGGAGGTGGAATTTTAGGATATGCTCAATTCCCAGGCGGGCCTGCCAGCACAGACGGAGTTGTAATTGATTACAGATATTTTGGAAGAGGAGGCTCTTCTGTTGCACCCTTTAACAAAGGAAGAACTGGAACACATGAAGTTGGACACTGGCTTAATCTAAATCATATTTGGGGAGACGATGGTACTTCTTGCTCAGGAACAGACAATGTAGCGGATACTCCAAATCAGGCAGATGAAAATTATGGCTGTCCAACTTTTCCAACCGCTTCCTGCAGCAATTCAAGTGATATGTATATGAATTATATGGACTACACAGATGACGCTTGTATGTTTATGTTCTCTGCTGGTCAGGCATCGAGAATGAGGGCCTTGTTTGGTTCAGGAGGAACAAGAGCTAGTTTATTAACCTCTGTTGGTTGTCAAACAGCGTCAGGAACAACCTGTGCTGTACCTGCCAGTTTAACAACTTCAAGTGTTGCTCAAACTACTGTTACACTTAACTGGGCAGCAGCAAGTGGAGCCGTTTCTTATAATGTTCAGGTTAAAAACTCCTCTGGGACAGTATTGAGCACTTTAACTGCTACTACCACAAGCCTTTCAATAACAGGATTAGTAGCGGGCACAAATTACCTTTTTAGCGTCCAGACGGTTTGTGCTTCAGGTTCGAGTGCCTACAGCAGCAACGCAGCTTTTACCACCCAATCTTCGGGAACCGTAACATACTGTGCCTCAAAAGGAAACAGCCAGGCAGACGAATGGATTGATCGCGTTTCCTTAAGCAATCTGACCAGAACCTCAGGTAGCGATGCAGGTTATATATATTTCACTTCCACAGCTGCCAACGTAACAGCTGGTTTATCATATTCTTTGGGATATAGTGCCGGGTTCCGTTCAGGCTATTCTGCCAGACAATATTGGAAAGTATGGATAGATTATAATAAAGATGGTGATTTTCTGGATGCTGGTGAGCAAGTTGTCAACAGGAATTCTACTTCTGCCAACAACTTGAGCACAACCATTACAATTCCTGCAAGTGCCAGAAATGGAACAACCAGAATGCGGGTTTCAATGAAATGGAATTCAACAAGTACCGGGTGCGAAACTTTTAGCTATGGTGAAGTAGAAGATTATAATGTTGTTGTTTCAGGTGGTGCTGCCAAGTCTTCAAGCCCTCAGGAAGTGGCCCTGGACCCTGATTTTTCTGAATTTCAGGTTTATCCAAATCCTGCCAATGACAAGTTAAATTTAGAGATGCCTAATTTGGATTTTTTCGAAAATTCAACTATTTTATTAGTTGACATGCAGGGAAAAACCTGGAAGAACGAACTTTTAAGCCATCCAAATAATGATTTGGAAAAAGCAGAATTGAAAGTAGATAATTTGCCAAATGGACTATATAACCTAATTATTTTTTTGGGGAATAACAAAGTATCAAAAAAGGTGTTAATATTGCATCCTTGATCCTGACACCGGATCGACCAATAAGCATACAACGCAGAAGCCGACCTTTCACCAAGGGTCGGCTTTTTTGTTGTTAATTTGAAACCGAATAATCAGCTGGAAAATAATAATTTGGTAAGAGAAGAAAACCACGAATTTTTTATGAAAAAGGCCATTTCTATGGCCGAAGTGGCATTTGAGCAAGGTGAAGTTCCTGTGGGTGCAGTTTTAGTTTGCGACGGAAAGGTGATTTCCAAAACCCACAACCAAACTGAACTTTTACACGATGCCACTGCCCATGCAGAGATGATGGCAATTACCTCAGCTTGTGCCCATTACAACTCAAAATATTTAAAGGACTGCACTTTGTATGTGAGTCTTGAACCCTGCCCGATGTGTGCGGCAGCCCTTTATTGGACCCAAATAAAAGCAGTTGTTTGGGGTGCAAATGACGAAAAAAGGGGATTCACTTTATATCAACCAAGCCTTTTGCATCCCACAACGGAGATTACATCAGGTATTTTGGCCGGGCAATCCACCAAGTTGATAAAACAATTTTTTAAAGAAAAAAGGGGGTAAGATTTATTCGAATTTATTATATGTCAATTTCAGACCTTATGTCTATTTGGAATGCCTATATTTGCAGCCTGATTATGGCAAGGCCATCCGTGATTTTTCATGATTAAAATAAAAACCGCCTTACTTTCAGTTTATTACAAAGACAATTTAGATGTTTTGGCCAAGGTACTTAGCAATTTTGAAGTCAATATGATTTCAACTGGCGGGACCTTAGATTTTGTCAGAAAACTTGGTCTTGAGGTAAGTCCGGTGGAAGATCTGACCCAATTTCCGGAAATGCTGGGCGGAAGGGTAAAAACACTTCACCCCAAAGTATTTGGTGGTATCCTGAACAGAAGGCAAGTTGCTGAAGATCAGGCTCAAATAGCAGAACACAAAATTCCTTCCATTGATTTAGTGATTGTCAATCTTTATCCCTTTAAGGAAACCTTGCTAAAGGGAGCTACATTGCAGGAAATGATAGACAAAATTGATATTGGGGGAGTTTCTCTGATTCGAGCTGCGGCAAAAAACTTTGAAGACGTTTGCATCGTGGCCGACCCTTGTGATTATGAGTTGATTGCCAATGAATTAAATGAAAATCATGGATTTGTAAGTCTTTCCACCAGAAAAAAACTGGCCGCAAAAGCCTTTTCCATTACTTCATCATACGATGCTGCGATTGCAAATTATATGGGTGAAGTGGCTGAACAGGAAAAAGAGTTGCCTAAAAACTGGATAGCAACAGCCACTCCAAAGAACCCATTGCGGTATGGAGAAAATCCGCATCAGGAAGCTGCTTTTTATGGAAATCTGGAGGATTGTTTCCAGAAAATTCATGGAAAAGAAATTAGTTACAACAATCTTGTTGATGCTGGTTCAGCTTTAGATCTTTTGGGAGAATTTGATGTGAATAGACCTGTCTCTGTAATCGTAAAGCATACAAATGCGTGTGGTGTAGCCATTTCAG
>Ga0105045_10005339_pt1 | contig 11304 bp, 11 predicted proteins | sample MAT02_FD_78089 | JGI IMG/M metagenome (GOLD analysis project Ga0105045, IMG submission 78089) | Freshwater microbial communities from Lake Fryxell liftoff mats and glacier meltwater in Antarctica - MAT-02 (megahit assembly) | ecosystem: Environmental > Aquatic > Freshwater > Ice > Liftoff... | reverse complement strand
CTGACTTTGGCCTGCGCGACTCTGGACCACCTGACGCGTTCGTCCCTGACGCGTTCGTCCCTGATGCTTTCGCGCCCGATGCCTGGCGGCCTGAGCTAGGTAATGATTGCTCGATTGGAGGGACCGAGAACGCGTTCTCATTCACGGGCGGGGGTATCCCGGCGGGCACCCGCTGGCGCGAGAGTTCGTCCGTTGGTTGGGTGCCTTACGTCTCGATGGATCCGGGTCAGATCATTCTCGAAACCCCGGGCACAGAGGAACTGTCGAGTCGGTCAGATCGGGCAGGCATCTGGATTATCGGCCCGATGGGGACGGTGAGCAGCGGCCGTTTCCCTGGGGTGCTCACCATTCACGAGGTGAGCATCGTTGACGGTGAACTGCGCCGCTTTCGCGCCAGCTACCGGCAAGCGTGCGGCGAAGCTGAGCCCTTGGCAGGCTGCATTCGCTACAGCGCGCCCTGATTGCGCCAGCGCTTACCCACGAGTTGTCTGTTGCGCAACGTCCCAAGGAGGTCGCTAGCGGACTTCGCGCGAAGAAACTAGCCTCGCGCTCATGCGACTTCGCGCCTTCTTTGCCTCGCTCCTCCTCACCAGCCTTCTCGGGCTCCTTCCTTCCTGCGTCACCGTCGCGCCCTACCAGCGCGGACTGCTGGCCAGGCCCTCGATGAACCCAGACGAATTCGAGAGCTCGGAGGCTGGATTTCAAGCGCACGTCTTTCAGTCTCGCGAGGGTGCGGCAGGTGGGCTCGGAACCACTGGCGGCGGCTGCGGCTGCAACTGAGGCACGCCGATGCGAATCTTCTGCAAGCCATCGCGCACCACGCGATTTGCGTTCCTCGTCGCGCTGATCGTGCTCGTCACGGGCGCCTTCGCCGCCGCCGATGAGTCCACCGGCACCTGGACTGGCAACCTTCGCGTCCAAGGCAACTACTACTGGGAGACCTCTACCCGCGTTGTGGCTCCAGAAGTGCGCGCCACGCTCGTCTCCCCCGATGGCGTCGTCATCTCGGCGGGCTACCTCATTGATGCGATCACCAGCGCCAGCCTCGCCGCCGGTGTTATCGAGGACATCCGCTTCACCGAGACACGCAACCAGGGCTCGCTCTCAGTCGGACGCGAATTCGATCTGGGTGAAGCCCAGCTTCGCTTGAGCGCGTCAGGCCTCGTCAGCCACGAGCCGGACTACCTGGCGACGAGCCTCTCGCTCAACGGCACGCTCAGCCTCAACCAGCGCACAACATTGATCAGCGTTGGGCTCGGCTACATCCACGACAACGTCGGCTCTGTGCTTCGTGGCGCCAACGCCGGCGCGTCCGATCCCGGCGGACGCATGCTCTCCGACCGTGGCCGCGTGGGTCAACTTGAGGGCATGAATCTCAGCGCGGGCGTGACGCAGATCCTCGCGCCGAACCTCTGGATGAGCGCCGAGTACAACCTCCTCGTCAACAACGGCATGCTCAGCAACCCCTACCGCGCCGTGATGGTGCAGGGCGTGCTCACCCCCGAGGCGCATCCAGGTCAGCGCACGCGCCACACGATCTCAGGCCGCCTCGCGTACTTCGTTGAGCCAACGCGCACCGCGATTCACCTGATGTACCGCAGCTACCTCGACGACTGGGAGCTGGCCGCGATCAACCCCGAGGTGCGCATCTATCAAGAGATCGGCGACGCTGTGACCCTCCGCGTTCGCTACCGCTACTACGAGCAGAACCGCTCGTTCTTCTTTCGCGAGTCGGATGTGTTCACGGCTGATGACCCCTTCGTCACCGCCGACCCGAAGATGGGCGCCTTTCACAGCCACCTCCTCGGCTTTCGCGGCCTGGTCATGCTGCGCTTCCTCGCGAACACGCCGCTCGACTTCCTCTCGCGCGGCTCCTTCGACGTCAGCGTCGACTACCTCTGGCAGACGAGCCGCTTCGGCAACGCGATCATGGCCCAGAGCGGCATTACGGTGCCTTTCTGATCGTGTTTTGTTGGAGGGGCTGATGCCGCTGAGGCAGTCCCTCACCGGCCCAACGCCACTCGGTTCAGGGGCTCCAGATCAGGCGTGACTGGTCTTGGCCTGAGGCAGCGCGCAGCCATTTGCATCGCAGCGCCCGGTCCACTTCAGGCGGTTCTTGGCGAAGCGCTCGTAGGCGAAGTCTGCCAGTCGGTCGACGCCGGGCAGTGAGAGGAGTGAAGAGACCACGCCGAGGCCCACGGCCGCGTAGAGACGCCGAAATACCTCCACGCCGGTGATCCAAGTCCCATCGGGCAGCCGTGCATGGATCTGATCCATCAGCGCCTCATGCGTCTTCCCAAAGTCTTCCGCGCGAAAGCCCTTCGCCGCGATATCGGTCATCAGGATCTTCCCCTTCCGATCCAGCTTCCGCAGCATGCCAATCTCGCGAACGCAGAGCGGGCAGTCGCCATCAAAGAAGACCTGAACCGTCCAATCTTGAGTGCTTGTGTTCATGGGACGTATGTAAGGCCGAGAGAAGCGATGTCGCAGGTGCGGCAGTGGTTTCTGTGAGCAACGTTGCGTCTCGCGCACAAACTTCTCGCTCTCCTCCTCCGCGCTATACGTTCGCCCAATGCACGTTCATCTCATCGGCGTCGCCGGCACCGGCATGGGTGCGCTCGCGGGTTTGCTTCAAGCTGCCGGGCATCGCGTCTCAGGCAGCGACACCGCGTTCTATCCGCCGATGGGCGATGCCTTGGTGCGCTGGGGCATTGAGACCAAGACAGGCTTCTCGGCCGCGAACCTTGAGCCCAAGCCCGACCTTGTCGTCGTCGGCAATGTCTGTCGCAAGGACAACGTCGAGGCGCGTCATGCGATCGATTCGGGGATGCGCGTGGTCTCGATGCCGGGCGCACTCGAAGAGCTCTTCCTCTCGCAGCGTGAGTCGTTCGTGATCGCGGGCACGCACGGCAAGACGACGACCACTACGATCGTTGCGTATTTGCTCCAGGCGCTCGGCAAAGACCCGGGGCTCCTTGTAGGCGGGATCCCACTCGATTTCGGCGAGAGCTTTCGCGTCGGCGGTGCGGATGCACCCTTTGTGATCGAGGGCGATGAGTACGACTCCGCCTTCTTCGAGAAGACGCCGAAGTTCTGGCGCTATGCACCCAACACCGCGATCTTGACGTCGATCGAGCACGATCACATCGACATCTATCCCGATGAAGCGAGCTACATCGCGGCCTTCGTCGAGTTCGTGAAGCGCATCCCCGAAGACGGTGTGCTCATCGCATTTGCAGGCGATGCGAATGTGCGTCGCGTGGCCAAAGAAGCGCGATGTCGCGTCGTGTTTTATGCCCTTGGAACAGACGATTGCGGGGAGATCTCGCCTACGTGGACGGCCGCTCCCATCGCGCCCACGGGAGGCGCACAGCCCTTCGATCTTTTCGTCGGCGGTACCTTTGGATGCGCCGTCTTCTCGCCCCTCTCTGGCGACTACAATGTGCGCAACGCACTCGCGTCGATTGCGCTGCTCTGCGAGATGTCGAATGGCACGATGCCCGTCACCGAGCCTGTGCGTGCGCTGCGATCGTTTCGCGGTGTGAAGCGTCGCCAAGAGCTGCGTGGAGAGGCGCGTGGCGTGCGCGTCTACGATGACTTCGCGCATCACCCAACCGCCGTGCGCGAGACGCTCGCCGGGCTTCGTGCGCGTCATCCGGAGGGCAAGCTCATCGCCGCGTTTGAGCCGCGCAGCGCCACCGCGTGTCGCAAGCTGCATGAGGCTGGCTACCAGGAGGCCTTCTACTCGGCGGATACGACGATCCTCGCGCCGCTTGGACGCACGAACATCCCCGATGCCGAGCGCATGGATCTCGGCGCCGTGGTGAAGGGGCTTCACGCGCACGGCCTTGATGCGCACGAAGCCTCAAGCCTCGATGATGTGCTTCTGCGCATCGCCAACGAAGCCCATGAGGGAGACACCGTGGTGCTGATGTCGAACGGTGATTTTGGCAACTTGCACGCGCGCTTGTTGGCGCAGCTCGCCGTGCCCTGAAGACTGCTGTCGAACGCGCCTCGAACGCAGCTACGCTCCCGGCCATGTCGCGTTTTCTTCGAGCTTGGTGCTGTGTCTTTCTTCTCGCGGGCTGTGCGGGTGCATCGGCCAATCAACCTGCGCTCGCTGCGGTTTCACCTGCATCGATTGAGATTGTTCCGGTGAGCTTTCAGCTCTGGGAGCGCGTCTCGATCAGCGGTGACGGCTCGGTGCGCTTGGGCGTCGGGCTCTTCGGAAATCTCTCCTCCGACGGCCGCCTCGTGCGCAGCGATGGAACGCTCATCGCCACGCTCTCCGAAGAGGGGCTGGTGCGCATCGGCGCCTCGGGTCCTGCGTTTCGCGTGACGCTTGAGGGCGTGGCGCAGGCGCTTACGATCGAGAACGGCGAGGAAGGTCCGCCTGCGTACTACATCGACGAGGACAGGCTCGTGATCGGCGCGACGAACCAGATGCTTCCCATCGAAGGCTTTCGTCATGGCGCGGAGGCCGAGACGCTCTTTGTTGCCAGCGTGATCGTCGGCACGCGCGAAGACGTCTGGAATCACTGAGGCAGCAGGTGCTCGACCTCAGCCAGCGGCGCCGCGTGAAGTGCAACCTCCGGGTTGCGCATGCGTGCACGCATTTCGTCGCCGAAGGAGGCGAGCGCGAGGCGCGTCTTGGTCTTGGTCGTGGTCACGGCGCGCGTGCTCACCGAGTCAAAGCCGCGTGATGCGATGACGCTTCCGATCTCTCGGTAGATATTGCTCGCTGCGCGGATCGCTGCGCGCACATCGCTTGGGAGCGAGGGGATGCCTGCATCGGCGCGCTCGTAGAGCACATCGGCTTCGTCGAGTAGGCGCGCGGTCGCACGGCGAATGGCTGGGATGGGATGGGGATCGGCGATCCAGGCGTTCACGTCGAGCTCGCGCAGCCAGTCGAGCGGCAGGTAGATGCGGCCCATGCGCGCGTCGTCGCCGACATCACGCGCGATGTTGGTGAGCTGCATCGCCACACCCAGATCGGCGGCGCGCGCGAGCACATCGCGATCGTGCTCACCCATCAACCACGTCATCGCAACACCCACCGATGCGGCCACGCGCGAGGCATAGGCGAAGGTGCCACTCAGCGTCTCAAAGCGACGTGCCTCGGCATCCCACGCGTAGCCTTCGAGCAGCGCATCGAGCGGCGCGCGAGGCAGGGCGTGATCCTCCGCGAGCCAGACCAGCGCGCGATCGACAGGGTCATTCGCTGGCTTGCCGCGATAGACATCATCAAGGCGAAGGGCGAGGACGCGGCAGGCCTCAAGCGGTGCATCGCTCTCATCGACGAGGTCGTCGGAGATGCGGCAGAACGCGTAGAGCGCAGCGACCGGGTCACGCAGGCGTGTTGGCAGCAGGCGTCCCGCGAACGAGAAAGAGCGCGAGCCCTTCGCGAGCAGCGTGTGGCAGTGAGCGAGGTCGGCATCGGAGGGGCGCACGCGCGCAGGGTCGCACAAACGAGGAAGGCCGACATGGAGTCCATGCCGACCTTTTTGCGCTGACCTTGGAAGCGCTAGCGGCTGATCTTGGCGAGCTTCTCTTCGACGATCTGATCGGCGACCTTGTCGCTTGAAACACCCGTGGATTGGGCGCGCTCCACGATCTCCAAGATGGTGTCGTAGATGCGGAGCACCTTCGCGTGCGAGGCCTTCTCGTCGTAGCCCGCGTACTCCTGCGCGACGTTGACGAGGCCGCCTGCGTTGATCGCATAGTCGGGCCCGTAGACGATGCCGCGTGCTTGAAGCGCGTCGCCATGACGAGGCTCAGCGAGCTGGTTGTTCGCGGCGCCGGCGATGATCTTCGCGCGGATCTGCGGGATGGTTCCGTCGTCGAGCACAGCGCCCAACGCACAGGGCGCGAACACGTCTACTTCTTGCCCAAAGATCTGCTCGTTGGGCACCACGGTCGCGCCGAACTCTTCACGCACACGGCTCGTGCGGGCGCTGTCGATGTCCGAGACGGTGAGCCTCGCGCCGAGCGTGTGGAGCTCCTTTGCGAGGTAGTAGCCGACGTGGCCGACGCCCTGAATCGAGATGCGCACACCATCGAGGCTGCTGCGTCCGAGCGCATGCTTCACGCAGGCTTCGATGCCGCGACGCACACCGAGCGCGGTGTAGGGGGATGGGTCTCCTCCTCCGCCGTCCTTGGGGGGAAGGCCCGTCACGTGGCGCGTCTGCGTTCGCACGATCTCCATGTCGGCGACGCTCGTGCCGGAGTCTTCTGCGGTGATGTAGCGACCCCCGAGGTTCTCGATGAAGCGACCAAACTCGGTGAAGAGCGCGGTGCGATCAAACGCCCTGCCCGGACGAATGATCACGCTCTTGCCGCCGCCATGCGGGAGGCCCGTGATCGCCGCCTTGTAGGTCATGCCGCGCGCCAGGCGCAGTGCGTCCACCAGGGCCAACTCTTCGTGTGCGTAGGGGATGAAGCGCGAGCCCCCGAGGGCTGGTCCGAGTCGCGAATCATGAATCGCCACAATCGCTGCCAGCCCTGACTCCGCGTCGCGGCGCACATGCACTTCGCCGTACCGATACTTCTCCAAATGCTCGAAGAGATTCATCTCAGTCCTCCAGGTGCGCGCATCTATCCGAGTCGCTCGAACGCGGCAACGACGCGCCGTGTCAACCGATGTGGAAGCCGCTTACGTCAGAGGGCTCATGGAAGAGTGCATCGCGCGGTCGTAAGAGGGCATCGCTCGGTCGTAAGAGCCTGTCGCTCGGTCGTAAGAGGACTTGCGGGTGAGCGCTCAGAGACGCCGTGCATACTGCGTTGATGCCCGATCGCAGTGAGCTCGCCACATCCACAGTAGGCCCCGTGTTTTGGGGCGAGCGGCTCGGTGCCGTGTTCGCAGCGTTGCGGCTGAGGCGGGCACCCACGCGCGCCATCGAGACGCTGCGTGAAGGAGAGACGGTGCGTATCCGCGGCAAGGTCTGCGCAACCTCAGAGACGATCCTCTCGCCGGTGTGGGGCAAGCCCGCCGTCTTTGGGCGCATCGCCGTGGGCGTCGAGAACGAAGTCATCCCGACGAAGACGAAGAGCGGTACCCATCGCGCGATACGCCTCTATGCCGACGTCACGTATGGGGGAGAGTTCGCGATCGAAGACGACACAGGTCGCGCTCTCATCTCGCTGCACCCAGACGATCCCTTCGAACTCTTCATCCAAGTCGGTCGCATGCGAAGCGGCTATTGCACCGAGCGACTTGAGGCCTTCGTGCAGCGCGACCCCTCCTACTCGAGGCTGCTCATGCTCGACCGCGACAAGAAGTCGATGGCCGCCGAATGGGCGATCCTCGAAGGCGCCACCGTGTCTTTGTTGGCCAAGGTCACCCATACGATCGCGGCACCCAGTGACGACTACCGTGAGATGAAGCGCATCCCTGTTCTCGGGGTGCGCGGCGACAAGCCGATCATCGTCTTCTGATCTCGCTTGCACCCAATTGTTTGCGACTGAGCCGCGCGGGAAATTCGTTCCGCTACATTGGCCGCCATGACGCGCCCAAAGGCTAGTGATTCGAAGTCCACCGCAGAGACCACCGCTGCACTTCCACTCGGTCCTCGCGTCGAGGCGATCCTCGAAGTGGCCTATCGCGCACGCCGGCCAGTGCTGCTCGAAGGGCCAACGGGCATTGGGAAATCCGAACTCATCGCGAGCGTCTCGAAGAGGCTCGGCATTCAGCATGTGGTTCTCGATCTCTCGCTCCTTGAGCCCCCTGATCTCGTGGGCCTACCGATCATCGAAGAGGGCCGTACGCGCTACGCGCTGCCGCGCTTTCTGCCTCGCGATGGCGAGGGCATCCTGATGCTTGAAGAGCTCAATCGCGCCGAGCGCTACATCCAGCAGCCGGCGCTTCAGTTGCTCACCGCGCGCGTGCTTCATGAGTACGTGTTGCCACCAGGCTGGGCGTGCTTTGCGGCGATCAATCCGGAGACAGGCGACTACCAAGTGACGCCACTCGATGCGGCGCTGCGTGCGCGCTTTCTCCAAGTGCCGGTGCGTGCGGACAGGGCTTCGTGGCTCGCCTGGGCGAGTGCGCATGGGGTGCATCCGGCCGTGATGTCGCTCTGCCGCGCGCATGAGCGAATCTTCGTCGATGTGCCGCCACGTTCGTGGACCTATGCGTCGGATGTGCTGCGCACGATGAAGCCCGAAGAGCTCGCCCAGCATGCGCTCGTGCGTGATGTGCTCTCTGGCTACCTGCCGCCCGTCTGGGTCGAAGCGCTGCTCTCAACTGGCTCGCTCAGTGCACGCCCGATCGAGATCGACGTGACCGCGTTCCTTCGCGAGTACGGCCCGAAAACCAAACACGCGGAGCTTCTTCAAGGTTGGAAAACGCGCGGTGAGACCGACCGGATCGATGAGCTCTGCGCCCAACTCGCGACGCTCTTGAGTGGCCCTGAGTGCGGTGTGCTGGTGGCGAAGAAAGATGTGACGCTGGCCTCCCTCGAAGCCCTCTTTGCTGACCTCCCGGGCGATCAGCGTGAGCAAGTGCAGGACGCGCTCATCGGCAACCCCACGGCCTGCGTGCTGATCGACGTGCGGCCCGATGAGGTGATCAACAACTACGGAGGCAGCGCGGCGATGACGCGCGTGAACGCGTGGAAGGCGGACCCGATCAAGCAGTACCGCATCGGCTTGCTCGTCACGGCCGTGCGCGCCTTTGTGCTGGCGCCGCATCTCTCCGCCGAGCTTCGTCGCAGCAACGCGCAGCGCGCCTCGCTCGGCCACTTCCTCGCGCAGGTCGGTGAGCGCTGGGGCATCCCGCTCGTCGAGGCGCTTCAGAAGGTCGGCGTGAACCCGATTCGCCCCACGTGAGCGAGCTTCAGACATGGCTCCTCTCGTTCGTGCGCGAGCAGGGCTTTCTGGCGCGCTATCCGTACTACGCGCATGTGCTCGCGGCGCTGACTCCCGTGGCCGATCCGAGTGTTCCGCTGATGGGCGTCTCGCTTCACGGCGTGCCCGGACAAGGCGGGCGCTACTACCTGCACGTGAACATCGACGCGCTGATGCGCGAGCCTCAATACCTGCGCGGGCTCCTCTTGCATGAGGTGCATCACGTCGTGCTTGGGCATCTCGCGCTCGCGAAATTCTTTCCCGAAAGGGAAACCAGCAAGTTCTTTCCCGCTAGGGAAACCAGCAACTTCTTTCCCGAGAGGGAAAGCAGCCAACCAGGGCTTGGCATGGAGAGCCGCGAGCTGATGCTCATCGCGCAAGAGATGAGTGCCAATGAGCACATCGATGAGGCGCTCCCCTCGCCTGTGATCTGGCAGCACTTTGAGCGCTTTGGAGTGCGCGCAGGGCAGAGCACGATGGAGCGCTATCGGCTGCTGCTCGCGGCACGCTCCGAAGGCGAGGAGCCGATGCCGAAAGAGGGCACCAAGCCTGTCGATAAGCATGAGTGGAATGAGCAGAGCGCACCGACCCCAGGCGGCATGCAGGGCACGCGTGAGCTTCTTGAGCGGCTACGTGATGAGGACGATGCGAGCGCAGACAAGGTGCAGAAGCCCGAGGTAAGACGCATCGCCGGGCACACGCCGGAGGAGCTGCTCGTGATGCTCTCGAATACGAGCGAAGCGCCTGAGGTCTACATCAATTGGCGTGAAGCGCTCCGCACCTTCGTTGCCCGTGCACGCGCGCCTGTGCACACGTGGTCGCGTCCAAGTCGCAGGTTTCCGGGGCGAATTGGCGAGATCCCCGGTCGCTCGTATCTGCCGCGTACGGTGCTGCGCCCGACGATCCTCGTCGCCATCGACACCTCGCTGAGCATGACCGAGAGCGAGCTTGGCGAGATCGCCAAGCAGCTGCGTCCGATGAGCGAGGAAGCGCAACTCGTGATCGCCGAGTGCGATGCGCAGATCACGCGGACGTACCCATGGCGAGGCGCGATCACGAGCGTGAAGGGGCGCGGCGGAACCGACCTTCGACCTGTCTTTCAGCCCAACGTGCTGATGCGCCACGGCGTCGATGGCGTCGTCTACTTCACCGACGGCGATGGGCCCTTTCCCGATCGTGAGCCGAGGGTGCCCGTGCTCTGGATGCTCACCAAGCCAAGCGATTTCGCTTGCCCCTGGGGAGATCGCGCGCTGCTGGTGCGCCCGCACGCGAAGAAGCGCTGAGCCGTTCTTGCCGTTTCTTGGACATCAGCCTTTCGAGAGTTCGACGATTCGAAATGCGCTCTAGGGCGCGTTCTCTCAAAAGGATTTCGACATGACGATGAAGACAGTTGGGCTCGCGACCGCCCTGGCGATCGGAAGTGTGATCGCATTGTCGCCAAGCCAGGCGTTGGCCCATGAGCAAAGCGGCTTTGGTATCGGCGCAGATCTCACGCTCGGCAACGGCGGCTCGTCGGGCTCGCTCGGGGCTGGGGTGGGCGGCTTGAACGGCATGTACTGGGTGAACCCAAGTATCGCGCTCAACTTCATCGTGAGCATGGGCATGACCTCGTTCGGCGCCGACACGGAGCTTCGTGTCTCCCTCGGTGGGGCCTTCGGCGTGTTCGGCGTCATCGCCAGCGGTGACAGCACGCATCTCATGCTGGGCGGACGCCTCGGCATCGCCGGGCTCTTCAATGAATCGGGTGCGCCGGATCGTGATGACAACCGGGGCATCGTCAGCCTGGATATTCCACTCCGCGTCGAGCACTGGTTCGATCGCCACTTCTCGGTGAATGGCCAAGTGGGCGTTGGCATCGGCATCACGCCCGACTCGGGTGGACCCTCGTTCACAGCGGTCATCGGCTCCGCCAATGCGTGGGGCGGATTCGGCTTCAACTTTTACTTCGACGCGGCATCGGGTCTCGCGGGACCAGCCGGTGGCGAGGAAGAAGAGCACCGCCATCACGCTGAGCCTGAGCCACGCCGACCGGAGCCGGCCTATCAGCCGCCACCTCCCGTGCAGCAAGAGGCGCCTCCTCCGGCCGACCCTGAGGGTGGTTCCGCGGGCTGGTGATCTCCACGATATGCAACCTAGAGGTTGCATATCCGATATGCAACCTCTAGGTTGCATGTCACAGAACGAAGAAGGCCGACCTCCACGGGTCCGCCTTCTTCGCTTTGGCGTCTACGCTCTGCGTCGCGCGTCGGTCGGGCGCCAATCGGCCACCTTCTCGCGCGGATGAATCGGGCCATCGAAGGGGATGATATAGGCCGCATCCACGTCCGTCGTGCCCCCAGTGCGCACGTAGATCGTCTTGCGGGCATAGGGCACGTAGAAGAGGCGGAAGGGGAAGAAATTCTTCACCACGATGATGTCGGCGCGATGCGGAGCCAGGCCCATCTCCGAGTAGAAGCTTGG
>Ga0105045_10005337_pt1 | contig 11304 bp, 8 predicted proteins | sample MAT02_FD_78089 | JGI IMG/M metagenome (GOLD analysis project Ga0105045, IMG submission 78089) | Freshwater microbial communities from Lake Fryxell liftoff mats and glacier meltwater in Antarctica - MAT-02 (megahit assembly) | ecosystem: Environmental > Aquatic > Freshwater > Ice > Liftoff... | reverse complement strand
TCATCTCGGCAAAGCGGCAGGCGTTCCACAGTTTGGTGCCGAAGTTGCGGTAGCCTGCGATGCGCTGGGTGTCGAGTTTGAGGACGCCGCCGAGCGAGGCCATCGCGGCATTAGCAAAGCGCAGCGCGTCGGCGCCGTATTCGTCGATGATCTCCAGCGGGTCGATGACGTTGCCAAGGCTTTTGGACATCTTCTTGCCCTTGGCGTCGCGGACGAGGCCGTGCAGGTAGACGGTGTGGAACGGGATGTCACCCACCACGGCCAGCTGCATCATCATCATCCGGGCGACCCAGAAGAACAGGATATCTTGGCCCGTGACGAGGACCGAGGTGGGGAAGTATTTCTGCAACTCCGGCGTGGGTTCCGGCCAGCCCAGCGTGCCGATGGGCCAGAGGCCGGAGGAGAACCAGGTGTCCAGGACGTCGGGGTCGCGCCAGACCGGGTAGGTAAGATGTGTCGGGTCCTGGTTGGTGGCGTATTCCGCCAGTGACGCGGCGAGCATCTGGACTGCGGCATGACGATCCGCCACCTCGACAACGCGCGCGCCGTTCAGAGGCTGAGGAAGTGCGGCAAGGTCGTCGCGGAAACGTTCGGCCACCGAGGCGAGGTCTGCGGCGCAATGATGGTGCGCGTCACGGTCGCTAAAGCCACCGTCCCCAAGGATGCGGAGGACTTCAACTTCGTCGAGCGCATTGTCGCCTTCATCATCAACAAAGTTGCCTGCGTCGAGAGCCAAGCCATACCAAACCGGAATCTGGTGGCCCCACCAAAGCTGGCGGCTGATGCACCAGGGTTCGATGTTTTCCAGCCAATGGTAATAGGTCTTTTCGCCCGACGGCGGGATGATCCTGGTCCGGCCCGACCGCACCGCCTCCAGCGCGGGTTCCACTATCCTGGCGGTATCGACGAACCATTGGTCGGTAAGCATCGGCTCGATCACAACCTTGGAGCGGTCGCCGAAGGGCTGCATGATCGGCTTGACCTCGACATACGGCACCAGTTCCAGATGCTCGGAGCCGGTTTCCTTGTCGATGCTTTTCTTCAGCGTGGTGACGGCAAGGCCTTCCGCCGTGATTTCTTCGACGACGCGATTGCGTGCCTCATAACGGTCCAGGCCCCGCAATTCGTCGGGGACGAGGTTCAGGGCGTCGATCTCGGCTTCGTTTAACATAATGGGCTGCTCGGCGATGCCGGGGGTAGCGTAGCCCTTGGCCACCAGCCAGGCGCGGGACATCTGGCCTGCGATCCTGGCGGCCTGATCATAAGGCGCGCCATCGGCCCGCATCTGGGCGCGGGTGTCCAGCAGTCGGTAGCAGGGAATATCCGCCCGCTTGGCGACGGCGTAGTCGTTGAAATCATGCGCGCCGGTGATCTTGACAGCACCGGAGCCGAAGGTGGGGTCGGGGTATTCGTCGGTGATGATCGGGATCAGGCGGCGATGCGCTGCCGGGCCGACCGGGATTTCACATAGTTTCCCGACGATTGGCGCGTAACGTTCATCTGACGGGTGAACGGCAACCGCCCCGTCGCCCAACATGGTTTCCGGCCGCGTGGTGGCGATGGAGATGTAATCGCGCAACTCCCGCAGGGTCACGCGACCCTCGGCGTCCTTTTCGACATATTCGTAGGTCTCGCGTTCGCCAGTTTCAGGATTGGCCGCGAGCGGGTATTTGAAGTGCCACATGTGGCCGGGAACCTCGGTATTCTCGACCTCGAGGTCGGAAATCGCGGTCTCGAAATGCGGGTCCCAGTTCACCAGCCGCTTGCCGCGATAGATCTGGCCCTTGTTGTACATTTCCACGAAGACCTTGATCACCGCGTCGTGGAAATGGCCGGACATGGTAAAGGCTTCCCGCGACCAATCCATCGAGGCACCAAGGCGTTGGTCCTGGCTGACGATGGTACCGCCGGATTGTTCCTTCCACTCCCAGACCTTCTGGATGAAAGCCTCGCGGCCCATGCTGCGGCGGTCGGGCTGCTGGTTCTTGGCAAGCTCGCGCTCTACCACCATCTGGGTCGCGATACCGGCGTGGTCGAGGCCGGGCTGGAACAGCGTGTCGTCGCCGCGCATCCGGTGCCAGCGGATCAGGATATCCATCAGCGTGTGGTTGAAGGCATGGCCGACATGCAACGTGCCGGTGACATTCGGCGGCGGCAAGAGAATGCAGAACGGCTTGCCGCCCGGTTTGGCATTGGCCCCGGCAGCGAAGGCGTTGGCGTCAAGCCAGAGCTTCGAGATCCGGGCCTCGGAATCAGTGGCGTTGAAGGTCTTTTCCATCGGCATGCTTCTGGCGTCCCTGTCCTGTCGCGCGGTGTTTAGCGCGGGGGACGCCCAAGGAAAAGCGGCATCAACCGAAGATAGGCAGGAAGGGGCGGCCTAGCAGGGCCTGGGCGAAGCGTTGCGGCGCTGGAAAGCCATACGACCTCGCCCAGGATTACCACGACAACGGCGGCGGTGAACCAGCGCCAGGGGTGGCTTTGGCGGGTGGCGTCCGGCATGAAGCGGGCGAAGAAGGCCAGCGAGATCATGTAGACCGCCAGCGCAAATGGAGCTTTACCGGCTTCGTCCATGGGCTTGTGTCCTGAAACGTCCGGATATCCAGAACCATCGCGGCATAACGCGGCACAGGGCGTCGGCGTCGCAGAGCATCAGAATCTCCAATCTTGAAAGTCCAAGGGTATGCTTAAGTCCAGACCCGTCATGGAAAATTTTGACAGTGCCAAGATGGCGCGATATTGAACGGGAATGACCACCGATCCGCCCCGACTTCGCCCTGCGGCGCCGACCGCCGAAAAACTGGCAGAGCCGAGGCCCTATCATCACGGCGACCTGCGCGCGGCGTTGCTGGCCGCAGCCGAGGCAGAACTGGCCGACCGCGGGATGGAGGGATTCTCGCTCCGCTCGGTCGCCAAGCGCGCCGGGGTCAGCCATGCTGCCCCGGCGCATCACTTCTGCGATGTGCAAGGGCTGCTGACGGCTTTGGCGGCAGAAGGCTTTCGCCAGTTTCTTTCCGCTCAGGCTGCGCGAGAGGCGGTCGCCGAAAAGGACGCGGCTTCGCAACTGGTGGCGGCGGGGGTGGGCTATGTGGATTTTGCGCTGGCGCGGCCGACGCTGTTTCGCCTGATGTGGCAATCCAACCGGCCTGATTTCGACGCTACCGATCTTGGGGAGGCGGCACGTGCGGCGGTCCAGCATCTGATTGATCAGGTGATGGCGGCGGGCGGGCGGTCCACGGCGGATGAGGCTGCGGTCTGGGCCATGGCGCATGGGTTGGCTGATCTGCTGGCCGCTGGGCGGCTGAGAAGCGTGGGGTCGCTTCTGCCAGAGGCTCGGGACCGGATGGTCAGCGACATCATCCGCCGCGTCCTGCCGGTTCAGCAATGACGCAAGCCTTGCTCAACTGCTGGACGCGGTGATCGAGGCTGCAACCCCGCGCTGCTGGCCGAGGTTTTGGCGCGGCGAATCATCCGGCTCCTGGGGCTGACTCAGACGTGGCTTTACGACGACCCGACCGACAAGCGTCCGGCCCCATTGCGCTACCGGGCAGAGCCTCTGCATGTCCGACCGGCGATTGCCAGCTTTCTTCAAATCAGGAGGACTGGCCGGGCACTGTGTTCCGCCTGATGCTGCGGGCGTTTTAGACTGCCCGGTCGATCTTCGTGCTGAGGTGGATCAGGCTTTCCGAGGCACGCACCCCGGTCATCGCGCCGATCTGGTCCAGCACCTGATCCAGAACCTGGGTATTTGGGCAGGCGACCTGCAGGAGAAAATCGAACCTGCCCGAGGTGGTGAAGACCCGCTCCACCTCGGCAATCGACCGCAGGCGGGTCAGGACGGCGGCCTGTGCCCGGGGCTCGATCGTCAAGAGAACGCTGGCCCGCAGCCGCCCTTCACGCGCGCCTTCGCCCAGCTTCAGGGTGTAGCCCGCGATGACGCCGCTGGTTTCCAGCCGCTCCAGCCGCGCCTGGATGGTGGACCGCGCAACCTTCAGCCGCCGAGACAGGGTGGCCACCGACATCCGCGCATCGGCGCCAAGAAGCCCCAGAATGTTGCGATCCAGCTCATCCATACAATCTGCCATCCCTTTCGTCATTATAACGAGGTCTCACCGCATTTATACAGTTTTGTTCGGTGAGTTTGTACAGCATACGCGTCATCCTTCACTGCAGGAAAAGGGCGGCTCATACGCACCTGGCCTGGTTCACTTGAAACCACGCTGGTGCCCGGTCCCATGGCTGCACAGGGAAGGGCGAAGCGTCTTGTTGGCAAAAGGAAAAACGCCGATGGGACTTTCCAAGACGATCTGGACCAATCCGACCGAATACCTGCGCAACCAGCTGCCGGAAAATCCGGTCCTGTTCTTTGCACCTTCGGTGGCCCAAGCGGCCGCGCGCCGGTTCATTGACGGCTTTCCTGGCATGGTAACCTACGCGGTGAAGTCGAACCCGGGCGAGGCGATGGTGGAAAACCTGTCTGCCGCGGGCATCCGTGGGTATGACTGCGCCTCGCCGTTCGAGATTGATCTGATCCGGCGACTGGCCCCGGACGCTGCGATCCACTACAACAACCCCGTGCGCGCACGGCACGAGATTGCCCATGCGGTAGAGAAGGGAGTGAAGTCGTACAGCGTTGATTCCAAATCTGAACTGGACAAACTGGTTGAGATGGTTCCGGTGGGCGGCACCGAAATTTCGGTCCGCTACAAGCTGCCTGTCGCGGGGGCTGCCTACAACTTCGGCGCCAAGTTCGGCGCAACGGTCGAACTGGCAGTGGACCTGCTGCGGGACGTTGCGGCGGCGGGGTTCATCCCCTCGCTCACCTTCCACCCGGGTACGCAGTGCACCGACCCGCACGCGTGGGAGGCATACATCCGTGAGGGTGCCAACATCGCCCGCGACGCCGGGGTAACCATCGCCCGGCTGAACGTCGGCGGCGGGTTCCCCAGCCACCGCATGTCGGCGATCCTGCCGCAGATCGACGAAACCTTTGCCCTGATCGACCGCGTCACCACCGAGGCGTTTGGCGAGAACCGCCCGCTCTTGGTCTGCGAACCCGGCCGGGCTTTGTGCGGTGACGCCTTCGCGCTGGCGGCCCGGGTCAAGGCGCTGCGTGACGGAACGCATGTGTTCCTGAACGATGGCGTTTATGGCACGCTGACCGAACTGCCGATGATCGGGGTCATCGACCGGATCGAGGTGCTGGCGCCCGACGGTTCCAAGCGCAAGGGCGAGCCGATGCCGCGCATCGTCTTTGGCCCGACCTGCGATTCTGTTGACCGGTTGCCGGGTGAGATTCCGCTGGCTTCGGACATGGCAGAGGGCGATTTCGTGATCTGGCAGGGGATGGGGTCATACTCCACCGTAACCAACACCCGTTTCAACGGCTTTGGTGAGTTGCAGATGGCCACCGTTCTGGGCCTGAAGGTCTAAGGCACAACAATCGCGTGTCATCCAAGCGCCCGGCTGGACATTCCCGGCCGTGCGCTTAGCCTTTGTGCCGGAGGTTTCCTGATGGAACAGCTGAAATTCGGAATGGCTCAGCCGCTGAAGCGGCGCGAGGATGTGCGATTCCTGACCGGCACGGGGCGCTATGTGGCCGACCTGGTACCAGAAGGCGCGCTTTGGGCGGCCTTCGTTCGGTCGGATCATGCGCATGGGCAGATCGTGGCGTTGGACACGACCGAGGCGCGCGCGATACCGGGAGTGCAATTGGTTCTGACGGCTGCCGATCTGCTTGCCGCAGGCGTTGCACCGGGCATGAGGGGCGAGCGGATCGAAACCCGAAACGGCGGGCTTGGTGCGGGGCCGGAACGGCCGGTACTGGCGCGGCATCGGGTGCGATTCGTCGGTGAAGCGATCGCCATGGTCGTCGCCGATACTGCCGAGGCCGCACGGGATGGGGTTGAGGCGATAGAATATGATATCGACGCACTTGAACCCGCACTTCAGCTGAAGCCTCAAGAGCCGACGATCCATCCCGAGGCACCGCACAACCGCGCCTTTGACTTTGCCTTTGGCGACGAGGCGGGAACCGAAGCGGCGCTTGCTGCGTCGGCCCACCGTGTGTCGGTGGAAGTGATCCACAACCGCGTGACGGCAGCCCCGATGGAACCCCGCGCGGCCTTTGCCGAATGGGACGGCGACCGGCTGCACCTCTGCGTCAACGGACAGGGCGTCTGGACCCAGCGCAATGAGCTTTCCCGGATGCTGGGTTTGCCGCGCGACCGCGTCCGGGTAACAAATCCCGATGTCGGCGGCGGCTTTGGCATGAAGGCGATGACCTATCCTGAATATGTCGTCATCGCCGAGGCTGCGCGCCAACTGCACCGTCCGGTCGCCTGGGTTTCGACCCGCAACGAGGCGATGCTTTCGGACAACGCGGGCCGCGATCTGGTGGCAATGGCCGAACTTGGCTTTGACGCCGATCACCGGATCATCGCCTACGGTGTCGATCTGGTGAGCAACCTTGGCGCCTATAATTCGCAGTTCGGCCAGGCGATCCAGACCGAACTTTTCGCCAAGGTTCTGACCGGGGTCTACAATGTGCCGATGGCGGCGCTGAGTGCGACAGGGGTCTACACCAACTCGGTCCCCATCGACGCCTATCGTGGCGCCGGGCGGCCCGAGGCGATCCTGACCATCGAACGCGCGATGGATCAGGCGGCGAGGGTGCTTGGGGTGGACCCGGTAGAGCTTCGCCTGAAAAACGTGATCCGCGATTTCCCGCATGTGACGCTGAAGGATGAGGTGATAGACGGCGGCGATTTCGCGGGTCTGCTACAGACAGTCGCCCCTCGCGCGGCCGGCTACGCCGATCGGCTGGCAGCCAGCCGGGCAAAGGGACGGCTGCGGGGGATTGGCATTGCGGCCTACATAGAAGCGATCCTTGGCGCCCCAGACGAAATCGCCCGACTGGCGTTGGATGAAGACGGAGGAGCGACGCTTTACGTCGGCACTCAGTCGAACGGTCAGGGCCATGAAAGCGTCTATTCCCGCATGGTCGCGGAAAGCACCGGGATCGCGCAAGACAGGGTGCAGATCGTCGAAGGCGACAGTGACCGCGTCGCACGCGGCGGCGGCACTGGGGGCTCGCGGTCCGTCACGGTGCAGGGGACGGCGACGCATGCCACGGTTGGGGCGATGATCACCGCATTCGAGGCATTTCTGGGCGAGGAATGGCGTGTGGAGGGCGTGGATTTCATCGACCACCGGTTTGGCGCTCCCGGCACCAACCTTCGGCTGACTTTGTCCGAGGCGGCAGCTCTCGCCCGGGCCAAGGGCCGGATGGACCTGATCGACCGCAGCGAAAAGATCACCCTGGACGGCCGGTCCTTCCCCAATGGCGTCCATCTGTGTGAGGTCGAGATTGACCCCGAAACCGGTGGCCTGACGCTGGACCGGTATTCGGTGGTGGATGACTTCGGCGTGCTGGTCGCACCCAATCTGGTCGAGGGGCAGGTGCATGGTGGCATCGCGCAGGGATTTGGTCAGGCAGTGACGGAATGGCTGGTGCAGGACGAAGTCGGGCAGGTTCTGACCGGCAGCTTCATGGATTACGGCATGCCGCGCGCCAGTGATCTGCCGATGTTCGGCTTTGCCGAGCAGGGTGTGCCGACCCGGACAAACCCCCTTGGCATGAAGGGCTGCGGCGAGGCGGGGACGGTCGGCGCGCTGGCTGCCATCTCGAACGCGGTGCGCGATGCGCTGGCCCCGACTGGGGTGACGCGCGTCGACATGCCTTTCACGCCCACCCGACTCTGGACTTGGATAAGGGAGGCCCGCCACGCGCCTGTTTGACCGCCTTCGCAGCTTTTTCCGCCGGGGTGTCGAGGCCACGGTGGAACCCGCCCCCGCACCCAAGCCGGGGTGGGTAAGGGGAAGTGTTGACCATGTGGTCATCCTGGACGGGACGATGTCCTCGCTTGCCCCGGGCTTTGAGGGAAACGCAGGCCTGCTGTTCCGCCTTCTGCAAGAGACAGGGCCACGCGCCAACCGGCGGCTTTATTATGAACCCGGAATGCAATGGGAAGGCTGGCTGCGCGGTGTCGCCCTGCTTGAAGGGCGGGGAGTGGTCCCGCAGATCCGCCGGGCTTATGGCTGGTTGGCCAGCGGCTACCGCGAGGGCGACCGGATCTTCCTTTTCGGCTATTCACGCGGCGCCTTTGCGGTGCGGTCACTGGCCGGGGTGGTGGACCGGATCGGACTGCTAAAGCGCGACTGCGCCACCGAGCGCATGGTGACCCTGGCCTGGCGGCACTACGAGCGCGCGCCCGACAGTCCCGCTGCCCGGGCCTTTGCGCAAGCCTTTTGCCACCAGGAAACCCCGGTCGAGATGGTCGGAGTCTGGGACACGGTCAAGGCGCTGGGATTGCGGCTGCCGTTCTTCTGGATGTTCGCTCCGGACCCGCACGCCTTTCACAACCACCAGCTTGGTCCTGCCATCAAGCACGGCTTCCACGCTCTCGCGCTGGACGAGACGCGTGCCGCCTTTGCCCCGGTGCTATGGGATTGCCCTGCGGACTGGCAAGGCAACGTCGAGCAGGTCTGGTTTCGCGGCGCGCATGCCGATATTGGCGGCCATCTCGGCGATTTTACGGCTGCGCGGCCCTTGGCGAACATCCCGCTGGTCTGGATGCTGGACCGGGCCGAGGCGCTGGGCCTCATGCTGCCCGAAGACTGGCGTGCCCGCTTTCCCTGTGATGCCAACGCGCCGTTGGTTGGCACCTGGCGCAGTTGGGGCAAGGCGTTTCTTTTGCGCCGCCGCAGGGTGATCGGTCGGGACCGGTCCGAGCAATTGCACCCGACGGCTGCCAAGGGCGCCGCCGGGCGCTGGCCGCTGGGATTTCCCGCCGAATAATCCTTCCAGCTTGCCCTTTTCGCAAATACTCTCTGGGCGGGAGTCATCAAGTGGGGCCAAGAATGAGACACGTCACCGTTGCCGCGACCCAGTTTGCCTGCAGCTGGGACATGCCCACCAATGCCGACCGTGCCGAGGCTGTGGTGCGCCAGGCAGCGGGGCAGGGTGCCAATATCGTGCTGGTACAGGAACTGTTTGCCGCGCCCTATTTCTGCATCGAACAGCACGCCCGTTACTTCGATCTTGCCCAACCGGCCGAGGGTCATCCGCTTGTTGCCCGCTTCGCCGCCCTGGCGCGTGAGCTTGGGGTGGTGCTGCCGGTAAGCTTCTTCGAACGCGCGGGGCCTGCCTTCTTCAACTCTGTCGCAATGGTTGATGCCGACGGACAGGTTCAGGGCATCTACCGCAAAAGCCATATCCCGCAGGGTCCGGGCTATGAGGAGAAGTTCTATTTCTCGCCCGGCGATACCGGGTTCAAGGTCTGGGACACGGCCTTTGGCAGGATTGGCGTCGGGATCTGCTGGGACCAGTGGTTTCCGGAATGCGCCCGCGCGATGGCGCTGATGGGGGCCGAGCTGCTGCTTTACCCCACGGCAATCGGGTCGGAACCGCCCGCGCCCGGGTATGACAGCCAGCCGCATTGGGAAATGGTGATGCGCGGGCATGCAGCGGCGAACATCCTGCCGGTGGTAGCCTCGAACCGGATCGGGGTGGAAGGTGCCCCCGAAGGCCGGGAGGTCACGTTCTACGGCTCTAGCTTCATCGCCGACCAGACCGGCAGGCTGACAGCCAAGGCCGGGCGTGACAGAGAAGAGGTGCTGATCCACCGTTTCGATCTGGACGCCATCACCGCACTTCGCGCCAGCTGGGGGCTTTTTCGCGATCGGCGGGTAGACCTTTACGGACGGCTGGGCACTCTCGACGGAAGGTAAGGTGGGCACTATTGCCCACCTTAAGTGTGAGCCAGCTCAGCGGTGGCGCAAGTCGACAAAGTCGCGCTGCGCCGGGCCGATATAAAGCTGGCGCGGTCGGCCGATCTTCTGGTTCTTGTCGGCGATCATCTCTTTCCACTGGCTGATCCAGCCGACAGTCCGTGAAATAGCGAAGATCGGCGTGAACATCGCGGTGGGAAAGCCCATCGCTTCAAGGATGATGCCCGAATAGAAATCGACGTTCGGATACAGCTTCTTCGAGATGAAGTACTCGTCTTCCAGAGCGATCCGCTCCAACTCCTTGGCGACCTGCAAGAGGGGGTTGTTGTCAACGCCCAGAAGACCCAGCACCTCGTCTGCCGACTCCTTCATCACCTTCGCGCGCGGGTCGAAGTTCTTGTAGACGCGGTGGCCGAAGCCCATCAACCGGAAGCCGGAATTCTTGTCTTTGGCCTTGGCGATGAACTCGGGGATGCGGTCAACGGTTCCGATCTCCTTCAGCATCTCCAGGCAGGCCTGGTTCGCACCGCCATGTGCCGGGCCCCACAGGCAGGCGATCCCGGCCGCTATGCAGGCGAAGGGGTTGGCGCCCGAAGACCCGGCCAGCCGCACGGTGGAGGTCGAGGCGTTCTGCTCATGATCCGCATGCAGCATCATGATGCGGTCCATCGCCTTTTCCAGAACCGGGTTGACCACATAGTCTTCGGCAGGGACGGCAAAGCACATTTGCAGGAAATTGCCCGCATAGCTGAGGCTGTTCTTCGGGTAGACGAAGGGCTGGCCGACCGAATACTTGTGCGCCATCGCGGCGATGGTCGGCAGTTTGGCGATCATGCGGATCGCGGCAACTTCACGCTGCCAGGGGTCGTTGATATCGGTGCTGTCGTGGTAGAAGGCCGCCATGGCGCCGACCACGCCGACCATTGTGGCCATCGGATGCGCGTCACGGCGGAAACCACGGAAGAAATAGTGCATCTGTTCATGCACCATGGTGTGATTGGTCACCCGGTTGGTGAAGTCGGCCAACTGCGCCGCCGTCGGCAATTCGCCGTAAAGCAGCAGGTAGCAAACCTCCAGATGGGTGGATTTCTCGGCCAGCTGCTCGATAGGATAGCCGCGATAGAGAAGCTCGCCCTTGTCACCATCGATGTAGGTGATGGCACTTTCGCAGGCCGCAGTCGAAGTGAACCCCGGATCGAAGGTGAACACGTCAGCCTCACTGTAAAGCTTGCGGATATCGAGCACATCCGGCCCGAGGGTAGGGGTATGCACGGGCAAATCATAGGTCTTCCCGTCCAGGCTCAGCTTGGCAACTTTGTCCGACATCATATTTTCCCCGGTGTGGCAGGCCGCCCCGTGGCAGGGGCGACCTTGGCTATCCTGCACCAAGCCTTGGTGCGGCTTCAAGACCGGGAGCGCGCATTACAAAGACGCGTCCTTAAGCCTTTCGACGGTCTCATCCCGACCGATGACGACCATCATGTCATAGACGCTTGGTGTGACACTTCTGCCCGC
>Ga0105045_10005336_pt1 | contig 11305 bp, 12 predicted proteins | sample MAT02_FD_78089 | JGI IMG/M metagenome (GOLD analysis project Ga0105045, IMG submission 78089) | Freshwater microbial communities from Lake Fryxell liftoff mats and glacier meltwater in Antarctica - MAT-02 (megahit assembly) | ecosystem: Environmental > Aquatic > Freshwater > Ice > Liftoff... | reverse complement strand
GACAACAGCATTGATCACCTGGGGCGGCTGGGACGGGCATGAACCGGACAAGGTTGCGGCCCTGTTCGCCGGCTGGCTGCGTGAGGCGGGGATGGCGGTTCAGGTGACCGACAGCCTTTCCTGTTTTGACGACGCCAAGGCCTTGAAGGCTGTCGATCTGATCGTGCCGGTCTGGACCATGAGCCAGATCGGCAAGGAACAGGCCCTGAACGCCTGTGCCGCAGTTGCGGCGGGCACCGGGATCGCGGGCTGCCATGGCGGCATGTGCGACGCCTTTCGCGACAGTGTGGACTGGCAGTTCATGACCGGTGCGCAATGGGTGGCGCATCCGGGCAATGACGGCGTTCGCTACGGCGTGCGCATGACCTCGGACGATCCGCTGGTGGCGGAGATCGGGGATTTCGAGGTCGAGACGGAACAGTATTACCTGCACATCGATCCGGCAGTGCGCGTCCATGCGGTGACCGATTTCCCGGTGGCCGATGGCCCGCATGCCGTCAACGGACCGGTGGCCATGCCGGTGGTCTTTACCAAATTCTACGGCGCGGGCCGGGTCTACTATAACGCGCTGGGCCACAAGGCGGATGTGATCGGCACCGGCCCCGCCGCCGAACTGATGCGGCGCGGGCTGATCTGGGCGGCGCGCAAGGCCTGATGCCGCCGCCCTACGGGGACATGACCACGACAAGATTTCCCGGTTTGTGAAAGCTTTCGGCGATCCGGTGCGCCTGTTGCAACTGGTCAAAGGGCAGCACCTCTCCCAGTGCCGGAGTGTAGCCGCCCTGATCGTGCAGGCGCACCAGTTGCCGCATGTCCGCCTGACCCTCGCCAGAGGTGCCGGCGACGACCCGCCGCCCCTGTCGCCGGGGGCGCAGGGCCGCACCCATGGTTCCGGCAAGATCGGCCGTGATCAGGCACAGCCTGCCGCCGGGGGCGAGCAATTCCCTTGCTCCGCGCCAGCCATAAGTGCCCATCACGTCAAGGATCACGTCGAAGGTCCCCGATACCGGCCCTTCGCGGTAGTCGTGCACGGCCTTAGCGCCCAACTTGCGCGCCAAGGCATGGTTGGCGGTTGAGGTGACGGCCGTGACCCTGGCCCCAAGCTGCGCCGCGATCTGGACGGCGGCGCTGCCGACCGCCCCGGTGGCACCGTTGATCAGCACCCGCTCGCCTGGCTGCAGGCCCGCCTTGACGGTAAGGAACTGCAGCGCGGTCAGCCCGCCGAAGAAGAAGGCCGCCCCCGTCTTGTGGTCCAGAGTTGCGGGCAGCGGCAGGACGGACCCGTCCGCCCGGATGGTCAGGTATTCGGCATGGGCACCGCCCTTGAAGCCCTTGAGGCCGAACACCTTTTGCCCGATGGCGAAGGTCGTGACGCCCGTGCCAAGGCCCACCACTTCGCCGGAAAAGGCCCAGCCCGGGGCGACGCGGGGGTGATCCCGGCCGATCACCAGCCGCAGCAGCAGGCCGAACCCGCGCGGCACGACGCCTGACCGCAACCGGGCGTCGCCTGCGGTCACGGGGGCAGCGTGGACCCGGATCAGGATCTCTCCAACGGCGGGACGCGGGATTGGGACATCCTTGAAGACGATGGTCTCGGGCGGGCCATAGGCGGTGTAACATGCAGTTTTCATGCGGGAAATCGGCGGATTGAGGGAGTGATGCGGTGGATGACCCATTCGGCAAAGCCAATGTTGAGCGCCCACCAGGTGACGAAAATGACGTCCGAGGCGAGGCCGATCGGGGGTGCGCCGGTTAAAACGTAAATCGGGAAGAACACGAGTGCCACGGTACCCGACCCCATGCCGATCGCATAGGCGCGGATCACCCAGGCACGGTGGCGCGGGATGTCACGCGCCCGGATGGCGTTGACGGCCATTGCAAGCGCCACTAGCAGCGCAAGGCCGAAGACCCCACGGGCGACGTCGATGACCGGGGTGCGTTGCGGCTCGACCGAGAGGAGCAGCGAGAACGCCGTCAGGCCAAGCACCACCCCGGCGCCGACAAAGATCCGGCCGGTCGCCCGGTGCAGGCGCCCAAAGCGGCGGCGCAGGGCCAGCGCAAAGTTCATCGGACCGGCGATGCCGAATGCGGCCCCCGCCAGCACATGCAGGAACCAGGAGAGGGGGGCCACGGCAAGGTGGGCGCTGTCCTCGGCATAGGTGCCCGTCGGGATCTGAACCGTTTCGACCATCGCCATCAGGACCGGGATGAAGGTGCAGAAGGCCAGCGCCAGAACAAGCGGGGCGGGCCGCGAAAAGGAGCGGAACATGGGAAGCCTTGTAGTTGGGACGGGATCAGTCGTCGTGAAAGGTGAAAACCTCGTCCAGCGGCACGCCGAAGGTCCGGGCGATGCGGAAGGCAAGGTCGAGGGTCGGGGCGTATTTGCCGTTCTCGATGGCAAGGATGGTCTGGCGGGTGACACCGACGCGGTCGGCGAGGTCTTTCTGCGTCATCTCATCCGCGTCAAAGCGCAGGCGGCGGATGCGATTTTCGATATGGGGCACCGTCAGGCCCCGCGCCGATAGAGCCAAAGCTTGAAGCCATCCTTGAAGATCTCCGACACCGCACAGAGGCCGAGGATCAGGTTCATCGCGCGGAAGGCGGTCGCGCCAAGCGCAAGGTCGATAATCACGCCAAGGATACCGAAGGACAGAAGATACCAGGCCCAGGTCAATGCGCGGCGTTCGATCAGGTGATCCCGCTCGTCGCGGCGGTCATCCGTCTTTTCGCCGGTGACGACCTCATACCCGATGTGAAACAGGATGGTTACCATAATGGCGATGCCGAGCGATATCGCCACTAGAAGCAGAACCGATCTGGCCCAGACCTGCAGCGCCTCGGGACCGGCGAAAAGGCCGGCGTCATGCAGGACGCTCAGGCGCCAGATGAACAGCAGGGCAACGATCAGCGTGGTGATAAGACCGGTCAGAGCTTCGCGTTCGGCACAGGGCATATGGCACCTTCATTCTGACGGCGGGCGGCTTTGATCGTCAGGTACGATGATTGCGACATCAGGTAAAGGATTCTTTACATAAGGTAAGCCAAACCATACCCGCCACCGGCCATTGACCCCACGTCCGTTGGTTTCTAGCGTGGGCAAAGCAAGGGGAGACGAGGATGGCACGGGCACTTATCACCGGGGCAATACGGCGTGCGCATGGTCTCGGACGATCCGCTGGTCGCCGGAGTAGGCCTCCGGCGGCCCTGATGCGACGCGGGCTGCTTTGGGCGGCGCGGTAACGGCACTGGCCCAAGTTTCCAGAGCAAGAAATTTATCGAATTGCTTGAGCAAGGTATTCTGCCTTTTCCAAAGCAGGCTCCCTGACGCGCAGGGTTCTTTGGCGCGCACCCCGCACCTTGACGTTTCAGCCCCGGTCCCGCAGGTTGCGCGCAACAAAAAGGGCCCGGCAGATGGCAGGCAGAACAGCACCTTTCGCAGGTTTCGAGATCATGATCGCCTGGCGCTACCTGCGCGCGCGGCGGGCCGAAGGCGGGGTCAGCATCATGACCTGGATTAGCCTGATCGGCATCACTCTAGCCGTCTTCGCGTTGATCCTGACGCTGGCGGTGCGGGCCGGATTTCGGGCCGAGTTTGTCGATACGATCCTTGGCGCGAACGCGCATGTCACGGTCTACTCGGCTGGTGAGGTCGGCGCGGGTGGCCAGTTCGTGCGCGGCTTCACGGCTGCCGATGCGATGGCTGAGGCGCTGCTGGAGGTGCCCGGCGTCACGCGGGCCGCCCCCTTGATCCGGGGCAAGGTGATTGTGACAGACGGCGACCGGACCTCGGGCGCCGACGTCTACGGAATCCTGCCCGAAGATCTGGCAACGATCCCGCGCGTGGGTGCTGGCGCTGACGCGATCGGCGATCTGGATCGGTTTGCCGAAGGCATCGCGCTGGGTTCCGGCGTGGCGCGCGAGTTGGGGATCACGGTGGGCGACCGGATCCGGGTGATCTCGCCCCAGGGGACGCGGACGGCGATGGGCACCAGCCCCCGGACCAACGCCTATGAGGTGGTCTATATCTTCACCGCCGGACGCTATGACATCGATACAACGCGGATTTACATGCCTTTTGTCGAGGCGCAGAGCTTTTTCAACAAGGAAGGGCTGGCCGATGAGATCGAGGTGATGGTGACGGAACCGGACGCGATCGAGACTTATGCCCTTCCGATCCTTAACGCGGCGGGGCCTACAGCGATGCTGTGGACGTGGAAAGACAGCTCGGGTGCTTTTCTGCGGGCCCTGGATATCGAGGACAACGTGATGTTCGTGATCCTTTCGGTACTGGTTCTCATTGCGGCGATGAACATCGTCAGCGGCCTGATCATGCTGGTGAAGAACAAGGGCCGCGACATCGGCATCCTGCGGACAATGGGGCTGACCGAGGGGTCAATACTGCGGGTGTTCTTCATTTGCGGGGCGTTCACCGGGGTACTTGGGACAATTGCCGGAGTGATCCTTGGCTGCCTGACAGCGATCAACATCGACGCGATCATGAGCGGGATCAACTGGCTGAACGGGGCCGAGGTCTGGGATCCTTCGATCCGGGGGATCTACGCGCTTCCGGCGCAACTTCAGCTGCGCGATGTGATGTCGGCGGTGGCCTTGTCGCTGGGTCTGTCGTTCGTGGTGACGATCTTCCCCGCCCGGCGCGCTGCGCGGATGAACCCGGTGGAGGCCCTGCGCTATGAGTGAGGCGATGCTGGCGCTGCACAGTGTGACAAAGGGCTACAACCGGGGCAAGCCTTCGGAAGTGCTGGTCCTGCGCGGTGCAACGCTTTCGGTGGGCAAGGGAGAGGTTGTAGCACTTGTGGCCCCATCTGGTGCGGGAAAATCCACTCTTCTGCACATCGCGGGGCTGCTGGATGTGGCGGATGAGGGCACTGTCAAGCTGGACGGACGCGAGATGAGTGGCCTTTCCGACCGCGCGCGCACCGAGGCGCGGCGGGCCGAGGTGGGCTTCATCTACCAGTTTCACCACCTCCTGCCAGAGTTTTCGGCTCTGGAAAACGTGGTGATCCCGCAGCTGGCCAATGGCGTACCAAAGGCCAAGGCCGAGGCGCGGGCGCGGGATCTTCTGGGCCAGGTGGGCGTGGCCGCCCGGGCGGACCACCGGCCTGCCGCGTTGTCGGGCGGGGAACAGCAGCGTGTGGCGTTTTGTCGGGCGCTGGCAAATGGGCCAAAGCTGTTGCTGGCCGATGAACCGACCGGGAACCTGGATCCTGCCACCTCGGATCAGGTGTTTGGCGTGTTGATGTCGCTGGTGCGGGAAACGGGGCTGTCGGCGCTGATTGCCACACACAACATGGAGCTTGCGGGACGGATGGACCGGGTGGTGCGTCTGGCGCAAGGTCGGGTCGAATGACCGGGAGGGGACGGATGATGCGCATTGGATGGATGGTGTTGCCACTGGCTTTGGCGGCCTGCACGCCACAGGATGCGCCGACCGGGGCTGAAGATTTCGCCAGCTACTGCGCGGCCTGTCATGGCACGTCGGGCAATGGGGACGGTCCCGCCGCCGCGGGGCTCGCCAGGCGCCCGGCGGACCTGACGCAGTTGTCAGCGCGCAACGGCGGGGCCTTTCCGGGGACGGCGGTGATGGCAAAGATCTGGGGATATACCGGACGGGATGGCGGATCGCCGATGCCGCAATTCGGGCCACTGTTGCAGGGCGACCTGGTGCCCTTTGACGGCGGCGACGGGATCGCCTCACCCACGCCGCTGCGTCTTGTCGGGCTGGCGGAACATGTTCGGGTGCTGCAGGCGAAGTGACCGCCGGCTAAAGCGCCCGGTTGTAGCGGATGAAGGGAGTCACCTTGGCGACCCGGTCGTAAAGCTGGCGCGCAGACAGGTTGAAATCCTGCGTCAACCAGTAGACCGTGGGCGCGCCTGCGGCATCGGCCGCCGCATAGACCGCCTCGATCAGCGCACGGCCAAGGCCGGTGCCGCGTGCCGAGGGATCGACATAGAGGTCCTGCAGATAGCAGGTGTTTTCCACCTTCCAGCCATGGCGGTGAAAGAGGTAGTGCGCCAGCCCGACGGCTTGCCCGTCCACAGCCGCAATCAGCCCGTTGAAATCACGAAGGTCTGACCCCAGAAGCCGCGTAAAGCTGGAGGCATAGACCGTCTCGGGCACCGAAGTCTGGTAAAAATCCAGATAATCCGGTCCAGAGGCGGCGCCAGTCAGCCTGGTCCTGCGGGGCAAGCGGGCGAATGGTTGGGGGCATGGTCGTTCCTTTCCGTGTGCGTTCTCCGGAATTGCGCTTTTTGCATGCACTCGCAACCGGGTGGAAAACCGGACTATGGCACTGCACTGGTGGCGCGCATAAGCTGTCTGCTGTGTGAACGCTGGGGAACTTCGATGAACGGGTATTTGGCTGAACGGTGGCGGCTTGCGCTGACCGGGACCGCAGGCGCGGCCCTGATCTGGGCGCTGGTCGAAGCGGTTGAGCGCGATCTTCTGGGTGACCGTGCAGCACTGGTTTTGCTGGCCATGGTGACGACGGGTTTTGCTGCCCTGCTGGCCATGGCCGGACCGATCGGGCTGCTGCGGGCGCTGCCACGGGCGCTGGCACTGGGTGTGGTTGTGGCAGCAATGGTTTGGCTGGCAGGCCTGCGCCATGCCGAAGCCGACGACATCTTCACCTCACCCTTGCCGTCGCTGGCTTTGCTGGTCGTTGCCGCCTTGCCCGTACCGTTCCTGATCGCACAGGCGCGGGGGAACTGGCGTGACTACGGCGTGCTGTTTGTGGACGCATGGTCGATTGTGGTGCGCTATGCCGCCGCCTGGGCGTTTGTGGGGGTCGTGTGGCTGGTGATCTTCCTGTCGGATCAGGTGTTGGGAATTGTCGGTATAACGTTGATCGGCGACCTTCTGGAGCGTTGGATCGTGCCAGCAGTCATTACCGGGGCGGTGCTTGGCCTTGGCATGGCGGTGGTCTACGAATTGGCCGACCTTTTGTCGCCGTATTTGGTGCTTCGCTTGTTCCGAATACTGCTCCCGGTGGTGCTGGCCGTGATGGTTGTCTTTCTGGTGGCGCTGCCGTTCCGTGGGCTGGACGGCTTGTTCAACGGACTTTCGCCGGCGCTATTGCTGCTGACGATGGTGGCAGCGGGGGTATCGTTGGTGTCGGTCACCGTGGATCAAAGCGACACAGACGCCTCGAAAAGCCCGGTTCTGCGCCGGGCGGCGCAAGGCATGGCGATGATCCTGCCCGTGCTGGGGGCGTTGGCCGGCTGGGCGATCTGGCTGCGAGTGGGCCAGTACGGCTGGACGCCAGAACGGCTGTTCGTCGCCCTGATGGCTGGGCTGGGCCTGATCTACGGCTTGACATATGCGCAGGCGGTTCTGCGGGGGGTGGGATGGACCAGCCTCATCCGGCAAGGCAATATCGGCATGGCGCTGCTGGTGATCCTGCTGGCGGGACTGTGGCTGACGCCGGTGCTGAACGCCGAGCGGATTGCCGCACGGAGCCAGCTGGCACGGTTCGAGGCCGGGCGGACATCGGTCGACGATCTGGACCTTCGCGCGTTGAAAAGGTGGGGAAAGCCGGGGGCAACGGTGCTTGCTGCCCTGGCCGAGATTGCAAAGTTGCCGGGCCAAGAGGCTTTGGCAGACCGGCTGGACGGTTCGGACGATACTTACGCATCGGACGATGCCGACCGCTCCGCGGCGGCCCGGACTTTGTCGGCGATGATGCCTGTCCAGCCGTTCACGGCCACCGGCACGCGAGACACTCTACTGGCCAGTGCCGAAGTCTACACGCTTGCCGACTGGCAGGGCGTCTGCAGCCGCACGATTGAGGATGGAGCCCCTGCCTGCCTGATGGTCGTGGCCGATCTGCTACCCACGCTGCCTGGCGAAGAGGCAGTCCTGCTCCTGGAGCGCAGCTTTGACTATGTCGAGATACTCGGGCTTTTCATTGGCGAAGATGGCGTGCTTCTGACCCGTCCCGCCATGCTGGCGGATGGTACCTATCCCACCACGGCCGAGGCAGCATCCCTCTTGCGAGCCTGGGCAGAGGTGCCGCCGCCGCTGACCCCGGCGCTGATCAACCAGCTTGGTACGGGCGAAACGGGGCTGTTGTTCCATCCATGACTGCGCCTTGGTATTTGTTAATCCATGCCCGCTAACATGGGGATGGAAACCACCTGGGGGTCGGCGATGGATGCGCTTTTGCTGCGGTCCCTGCAAGGCTATGTCCGCGACACGTTTGGCCCAAAGGTCTGGCAGGCCGTTTGCCGCCGGGCATCCTTGAAGGTGGAGACTTTCGAACCGATGCTGCGCTATGAGTCCGGCATGGCAGACCGTGTCGCACAGTTTGCTGCAGACGTTCTGGGGCGTCCCGCCGAAACGGTATGGGAGGACATGGGGATCTATCTGGTCACAAACCCAGGGAATGAGGGCGTGCGGCGGCTGTTGCGGTTCGGCGGCCTTGGTTTTGCCGACTTCCTGCACTCGCTTGAGGAAATGCCAGGTCGCGCGCGTCTGGCGATGCCCGAACTTGACCTTCCCGAAGTTGCCTTGCACGAAATTGGACCTGACCGGTTCGAAATCCGCTGCCAGTCGCAACAAAAGGGGATTGTGCGGATACTGGTCGGCATGTTGACCGCGATGGCCGATGATTACGGGACGCTCTGCCTGCTTGACGCGGGCGAGGACGGCCGAATTTCCGTGCGTATCCTTGACAGCTTTCATGGCACCGGAAGGCGCTTTGATCTTGCTCTGCCCGAGTTTTGAGCGATGAACGATGACATGTCTGAACAGGTGTTTGGAGTTGGAATCGAGGGCCTGTCGCACTTCATGCCGATGCACCTGCTGCTGGATGGTCAGGGGCTTGTCGTCAGCGCCGGCCCCACACTGCTGCGGGTGCTCGCAGAGCAATCGGTGATCGGTGCGCGGTTCCAAGACCTTTTCAAGATCCGCTCTCCCGGTGGGGCGGTTACGGTGGCCGAGGTGCTGGACCGCGCCGACCACCGTTTCCGGCTGGTGCCGCGCCACCAGTCGCGTGTGGGTCTGCGCGGGCTTGGCATGCGGCTTCCGGGCCAAGACCTGGTGTTGATGAACCTGTCCTTCGGGATCGACCTGATCGCTGCCGTGCGCGAATTTGCCCTGACCGATGCCGATTTCGCGGCGACTGACCTTGCGATGGAACTGCTGTATCTGGCCGAGGCCAATGCCGCCGTCACCCGGGAATTGCGGGGGCTGAACCTGCGGCTGGAGGGCGCGCGCCTGGCGGCCGAGGAAGAGGCGCTGACCGATCCTCTGACCGGCCTGCGCAACCGGCGCGCAGCAGATCTGTTTCTGGACCGGTTGTGCAGCGCGCAGGCCCCATTTGGCCTGCTGCACATGGACCTCGATTTCTTCAAGGCAGTCAATGACACCATCGGCCATGCGGCAGGCGATTTCGTGCTGGAAACGGTCGGACGGGTGTTGCGAGACCAGACCCGGGCTGAAGACTGCGCCGCCCGCGTTGGCGGCGATGAATTCGTGATCATCCTGCCTGGACGCACCGATCCGCAAACGCTGCATGCCATCGCCAACCGGATCATCGCCTGCGTGTCCGAGCCGTTAACGTTTGACGGCAGCCCCTGCAAGGTATCGGCCAGCATCGGGATTGTGCGGTCGGTCGATCTGGCGGCGCCCGATGCGCAGCAGATCCTTGCGGCTGCCGACCGCGCTCTCTATGCCGCCAAACATGCCGGGCGTAGTCAGGCGGTGCTTCTGGCGCCACAGGGCAGCTGAGACCGGCTCAGCCCGATGGCAGCCACCATAGCGCATTCGTCGGAAGGGTCACCCTGACCGACTGCCCAGGGGCCAGTTCGCGGGCAAGCTCGGGCTGAGTCAGTGCCTGCAGCTGGGTGCCATCCAGATCAAGGTCGATCCGGGTCTGGGTTCCAAGGAAGCTGCACCCCAGAACTGTCGCGTTGCGCGCTTGTGGCCCGGGGCCGATCAGGATGGCCTCGGGACGGATTGTAACGGTGCCGGCGCCATCGGCCTGGTCAGGGGGCAGGGGCAAGCGCCCGATTTCGCATTGAAACACTCCAGCCGATGCATGGCCGGGCAAGAAGTTCACCCCACCAAAAAAGCGCGCCACGGCAAGTGAGGCTGGGTAGCGGTAAATCTGATCCGGAGTGGCGTGCTGGGCAAGCCGGCCGTCCAGCATAAGGGCAATCCGGTCGGCGAGGATCACCGCCTCGGTCTGGTCATGGGTTACGACAAGCGTGGTCACGGCGGTTTCGCGCTGCAGGGTCAGGATCAGCTGACGCATCTCGTCGCGCAAGGTAGCGTCCAGGTTCGACAGCGGCTCGTCCAGCAGCAGAAGTTCCGGCTCCAGCACCAGCGCCCGGGCCAGAGCAGCGCGTTGTTGCTGACCACCGGACAGGTCCACCGGGCGGCGTTGGCCAAGGTCTGCCAGCCGCACCTTTTCCAGCATCGCCTGCACGCGCCGGGTGGTCTGGTCTGAGGGAACACCTCGCATCCGCAGCCCGAAGCCCACGTTCTGTGCGACCGACAGGTGGGGAAAGAGAAGCGGATTCTGGAACACCATCACCACGCGCCGCCGTTCGGGAGGCAGGTCGCGGATTGATTGGCCGCCCAAGCGGATATCCCCGGCATCGGGCGTCAGCAGCCCGGCGATAAGCTTCATCACCGTGGTCTTGCCCGAACCTGAAGGACCAAGGAGCGCGGTCATGCGGCCCGCCTCGACCGTCAGGCTGAATCCGCGCACCGTGGGCGCGGAAGTGTCGGGATAGGTCTTGGTCAGGTCTGTCACGTCCAGCGCCGTCATGGGGCGACCCTTTGTGTCAGGGCCGGACTGCGACCGGTCAGATGCCGGGCGGTCAGAACCAGGATCAGAAGGCCGGGCAGGATGTAGATCACCGCAATCGCCCCTGTCACATCGTTGCGCCCCGAGGTGGCAAAGGTGAACAACGTCAACGGCAGCGTCTGCACGCGCCCGCCGCCGATCGAAAGCGTCAGCAGGTATTGCGACCACGAGACCAGAAAGGCAAACAGCGCCCCGGTCATCAACCCGGGCAGGATGGCGGGCAGGGTGACGTGGATGAACACCTGCAAGGGCCGCGCGCCAAGGCTGCGGGCCTGATCTTCATAGTCGGTGTCGAAGTTGGAAAACACCGAGGCCATGATCAGTGTCATGTAGGGCACAACCGGGATCAGATGCGCCAGGATCACGCCGGACACCGTGCCGGTCAGCCCAAGCCGCAGGAAGATGCCATGCAGCCCCAGTGCCACTGCGATCCCCGGCATGATGGCGGGGGCGACCAGAAGCAGGGTCACGAG
>Ga0105045_10005335_pt1 | contig 11306 bp, 9 predicted proteins | sample MAT02_FD_78089 | JGI IMG/M metagenome (GOLD analysis project Ga0105045, IMG submission 78089) | Freshwater microbial communities from Lake Fryxell liftoff mats and glacier meltwater in Antarctica - MAT-02 (megahit assembly) | ecosystem: Environmental > Aquatic > Freshwater > Ice > Liftoff... | reverse complement strand
CGACGGTGACCACACCAGCACGACCAGCCCCGGAGGCACCACGAGCCGGCCGACGTGCTCGCCGGCGGACACGACGAACCCGCCGTGCGCCGAGGCCGCCGCGTTGTCGGCGTGCCCCTCGAGTTCGGCGGCCACGCGGAACGCGCCGTCACGAGCGTCGAGCGGCTCGAGCCCGTCGCACAACCCGGCGAGGAACGCTCCCGCCACCCGTGACGCGCCCGAGAAGCCCAGACCGCGACCCGGTGGGATCGGGCTGCGCCAGTGCAGCTCGGTCGCCGGGTCACCACCGGCGGCGCGGAACGCGACCGTGCCGGGGTGGGTCGGCTCGGCCGCCAACCAGCCCTCGCCCGACGGGGGCGGTTCGTCGCTCAACGCGAACGGCAGGTCGACCGCCAAGGCCAGGCAGTCGAAGCCGGACCCGAGGTTCGCGGACGAGGCAGGACTGCTGACGATCACCCCGACAGGCTACGGGCTACGAGGGGACGCACCCGGGTAGGGGCCACCCATGATTCGGTGACCGAGCGGCTCAGTCGCCGCCGGAGATGTCCTCGACCCTGACCTTGCCCGCGGAGATCCACGGCATCATGTCGCGCAGCTCGGCACCGACCTGTTCTATCTGGTGCGCCTTGCCGGCCGCGCGCAGCTCGTTGAAGTTGGATCCGCCGGAGCGGACCTCGTCGACGAACTCCGTGGCGAACTGCCCGGACTGGATCTCGGCGAGGATCTTCTTCATCTCGGCCTTGACCGCTTCGTTGATGACGCGAGGGCCGCGTGTCAGGTCGCCGTACTCGGCGGTGGTCGAGATGGAGTACCTCATACCGGCGATGCCCTGCTCGTACATCAGGTCGACGATCAGCTTCAGCTCGTGCAGGCACTCGAAGTACGCCGACTCCGGCTGGTAGCCCGCCTCGACCAAGGTCTCGAACCCGGCCTGGACCAGCGCAGTGAGACCGCCACACAGCACGACCTGCTCGCCGAACAGGTCGGTCTCGGTCTCCTCCTCGAAGGTGGTCTCGAGCACGCCCGCCCGGCTGCCGCCGATGGCATCCGCGTAGGACAGTGCGAGCGCCTTGGCGCCGCCGGTGGCGTCCTGGGACACCGCGATCAGGCACGGCACGCCGCCGCCCTCGGTGTAGGTGCGCCGCACCAGGTGGCCCGGACCCTTGGGCGCGACCATCCCGACGTCGACTCCCTCGGGGGCCTTGACGTACCCGAAGCGCACGTTGAACCCGTGGGCGAACAGCAGTGCGTCCCCATCGGACAGGTTCGGCGCCACCTCGGCGTCGTAGATCGGGCCGATCTCCGTGTCGGGCAGCAACATCATGATGACGTCGGCCTCGGCGACCGCAGTGGCCACGTCGGTGACCGCCAGGCCCGCCTCGCTGGCCTTGGCCCGCGAGGAGCTGCCCTCACGCAGACCGACCCGCACGTCGATGCCCGACTCCTTCAGGTTCAGCGCGTGGGCGTGGCCCTGTGAGCCGTAGCCCAGCACTGCCACCTTGCGGCCGGCGATGATGCTCGGGTCCGCGTCCTTCTCGTAGTAGACGTTGGCCATCGGTTCGTTCTAGTTCCTTCGTGTGCCCGGACCGAAATCAGCCTGCGGAACGCAGCCCGGCGGGTGGGGTTCGTTCCAGTTTGGGAAGCGCGACACGACCGGTGCGCTGCAGGTCGGTGATCCCAAAGGGGGCCAACAACTGCTCCAGATCGTCGAGCCGTTCGGGGTGCTCGTCGAGCGACAGCGCCAACTCGTCGTGGCCCACGTCGAGGATGCGGCCGCCGAACACGCCGATCAGCTCGATCACCTGGTTGCGCACCGCGGCCGGAGCCTTCACCGTGACCATCATCAGCTCACGTTCCACCGAGTCGCGTGGGTCCAGTTCGGAGATCTTGACGACGTTCACCAGCTTGTTCAGCTGCTTGACCACCTGCTCCAGCGGTGCGGACTCGACGTCGACCACGACGGTGATGCGGCTGAAGCGCTCGTCGTCGGTCGGCGCAACGGCAAGCGAGTAGATGTTGTAGCCCCGCCGGGCGAACAGGCTGGCGACACGCGCCAGCACTCCCGCCCGGTTCTCGACCAGCACCGACAACACGTGGTGTTTCGCCGGCCTGGCGCCGTTGCGCCGAACGTCTCTGCTCTGCAGACTCATCGGGTCGGCTCCCCCTGGGTCGGATCGACGACGATGTCGTCGTTGCTCTTGCCCGGCGACACCATCGGGTAGACCTTCTCCGAGGAGTCGGTGCGGAACTCGAGAACGACGGGACGGTCGTCGATCTCATTCGCCTTGTCGATCGCGGGGCCCACCTCTTCGGGCGATTCGACCCGCAGCGCGATGCACCCCATCGCCTCGGCCCACTTGACGTAGTCGGGCAGGTCCGGCGACAGGTACACCTCGGAGTAGCGCTCCTCGTAGAACATCTCCTGCCACTGGCGCACCATGCCCAGGTAGGCGTTGTTGAGGATGGCGATCTTGACCGGGATGCGCTCGGTGGCCGCGGTGACCAGCTCCTGTGCGGTCATCTGGAAACAGCCGTCACCGTCGACGGCCCACACGGTGCGGTCCGGGCGGCCCACCTTCGCTCCGATCGCCGCGGGCACCGAGAAGCCCATGGTTCCGAGGCCCCCGGAGTTCACCCACGTGTAGGGGTGGTTGAACTTCCAGTACTGGCTGGTCCACATCTGGTGCTGGCCCACGCCCGATGCGACGATCGTGTCCTCGGGGGACCTGTCACGCAGCTGCTCCAGCACGTACTGGGGCTTGAGCATGTCGCCATCTGCTGACTGCTCGTAGACCAAGGGGTACTTCTCCTGCCACCCCGACAGGGTCTGACGCCACGGGGTGATGTCGGCCCGGCTCTCGGGTCCGCCGAGCGCGCCGATGGCCTTGATCAGCTCCTCGATCACCAGTCGGCAGTCACCCACGATCGGCACGTCCGGGCGCCGCACCTTGCCGAGCTCGGCGGGATCGATGTCGACGTGGATGATCTTGGCGTCCGGCGCGAACCCGTCCAGTTTGCCGGTCACACGGTCGTCGAAACGGCTGCCGAGCGCGATGAGCAGATCGGACTGCTGCATCGCGGTGACAGCGGTGTAGTTGCCGTGCATGCCCGGCATGCCCAGGCACAGCGGGTGGTCGTCGGGGAACGCGCCGCGGGCCATGAGCGTCGTGACGACCGGGATGCCGGTCAGTTCGGCCAGCTCGCGCAGCGCCTCGGCCGCGCGCGCTTTCAGGATGCCGCCACCGGCGTAGAGCACCGGCTGGTGTGCCGCCGCGATGAGCGCTGCCGCTTCCTTGATCTGGCGCGGATGGCCCTTCATGGTCGGCTTGTAGCCCGGCAGACTGGACGAGACGTCCGCGTCACTCGGCCAGTACCAGTCCATGGCGGAGTTCGGGTTCATCGGATCGACGATGTCCTTGGGGATGTCCACCAGCACCGGACCCGGACGGCCCGTGGTCGCGATGTGGAACGCCTGGCGGATGGCCAGAGGGATGTCCTCGGCCCGGGTCACCAGCTCGTTGTGTTTCGTCACCCCACGGGTGATGCCGGTGATGTCGCACTCCTGGAACGCGTCGGTGCCGATCGCGGCGGTCGGCACCTGTCCGGTGATGCACACCATGGGCACCGAGTCCATGTAGGCGTCCGCGAGCGGCGTGACGATGTTCGTCGCTCCGGGTCCCGAGGTCACCATGGCCACACCCGGTCGTCCGGTGGCGTGCGCGAAGCCTTCAGCCATGTGGCCGGCGCCCTGTTCGTGGCGCACCAGCACGTGGCGGATCGGACTGTCGAGGATCGGGTCGTACACCGGCAGGATCGCTCCGCCGGGCAGACCGAAGATCACTTCGACTCCCTCCAGCTCCAAGGAGCGGATGAGTGCTGATCCTCCATTGGTGTTCATGGTCGGTTCCTGTTCGAGGTCGGCTGACGATCAGTGGGTGTTGGCGTGTCGGACACCGAAAAACACGACGACCTCCCGCTGGGGAGGTCGAGGGCGCACGTGCATGCTGGGGTGAACCAGTCGCGTCCCTCAGGCGGGTACGAGGGGAAGATCACCGAGGTGCACACCGACAGTCTGCCTCCTGGGTGCGGTCGGTGCCAACCACCCGGCTACGGTCCGGGAGGTGAACGGTTGGGCGATCGTTGCGGGGCTCGGAGTACTCGGACTCGCGGGTGTGCGCGAACTGGTGCGGTGGCGGGGCCGTCGTTGGCAGAAGTCGGGGCATCGCGGCACCGAGTGAGCACTGCATCGAGTGAGCACTGCATCGAGTGAGCACTGCATCGAGTGAGCACTGTCCCTGCGGGCCCTGCGCGGGTCAGCGGGCGGGTGTGACCTTGTGGACGAGCTGTTCCTCGGCGCCCGAGAGACGTGCGCGGGCGAGCGCCGTCCCACCCCACAACAGCGCCAGGCCCACCAGCGGTGCGGCCGTCGCGACCAGTGTGGCCAGACCGACCGAGCGGGACGAAGCGAGGTAGACGCCCACGGCGACCGGAGCGGAAGCCACGCCGAGCACGAACATGCACGCGGCCAGCATCAGTCCAGCGATGCACCCCTGACCGGTGTCACCCGCCGCCAGCGGGTTCGGACTGTCAGGCATCGCGACCGGCGCCGCCGCCGCGCTCGCCACGGCCACGCCGGCGGCTCCGAGCACCGAGCCCATCGCGACCGCCCAGCCCGCGGGCACCCACCGCCACCCACCGGTCAGTGCTGCCATGCCCAACGGCAACAGCAGCGCCGGCACCGTCATCACCACCAGCGACGACATCACCTTGCCCGAGACCAGGACCCTGGCATCCGCGCCGGCCGCGACCTCGGCCCAGATGGCGGGCCCGTCCATGCCGAACGCGTTGTTGCCGTCGAAGAGCACTGCGAAGTGCAGCATCCCCGCGACGATGACCAGCCGCGGATCGACCGCGTCGCCGAGCAGTGGACCGAGCAGGAACACACCGCCGCCGATGGCCAGCGCGGTGGTGGTATTGACCGCCTGGCGGGGCGTGCGGAGCTTGGTCCTGACGGTCCGGGTCGCGAGCGCTCCGGCGGGAGAGGTCGGCAGCACCCAGCCGAGGAACCGTCCGGAGCGGCGCGAGCGCTCCCGGGTTCGGGCCGTGCTGCGCCCTCCGGGCCGTGGCGAGCTCATGGCCAGACGCTGGGTGCTGACGACGCTCGCCCAGACCAACAGCGGCAGCCAGCTGAGACCTGCCAGCAGGTGCAGCCACGCGAAGGACCCGACGGGTCGGGCGATCGCCTCACCGAGCTGCCCCGGCGGCGTCCAGCGGGCGACAGCGGCCAGCGTCGCCCACCGCTCGGAGTTCCACCCCTCGGCGTCGCGGCCGAGCAGCTGCACCAGCACCCACCCCAGCAGGGCTGACAGCGTTGCCGCTGCCTGTGCGATCTGTTGCAGTCGGCCGGTTGCGAACGCGCCCAGCAGGTTCGCGAGTGTGCGGCTGAACAACAGCAGCGTCACCCACCACCCGACGACGCCGAGCACCACGATCGCCGCCGCGCCGGCACCTGCGCCTGACCACCCGGCGACGATCCCCGCCCCGATCAGCGCTGCGAGCAGCGCCGGTGGGCCGACCGCGGCGGCAGCGAGCATGCCAATGCCCAGGGTCCATCGACCGATGGGTTCCGGGGCGAGATGACGAGGATCCAGGCTGGATTCGACCCCCGTCGCAGCGGACAGCAGTCCGACGCCGAACACCACGACGGGAAGCAGCACGATGATCAGGTCGGTGGCGATCGCCGTGTTGCGGCCCAGACCCCACAGCAGGAAGAAGCCCAGCACCCCCAGCACGAGCGAGACCACGAGCGCCATCACGGTCTGGATCCGCTGCTGGGTGCTGCCCCGCAGACCGCCGAGCAGGAGGTGCCACTTGATCGACGCGATCGTGCGGACCCCCTGACCGCTCACCCGGGGTCCCCGTCGAGCCACGCCATGCCGGCGGAGTCGATCTCGGGCGCGCCGATCATCGAGATGAACACGTCCTCGAGGCGACCGTCGCCCCGGAGGGTCTCGATCGGCCCTGCGGCCAGCAGTCCGCCTCGGGCCATGACCGCCACGAAGTCACACATGCGGTCCACCAGGTCCATGGCGTGCGAGGAGAACACCACGGTGCCGCCGGCGGCCCGGTAACGGTCGAGCATGGATCTCACCGCAACCGCGGAGACCGGGTCGACGCCCTCGAAGGGCTCGTCGAGCAGGAGCACCGCTGGGCGGTGCAACAGAGCTGCGGCGATCGCAGTCTTCTTGCGCATGCCGTGGCTGTACCCGCCGATCTGCTCGTCGGCCGAGTCGGTCAGGTCCATGACCTGGAGCAACTGCTCGCTGCGGCGAGCGACCTCCTCCCGCGACAGTCCGCGCAGCTGACCCAGGTGCGCGAGCAACTCCTTGGCGGTGAGACGGTCGAACAGGTTGAGCGGATCCGGTACCACGCCGAGCAGGCGGCGCACGGTGGTGGTGTCGGCCCACGTGTCGTGACCACCGACCCAGACCCGCCCCGCGTCGGGCCGCAGCAACCCGGCAATCATCCGCAGGGTGGTCGTTTTGCCCGACCCGTTCGGGCCGACCAGCCCGCAGAAGCTGCCCACCGGCACGTCGAGGTCCAGCGACCCGACCGCGACGTGGTCACCGAATCGCTTGTGCAGCCCGCGGGCCGCGATCGCCGGCCACCCGGGCACCGTCTCGGTCACGGCGTCAGTCTGGCCCAGCGGCGCGCCCCCACCCGACACCGCCCTTGCCTACCGGCGCGCAGTCGCGTAGCCCGGTGCCCATGGCCGTCGCCGTGTACCCCGGGAGCTTCGACCCAATGACCATCGCCCACCTCGTGATCGCCGAAACCGCGGTCGATCACCTGGGCCTGGAGCGCATCGACCTGGCCATCTCGCGCGAGGCGCTCGGCAAGGCCCACCTGGGAGCCCACACGCTGGACGACCGGGTGGCGGCGATCGAGCGTGTCGCTGCGCGACGACCGTGGCTCGGCGTCGTCGTGGTGCGGGCACGCCTGATCGTGGACGTGGCGGAGGGCTACGACGTGGTGGTCATGGGCGCCGACAAGTGGGCCCAGGTGAACGACCCGGCCTGGTACGGCGGTGACCACTCCGCCCGCGACCGGGCGATCGCCGCACTGCCCCGGGTCGCCGTTGCGCCGCGGGCTGGCCTCCCGGTCCCCGATGAGGTCTCGCTCCCGGTTCCCGACCACATCGCCGACATCTCGGCGACCGCCGTTCGCCGGGGCCGTTCGGAATGGGCCGCGGAGTAGCTCAGTCCCCGTCCTCGTCGCCGTCGCCAGTGGTCTGTGAGCCGCTGGACTCCTGGGCCGGCTCGGTGTCGTGCCAGGTGGCCCTCGCACCCGAGTGACCGGTCCGGTACACCTGCACCGTCGAGACCGCACCCAGCCCGACGCCCGCTGCGCACAGGACGATCGCTGCGGTTGCCATCCGGGCGGCACTCGGTGCGGCGGTCCTGGGACGTGTCGCAACCGCCACCCCGCCGCCGCTCCCGCCGACGGCGGGTTCGACCGCGAACGCGAAGATCCAGGGACGTGCCTGCTCGGCGATCCTCGAGTGCGTCTCGATCAGGTCCGATTCCCGGACCCGCTCCTCGAGCGATTCTCCGGACCCGGTCGCGAGCTGGGTGGCGGTCGCCCCCACGGTGGCCAGGGGGACCAGCACCACGGGCAGGTGGACCACAAGGGGGTGGGCGGGCAGGCCGCCGATGTCGTTGATCTCCATTCCGCCAGTCTCCGACGGCGACAGTCAACGCCGGTGGGGGCGAACGGTTCAGAAACGGTGAAGACTCGTCGGAGGTCGCCGAGTCAGCGCAGCGGCAGAGCCAACGTGATGGCGCCCACTTCGGCACCCTGGGCGAGCGAGGCGTACTTCGCCAGTACACCCGATGTGTAGAGCGGGTCGGGCATCGTCAGCACGGCCCGGCGGGACTCCAGCGTCGCCTCGTCGACCAGCAGGTCGATGGTGTGACCGTGCACGTCGATGCGGATGATGTCGCCCTCGGCAACCAGAGCGATGGGGCCACCGTCGACCGCCTCGGGAGCGACGTGTCCGATGCAGAACCCGTGGGTGCCGCCGGAGAACCGGCCGTCGGTGATCAGTGCGGTGTCGCCACCACGTCCGGCGCCCTTCATGGCGCCAGTGATGGCGAGCATCTCACGCATGCCCGGGCCGCCCTTCGCGCCCTCGTAGCGGATCACCACGATGTCACCAGCGTTGATCTGCCCGGCCAGCACCGCCTCCATAGCGGACGGCTCGCCGTCGAAGACGCGCGCCGGACCCTCGAAGTGATCGAAGTCGATGCCGGCGACCTTCACCACCGAGCCCTTCGGTGCCAGCGATCCCGAGAGGATCGCTATGCCGCCGATGTCGTGGATGGGGTCCGACATGGGATGGATGACCTCGCCGTCGGGCGCGGGCGGCTTCAACAGTTCCAGGTTCTCCGCGACGGTGCGGCCGGTGACGGTCACCTCGTCGCCGTGGAACACGCCGGCCTCGAGCAGCAGGGCCATCACGACCGGCACCCCACCGACCCGGTCGATGTCGAGCATGTGGTACTGGCCGTGCGGCTTGGTGTCAGCCAGGTGCGGCACCTTGGCGGCGACCTTGTTGAAGTCGTCCAGGTGCAACTCGACGCCGGCCTCGTAGGCGATCGCCAACAGGTGCAGCACCGCATTGGTGGAACCGCCCAGGGCCATGACCACCGCGATCGCGTTCTCGAAGGCCCCCCTGGTCAGGATGTCTCGGGGGCGGATGTCCTGGCGCAACAGGTTCAGCACCGCCACGCCCGACGCATACGCATAGTCGTCGCGGCGACGATCGACGGCGGGCGCCGATGCCGAGCCGGGCAGCGACAGGCCGAGGGCCTCGCCCACCGAGGCCATGGTGTTGGCGGTGAACATGCCGGCGCACGCCCCGATGGTCGGACAGGCGTTCTCCTCGATCTGGCGCAGTTCCTCCTCGTCGATGCCCCCGGCCGCATACGCGCCGACGGCTTCGAACACCGAGACGATGTCCAGGACCTGCCCGTTGTGGTTACCGGGCAGCTTCGAGCCGCCGTACAGGAACACCGAGGGCAGGTTCAGCCGAGCGGCGGCCATCATCATTCCCGGCAGCGACTTGTCGCAGCCGGCGAAGGACACCATGGCGTCGAAGCGTTCAGCGTGCATGACCGTCTCGACGGAGTCGACGATGACCTCGCGCGACACCAATGAGGCGCGCATGCCCTCGTGGCCCATCGAGATGCCGTCGGAGATGGCGATGGTGTTGAACTCGATGGGAAATCCGCCGGCGTCGCGGACGCCGTCCTTGGAGCGCTTGGCCAGGTCGGCGAGGGGCATGTTGCAGGGGGTGACCTCGTTCCACGACGACACCACACCGACCTGGGGCTTGTCCCAGTCGTCGTCAGTCATGCCGATGGCCCGCAGCATCGCCCGGGCGGGTGCTCGACTCGGGAAGTCGGTGACGTCGTGGGAGCGGATCTTCAGATCCTGGGGGTCGCTCATGTCGACACGGTACGTGATCAGCGCTGCGGTTCCCGCACGCGTACACATGCGGTCTTGGGGGTCTCCACGGTGGTCCCGTCGGCGCGGACGTAGGCGACGAGACAACGTTCGGTGAACCCCGACCACCACCCCGAGGGTTGGAACCGGATGAACGCCAACGGCGCCCGGGCCCGGACGTTGACGAAGCCGTCGGTGTCACGCACCCGCTGCGCGAGGGAGCCGTCGATCCGCACCGATGCGCCGAAGGCGAGGAAGTCCTCGGGGGTCGCGTCCTCGAGCAACTCCGAGAGCTCTGCCGCTCGCCGTTGCATCGCGGAGTCCGCCGCGCGCTCGGCCACGTACTTGCCGCCGACCGCGACGATCACGGCCACGACCACCAACCCCACCACCGCCGCCGCCACCCGGTTGCGCCGCAGTACGTCCCACCGTGACGACGAGCGGGGCGCCTCGAGCGAGCGACCCGACAGCAGCTCGGGCCGCAACGTCGGCCGGTCATCGGCCCGGCTCAGCCGCCGCCGTCGCACCGGGTCGGCATGCAGGACCGGTTCTGCGGGCGGCACCACCGATCCCGACCCGAGCGGCGGGCGGACCACGTCGGGCTGGTGCTCGGGCTGGCGCTCGGACTCCTGACCGTCGGGGGACATCCCCCGATGATCGCTCAGAAGCGCACCCAGCACCACGGCAGGGGGTCGACCGAGAACAGCTGGTCCGCCAGTCGCAGCGACGCAGGGCTCTCCGACATGATCCGCTCCGCCCGGTCGAGTCGACGGAAGGACCTGTCGCCCAGCACCACGCTGCCCAGGTCCGCCATCGACATTCTCAGGTCGGCCCGGGCACCGGCGCTCGGGTCGTGCCCGGCGTCGCCCATGGTCCCGATCCGGGAGCAGTGGCCGACACCGTCGTCGACCTCGAGCAGGTACGTGCCGCCGGCCGCTGCGAGCAGCGGGTCGTCGACGTGGACCACCAATCGTCCGGACCCCTCGTACCGGCGCTGGGACAGCACACGTTCGACGTCGAGGAGGCGGACCCACAGCAGGTCCTGCTCCCACTGCACCGCGACGTGGCGGGGATCGTCGACCACGTCCCACAGGACGCTGTCGACCGCGGCCTGACCGGTGACGATGGCGACCAGATCGTGATCGATCATCGCCCGCCACAGCGCCACTTCCACCGCAGGGCGTGCCGCCACCAGTTCCCACACCGACAGCGTGTGCGCCGCCGTGTGCGCCGACCAGTCCTCGTGCACCTCGTAGATGACGTAGCCGTCGGCCGCTCCCCGGTCATCGTGGTGCACCATGACCAGTCGTCGGGGTCCGCCGCCGAGGTAGGACTCGACCCGCCCCAACACGATGGACCACCACTGTTCACTGCGGGTGAGCGCACCGGCGGTCCGCTGCGCCACCAGGTCCTGGACCTCGACGCACGCTGCGAGCGCCTCATCGGGCTGGAGCAGGCGCAAGGACCCGCCGGCGTCCGGCGCGTCGGCACGAAACCGGGTACGGGCGGCGTCGATGCGGACATGTCGCTGCCGGGTCGCGGGGCCGTAGCCGAACCGCCGGTAGATGGACCCCTCCGACGCGTGCAGCACCGCCGCCGCATCTCCGTTGCGAGCGCGGTCGGTGAGCTGGGCGTCCATCAGCGCGGACAGCACACCGCGCCGACGATGTGTGGGTAGCACTCCGACATCGCTGACCGCAGCAACGGGCACCCGGGCGCCGCCGGGCAGGGTCAGCTCGGACCCATAGGAGCCCGCAACGCCGCACGCGACACCGTCGATCTGGGCCAGGTAGGCGCGG